>Ga0310695_10001417_pt1 | contig 56887 bp, 42 predicted proteins | sample RumenRJG_04DNA_FD_203882 | JGI IMG/M metagenome (GOLD analysis project Ga0310695, IMG submission 203882) | Bovine rumen microbial communities from Lethbridge, Alberta, Canada - RJG_04 (v2) (version 2) | ecosystem: Host-associated > Mammals > Digestive system > Stomach > Rumen | place: Canada...
TGGCTCACTCGGCAGAGCACAGCGGCAAGAACTTTGACTACATGCACCGAACCGAGGCTCTCGACTCGCTCTTTGCAAATGTCAGGAAATAAAATATTTGTGTTTAATTCGTAATACAAGAAATAAGGTTTTTTTTAGCCACAAAAAGCAGATTTCCCGTTCTGCCGAATTTGCCGCTCGACCTCGTTCTGCCGAATTTCCGAATTCGGCAGCATCATTATACCGCGAGTTTGCAACTCGCATTGTCGCTGTGCGACAAGATGTTATGTGTAGAAACTGATGTTTTTTTCAGTGGTTGGAATTCTTGCGTCGCTTTGGCTTCGCATAACTTTTTTTCAGCGGTGGGAATTGCAAATTCCCAAATTATTCTCAGCCGAATTCTTGCGTCCCTTCGGTAGCAAGCGAACAAAGTTCGAGCGCAGAAATTCGGCAGAACACGGAGAACTAATAAAGAATAATTTGTGATAGATTTATTCTTTTGGTAAATACAAAATGGTGGGTAGGAAGAAGGTAGGAAGAAGGTAGGAAGAAGGTAGCAAGAAGGTAGCAAGAAGGTAGCAAGATGGAAGCAAGAAGGAAGGTAGATTCAAGATAGATTCAAGCAAGCCAGAAGATACGGGGAAGAGTTTATAAGGGTAGACTAATGGTTGAGAATAGGAATAGGATGACTACCGTTCAGCTGAATTTCCGCACTCGACCTCCGTTCGCTTGCTACCAAAAATTCCTACTGTTCTGCCGAATTTCCGAATTCGGCTGAGAAAAGAAATGGGAATTTGTAATTCCCACCTCTGAAAAAACGTTCGCTTGCTACCGAAAGGGCGCAAGAATTCCCACCGCTGAAAAAACAACATCGTAGCGAAGAATTAGAAATGAAAAATTTGTTCTTAACCATATTGTTGGCTTTTGCTTTTTCTGCTTGCGAAAAACGGGAGCCAAAATACAGAATAGACGGAAAGTCGTACTGCAAGCAGATTTTCGACGAGCGTGACAATCAGATAACGCATTTCAAAAACTGTGAGCTGATTGAGAATTTCTATGTCTCGCCCGATAACAAGAAGATGCTTGTGTACCATCGTCCAGATAAGAGTCCGGCATTTCTTATAACCTTGTACGATTTGCAGTCTGGCAAGGTTGTTGCCGAATGTGAGCCGGGATGGGCATGCTTTGGAGTGCGGTGGACTAAGGATTATCTTATCTATACTTGGGCTACAACTGGTGGCGGAGAGCGGTTTGATTACATGGACTACAAAAATCTGAATCTTGAAAAAGAAATCAATGGTCCTTGCTTTTACGAAGATCCTGAAGATGATATCTTAATAGGATATGCAGAAAACGTGGCTTTATCCGTCGATTTCTATGAATATTCAACAGGTAAGGAAATAAAATCAGTAAGTGTAACTGAAGATTTTGAAAGAGAAAACGACCATGTGCATATTACAAGAAGTGTAAGCGATGTTACGAAGGTTGGAAAGAGAAAGTACAAAATAGAGGTTTGCTGTTTTGTTGACGGTAAGGAAGATGAAGGTCTTTTCAAAACATTTATTGTTGAAGTGTGATTACAATTAACAATTCACAGTTGACAATTCTCGTTTTAAACCGAATTTCCGCGCTCGACCTCTGGTCGTTTGCTACCAAAAATTCCTACTGTTCTGCCGAATTTCCGCGCTCGAACTTTGTTCGCTTGCTACCGAAGGGACGCAAGAATACGGCAAGTCGTATTTTTTCTACTGCCGATGATTATGTGATTTGGCAAAAGAAAGAGTAGTCCATCGTGTTGGGTGAGCTACTCTTTCTTTGTGTTATAAATCTACTTTATACGTTTGTATGTAACGTAGCAGTCTATTTTATATTCGCCAGCTTTATGGTATAGAACCATCTCATCGTCGTTAAACGATATGAATGTGTAATGAAAGACTTTATTCAATTTGTCGTTATATAAAACGATGTGTTTTCCCTTATTGTTTGTGCCAACGAGATTGTAGTTAAAAACATTAGAAGGTTCTGTATCTGATAAATAGTATTTAAATTGAGCTGTTGTGGGCTCTGTATTAAAATATATACTATTTAAGAAAACATTTTTGTCAAACTCAATTATGCGTTTTTTGTTTGGATTCTCAGTTGTTCCTCCTACTATGCGTGAAGTTTCTTCCCACTTAGTTCCAATTAACTGTTTTGTTGAAACCTGAACTTGTGCATTACACAAAAGCGTAACGAAACAACTTGCAATCACGAAAAAAAATCTTAAATTCATAATAGTTCTTTTTGAAGGATTTGAATGTTATTTCTTAGCCGTAAGATAGCCGGGATTTGCCTTTCCACCGTCTATTTTTGCGCGGTTTTTGTCAGTTATTTCTGAATAGAACTTTGTTCCTTTGCCACCAACAAGGTTGGGACAATTGGCAAACATTTCTTTTGAGTCTTCAACCTTGTTTGTGTTCCAGCCTTTTCCAACGTAAATTGTTTTTAGGTTTTCGCAATAACTGAACATATTGCACATATTCGTTACGTTTGATGTGTTGAAGTTGCTGACATCAAGGCTTGTAAGACTTTCGCAATAAGCGAACATCCTGCTCATATCCGTTACCTTTGATGTATTGAAGTTTCTCACATCAAGGCTTGCTAGACTTTCGCAACCATTGAACATATGACTCATATCAGTTACGTTCGATGTGTCGAATTTTCTCACATCAAGTTTCGTCAGACTTTTGCAAGCGTCGAACATGCTATTCATATCCGTTACGTTCGATGTGTCGAATTTGCTCACATCAAGTTTCGTCAGACTTTCGCAACCAAAGAACATCCAAAACATACTTGTTACCTTTGAAGTATTGAAGTTTCTAACATCAAGGTTAGTTAGACTTTCGCAAAAATTGAACATAAAACTCATATTAGTTACGTTTGAAGTGTCGAAATTACTCAAATCAAGTTTCGTCAGACTTTTACACTCAACGAACATCTTATACATAGTCGTGACTTTCGAAGTGTCGAAATTGCTTAAATCTATGCTTGTCAGACTTTCGCAACCTTCGAACATATGCTCCATATTCGTTACATTCGAGGTATTGAAGTTTCTCACATCAATGCTTGTCAGACTTTCACAACCTTCGAACATACTTTCCATATTAGTAACTTTTGAGGTGTCGAATCTGCTAACATCAATGCTTGTCAGGTTGTCGCAACCACAGAACATGATAGCCATATCGGTTACGTTTGAGGTGTCGAATCTGCTAACGTCGATGCTTGTCAGATTGTCGCAAAATCCGAACATTCCTCTCATATCCTTTACGTTTGATGTGTCGAAATTTCTGACATCAATGCTTGTCAGACTTTCGCAATTATAGAACATCAAATTCATATCCGTTACTTTCGAGGTGTCGAAGTTTCTCAAATCAAGGCTTGTTAGACTTTCGCAATCATGGAACATGTCGCTCATATTCGTTACATTAGAAGTGTTAAGATTGTTGATGCCTTCTATTTTTGTCAGATTTCTAAATCCAGCAAACCATTTTGCACACGATAAAGGGCGAGCGTCTTTAAACGACTCGTCAAAAACTACTGTTGTAAAATTGGGATTCTCAGGGTCTAGGAATTCCGCCCTTTTCTCACATTTCACCCATTTAGGAATGCTGTCTTCTGCATTTATCTCATACGCCGTTCCTTTGCGAGATGCTTTCTTGTTGTCGTAATAAAAAGTGAGCGTTTTGTTGTCGGGCGACACTATTGCATACGCTTCTTGTTTCAAGGCACACGCTTGGTTTGTGCCCAAAAGTATAATACTTAGTAGATTTGTAAAAATATGTTTCATAATTAATGTTATTTCTTAGCTGTGAGATATCCGGGATTTGCCTTACCGCCGTCTATTTTTGCACGAGTTATATCTGTTATTTCCGAATTGAACTTTGTTCCTTTTCCACCAACAAGGTTGGTGCAATTTTTAAACATTCCTTCTGACTTTTCAACCTTACTTGTGTTCCAGCCGTCTCCAACGTAAACTGTTTTTAGGTTTTTGCAATCACAGAACATACATTTCATATCCGTTGTGTTCGAAGTATTGAATCTGCTAACGTCGATGTTTGTCAGACTTTTGCAATTCCAGAACATATAGCTCATATTTGTTACATTCGAAGTGTCGAATTTGCTAACATCAAGGTATGTCAATTTGCCACAATCAAAGAACATTCCGCTTATATCTGTTACATTCGAGGTGTTGAAGTTGCTCATATTAATGTTTGCTAGACATAGGCAATGGAAGAACATATCTTTCATATTTGTTACTTTAGATGTGTTGAAATTACTTAAATCAAGTGTTGTCAGAAGACAGCAACCATGGAACATTTTGCTCATATCTGTTACATTTGATGTGTCGAAGTTTCTCACATCAAGTGTTGTCAGTTCACGGCAACCATTGAACATTTTGCACATATCTGTAACTTTTGAAGTGTTGAATTTACTAACGTCAATGGTTGTAAGCATATTGCAGTCATCGAACATCCGACTCATGTCGGTTACATTCGAGGTATTAAGATTGCTGATACCTTCTATTTTTGTAAGATTAAAAAAACCGGCAAACCAACATCTGCACGATACTGGTCGAGCGTCTTTAAACGACTCGTCAAAAACAACAGTCTTAAAGTCTGGATTCAGTGGATATGAGTTTTCACCACGTTTAAACCATTTAACCCATTTCGGTATGCTACCTTCTGCATCTATCTCATACGCCGTTCCTTTGCGGGATGCTTTCTTGTTGTCGTAATAAAAAGTGAGTGTTGTTTTGTCTGGCGACATCATGTCAGGCGATACTATTGCATAGGCTTCTTGTGCCAAAGCGCATACAGGGCTTGTGCCCAAAAGTATAATACTTAGTAAAATTGTAAAAATATGTTTCATAATCCATGTTATTTCTTAGCTGTGAGATATCCGGGATTTTTCTTTCCGCCGTCTATTTTTGCACGAGTTTTGTCTATTACTTCCGAATTGTACTTTGTTCCTTTGCCACCAATAAGGTTGGTACAATTGGCAAACATTCCTTCTGGGTTTATAACCTTGCTTATGTCCCAGCCATCTCCTGCGTAAATTGTTTTTAGGTTTTCGCAACCACGGAACATATTATCCATATATCTTACCTTTGCAGTATTGAAACTGCTAACGTCAATGTTTGTCAGATTTTGGCAACCTGAGAACATTCCACTCATATTAGTTACATCCGATGTATTGAATTTGCTAACGTCAATGTTTGTCAGATTTTGGCAACCAGAGAACGTTCCGCTCATAGTCGTTACGTTCGAGGTGTCGAAGTTGCTCACATCAAGGTTTGTCAGACTTTGGCAACCAGTGAACATTCCAAACATATTCTTTACGTTCGAAGTATCGAAGTTTCTAACATCAATGGTTGTCAGACTTTCGCAACAAAAGAACATTTCGCTCATGTCATTTACTTTTGACGTATTAAATCTGCTGACATTAAGTTTATTTAGTTCCTTGCAACAAATGAACATACAGCTCATATCCGTTACGTTAGATGTATCGAAATTACTTACTTCAAGGCTTGTCACCCTCAAACAATTAGAGAACATTCTGTTCATGTTCGTCACCTTTGATGTGTTGAATCTGCTTACATCAAGGCATGTCAAACAAGAGCAGTTAGAGAACATTCTGTTCATATCTGTAACCTTAGAAGTGTTGAATTTGCTAACATCAAGTTGTGTCAGGCTTTCGCAATAAAAGAACATTTCGCTCATATCTGTTACGTTGGATGTGTTAAAGCTGCTTGCATCAAGTTGTGTCAGACTTTTGCAAAATGCGAACATGTTTTTCATATTTGTTACATTCGAAGTATTGAACTTGCTAACGTCAAGTCTTGTAAGGCTTCTGCAATCATTGAACATTTTGCGCATATCCGTAACATTCGAAGTGTTGAATTTGCTAACGTCAAGGTTTCTAAGACTTCTGCAATCGTTGAACATTCCGCTCATGTCCGTTACATTTGAGGTGTTCAGATATTCTATGCCTTCAATTCTTGTTAGATTATTTAATTCTGCAAACCAATATGCACACGATACTGGGCGAGCGTTCTTAAACGAATTGTCAAAAATAACCGTAGTTATTTTTTCAATACTGTTGTCTCCAATCACACCATTGCCATCTCCCATGTAATAAGAGCCAAATGCTACAACGTATTCGTCTCTATTTGCTTTAAACCTGTATTTACCAAACTTATACGCTGTTCCTTTGCGAGATGCTTTCTTTATGTCGTAATAAAAAGTGAGCGTTGTACTGTCTGGCGATACTATTGCATAGGCTTCTTGTGCCAAAGCACACACAGGGCTTGTGCCCAAAAGTATAATACTTAGTAGAATGGTAAAAATATGTTTCATAATTAATGTTATTTCTTAGCTGTGAGATATCCGGGATTTTCCTTTCCGCCGTCTACTTTTGCGCGAGTTATGTCTGTTATTTCTGAATCGAATGTAGTTCCTTTGCCGCCAACAAGGTTGGTGCAATCGTCAAACATTTCTTTTGAGTCTTCAACCTTGCTTGTGTTCCAGCCGTCTCCAACGTAAATTGTTTTTAGTTTCTCGCAACTATTGAACATTTCCTCCATATTTGTAACATTTGCTGTATTGAAACAACTAACATCAAGTTCTGTCAAACGGATGCAGAAACAGAACATATCGCTCATATCAGTTACCTTTGATGTGTTGAATTTGCTCACATCAAGGCTAGTCAGACTGTTGCAACCAAAGAACATATTACTCATACCAGTTACGTTCGATGTGTCGAAATTTCTCACATCAAGTTTCGTCAGACTATCGCAATCACGGAACATTCCATGTATATCCGTTACCTTTGAAGTGTTGAATTTGCTCACATCAAGTTCTGTTAAACAGATGCAATCACAGAACATTCCACCCATATTCGTTACCTTTGAAGTGTCGAAGTTTTTAACATCAATGCTTTTAAGGTTTTCGCAACTACAGAACATACAAAACATATCCGTGACATTAGAGGTGTTGAAGTTGCTAACATCAAGTGTTGTAAGTTTATTGCAACAAAAGAACATTCTACCCATATCTGTAACATTCGATGTGTCGAATTTTCTCACATCAATGTTGGTAAGTTTGTGGCAACCAGAGAACATCTCATGCATATCCGTTACGTTCGAAGTGTTGAATTTACTAACATCAAGTGTAGTTAGACTTTCGCAACCTTCGAACATTCCACTCATATCCCTTACTTTCGAAGTGTCGAAGTTTCTTACATCAAGTGTAGTTAGACTTTCGCAATCATGGAACATGTTATACATATCCGTTACGTTCGAAGTGTTGAATTTGCTCACATCAAGGCTTGTCAGACTTCCGCAAAATAAGAACATGTCACTCATATTCGTTACGTTAGAAGTGTTAAGATTGTTGATGCCTTCTATTTTTGTCAGTCTACGAAAACCGGCAAACCACCATGCGCACGATACGGGACGAGCGTCTTTAAACGACTCGTCAAAAACAACGGTCTTAAGCTCTAGATTCAGTGGATATGAGTTTTCACCATATTTTAACCATTTCACCCATTTTGGTATGCTATCTTTTGCATCTATCTCATAAACTGTTCCTTGTCGAGATGCTTTCTGATTGTCGTGATAAAAAGTGAGCGTTGTGCCGTCGGGTGACATTATTGCATAGGCTTCTTGTTCCAAGGTACACGCAGGGCTTGTGCCCAAAAGTATAATACTTAGTAGAATGGTAAAAATATGTTTCATAATCTAAAAAATGGTTTAATTACACCTGCAAAATTAAGTGGTTTTTCACTTTTCTGCCAAAAAAGAGCCAATATTTATAATATTTTAACTTTTCAAGGATAAGAAGGTATAGTTCTTTCAACAATCAGTCTGTGGTTAAAGTAAGTTGATTTAATTCCGCCACCGCATTGAGTATCAGAAAATAGAAAGACAAAAGCAGACTTCTGCAAAGAGAAATCTGCTTTTTCGTGCATTGTTATACCGCAACATCTTCGGCTTCGGCGCGGAGTATTCGTGCGGCTTCTACAAGGTTAATAAGACTTTCCGAAGTCTCCTTCTCGCCGCGTGTCTTCAGTCCGCAGTCGGGATTTACCCACACATTCTCCTGCGGAATCTTGGCGGTTATCTTGTGCAGAACATCGATAATCTCGTTGACCGACGGCACGCGAGGCGAGTGTATGTCGTACACGCCCGGGCCAACCTCGGTCTCGAACTTGGCGGCATTGAGCGCATCGAGCAACTTCAGGTCTGAGCGGCTTGCCTCGAAGGTTATCACGTCGGCATCCATGGCGTCGATGTCCTTTACGATGTCGCCAAACTCGCTGTAGCACATGTGCGTGTGAATCTGAGTCTCGGGCTTTACCTTGGCATGAACCAGACGGAATGCCGGGATTGCCCAGTCGAGATAGTCGGAGTGCCATGCGCTTTTGCGTAGCGGAAGTTTTTCGCGCAGGGCAGCCTCGTCAATCTGGATAATCCTGATGCCGTTCTTCTCGAGGTCGAGAACCTCGTCGCGGATGGCAAGACCTATTTGCAGAGCCTGCTCCTTTAGCGATATGTCCTCGCGCGTGAACGACCAGTTAAGAATTGTTACTGGGCCTGTAAGCATTCCCTTCACCGGCTTGCTGGTGCAACTTTGTGCAAATACCGACCATGCAACGGTTATCGGCGTGCTTCGGCTCACGTCGCCCCAGATTACAGGCGGCTTTACGCATCGTGTGCCGTAACTCTGCACCCAAGCGTTCTGCGTAAACACGTAGCCGTCCATCTTCGAGCCGAAATACTCAACCATGTCGGTACGCTCAAACTCGCCGTGAACAAGAATGTCGAGGCCTATGTTCTCTTGCAGCCAGATGCACTCGGCAATCTTTCGGCGGTTAAAGTCAACATATTGTTTTTCGGATATCTCGCCCTTTCTGAAAGCCATGCGGTTGGCACGCACGTCGGCAGTCTGCGGAAACGAGCCGATGGTTGTTGTAGGGAACGGCGGCAGGTTGAACTCGTTCTTCTGAATGTCGCGGCGGTCGAGTCGGGCAGGCTTGCGCTCAAAATCGGCATCGCTAAGAGCCGAAAGCTCGTTCCATACCGCCTTGTTCTGCGTTGTGCGGGCTGATGCGAACAGAACCTTGTTTGCTTCCAGAGCCTCGGCGTTTCCGGTTGCTATGTCGGCAAGTTCGGCAAGTTTCTCCTCGGCAAAGGCAAAGTGTCGCAGCACCTCGGCAGGCAGTTTCTCCTCGCTTGCCACGGTATACGGAACGTGCAGGAGCGAGCACGATGTGCCCACAACCACGTTTTCGGCCTTTACCGTTTTTTCAATCTGCTCTATCAGCAGATTTTTCTGAGAGTAGTTTGCTTTCCAGATGTTTTTTCCGTTTACGATGCCTGCAAAAAGCAAGGTATTCTCTGGAAATCCTGATTGTAATAGGTTGAGCGACTGCTGTCCCTCGACAAAGTCGAGTCCGATGCCGTCGAAGCCAATCTGCGTAACATCGGCATAGACATCGCGAATGTCGCCGAAGTATGTCTGAAGGGCGATTTTCAGTCCTGTTGCGCGAATCTGCTCAACGAGCGACTTGTAAATCTGTCCGAAGAGTTCGCGCTCCTTGTCTGTTACATCGAGCACCAAGGCAGGCTCGGCAAACGAAATCCATTCTGCTCCTGCCTCGGCAAGACGGCGGGCAATTTCGGCATAGGCCGCGGTTGCCGATGCCGCAAAATCTTCGGCCTTCTTGCTGCCGTTGTAGCGCGCCAGACGAAGAAACGTGTACGCTCCGATTAGGGTAGGAACGGTATTTATTCCGGCTGACTTAGCCTCGATAAACTCGCTCACAGGCTTTGCGTCGGTAGCCACGCCCAGTTCGGTTGTGTCGTCAATCTCAGGCTCTATATAGTGATAGTTTGTGTTGAACCATTTCTTCATAGGCAACGCCTTCACGTCGCCCAACTTGCCCTGATAGCCGTGGGCTGCGGCAAAATATGTTTCGAGCTGCGGCAGTCCGAGCAGACGGTAGCGTTGTGGCACGGCACCAAGCAGAAACGCCGTGTCGAGCATGTTGTCGTAGAACGAGAAATCGTTCGACGGAATAAAGTCGATGCCAGCCTCCTGCTGCTTCTGCCATCCGTAGAGACGGATTTCGGCAGCCACCTTGCGAAGTTCGTTTTCAGACACTTCGCCCTTGAAAAACTTCTCGCTCGCAAACTTCAGTTCGCGCTTTTTTCCGATGCGCGGGAATCCTATAACCGATGTCTTTTTTGTTGTCATTTTATTAGTATTGTGTTTGTTAAACTATTTTTTCTTGATTTCGGGTGCAAAGATATGCGCGCAGACTTATCGTACAAAATCTTTTTCGTAAGTTCGGGAAAATATGCTTCGTTTGTGTTGAAATTTTGTTCTAATTCAGAATATTATTCTGTTAAAGACATCTTGCTTCGGAATAATAAACGAAAGTAGGAAGGTGGTAGTCCAACCCGAACGAATCCCGAAGGCATCCCGAACGGTTGACGGATTTTGGAATGATTGAGGCTGGGATTTTTCATTTTCTGTTAGAAAATCTGAAAAAATGTAGTATTTTTGCAGTCGGTTTTAGGGATTAGGTATCGAAAACATCTGCAATAATAGAAAAATCATAATCTCCATAGCCTGCTTATTTCTAATTTTGTTTAACTGCAAAAAACTTTTAGTAAATGATAAGAAATTTACCTACGCTTTTGCTGGCATTTCTTTTTGCAACCAACGTTTGTGCTCAGACAGAGGATAACAATGTAATGGTAAGCGATGCTTCCGACTGCTATTATTTCAGCGAGAAAAACGGTGTTGTAACCGTGCGCAACGAACGTGCCGAGACCTATACGGCTACCCGTATGTGGGCTGACGTTCAGCCATTCATCTCGTACGGTAGGGGCTGCCAGCTAACATCGTCGCGTGTTCGCGGCTATTCGCCAATGTACAAAAATGTTACACGCAGCAGCGTTTTTGCCGGAGACACCAAGGTGTGTTACTTCAACGCGCGTCTTGGCAGCAAGGGTGAAACGCTCAGGGCATCGTTCGAGAGGCTTTATTCCGATGTCAGGTTCTTTACCGACATTCCGTTTCACAACGATTATTTCATAAAAGACAAGGTTATAAAAGTCGTCGTTCCAAAGTCGCTTAGCCGCTTTGCCGTCAAGGGTATAAACCTGCCGCCGTCGGTAGTGTTTGAGCATAAACAGTCGGGCGGAAACGATATCTATACCTTTACCATAACCAACATGCCAACACCTCCGACTGACGACAATCAGCCCGACAATACATCGGGTATCATCGTAACTGGAAGTTTTGCCGACTATGCCGATTTGTACGCGTGGGAGCATAAGTTTGCCGAGGAGGTTGACTGCTCCGTTAGTAACATTGATCAGATTGTTTCGGAAGCCACGGCTGGTGCGAAAAACGATGTTGAGCGCGTGGCACGGACGTTAGAGTGGGTGCAGAATAACATCCGATACGTTGCCGTAGAGAAAGGCGACAACGCCTGGAAACCAGATGCTCCGCAAGAGGTTATACGCAAAACGTATGGCGACTGCAAGGGCATGGCTCTGCTTCTGCGCACTCTGCTGAAACATCAGAAGATTGATGCACGCTTGGCAGACGTGAGTTCTGCCAAGGCTTTCGTAAAGCCGAGCCAAGTGCCTACGCTCTGCTCGATAGACCACATGGTGTGCGTTGCCTTTGTGGGTGGAAAGGAATATTGGCTCGATGCCACCAACAAGTACGCTCCGCTGGGGTTCGCTTCCGACTGGACATCGGGCTGTGAGGCCATTTACGAAGAGCCGGGAAACAAGTGCAGAATGGTGCGTATGCCGCTTCACGTTTCGTCTATGTCTAAAGATTCGGTAGTGGCTGATTATTCCTTAGCGTCCGAAGGTGCGATAGTAGGCGAGATAAAGCATCATTTTACTGGCGATATGAAGATGTCTGCGCTCGCCGCATATTTCGAGACCGAGAGTCAGGACCGAAAAGAACTTTCGGGAAGAATGCTCGGCGTTGCAGTCAGTCCTAATATTGATGTGAGCGACATCAGTTGGAGCGGAGCCGACAGTCGCTCGGCTGTTTCAACCCTGTCTGCCAAAATCCGCAACAAAGATGCGGTAGAGATGGTAGGCAGCGAGGTTTACGTTGAACTCAATCCGATGAAAGACTGGATTCTGCCTGTGGTAAATACCGAAAAACGGAAAACAGACTATGAACTGCCTATGATTGCCGAGTGTAGCGCAGATATAACACTCTCAGTACCAAAGAGTATGGCGGTCGAGTCCGTTCCCGAAAATCTTACCGTCGAGACCGACAATGCCGTGCTCAGTCTGCTGTGTGAGGCAAAAGGGCAGAAGATAATCTTCAGAAAGAAAATCGTAATAAAGAATAAGATTGTTCCGCTTGCCAAGCAGTCAGACTGGAACGCCACCGTTAAGCGTTGGAACGAGGCGTGCAGCGAACAGATTGTGCTGAAAAAAATGTAATCAGTAATAAATATCCAATGAGTAAGAGATTTACCAAAATGATGGCAGCCGTTTGTGCCGCCGTGTTAGCCTTGTTCTCGTCTGCCGTAAAAGCCGAGAATGATGCCGATTATCGCAAGTATGCCGATGGCGTCCGAAAGGAGGTCTATGCCATGCCGATGCCTGAGTTCAGTAACCCTAAAATTCCCGACGAACTGAAGAATAAATCGTCGGTTGTGATGGCACGTTATACCGATGTGTCCGTAGGAAAGCAGCTAAAGCTTGCCTTCAATTTCGGAATAAGCCTGAGCAACGATGTATTGCTCACACGAATGACGCGCGAGCTGGTTTATATCGGCGATGAAAGCACTCTGAAGGAGTATTCGGAGTACGAATTTCAGACCCACAGCAAAAACTGGACAGGGTATGGAGTAGACCGCCAGAAGCGAGTGCTGGGTATCAGGGTGATAAAGAAAGACGGAACGGTTTCGGAAGTGCCGACCGACGATTACATTATCGAATCGGAAGGCTACAAGGATAAGAACAAAACGCACAAACTCGCCGTCCCGGGCTTGCAGATAGGCGACTTTGTAGATGTAATGTTTCATACCGTGACGCGCTATCAGAATCATAGTTTCGAGCCAATGTATTTTACGTTCTTCGACACAAAACCTGTTCTTTCAGACAAGTATCATTGTGTTATCAACAAAGATTTGGCAACATTCTACCGCTGTTTTAATGGGGCTAAGCGATTTGTCGAGTCGACAAATGCCGATGGCGACATCGTTCTCGACGCTACAGTACTCAACGAGCCGCAGTTTCCTGAGTTCTGGGTTAAATATAGTGCGCAAGTGCCTTATATCCAGTTGCAGATATATCACCTTAAGTCAGACAAACCAAAGTCTGCCCAAAGCGGTCTACGCTATGTCGAAGACTACGAAACGCAGTTGAAAGATGCGTGGGCTGGAATGTCTTTCGGCAAAATTCCTTTTTATCCTTTGAGCAAGGATGCGAAGCAGGTGATTAGAAACTGCGAAAAACTGAGCGACAAAGAAAAGGTTGAGCGCATATACAACGTAATGCTTCTTATGAGCATAAACGGACACAGCTACTGGGGCATAGAATCGTTCCTGAATGAGTTCGGAAAGGCTCTGAAGAAAGCCGGTATATCTTTCAAGCCTTTCTTCACAACCGATGAGGACGACGAGCCTATAGACGAACTCGGTACGTACTACAACGCATATCCCGGCATATATATTCCGTCGGTAGATGAATATTATGTAAAACCTGTTGCCATAATGCCTGCCGGCGAAATACCAGCGTCATTCAGCGGGCGAAAGGCTTTCGTAACCGACGAGAAGGGCACGACGTGGTCGCCAGTCACTCTTCCGTCTTACACGGCAGAGCAGAACAAGGAAAAGTATGATGTTGCCGTAAAATTCGATGGGACAAAGCTGAATGTGAGCCGTCGCCTCGAACTGTCGGGCCTGAGAAAGACAAGTGCTCAGATGCGTCTTCTTACCTTCGGCGATTTCGACTCGTCTCTGCGTAGAAATGCCGGAACAAAAGAGAAGAGTTACGAAGAGTACATCTGGGCAGAATTCGATTCAAATACTCGTGCAGGCAAGATTGAGGAGATTAGAAAGGCACGCGAGAAACAGCTCGAAAATGTAAAGTCTGAGATCGAGAACTTCCACGGAAAGGATGTGCAGGTTGATTTCAAATCGTTCAAGGTAGAGAGTTATGGCACTCGCAGAGATTCGTCATCTTTCGTATTCAAAGTAGATTACGAAATCAGCAATCTTGTAAAGAAGGCAGGAAAGAACCTCATGCTCTCGGTTGGCGAGTTGCTTGGCAGACAGACTACTCTCGACGAGAACGAAAGGAAACGCAATGTGGATATCTACTATAAGCCTCGCACCTTCGAGCATACAGTCCGCATAGATTTGCCTTCGGGCTATACTGTCTCTGCCGAGGCTCTTGGTAAACTTAATGTTAATGTTGCTAACGAGTGCGCCGAGTTTGTTGCAAAGGCATCGCTGAATGGCAGTCAGCTTGTTGTCGAGATGCGCAAAGTCTACAAAAACGACCATGAACCTGTCTCTAACTGGAATAAGATTGTCGAGGTTGTGGATGTTGCCAAAAACTATCAGAATATGCAAGTGGTTTTAAGCAAATAGGGTAGTAGGGGACTTTGTGTACAGATGGATTCTACAGACAACTGTGTGTAGAGTTCGTACAAAAATATAGCCTGTCGTTTCTTCTGAAGAGCGACAGGCTATACTTATATCAGAAACCGAGCATCTGTAAGATATACGGAGCAAGGATTGCCGTCAGAATACCGTTGAGGATAAGTCCAAGGCTGGCATAAACGCCGTGCATCTCGCCTTTCTGCATGGCGGCAGATGTCCCGACGGCATGGGCTGCCGTTCCTATCGAGATGCCTTGCGAGTCGGCATGCTTTATGTGCCCTACATACAGCACCTTAAATCCGACTACCGCGCCCAGAATGCCCACGCACACAACAATGGCTGCCGTAAGCGATGGTATTCCGCCAAGTGTGCGAGTAACCTCCATGGCTATCGGGGTTGTTACAGACTTGCTTGCAAGCGACAAGACTACCTCTTTGCTCGCTCCAAGCCATTTGGCAATGAGTACGACCGATATGATGCCCACGATGCAGCCCACAAACTGTGATACGAGTATCGGCACAATCTGCTGTCTTATCGAGCGTAACTGGCGGTAGAGCGGCACTCCCAAGGCAACCACGGCAGGCTTCAGCCAGAAGTCAATCATCGAGCCTGCGCTCTGGTAAGTCTCGTACTTTATTCCCGTAACCTTCAGAAATATAATCAGAAAGGCGATGCTCAGCAGAATAGGGTTAAGCAAAGCCCAGCCAGTTAGTTTTTGCAGCCTTCGCGCCAAGAAGAACACGCCGAATGTTAGCGTGAGCAGAAAATATTGGTTTTGTAGATATTCCATCGGTCTATTTCTTTATTTTATCCTGAAAAATACGCGTTATGTGGTGCGACCATCCCGTAACCACAATAACGAGAATAGTGCTTGCCACTACCGACACGACGATAGGCACAAACTCAGCCTTTATGATGTCGAAATAAAGCATCAGCGCCACACCCGGTGGAACAAAGAAAAAGCCCATGTTCTTGGTCAGAAAAGTGCTGAGCGTCTCGACCCACTCAAGCTTAATGGCTTTGGTCTGTAGAAGGGCGGTGAGAAGGAGCATTCCCAAGATGCTCGAAGGAATAGGAATGTTGGTGAGCCAAACGATAAGTTCGCCAACGGCAAGACATCCGATGATGATTGCAAACTGTCTGAACATATCTTGTTTTGTTTAAAAATTCTGTCTGGGCAGAAAAAATCCTCAAGAAAACTTTTCGGGGAGATTATACAAAAAAGAACTTCTACGTATCGTAGAAGTTCCTCGGAGTGGGCGTTGACGGATTCGAACCGCCGACCCTCTGCTTGTAAGGCAGATGCTCTAAACCAGCTGAGCTAAACGCCCTTTCTTTCGAAAAGCGATGCAAAGATACAGCTTTTTTTGGAACTACCAAACTTTTTGGAAGAAAAAATGAAAAATAATTTAGAATTCACAATTGGCAATTCACAATTCACAGTTGACAATTGACAATGGATAATTCTGGGCTGGCGTATAGTTGCATGATAAAGAAAACGACTTGCAGCCGCATTAAATAAGCGTTTGCAAGTCGTTTAATATAGTTTTTCCCGTTACGGAAATACTGCAAAAAGGAAAAGACTGTTATTCTGCAATACCGTTAAGATTGTATTTCTTGCCGTTTCTTACAATCACAACCTTACCGTCTATGAGGTATTTTCCGTCTTTCATGCCGTTGTCTGTCTCTACGTCTGCAACCTCAGTTGTTCCAGAACCATTGGCATCCTCTATAATTGTAAAGTTCTTCCAATAATCAGCAGCTTTGTATGCTGCCTTGCAGCCCGGAAGCACATGAAGTGTGCCGTATTTTGTAAACGTTTTATCACTAATCTTCTGCGGAGTTTTTGCAAGGTTGGTAACAGAAGTCAGAGCTTTACATTCCTCAAAAACTGAATTTCCAATGCTTGTCACAGAATTAGGGATGGTGACAGAGGTGAGTTTTGTACAGTTGTAGAAAGTGGAATCCTTAACAGCTGTCACAGAATTAGGGATAGTTACAGAGGTAAGTTTCAAACAATTCGCGAAAGCTGCCTTATCAATATTTGTAACAGAGTTTGGAATAGCGACAGAGGTAAGGCCTGAAGAATAGAAAGCCTTCTTACCAATACTTGTAACAGAATTAGGAATAGTAACTGATGTGAGGTCTGTACAACCTCCGAAGGCAAACACTCCTATACTCTTTACGGAATTAGGAATAGAAATTGAAGTGAGATTGTAACATTTATAAAATGCACCGCTTCCAATATTAGTTACCCCATTGTTAATTACAACTTTCTTGATATTACTTCTTTGAGAGAACCATGGAGCATCAGTGCCCTTAGGACGATAGTAGTCAGGCATGTCTGTGCCAGAAATTGTCAAAGTACCGTCCTCAGACAGTTTCCAAGTAATTTTATTACTATTCATGTCTTTGGCATCCTCTACAATTGTGAAGTTATTCCAATAATCAGCATCCTCGTATTTTGCCTTGCAGCCTGAAACTACATGGAGTGTGCCGTATTTTGTAAACGTTTTATCACCAATCTTCTGTGGAGTTTTTGCAAGGTTGGTAACAGAAGTCAGAGCATCGCATTCCTCAAAAACTGAATTCCCAATGCTTGTCACAGAATTAGGGATGGTTACAGAAGTGAGTTTTCTACAGTTATAGAAAGCGAATTTCTCAATAGTAGTCACAGAATTAGGTATAGTTACAGAGGTGAGGCTTGTGTCAGAGAAAGTAGAAGCTTTAATAGTTGTCACAGAATTTGGAATAGTTACAGAGGTGAGTTTCTCACAGCCCATGAAAGCAGACATACCAATAGTTGTCACAGAGTTTGGTATAGCGACAGAGGTAAGGCTTGAACACCCATAGAAAGCATGATTACCAATACTTGTCACAGAATTAGGAATAGTGACAGAGGTTAGTTTTGTGCAATCACAGAAAGTCGCCTCTTCTATACTCTTCACAGAATTAGGAATAGTGACAGAGGTGAGACCACAGTTATAGAAAGCATGATTACCAATACTCTTCACAGAATTAGGAATAGAAATTGAAGTGAGATTGCTACATCCAAAAAATGCAGCGCTTCCAATATTTGTCACTCCATTGTTAATTACTACTTTCTTGATTTTATCTTTTTGAGGTAGCCATGGAGCTTTACTTTTATAAGAATAATAGTAGTCTGGCATGTCTGTGCCCGAAATTGTCAAAGTACCGTCATCAGACAGTTTCCAAGTAACGTCAGCATGAATCATGTTGAATGAAACAATGCTCAAAATGATAGTTAAAAGAAATTTCTTCATTTCTTAAATTTTAGAATTATTAAAGATGTTAATTTAATCAATATGGTATTTTTCCTTATATTTAGAATTTTATATGCATTATGTGCACACATTAACCATAATCATGCGTAATAGTCTGCAAAAATACTATTTTTATCTATATAATCGTATGTTCTTTGCCTGTTTTTTGAAAGAAAATTACATTTCTTCCCGTCGCGACTGGGCGACGGGAAGGACACATCATATAAACAACGTGGGGTGATGATATTTTGCTTGTTCATTATTCTATTCAATGTTTAGTGCTTTTTTGATAAGCGGTTCCAGTTCCTCTGCTTTAGTGGAGGTAGAGAGAATGGTGCCGTTACGGTCTATGAGGAACATGACACCTCCGGCATTGTTAGCACCGTTCTTGCGCCATACACCGTTCTCGTCGTTCAGTTCCAGCAGGCTCGTCCATGGATAGCCGTCTATCTTGACCGCGTTTTCCATTGCCTTGCGGCTGCGTTCACGGGCGATGGCAATGACGGTGAAGCCTTTGTCTTTGTATTTCTCATATATTGGAATCATGGCAATGCTGTGGCGGCGGCATGGACCGCACCACGATGCCCATAGGTCAATGAGTGCAACCTTGCCTTTTGTGAGGGTGGAAATTGGAACGAGCTGGCCGTCTGCATTACGCACTGTGTAGTCAATGTAGGGTTTGCCAGGCTGCAGGTGGTATGCTGCCTCAGCTATGGCTATCTGCTCATGGATGGGATGGTTAGGGTAGTAATTTGCCAGTTTGTTATGATAAAGCGTCAGATATGGCTCATAATCAGACTTGTTGAAGTTTGCAATGATATCAGCATCTTTTAAGCGTTGGATAGCATCAAGCACATCGTAAAGCGTCCTAAGCATCGGGTGTTCTTCGGCGTAGGCTATGCGAAAATGCCTCAGTTCTGCATATATGCTGTCACGCTGCTGTTTCAATTGCAAACCTTGTGCAGTAAACTGTTCACTCTCATTCCGTATATAATGGTCTATCACTTGACGTAGAGAGTCAACGTATGCCTTTGGCAGACTATCCACATTCATAGACCTCGCCTTGACAACTGTGGAAAGATATTCTGCTTTGTAGAACTCTGTCTTGCGATCAGGATTTTTCAACTTGTTGTTTATTTCTTCCATGGGGTTCCAAAAGCGTACTTCCTCTATGCTGTCTTTTATTGCATGCTTACATCCTTCCTCGCCGTTGCTGACGATACGTACCCGCTTGTCTTTATACATCTTAACATTCACGTTACAGTTCTCAGCGAGAAATTTGCCAACGAATCCACCGGCTTTTAGTGGTTTTGCGAAACATACTTGATAAAGCTTTGGTAAATCGGTCTCAATATCGTAGGTGAAGTGCCCGTCATTGGCTTTTACGTGAAAGCGCGGGTCGTTTACAGCGCGCAGGTTAGTGCCGGCCTCACAGATGATGATTTCGTCGCCCCATGCGTCGGTTTCCAATGTTCCTTCAACATGGCATTTGATTTGCCCATGCCCCGTTATTGCGATGAGGGCGAGCAGTGCGGTGATGATAGTTTTCTTGTTCATATTTATATCGTTTTATTTTAGTCTTTCTTTCATATCTTCCAGTTGGCAGAAAGTACATACTCCAATACTCTTCATGGTGTTAGGAATAGATTTTGAAGTGATTTAGTTGTTATATTAATCAATATGTATTTCCTTAATATTAAAAATTCAATGTGCATTATGTGTATAAAACAACAATTGTGCGTTATGGTTGGCAAAATTATTGTTTTTTTTGAAAATAAATGTATGTTTTTTTTGTTTTTTTTTAGAAATCACATTTTTCTTTAAGTAATTGCATTTTTTTTGACATTGTTTTAGGTTAGCAATCAATGCGTTGTAAAAAAATCATTCTTAATTCTTATATAAAAAATGTCAACTGTCCGTTGAAATTTTCAATTTTAAACTTTCAAATCTCAAAATAAAGCCTCAAAACGCCCCAGACAAAGTAGGCGGCAATAAGTGCTCCGAAAAAATAACGGTTGCAGAAAACGGAACGCAGACGACGGTTTCGTCCCCACACAATGGCAACGGTTATCGGCAAGGCGATGGGCGCGACAATCGTAAAGAAAGCGTTGAAGCGTAGAGCCTCGTTCCATTCGCCATGCAGAATGGCGTGCAGAGCGCGCTGAGAACCGCACGCCGGACATTGTATGCCCGTAAGCTCGTGCAACGGACAGCGGATGGGAAAATGAGCCATAGACGGGTCTATGAAGTAATACAGCGCCAGCAACGCCGCGCCAATCATCAGGAAACAGAAAGACGATTTGTTCATAAATCAGCAGAAAAACACATCCCTGCAATGTCCTGTCTGAACATTTGCAGGGATGCGCCTAAAAATATTTAATCGTGTTTTATCCGAGGAACGAGATAAGAACGCCGGCTGCAACCGCTGAGCCGATAACACCCGAGATGTTGCTCGACATACAGTAGTTCAGAACGTGGTTCTTAGGGTCGTACTTGGTAGAGATATCGTTGCACACACGGCTTGCCATCGGAACGGCGCTCAAGCCAGTTGCACCGATAAGCGGATTGATTTTCTTCTTTGAGAACAAGTTGAAAATCTTAACCATGCAGATACCTGATGCGATAGAAAGCGCAAATGCAAGGAAGCCGCCGATAACGATACCAATTGTGCGAGGGTTCAGGAAGGCATCGACAGTCATTGTTGCGCCAACGCACAAGCCAAGGAACACAGTTGCGGTGTTCATTACGCTGTTCGAAACGGTGTCGAACAAACGGCTTGTGTCTGAACCGATTTCCTTCAGAAGGTTACCGAACATCAGCATACCGATAAGGCTCACAGCCGATGGTACGAATATCGCAACGATGGTTGTAACGGCGATAGGGAAGATAATCTTCAGTGTGCGCATATTCTTGATTTCTACCTTGTTAGGGTAGAGCTTGTCCTGCTCCTTCATGTTAATCATAAGCTCCTTCTTTGTGCACAAAAGCTTTACAACCAACGGAATGATTACAGGCACGAGCGCCATGTAAGAGTATGCCGCGATGGCGATGGCTCCAAGCAAGTGAGGTGCCAGTTTGATGGTTGTGTAGATGGCTGTCGGACCGTCGGCACCGCCGATGATTCCGAGTGCGCCAGCCTCCTTAGGGGTGAAGCCCATGAGGATTGCGCAGAGAAGAACGGTGAAGATACCCATCTGTGCGGCTGCTCCGAAGATTGAAAGGCGAAGGTTGCGCAGCATAGGGCCGAAGTCGGTAAGCGCGCCCACACCCATGAAGATTACCGGAGGAAGGAAGCCTGTCTTGATGAGCATATAGTAGAGGAAGTTCATCAGTCCAAGCTCGTGAGCCACATCGTGAAGCGGCATCTCCCAGATGTTGTACTGTTGTCCGTTATAGTTGATGAAACCGTTCTCGTCAGCCTGAAGAACGCCCATCTCGCCGCCCGGGAAGTTGGCAAGCAATACGCCGAAGGCGATAGGCACAAGCAGAAGAGGCTCGTAGTGCTTCTTGATTCCGAGGTACAGCAGCACGAATGCCAGCGCGTACATTATCAGGAAGCGCGGGTCAGCAGAAATATTGCTGAACGCCGTCATTTCATAGATTTTTGTCAGTATCTCGTTCATACCTTATGCTCTCTTAATTTTCATTATAACGTCGTCTTCTTCAACGCTGTCGCCAGAGTTGAGCGGAATGGCTGTGATAACACCGTCGAAGTCGGCACGGATAGCGTTGTAAGTCTTCATTGCCTCGATGTAGCAGAGCACGTCGCCAGCCTTAACAGCGTCGCCCACGTTCTTTGGAGTCTCCTGAGTGTTCTTCACGCGGTAGAACTTACCCTCGAGTGGAGCGATGATGTCCTCGCCGTCGCCTGCTGCGACAGGTGCGCCTGCGGCAGGAGCTGATGTAGCAGCTGGAGCAGCGTCGCCGTATGCAATATTAACCTTGTAGTTCTGTCCGTTCACGCTTACCGTGATAGTCTCAGGCATTGCTGCGCCTGCGGCTGGAGCGTTCTTTGCAGCCTTGCGCTTTGCAAGGTCGGCCTCGAAGTCGGCCTTTGCCTTTCCGCTCTTGTATGCCTCATACTGAGATGGGTGCATAGAGTACTCGAAGAGTTCTTCGTCGTCCTCGCCAAGCTCCCAGCCGTTAGCCTCCATCTTCTTGCGATATTCGTCGAGGTCGTCTGGATAGTTTTCCTGAGGGTCTGAAGTCATGAACTCGCGGTCTTCTGCCTTTGCCATCTCAACGATTTCCGGAGCAACCTCGCCCGGAAGCTTACCGCTCTTGCCAAGAATCATATCCCAGATGTTGTCGGCAATCATGCTCCAGCGCTCCTTGCCCTTCTCCATCTGAATAACGTTCATCAGGGCAAGGTTCTTGACATACTGGCTGAATGGTGTTACAAGGCAAGGATAGCCAACCTTTGGCCAGACGTATGCAACCTCGTCGAACAGTTTTACGAGAATCTCGTCAGTTGACAGTTCCGGCTGGTTGTGCTTAACCTTCCATTTGTTAAGTGATGCCAGATTTTCCTCAAGGTCGGTCATAAGTGAGCCCATCATTCCGCCCGGCAGACCCGGCTTAACGAGGAGCGAGTTGTTCAGACGGTTCAAGTCAGGGCAGTAGTAGCCAAGGAAGTCGTCCATCATCTCCTGAATCTGTGTGCGGACCTCCATGTAAGCCTCCATGTTAATCTCCTTAACCTTGAAGCCGGCATCCTTCAGCATCTCCTGAACGGCGATGATATCGGCGTGGCCAGTACCCCAGGCAAGTGGAGCAACGGCAGTATCAACATAGTCGCAACCGTTCTTGCAGACTTCGAGGATAGAAGCCATGTTGAAGCCCGGACCTGCGTGTGAGTGATACTGTATGATGATGTCTTTCTTGTAAGCCTTGATTCCGGCAGTAATCTTGCCGAGCGACTCAGGACGGCCGATACCAGCCATATCCTTCAAGCAGATTTCGTCTGCGCCGGCATCGATGAATGTCTTAGCCAGATTAACGTAGTATTCTACGGTGTGGATAGGCGAGTGGGTGATGCAGAGAGATGCCTGGGCAATCATTCCGCCTTCCTTTGCATATTTAATTGATGGAATTACGTTGCGTGGGTCGTTAAGTCCGCAGAAGATACGGGTGATGTCTGTTCCTTGTGCCTTCTTAACCTTGTAGAATAGTTTTCTCAAGTCCTTAGGGCATGGGCTCATTCGCAAGCCGTTGAGGGCGCGGTCGAGCATGTGTGTCTGAATTCCAGCCTCGTGGAAAGGCTTTGTCCAAGCGCGAACCGACTTGTTAGGGTTCTCGCCGTAAAGAAGGTTTACCTGCTCAAAGCCACCGCCGTTTGTCTCAACACGGTCGAAACATCCCATTCTGATGATGGCTGGCGCAACCTTTACCAACTGGTCAACTCGTGGCTGGTACTTTCCGGCACTCTGCCACATATCGCGGAAAACTAAACTGAATTTTACTTCTTTTTCCATATTATCAAACTCTGTTTTTTGTCGTTATGAATTTAAATTTTCTCAACTTTCGAAACACGACCCTTGCCGCCAGTAAGTTGAGCCACTGTAGCGTCGATTATTGCCTTTGTTTGTGCGTCTATTGCGCTCGGAGCGGCAGCAACAGGCGATTTCTTCTGTTCTTCCTCTGCCGGAAGCTTGTTCGTTGCCGCAATAAGCAACTTTCCAAGAAGTATAACAATGCACAGAATGAGGAACACCGTAGACATTCCCACGAGCATCAGTTGCACTCCTAACATGAATTCATCGTTCATAGTTTTATATTATTTAGTTATTATTTGTCTTTCAAAAAATCCGTACGAAAATATCAAAAAAAATATTAACAGAGTAATTTTGTCTTATGTTTTTTAGTAGAAAGACGGAAAAAAACAGACCAATGTTCTGAAAAGTTGTTGTAGAGCAGAAGTTTTAAAAAGCGATGCTTTCCGCAGAATACAAAAAGCCCGAGAACGCAAATCCTCGGGCTTCTTTTGAAGTTGTATTTTGATTTCTGATTATCGAACGATAACAGGACTGTACTTAGGAACAAGAGTCTTCATTACAATCCAGCCGATAAGATAAGCAACGGCGCAGACGCAGAAGATAATCATGTAGCCTGCTGGCTTGCCCTCGAATCCGAGGAACTGGAATGCTGAACCCTGCTCTGCTGCGTATGTGAACAGACTTCCTGAGCACTTGTTGATGAGGAATGAACCAAGACCGCCTGCCATTGCGCCGATACCTGTTACGGTAGCGATAGCAGTCTTAGGGAACATATCAGATACTGTTGAGAAGATGTTTGCACTCCAAGCCTGATGTCCTGCACCAACCAGACCGATGATGATTGCCGGCCACCATGCGCTATAAGCACCGAGAGGCTGAGCAAACAAAGCAAGTACTGGGAAGAATGCGAAGATAAGCATTGCAAGCATACGACCCTGATAAGGATTCATGCCCTTCTGCTCAACGAACAACTTTGGAAGATATCCGCCGAACATTGAAAGAACTGTTACGATTGCATACAATGTGAAGATAAGCGCGATACCTGTTGGAGAGTCTGATGTATATCCGTACTGGTCAGAGAAATAAGCAGGAGCCCAGAACAGGAAGAACCACCAAACGCCGTCGGTCATGAACTTACCGAAGGCAAACGACCAAGTCTGACGGAATGTGAAGCACTTTGCAAAGCCGATAGCAGGACCTTCGTCGTCGCTGTTTGCAGCATTGTTGCTGTCCTCATCCTGATTGATGTAAGTAAGTTCGGCCTCATTTACATGCTTGCTCTTTGTTGGCTTGTCGTAGATGAAAATCCAAAGACCAGCCCAAACAAAACCGAGCACACCGATGATTACGAAAGCCAACTCCCAGCCCATAGCCTTTGCCAGCAACGGAATAGTTGCAGGAGCAGCAAGGGCACCAACAGATGCACCTGCGTTGAAGATTGATGTTGCGAAAGCACGGTCTTTCTTAGGGAAATATTCAGCCGTAACCTTGATTGCAGCAGGGAAGTTACCAGCCTCGCCAAGTGCCAGAACACATCGGCATGCAAGGAAAGCATACATACTTACGGTTGCAATAGTAAGGGCTGCTACCGAGCCAGCCTCTACGGCTCTGAGAGCCTCTACGCTGTTAAGGCCTTCCCATTGCATTGTGAACCAGCCACAACCTGCATGCATAACAGCACCGAGCGACCATACTACGATTGCCCAAAAATATCCTTTCTTTGTACCCATCCAATCTACAAACTTGCCTGCAAAAAGGTTCGCTACGGCATAGAAGATTGAGAATACGGCTGTGATGTTACCGTAAATTTCATCTGTCCAATGAAATTCCGGTGCAATAAAATCTTTCCAAGTTAGGGATAGAACCTGACGGTCCATATAGTTTACTGTAGTAGCAAAAAACAACATGGCACAGATAACCCAGCGGAAATTACTCATTTGGTTTGTCTTTAAAGAACTCATTCTGTTTTGTTATTTAGTTATCAAATTCTTGCAAATAGTGGAAAATCGCGAACAAAGATAAAGTAAACTACTGAAAAAAACAAGAACTTCGCCGAAATCTCCAAAAAAAAAGAAAAAACGCATGTTTCGTTAATCGTATTTATGTATCTTTGCACACAAAATATATTAATAATGTTAATATGATCAGAAAATACTTATCGATTACACTTGCTTTTGTTTTTACCAGTGCGTTTGCGCAGGACAAAATTATAGTACCTTCAGATCTTCCCATGTCTGTCAGAATGGTTAAGAGTGAGATGCACCGATGCCCAAAGGGCTGGCAGCTCGATTTCCAGAAACAGCCAAAGTGGGATTATTGCCATGGCGTAGAGATGAAGGGCTTCCTTGAGGTTAGCGAAATGTATCGCGACACCGTGGTCTACGCATACGTCAGAGACTTCTGCAACCAGATGACTCACGACGACGGCACGGTAGAGACCTATCGTCCTTACGAACTCAGTCTCGACCGCATAAATACAGCAAAACTCTTCTTCAAGATGTATTGGAAGACGGGCGACGACAAGTATCGCCGTGCAATCGACAAGTTCAGAATGCAGTTTGATTTTCAGCCTCGCACATCCGAGGGCGGATATTGGCACAAGATGGTTTATCCAAACCAGATGTGGCTCGACGGAATGTATATGGCACAGCCTTTTTATGCCGAGTATAACCGCCGTTTCGGTAAGTTGAGAGAGTGGCAGGAGTGCATCAATCAGTTTAAGATAATCGATAAGCATACATTCGACCCCGTAACCGGATGGAATCGCCATGCGTGGGATGAGAAGGCCACACAGCGATGGGCTAACCCAACAACCGGACAAAGCGCACACGCATGGGGACGCGCAAACGGCTGGTACGCAATGGCACTCGTTGATGTGCTTCAGCAGATGCCTGAGGACATCAAGAACAGAGGCGTGCTGGTAGAGATTTTCAAGAGAGTTGCAAAGCAGATTCGTGACAAGCAAGACCCTAAGACTGGCTTGTGGTATCAGGTTCTCGACCGTCCGGGCGATGAGGGCAACTACTTCGAATCGTCGGTTTCGGCAATGTTTATCTACACCTTGTATCGCGGCGTGTTCCAAGGTCTTCTCGACGAGTCATACCTTGATGCAGCCGAAAAGGGATACGACGGTTTCATGAAGGAATTTGTTGATGTTCAGGCTAACGGATTGGTAAACATCAAGAAATGCTGCGCTGTTGCTGGACTTGGCGGTCGTCCTTACCGAATGGGCGACTACAAGTATTACATCGAAGAGGCTGTCAGGGATAATGACCCTAAGGCTGTAGGTCCGTTCATCTCGCTCTGTATTGAGCGTGAGAGACTTGCAATGCGTGCGCAGAAGGCAAGTGCTGTTTCGAAAAAAAATAGCGCAAAGAGTGGCAAAAAAGGTAAAAAGTAAATAATAATAGGTGCGCAGGTGTGCGTACCTATTTATAATATAAACAAAATGATTACAAACTACATTGATTCCATGAAAAAATTGCTTCTGTTGGCAATTCTTACAACTACATTCGCGACGGCTGGTGCAAAGGGACAATACGATAATTCCGATACGCTCTATGTGTCGCTCGACAGAAAAGGAGAGTTCAAGTCGATAGCCAAGGCTATCGAGGTGTGCCGCGCGTTTATGGAGTATCACAAGGTGATTTTCATAAGAAACGGCGTTTATCGCGAGAAACTGGTAATACCGTCATGGCTCACAAACGTTGAACTGTGCGGCGAGTCGGCCGACAAGACCGTCATTACTTGGGACGATCACGCAACGCGATTCATAACAGGTTCAACTTCCGAAATGGGAACGTTCAGAACCTATACATTAAAGGTTGAGGGCAACGACATCACTCTTAAAAACCTGACCATTGCCAATACGGCAGGCAGGGTGGGACAGGCGGTGGCTCTGCACACCGAAGGCGACAGGATAAAGGTTCTGAGCTGCCGATTGCTTGGTAATCAGGACACCGTATATATGGGCGTTGAAGGAACAAGAGTGTTCTACAAGGACAGTTATATTGAGGGAACGACCGATTTCATCTTCGGTCCGTCGATAGCATGGTTTGAGGGCTGCGAGATTCGCGAACTTGCCAACTCGTACGTTACGGCGGCTTCAACTCCCGAGAACCAGAAATTCGGCTACGTCTTTAACAACTGCAAGATTACGGCAGACGATTCAGTAAAAGAGTTCTACCTCGGTCGTCCGTGGCGACGCTTTGCAAAGACGCTCTTCATGCATTGCGAACTCTCGGGCAAACTCAGCAAAAAAGGCTGGAAGCAATGGAGTAATGCCGAGGAAGGCGCAGAACTTACAAACACTCAGTATCAGGAGTTTGAGAACTCAGGCGAGGGTGCTCAGACAAAAGACAGAGTAGAGTGGAGTAAGATTCTCAGTAAGAAAGAGGCTTCGAAAATAACACCTGAAAGTGTTTTTGGGGTAAACACATCATGGATTGTTGAATAAAATAGTAAAAAGGCAAAAAGTAATTTTCAATTGATAGAATAAATATTTAAGGCATGAATTTGAATTTACAAATTAAAAGATGTGCTCTTACTTTTGTAATGAGCATGCTCTGCCTGATTGTTTTTGCGCAAAGTTACACCGTGCGAGGAATTGTAACGGATAATAGCGGTGAGCCTATTATCGGTGCAAACGTATCAGTGAAGGGCACGAACAATGGTACAATTACTGACTTTGATGGTAAGTTCACGCTCGACGACGTAAAGCCTGCCAACGTGCTGGAGGTTTCTTACATCGGTTACATTACTCAGAGCGTGAAGGTCGGCTCTATGGCTAACTTCACCATCATGCTTCACGAGGATGATAAAACCCTCGACGAGGTTGTTGTTATCGGTTACGGTACAATGAAAAAGCGTGACATCACCGGTGCCGTTTCTTCTGTATCGAGCGATAAGATTATCGACCCAGTATCAAACGTAACGCAGGCATTGCAGGGTAAACTGTCTGGTGTGTTCGTTCAGAGCACCGACGGTCGTCCGGGCGGTTCTGTAAAGGTTCGTGTGCGTGGAGGTGGTTCCATCACACAGAGCAACGAGCCTCTTTACATTGTCGACGGATTCCCTGTGTCAAGTATTGCCGACCTTTCTGCCGAGCAGATTGAATCTATCGACGTGTTGAAGGATGCCGCATCTACTGCAATCTACGGTTCGCGAGGTGCAAACGGTGTAGTTCTTGTAACAACACGAAGCGCACAGACCGGTGATAAGGTTCGCGTTCAGTACGACGGATATTATCAGACTAAGACTGCAGCCAAGAGACTTGAAACTCTGAACGCTCAGGAATATGTTGGTATTACTTGGGGTATCGGTACAATGCTTGGTATTGGTGACAACGTGGCTAAGTATTTCGGATTGGGTTCTGCCTATGGAAACAATTTTGCTGCTTACGGCAATGTAGCCGCTCACGACTACACAGACGATTTGTTGCGTAATGGTAGAGCGCACAGCCACAATATCTCAATCACCGGAGGTTCAGAGAAGACAAAGATGGCTTTCAACCTCAACTATTTTGATGAGGATGGCTTGAAGAAGAAGTCTGGCTTTGAGCGTTTTGCTACTGCCTTGAAGATAAATCAGAAGGTTAGCGAGAAGGTAAAGCTCGACCTCGAATTCCATTATAGTGAGGCAAATACAGAGGGTAACGAGTCTTTGCAGGATAGTAAAGGTTCGGTAATTACTTCTGCTTATATGTATCGTCCAATCGACAATCCGCTTGGAACTGGCGACAAGACTTTGTTTGGCGATGGTATGAAAAATGTTGACGACGACTACAACCCAGTTTCGATAAATGAGGGTACAGAGCAGTTTGTACAGAGAAGAAACTTCCGTGCAAATGCTGGTCTTGAATGGACTATTGTAGATGGCTTGAAGTTTCGTACAGAGTTTGGTGGCGGTCGTGGTAACAGCGAGAGTCGCTACTACAACAACGGATATTCGCTTAACAGTAAGGATGTAATCTCTGCATCTATAAGCAAGACAAACGGTTGGCAGTATCGTTCGGCAACAACGCTTAACTGGCAGGCTGTGGGTCTTTCTGACATTCACGATTTGTCAGTCCTTGTTGGTAACGAGCTTCGTGGTTCAGCTTCGAGCACATTGTCAACTGGAAATTTGAAGGGATACCCTGTTTCATATAATTATGATGAGGCTTGGGCTAATATCGGTGCATACGATTCTTCTCTTGCTCAAACAGCACCATCGAACAATGTTGGTGTTCCAGAGCGTAACGTTTCATTCTTTGGCCGTTTGAACTATAGCTTGAAGGATAAGTACTTGCTTACAATTACGGCTCGTGCCGATGCTTCGTCTAAGTTTACAAAGAATAACCGTTGGGGTTACTTCCCAGCAGCTGCGGTTGCATGGCGTTTGGGCGACGAGAGTTTCTTTGAGGGCTCACGCGAGTGGCTTTCAAACCTGAAGCTTCGTTTGTCATACGGAACAGCAGGTTCGGATAATATCAACTCATCTTTGTGGCAGACATCATTTACTTCAGGAACAAGTGCGCGAGATGGTGTTCAGATGCTTACATATAGCAATTCTTTGCTTGGAAATCCAGATTTGAAATGGGAGACAACAATCTCTCGTAACATTGGTCTCGACTTCGGTCTGATTAACAACAGAGTTACTGGTAATATCGATGTTTACTGGAACACAACAAAAGACCTTCTTATTACTGTTCCTGTGAGTGTAACAACTGGTTCGAAATACCAGTATCAGAATGTAGGTAAGACATCTAACAAGGGTATCGAGTTTGCCATCAATGCAAATATCATCCATACAAAGGATTTCGATTTTAATGTTTCTGCAACATACAACTACAACAAGAACAATATCGATGAGTTGAAAGAAGGTGTGACAACTCTTTACGGTTCAACGTGGGGCTCATCAGATCAGGTTCCACAGCTTGACTATGAGTATATCGTAGGTCAGCCTGTTGGTACGGTTCGCGGTTTCAAGTGTGTAGGCTTCTATACTGTTGATGACTTCGAGTATATCAATGGTCAGTATTGTCTGCCTGTTAATGAGGATGGTAAGCGCGAAGGCGATTTTGCGCTTACAACATTGTACGATGCCAATATGACAAAGGAGGGTGGTGCCGGATTTAATGTTCCAAAAGGTCAGAGTGCATTCCCGGGAGCTGCCAAGTTTGAGGATGTAAACAAAGATGGCGTAATAGACGACAATGATGTAACAAGCCTTGGCTCTATAACTCCGGCGCATACTGGAGGTTTCAACCTGAGTGCAAAGTACAAGGGATTTGACTTTGGTGCAGCATTTGCCTGGGCAATTGGCGGACATGTTTATAATGCTATGGCAATGAACTCGCTTTCGGCAACTAAGCAATCTCTTGGTTCTAACCGTCTCAGCTTTATCAGAGAGTGTTTCCAAATTCAGAAATTTGATGAAAGGGGTGATGTTTACTTGGTTACCGACCCAGAAGAACTGAAGCAGATGAATGCAAACTCAAAGTATTATCTGCCAACGCTTAAACCTTATGTAATCTCTACATTCTTCGAGGATGCTTCATATTTGCGTCTGAACTCGGTAACTCTTGGCTATTCGTTGCCAAAGGAGTTTGTAAAGCATCTTGCAATGCAGAAGCTTCGTTTGTATGTTACAGCTTCTAACTTGCTTACAATCACAGGTTACTCTGGTCTCGACCCTGAAGTCAGCTCTGCCGATGACAAGTCAAGTTCTCAGAATGCAGGTAAGTTCCCTACAATCGGACTTGACTGGGGTGCTTATCCTCGTGCAAAATCATTTACATTCGGTCTGAATGTCGAGTTCTAAACCAAAGAGGTGTAATTTTAATATTGATTAAAAATGAAGAAATCATTATATATTGTTTTAGGTGCAGGAATGTTGCTTGGTGCAACATCTTGCGACGATTACCTTGACACATCTTCGCCTTCTATTGCATCGTCAGATTTCGTGTTTACACACGAGGAGAGTGCACAGGGTGCGCTTAACTATGCCTACGAAATGTGGCGTGGAAGTTCGGCAGTTCACTCAAACGGATTGTTTTACGATGTACTTGTAGACGGCGACGAGACAACACGCCAACCTGAAAGTTTCGGTGGTCAGGATCGTAATGTGCCACAGAGTATGTATGCAGGTGTTTCTGGTGCTGCTGGTGGTATAACAAGTGAGAAATACAACGGAACTGGTATTTTCAACTGTGACTTTAAGGATGCTGCAAGTGCATTTAATGGCTTGTACTTAATTATAGGACAGATGAATCGCCTTACAAGGGCTTTCGAGGCTCAGCCGGAATTTGAACAGATTCTAAAGGGTGGCAAGCCTACTGCTTTGTCTGATATCTACGGTCAGGCAGTAGCACTTCGTGCAACTTGCTACTTCGAGCTTCTTCGTTTCTTCGGCGATGTTCCTTACTCTCTTGAGCCGGGTGTTGCTGCCGAGGGTCTGACAAGCCGCGATTACATTTACGAGGATCAGATTCGCCGCCTGAAGTTGGTTGAGCCGTTCATGTATCGCCTTGGCGAGAATGCATCGGCTGTGCCTACAATAATGACAAGAGACTATGTAGACGGTCTTATCGGTCGTATGGCGTTGTATGCAGCAGGATACAGCACTCGTCGTAACGATGTTGAGTATGTTGGATACGATGGCAACAAGATTTCTTTCGAGACTGAATGTAAGTCTACGACAACAAACTCGTTCTATGCTCGTCGTAGTGATTACACGAAGATTCTTTCTGATGCTGTTCCATATTTGCGTGCTTGCTATACGGCATCTCTCAGTCGCTCAAACTATGGTTACCTTGTTAAAGAAGATAACCGTGTGTCAAATACATATAAAATTGATAGTGTAACGTACGCAACCCGTACATACGGAAACCCTTATCAGTACGCTTTCCAGCAGATGATGAATGGCGATGGTATCTACTCTGCCGAGAACATCTACGAGATTCCTGAAACTCGTGCTATTGGTGCAAACGAGCGTCCATACGCGTTCGGTCGTCCGTCAAACGGTGGTGGTAGTAACTCATTCCCATGTAAGGCATACTGTCAGAGCCGTTTCAATCCTCTTTACTACTACAACGACTTCGATCCAAAGGATTTGCGTCGCGATGTTACATGTACCGTTACTGGTAGCGACGGTAAGGGTGGTGAGGCTATCATCTCGTTGGCTGGTAATGCATCAGCAAAACTTGCCGGTGGTATTGCCCTGAATAAGTGGGACGAGAACCGATGCTCTTCACCTTATATCTTGTCACAGCGTCAGGCTGGTATCAACTGCCCTTACATGCGTTCTGCCGACATCTATCTTATGATTGCCGAGATTGATGCAATTATAGGTAATGAGGTTGAAGGCAAGCAGATGCTTGAAGCCGTTCATAACCGAGCTTTTGCCGAGCCACAGGACATCAACGCCTTCATCGAGAAGTGCGGCGGTTCTTTGCTCGATGCTGTTATCGAGGAGCGCAAGCTTGAGTTCGGAGGCGAGGGCTCACGCCGTTACGACCTTATCCGTAACAATATGCTTACTCCTGTTCTTACTGATTTCCACAACAAGATGGAGGCTATGTATTCCGACCTTCAGACTAAGGGATATCATACTTTCGAAAACGGAAACGTGATTTCTAACTATATTTGGGTTAAGAACGTGGATGCCAAGAAGCTCTTCGGATATCGCCTTACTGCTCAGTATTCTGCTCCTGAAGAGGCTGTTGAGTACGACTGGCAGAATGACCTTGCATCAACAGTTCTTTATCCAAGTTGGAGAGGACAGAACGACGATTGGTATTCGGTAGGTTTTTCTTCATTTACTTCGGATGCTGATAGAACGAAGAATTTGGCAAACATCAACCAGACAACTACAAACCTTTCAATTGTAGGCTTGTTCCGTCATGTTGGTGAAGAAGAGGCAAAGGCTCTTGAAGCTGACGGATATAAAAGAGTTGACTGGGGAATTACGCTTATTACCGGCAGTAATAAGGACGACTACAACAAGAATGTTTTGTGCGGATATGTATATGGTTATCCTCCAATATATTTCTTGCCGTTCGGTACAACAAATATGCAGACATCTAAGATTACAAACGGTTATGGCTTCCAGAACCTGAAGTAATTGAGTCGATAAAGTTTGGCTTAATGAAACCTGATTATAAATAACAGAAAAACAGAGCATCCTAATCAAAGAAAGATGCTCTGTTTTTTTATGGTTTGTTTCTGGCGGACTTGCAAAAGTAAATTATTAGTCATATTTTTGTGCAGAAGGAAGTTGAGGACGTTCGGTCATCGGCTTCTGTAAAAAAACTATAACCTTTTTTAAAAGCACATTTATATGGAACAGGACAAAAACATGCGCGTGGGAATTATCGGCGCAGGCAGGATAGCCACAAAGGCAGCAATCACGCTTTGCCATTTAACAAATGTTGAGGCTTATGCCATAGCGTCGCGCACGCTTGCCAGGGCGCAGGAGTTTGCCGCAAAATGGAACATTGCCAAGGCTTACGGCTCGTACAGCGAGCTGATTGCCGACCCCGATGTTGACCTTGTGTACGTTGCAACGCCCCACAGCCATCATTTCGGTGTTACGCGCGAGGCTATCCTTGCCGGAAAGCCTTGCCTTGTTGAGAAGGCTTTCATGGCAAATCATCGTGAGGCTGAGGAGATTGTTACGCTGGCGCGAGAAAAGCGCGTATTCCTTGCCGAAGCCATCTGGACTCGCTATCAGCCGGCCGTGAAGATTGTGCGCAAACTCATATCCGACGGCAGGATAGGAGAGCCGCGGCTTGTTACGGCAACCCTGGGCTACAGCATGGGCGAGAAACCGCGTATAATGCAGCCCGATCTGTGCGGCGGCGCGTTGCTCGACCTTGGCGTGTATGCTATCAACTTTGTGAGAATGTTTTTCGACAGCAGGATTCTGAATATTGAGTCGCAATGTGTAAAGTCGAAAACGGGAATGGATTTGACAAATTCAATCTCGCTCGTTCTCGAAGATGGAATCCTTGCAAACCTTCAGTCGTCGGCTGCCTGCGTGGGCGATAATATCGGCGTAATTGCCGGAACGGAGGGCAACATTATAATAGACAACATAAACAATCCGCAGCGGATTCGCCTGAACGGTCGCGACCGCGTGTTTGTAGAGGAGATTGAAGTTCCGCGGCAGATTACGGGCTACGAGTATCAGTTTTTGGAGTGTCGCGAGGCTATTGCCGACAACCGGCTTGAGCCGTACAGCATGCCGCTCAACGAAACGCTCTACATAATGCAGCTGATGGACGGTTTGCGCCGTAAGTGGGGCGTGCGCTATCCGATGGACGATTTCTGATACACGTTATTTGAGAATTCATAATTCAAAATTCAAAATTCAAAATTCAAAATTCATAATTCACAATTCAAAATTCAGAATTCATAATTCACAATTCATAATTGGCGGTTGGTTTTCATTATTCATAAACTACCCTCCAAAAAACAACTGTAACAACTGTAACTGTAACTCGATTTGGAATTTTGAAAGTTGAAAAGTCTTGATTCTGAATGTGTTGGGAAAGAGATAGCGGGTAATTCATGTAAGCCAAATCATTGGTAATGCAAACAGGGTGAAGCCTTGCAATAGAAAACGAGTTGGGCGGAAAGACGAAGAATCAGATTTTTTTGTTTTTCTGCCTATGTTTTTCAAAATGCGGGCAAAACAGACTTCAACAAAAAAATAGTTTGTATCTTTACTGCCGTAAAAAGATTTTTTTCCAGACATGAGTAATTTGTTGTATCATTTCGTAGCCTTTATTGTGGTGGCAATATGGGGCTCTACCTTCGTATTTACAAAACTGCTGCTAAACGGCGGACTGTCGCCTGCGCAGATATTCACGCTCAGGTTTATAATAGCCTATGTGCTGCTGCTTGCCACGTCGCTGTCGTACTATCCGCGCAAGATGGGCTGGACAAAGACCGGGCTGAAGAAGTTTCGCCTGTTTGCCGATTCTGTTAAGGACGAAATGCTGATGCTCGGACTTGGCATAAGCGGCGGCTCGCTCTATTTCCTTACCGAAAATTCGGCTATGAACTATACAACAACCACAAACACGTCGCTTATAGTTTGTCTCTGTCCGCTCTTTGCAACTGCGCTTATCTCGCTGTTCTATAAGTCGGAAAGACTCAGTAAGATTCAGATTCTGGGCACTCTGATGGCTGCCCTTGGTGTTGTGGTGGTTGTTCTTAACGGTCATTTCGTGCTTCATCTTTCTCCGCTTGGCGATGCCCTGGCTTTTGCGGCGTGCCTTTGCTGGGCTGTCTACTCTCTGCTTATGATTCCGGCAAGCCAGAAGTACAACACAATCTTTGTGACCCGAAAAGTATTTTTCTACGGACTTGTGTCGATGCTTCCTTACTATTGGTTTGTGCCGGGATTTCCGTCGCTTGCCGACATCATGCGCCCCGAAGTGCTAAACAATCTTCTGTTTCTTGGCTGCGTGGCCTCGATGCTATGCTTCCTCATCTGGAACTGGGTTATAAAGAAACTCGGCGCGGTGGCTGCCACAAACTACGTCTATTTCAACCCAGTTACAACCATCGTCTTTGCGTGGGTTGTGCTTAGCGAGGATATAACCGTGTACTTCATCATAGGCTCGGTATTGATTATTGCCGGAATGTTTTTGTCGAACAAGAAGTAAATTTGTCATTTTTTTATATCTTTGTCGTAATTTCCAACTTTGGGAAGAAACATTTATCTTGTAGATATGAAAAATAAGGATACAGAAGATTATGAGGAGTTGGAAGACGGCTCGTATCTGTTCAAGGATAATCTTGACGGTGATGACTACGACGATGAGTATGAAGACGATGACGATGAGTATGAAGACGATGACAATTGCTTTTACAAAAATGCACAGGCAAGACTGATTTTTGATGAGATAAAGAAACAGACTGCCGTAACAGCCGTAGAGATTGTTGCCGACATTGTTGATAAGAACAAACCGCTGCTCTTGACTGACAGCAAGTTTGGCGGACTTCCTTACTGGCAGGATGGAATGGAATATCCTACGGCAAAAGACGACGGGACGAAACTCGTGCTTCTGGCTCAGATAAACTTCGGGCAGATGCCGCATCTCGATGACTTTCCTGAGAGTGGAATCCTTCAGTTCTTCATAAAGCCCGACGATATTTACGGCTGCGATTTTGATAAGATAAATTACGACAAATGGCGTCCGGTATATCACGAGAACATCGGCGAGCCTATGAGCGAGGATGCTCTCAGGGCAATGGGTGTAAAGACTGCCGAGGAGGTGGAGTATTTCCCGCTATCGCCCGAGTTTGCTCTTTCTTTCGAGAAACAGGAAAATGTCCTGAATATGACTTGCGAGGAACTCTTTGAGAGAGAGGTGCGTAAGATAGCTCCAAAACTAAGTCTGCCTGTTCCTGAAGAGAATACGCCTTTCTACGATTTCTTCAGCGAAAGCATAAGTGATGAATTTTATGACGAGTGTAACAGAGAAGGACATAGAATAGGCGGATATCCGGCGTTTACGCAATGCGACCCTCGTCTGCCCGGCGATGACAAGGATGTTCTTCTGTTGCAGATTGACAGCTGTGGCGACGGCGATGTTGGTGACGGCTTGATAATGTGGGGCGACTGCGGCATTGGCAATTTCTTCATCTCAAGAGACGACTTGAAAAAGCGCGACTTCTCTCGGGTTCTTTACAACTGGGACTGCAACTGATTGAATTATTACAAAGAACGAATCTTATACCGAAACCGTTTCTGCTCATTGCCGGCAGAGGCGGTTTTTGTTTTGTTGCTATTTTTAACAGTAGTCCGTTTGGGGCGAAAGGGGCGGTGGCGTGTGTGTGATGCTTCTTCATTGTGCTATGGCTTTTGTTTGGGATGTATTCGGGTTTCGTTCGGGATGCAGGCTTGTAACTTGTTTGCGATGCAAAGATACAAACCCTAAAATTGCCACTTAGGCGTTAACGTACGTTTATAGGAGTTCCGTACGATTATATGCGATTTTTTTTCTCTGTGGGAAAATATATACGTTTGGCTTCTTTCTCGCCTTGGATGGAATCTGTGTTTCATGCAGGTTTGTGATTCTTGCATACTTTCGGTGGCAGGCAAAAGGATTCTGAACGGAAAATTCGGCTTTACGGGTGTCTGTAACGTAGCTTTTTCTTTCCGATAATGCTGAGGGTGTATCGTATAATGTTGATATAATGCCTTTTAGGAGAAAAATATATACGGGAGAGTTACAGTTACAGTGGTTACAGTTGTTTTTCGAGAGGGTTGTAGTTTAATTTATTCTCTCTCTTTTTTTATTTTATATATTATATATATTATTATTTATTATATATATATTATTATATTATATAATATATTAATTATTAGATATTTATATATATATTATAATAAAGAGTTTTTATTAAGATTAATATATACCATGCCTCAAAAAAACGAACTGTAACTGTAACTTTGTAACGCTTTACTCAATTTTTCTTTATATGGCTCTTTGTAAAAAAATATCGAGAAACCCTTTGTTTAAAGGACTTCTCGATGTGTGCCTTGTGATCCCGATGGGATTCAAACCCATGACCTTCAGAACCGGAATCTGACGCTCTATTCAGCTAAGCTACGGGACCTTTGTTTTTTTCAAACTCGTGCAAAGATAATTCTTTTTATCCAATAATCCAAATTTTAGTACCAGTCGAGCGTTGACGACATGCTACTCTTTTTCTCGTATTTCAGGGCATCGGCAAGTTCCGAGGCATTGGCGCGAAGCGAGATGTTGTATGATGTGTACGGACCAACCACAAAACTTCCGCTCATGTCGAAACAATGCATGCTTCTGCCAATAGAGCAGGTCGTTGCCGAAATGCGGTGGTTGTTGAAGTCGTAGCCCGAACTGAAGCTGAAACTCCAGTTGCTCGAAATTCCAACGTTTCCGCTGAAGTTGAGCGTGTGGGTTAGTTTGTATGGATAGCGGTGCGTGCGCACGTTGAATTTGCTCTTTGTGTGGTCTTCGGCAAGCGATACGCCATACGAGAAACTCAGCGACCACGGCAGTTTGAAAGCCATGTAGCCGTCTTTGTCGGTAGTATCTTCCTTGTGCTTATCCTTTCTTACAACATTTTTCTCTTCGCCGTCCTCGTTAGCATCGTCTGCTTTGTTTTCGGTAGATTCTTGTTCTTTGTCCTTCTTTCCGAAGCCGAACAGTTTGGCGAGTTTCTCGTTGTTAAGGGTGTACGAAATGCTCTGGCTCATTCCCTGATAGCGTCCGAAGCGTCCGTAACTCCATTCGGTGCGGTTGCTCAAGTCTCCGTTGTCGTCGTAGGCGTATGTGGCAAATACGGCTGTGGTGCTGAACGTGTAGCTCTTAGACAGTTTCAGACGCAGGTTGACGGTCATGTCGCTCCATTTGCGTGTTGTGGCTGCAAAGTTGTAGCCCATGCTTACACCCAGGTTGTCGATAAGGCTAATCTTCTTGTAACCAGTCGAATCCTTGTCCGAGCGAATCTTCATCTCAACGTTGTTGCCTATCGAGAAGTTCATCGAGCTTGACAGACCGCTTCCCGGCGAGCCGTAGAGTGCACCCTCGTAGTAGTTGTACTGCACATCGTTGCCGTTGGCATCCTTGTATGTTCCGTAAACTCCGAATCGCTTGTCGCTGAAATCGGGCGTATAACTGTACGAAACCTGAGGCGTTAGGACGTGGCGTATTGCCACAACCTTGTCGCCGAAAAGTTTGCGGCTCGGAACATAGAAACCGTAGAGCGTAGTATTGGCAGAAATGCCGGTAGAATAGTCGTAAACTCGGTTGAATCCCGTAATTGTATCGCGTTCTACTACGCCCTTGTCCTTGTTGTATTTTTGCTCCACCTTGTAGGTGTACCAGCGTTCGTGATAGCTGACTTGCGGACTAACGTTGATGTATTTCAGAAGGCTGAAACTCATGTCGGTGCTGAGTTGATGGTTCATACCATTCTTCCAGTCTTTTGCAAAACTCGAGTGCAGCAGTTTGTCTTCCTTTGTGCTGATGCTGTTAGCCATCTGCATATTGTAGTTTATGCCGATTTTCTCGTACCATCGTGCGCTTCCGGCCGCCTTCTTGCGCTTGAACGGATAGAACTTAGGAATTCTGAAGTCTACTCCCGGAAGAGACACCTGCATAGAGCTGTCGCGAGTGTTCTGCGAGAGGGTAGAGGTGAGCGAGAGAGTCGCTCCCGTTCCCCACAAGTCGTTAAGGTTGAGCGAGATACTCGAAGCCTTTGTGTTTGATGAATATTCGGCCAGATTATATCTTGCCGAAAGGCTGTTGGCGTTATAACTGCTTGTGTTGAATCTGACACTTGCAGAGAAGCCTATCTTCGGGTTTGCCTTTGCATCCTGACGATGGCTCCAGTTTATCTGAAAGTCGGTCGACTCGGTCTGGTCTATGCCCTTGTCGCCGCTCTTTGTCTTCATGTAACTGGCGTTGAAACTGCCCGAGTAGCGGTATCTCTTAACGTAGTTAGACGATGCCTTCAAGCCCCACGAGCCCTGCGTGTAGATGTCGCCGAGCAGCTTCAAGTCCATGCGGTCGCTTATGGCAAAGTAATATCCGCCGTCGCGAAGATAGAATCCTCGCGTGCTCTCGTCGCCGTATGTTGGCATGATGAATCCGCTCGAATACTTGCTGCTGAACGGAAAATAGAAGAACGGAACGGCAAGCGGCAGCGTAACATCCTCGACCACGAGCCATGCCGGGCCCGATACCACGTCCTTTCCCGGACGCACCTTGGCGCGGCTCAGAGCCAGATAGAAGTGCGGATGCTTTTCGTCGCAGGTTGTATATTTGGCGTGCTCAACATAAAGTTCGTCGTTCGAGCCTTTCTTGGCCCTCTCACTCGTTAGGAATCCGTCGCCCTGCTTTGTGTCGACGTTGGTTATGTATCCGCGCTTTGTCTTGAAGTTGTAACTCATAGTCTCGGCGTTGTACGGCGTGTCGCCGTCGGTAAATACCGGCAGACCGTTCATCACTCCGAGCGAGTCGGGCATACCTTGCGCAAATACGGTGCTGCTGTCGATATTCATCGAAATCTGGTCGGCCTCGAGAGTGATTTTCTGGTACGAAACCTTGCTTTTTCCATACAGATGGGCAAAACCCTTGCCAGCCTCGTACACAATTGAGTCGTTTGCCGTGTACTCGACAGGTGCTTCGAGCGGCTGATTTTTTCTGTTCACACCAACAGAGTCGTGCGACAGCGAATCGTTTGCAAGAGAATCTGAACGTATAGCATCTGGCTTTACGGAATCGCTCACCGAAAAATTGTGACGCTCAACCGCAAAACGGGCATTAGACCGTTGCGCCATGAGGAACAACAGTACGAATGATGCAAATATGAATGTTTTTTTCTTCAAAACGTCGGCAAAATTACAACATTTCCTTGTTACCTGCTAATCTTTTAATGATATTTTCTGTGTTACAGAAACATTTTACACCATTTTTCGAACCTCTCAATTCCGTCGTCTCCGAATTTTCTGATGCTTTTCAGAGCCTGCTCCGGAGTCTTTACTTTTTCGAGGTTCGACTTGCTGTAAAACTTGTCGGCAAAGCAGATAAGTTGTTCTTCTAACGTTTCGGGAATCAAATCCTTGTGCGGAACCGGCAGATTTTGTTCAACAATCTGCTTGAGCGACAGCCCCGTGCCCGTGTGCCTTTCGCAAACCCTTGCGTGGCGCGGATATCCCTCGGCCTCCATTATTCGTGCGCCAATAGTGCCGTGGCAGATGTAAGGTTCTGTGCCAAAGCATTTTATTCCGGGAGCATCAGTCTCGAAAATGCCTATGTCGTGAAGCATTGCCGCCTCGAAAACAAAGTCTTTGTCTATATCAAATTCTGGATGTTTGTTTGCAATTTCTATAGCCATGTCGGCAACGCACCGGCTGTGGAAAAGCAGAATTTCTTTCAGTTCCGATTCCTCGGGGTAGTATTTGTTAATTATGTCCAGCGGATTCATTTTTTATCTGAGAAATAGAATATTGTGTTAAAACTATGCAGAACAATCTATTCTTTTTGCGGAAGCAAAAGTAACTAAATTATGTCAAAAAGCAGTATTAAAACGAAAAAATGTTATGCAGATTATTAGACTTTTACAAAAAAAATATTATTTTTGCGACATTATACTTTAAATGTTATGTGCAAAAAAATATTCTTATTAGCATTTCTAGCGTTGAATGTGGCATGGAATATGCCTTCATTCGGAGCATCTGCTCCTGCAAGTAAAAAGTTTATCGTAGTTATCGACCCAGGACATGGTGGTCATGACCCTGGTGCTATCGGTTCAACAACACGAGAGAAAGTTATCAATCTATCTATTGCTTTGGAAGTTGGACGCCTAATCGAGAAAAACTGTAGCGATGTAAAGGTCATCTATACTCGTAAGAAGGATGAGTTTGTTCCGCTTGACGAGCGTGCAAACATCGCAAACAAGAACAAGGCCGACTTGTTCATCTCTATCCACACCAACTCTCTCCCAAGTGGAAAGATTGCCCGTGGTGCTGAGACATATACCCTTGGTATGGCCAAGGCCGAGGCTAACCTTGAGGTTGCTAAGAAGGAGAACAACGTAATCCTTGTTGAGGATAACTACCGTGAAAAGTACGAGGGCTTCAACCCAAGTTCGTCTGAGAGTTATATCATGTTCGAGTACATGCAGGACAAGTATATGGAACAGAGTGTCGAGTTTGCTCGCCTTATCCAGAACAAGTTCGTGTCTACTGCAAACCGTGCCGACCGTGGTGTGCATCAGGCAGGTTTCCTTGTGCTGAGATGTACTTCTATGCCAAGCGTACTTATCGAACTTGGTTATATCTCAACTCCTGATGAAGAGCAGTATCTTACATCAGACGAGGGTATCTCAAACATGTCAAAGAGTATCTACGAGGCATTCCTTAACTATCGTCACAACAACGACGGTCGTATCAAGACTGCTACAATATCAAGCAACGACGATGCAATCGTAGGCAGCGTTCCTACTGTTACTGCAACAGCGTCAGAGCCTGCCGTAGCTCCTGCTGCTGCACCTGCTGCTCCAGCCGTTGTTGCTGCTCCGGTTAATCCAAATGCTCCGGGCGCACCGGCACCAGCCGCTCCAGCTGTTGTTGAAGAGCCTGCTCCTGCAGCACCTGCCGTAGTTGAGGCTCCTGCTGCTCCTGTTGCTCCAGCTCCAGCCGCTCCTGCTGCTCCAGCACCTGCTAAGCCGGCCGCACCTGTTGCCGAGCCAGCACCAGCACCTGCTGCACCTGCTACTCCAGAGCCAGCCGCTCCAGCACCTGCAAAACCTGCTGCACCAGCACCGGCTAAGCCAGCAACTCCTGCTCCAGCCGCAACACCAACACCGGCAGCCAAGCCAGCCGCTGCACCTGCAGCCAAGCCAGCTGCACCTGCTGTTAAGCCAGCTGCTTCTGGTTCTAAGCCTGTATTCAAGGTTCAGCTTGGTGCTGTAAGCGCTCCAATCAGCAATGCCGATGCTAAGTTCGGACTTACTGGTGTCTCTTATTATAAGGAAGGCGGTATGTATAAGTATACTTACGGTGAAACTTCAAACTTTGATGAAATCCAGAAGTTGAGAACTGAGGCTAATGCCAAGGTTCCGGGAGCATTTATCATTGCATTCCACAATGGTAAGAAGATTCCGGTTGCAGAGGCTAAGGCTCTTCTGAAATAATAAGGTATAAAAACGAAAATGAAATCATCTGCAAAAGAGGTAAAGATTGCTATCACAGCCATAGCTGCTGTTGTTATAATGTTCGTAGGAATAAATTTCCTGAAAGGCATAAACGTATTCAAGTCGAGCAACTTCTATTACGTTGCCTTTGAGAACATTCAGGGTTTAACTGCTTCGAGTCCGGTTTATGCCGACGGTTATAGCATAGGTATTGTCAGAAGTATCAACTATGACTACGAGCATCCCGGCAACGTGATTGTTGAGATTGAGGTAGACAAGGGAATGCGAATTCCGAAGGGAACAACCGCCGAACTTGTAACCGAGATGCTGGGAACTGTAAAGATGAATCTGCTGCTCGCCACAAACCCTCGCGAAAAATGCGAGCCGGGCGACACTATCAAAGGTGGCGTAAATGCCGGCGCTCTTGGCGCGGCTGCCAACATGGTTCCCGAAATTCAGGCTCTGTTGCCTAAGCTCGACTCGATACTGACTTCTGTTAATACTCTGCTCGCTGATCCTGCGTTGGCCGGCACTTTGCACAATGCCGAAAGAATTACTGCCAACCTCGATGTTACAACTCAGCAGCTTAACAGACTTATGGCAGGCGATATTCCGCAGCTGACAAAAAAGTTAAACGTGATAGCAGGAAACTTTGAAGAGACAAGCGCAAAACTTAAGGAACTTGACGTTCAGAAGACTCTTGCAGGTGTAGACGCAACTCTTGCCAACGTTCAGACTATGACTGACGATTTGAACAAGAAGATGAACAGCAAGGACAACAATATCGGTCTGATGCTTAACGACAGATCGATTTACGACAATCTGAATGCGGCAACAGCAAACGCTGCAAGCCTGATGAAAGATTTGCAGGAGAATCCTAAGCGTTACGTTCACTTCTCTGTTTGGGGAAAGAGCGATAAGAAAAAAAAGTCGGAGTAAAACTTACTCGGCTTAAAGATAAAAATCCCGTGCTTCGATTGTAGAAGTGCGGGATTTTTTTTGTAGTTTTGCAAACTCGAACAAACTTGTAGATTAAAAAGTGCATTAACAGATGAGCAACTTTGATGTAAAACAAATGTGGGAACAATGTCTTGGCATTATCCGGAACAACACTCCTGAACGTGAGTTCACGACTTGGTTCGGAGCCATACAGCCCATAGAATATTCTAACGGCGAACTTATTCTTAGTGCGCCAAGTCACTTTGTAGTTGAACGTATCGAAGCTGATCATCTCGACCTGTTGCGCTTTGCCATCCAGAAGGTTTTTGGGAAGGGCACAAAACTTGAATACCGCGTACTTGCCGACAAGAAGAACAATCTTACTGTCGATGTGGAGGCTACTAAGCGTACTGTATTCAAGGAAGAACTTAAGAAGCCTGAGATTACGAATCCGAACGAGAAGCCTGTGCTCCGTCCGCTCGATCCTCGTCTTAACCCAAACTACAATTTCGAGAATTTCATCGTTGGAGGCTGTAACAAACTGCCTCGTTCGGCCGGCGAGGCTATTGCCGAGCGTCCTGCCGATACGGCGTTCAACCCGTTGTTCCTTTACGGCCCTCCGGGAGTGGGAAAGACGCATCTTGCCAATGCCATCGGTATAAAGATTAAGGAACGATATCCCGAGAAACGCGTGCTCTATGTTGCTGCGCACGAGTTTCAGGTTCAATATACCGATTCTGTCAGAAACAATACTTTCAACAACTTCATAAACTTTTATCAGAGTATTGACGTGCTGATTCTTGATGATGTTCAGGAGTTTGCCTCTGCATCGCTTGTGAAGACGCAGGACACGTTCTTCCACATCTTCAACTATCTGCATCAGAACAGAAAGCAGCTGATTCTTACTTGCGACCGTCCGCCGGTAAAATTGCAGGGAATGACTGACCGACTTCTGTCGCGTTTCAAGTGGGGATTGCTGGCTGAAATTTCGCGTCCCGACGTGGCTTTGCGAAAGGAAGTTATACACAGCAAGGTGCATCGCGACGGATTGCATTTCTCGGAAGAGGTAATAAATTATATCGCCGAGAATGTTGATGAGAGCGTGCGCGATTTGGAAGGCATCATAACATCGCTTATGGCGCGTGCAGCCGTGTTTAATCGCGACCCAGACTTGACGATGGCAGAGAACCTTGTGCATCAGATTGCAACTCTCTCGAACAAGCCGATAACCGTAGATGACATCATTACGAAGGTTTGTTCGTACTACAACATCGAGCCGAAGGAGATTCAGACTCCAAGCCGAAAGCAAAAGGTGGTTCAGATTCGTCAGATTGCCATGTATCTTTCGCAGAAGTACACCGACACGTCGCTGTCGCGCATCGGTACGATGATTGGAAAGCGAAACCACGCAACCGTGCTTCATGCAACGAAGATAATCTCGGGCTTGCTTGAAAACGACAAGCAGTTGCAGAAGGATATGCAGGAAATAGAGGCTCTGGTGAAGCAGAGATAGATATAAAACGAAATCAACCGTTTCATTCATTCAGGAAGATGATGAAACGGTTGATTTTTTATTTCCGGGAGTTCTTTCAGAAACCTTGTTTCTTTACAAAGTCCCAAAGAGTTTTAGAGAGAGCCTCGTTGTCCTTGCGGGTGTATCGGCAATCGGTAAACACTTGCGCAAGGTTCTCTTTCTTGTTTATTCTTACAAACTCCTTGTTCTCTTCGAGAGCCTCTTTTGCCGAATAAATCTGGTCTATCTGCTCGGCTGAGTAGTCGTGATATGTCTCATTGTGCATGATGGCTTCGACAGGAAGACGGTCGCTCTTCTTTGCATCCTCGGCTGGGTATCCAACCGTGATGGTTGCAACAGGCACGACGAACTTAGGCAGATTCAGCACCTTCGAGATGGTTTCGGGCATGTATACCGTTGTGCCTAGATAGCATGTGCCAAGTCCGGCAGCCTCGGCAAGCACGGTGACTGTCTGGGCAAACAGGAGAGTGTCCTGAACGGCATTCATGAACGACAGGAAGTTGTCGTATCCGGCATCGGCGTTGCGCTGTTCGCACCACTTTGTAAAGCGGTTGAAGTCGGCGCAGAATGTCAGAACTACAGGTGCGCCAGTAACCATTGGCTGGTTGAAGTGCGCTGGTGCCAACTGCTCTTTAATCTCCTTGCTTCGGCTCACTACAACGCTGTAGAGTTGCATATTTCCCATCGTTGGAGTCTGCATAGCCTCCGCGATAATCTCGTTCAGCAGAGATGCCTCAATATCTTTGTCCGAATACTTGCGTATTGAACGTCTGTTTTTTATGCTATCCATAAATTGTTTTGATTGTTTAGAGCACAAAATTAGCACATTTTTTTGTAATTTTGCAGAACTCTAATCAAAAGAACTAAGATTGTGGCTAAAACACTTACATTTGACGAGGCTTTTGCTGCTGCCCTGAAATATTTCGGCGGAGACAATGTTGCATCCGAGGTCTGGGTGAAGAAATATGCCCTGAAGGATTCGGACGGAAACGTGTGCGAACTTACGCCCGACGAGATGCACAGGCGCATGGCGAAGGAAATCGCCAGAGTTGAGGCTCGCTATCCTAATCCTGTTGATGAGAGCGAGATTTTTGGTCTGCTCGAACATTTCAGATATCTTATTCCTGAATCGCGACTGATGTCGGGCATCGGCAATAACTATGTTGCCGAGTCGTTGTCGAGCTGCTTTGCCATCGGACTTAAAGGCTCGTCGGATTCGTATGGCGCAATTATGCACATCGACGAGGAACAGGTTCAGCTTCTGAAACGTCGCGGTGGAGTGGGGCACGACCTCAGCCAGCTGCGTCCTAAAGGCTATGCAGTCAAGACATCTAACTTGACATCCATCGGACTTGTTCCGTTTATGGAGCGGTATTCAAATACGGCGCACGAGATAGCTCCCGAGGGTTCGCTTGTGCTTTCGCTTTCTGTACGCCACCCTGAGGTTGAGGCGTTCATTGGTATGAAAAATGCTGCTACGAATGTGGCCGTGAAGATTGACGATGAGTTTATGAAGGCGGTAATCAACAATCGCCAGTATGCCCAGCAGTTTCCGCTCGATGCGCAGACTCCGGTCGTAAAGCAGCATATCGAGGCTACTGATTTGTGGCAGATAATGATGCACAATGTGATGCGAAGTGCCCAGCCCGAAATCCTTTTCTGGGACAGAATAACGCGCGAAAGCGTATCTGACTGCTACGACGAGTGCAGAAGCATTTGTACCAATCCGTCGGGCGAGATTCAGCTGAGCGCGTACGATTCGTGCCGGTTGCTCGTGATGAATCTGTATTCGTACGTTCAGAATCCGTTCTCGTCGTCGGCATCGTTCAACTACGAACTTTTCGACCGTCATGCGCGAATCGCCCAAAGAATAATGGACGACATAGTAGACCTTGAACTCGAAAAGATAGAGCATATTCTTGAGAAAATAGACGAAGACCCAGAGAGCGACGAGATAAAATATACCGAAAAGCGACTTTGGGAGAAAATATACGAAAAGACGAAACTCATACGTCGCACGGGCATCGGATTGCTGGGCGAGGATGAGACTGTTGAGGCGATGAATCTTCGCAACGGTTCGCATAATGCAGCCGATTTTCTTGCAGACGTGTACCGAAGTCTTGCTTTGTCGGTTTATTCATCGTCGGTTCAACTTGCGAAAGAACGCGGAACTTTCGGCATTTACAACAGCGAGAAGGAGACTGAAAATGCCTTCATAAACCGCATGAAAGATGCAGATGCTTCTCTGTTTGCCGAGATGCAGAAGTATGGCAGACGAAACATATCATGCTTGGCGTCAGTCCGTTCCGAGAAGAAAAGTCTTGCGGCGTTGGCTCATCTGCCTGTCATTCAGGAGCGTGAGGGCAACGACGGTATTGCAAAACTAAAACTTTACGGAGAGTTGCAGAAATGGTCGGACCATGCCGTGGCTGTCGACATCGCGCTTTCTTCGAAGGCTGATGAAAATCTGGCAGGCAAACTTTATATCGAGGCTTGGCGCAACGGGTGCTGGGTTTGTAATGTGCGTTGCGAGAAAAACGAGGAAACAGAGCCGATGTCAAAGGATTCCGTGGTGTTCAAGCAGCCGATAATAACCGAGGTTCGTCCGCAGTCGCTCGAATGTGATGTGGTAAGATTTCAGAATAACAAGGAAAAATGGGTGGCTTTCGTAGGATTGCTCGACGGATATCCTTACGAGATATTCACAGGTCTGCAAGATGATGAGGAAGGCATCGTTCTGCCAAAATCCGTTACCAAGGGAAAAATCATAAAGAACGTTCTGCCCGATGGCACAAAACGATACGATTTTCAGTTTCAGAACAAGCGCGGCTACAAGACAACCGTCGAGGGGCTGAGCGAGAAGTTCAACAAGGAATATTGGAACTACGCCAAACTTATCAGCGGCGTGCTCAGATACCGAATGCCTACGCACTATGTAATAAAGCTCGTTGGCTCTCTTCAACTCGAAAGCGAGAGCATCAATACATGGAAAAACGGTGTTAAGCAGGCTCTCAAGAAGTATGTCGTAAACGGAACAGAAGCGAAGGGCGTGATGTGTCCAAACTGCGGAAGCGAGTCGCTCGTTTATCAGGATGGAAATCTAATCTGCAAGGAATGTGGAGAAATAAGATAGAACAATGGAAATGAAGACTTTTGTACATCTTAACAAGATAAAGATATTTGCCCGTCATGGGGTTTTGCCGCAAGAGCAACTCACAGGCGCGTATTTCTACGTCAGCCTGAAAATAGGCTATGATTTCTCCAAGGCTATGCTGACCGACAATCTGGAAGGAACGATAAGTTATGCCGATATTTTTGAGATAGTAAGACAGGAGATGGCAGTTTCGTCAAAACTTCTTGAACATGTTGGCGGACGCATCGCAAACCGCGTCAAGAACGAGTTTCCGCAGATAACGAGCATCGAACTCACCATCGACAAGGAGAATCCGCCGATGGGAGCCGAATGTTTGGCGGCTGGCATCGATATAAAGATTGAATACTAACTAAATATTAAAACATATGAAACTAAAGTTTATTGCACTAATGTGCGTTGTAGCGGCATTGTTTGTCTTTGTTTCGGCTACTAAAGATGATGTTGTGACAATCCATACCATCGGCGATTCTACGATGGCAAACAAACCGCTCGACAAGGGTAATCAGGAGCGTGGATGGGGACAGGTTCTGGGTGAGTTCTTCAATCCCGACAAGGTGGTTGTAAAGAACTACGCGGTGAACGGCCGAAGCAGCAAGAGTTTCATCAACGAAGGCAGATGGGACGAGGTTCTGAAGAATATTAAGCCGGGCGATTACGTCTTTATTCAGTTTGGACACAACGACGAGAAACCGAAGGAGGACCGCCATACCGACCCGGGAACAACTTTCGATGCCAACCTTCGCAAGTTTGCAGTCGAGGCAAAGGAGAAAGGAGCGATTCCTGTTCTCTTCAACTCAATTGTCCGCCGAAATTTCGGACACAACAAGAACGCCGTTGTCAACGACGATTATCGCAAGGCTAAGGCTGATGATATAGTAGAGGGCGATACGCTCATCGATACTCACGGAGCATACCTTGACAGTCCGCGAAATGTGGCAAAAGAACTCGGTATCGTCTTCATCGACCATAACAAATTGACACACGATTTTGTTCAGTCGCTTGGTCGCGAAGGCTCGAAAAAAGTTTACATGTGGATTGAGCCAAATACTTGCGAGGCGTGCCCAAATGGTCGTCAGGACAACACACATCTTAATGTCTGGGGGGCTCACAAGGTGGCAAACCTTGCTGTTCAGGAAATAGCAAAGAAGATTCCTGCGCTGAAGAAGGCGGTAAACAAAAAAGTGTGCAAGCAGTATAACAAATAATAGCAATTATGGACGTAAAGATAGAGGATTCGTGGAAGCAGCATCTTGCCGCAGAGTTCGAGAAACCGTATTTTGGCGAGTTGGTAAACTTCGTTAGGCAGGAGTATGCGCAATACCGCATCTATCCGCCGGGAAACCTTATTTTCAACGCTTTCAACCTTTGTCCGTTCGACAAGGTGAAGGTCGTGATTCTTGGTCAGGATCCTTATCACGGACCGGGACAGGCTCACGGCTTGTGCTTTTCGGTTAACGATGGTGTTCCGTTTCCTCCATCTTTGCAGAATATCTTCAAGGAAGTAAGCAACGATACAGGCAAGCCTGTTCCGCAGTCGGGCAATCTAACCCGATGGGCACAGCAGGGTGTATTGCTTCTCAACACAACGCTTACAGTTCGCGAGCATCAGGCTTTCTCTCATGCCGGAAGAGGGTGGGAAACCTTTACCGATGCCGTAATCTCTCTTCTTAACTCGCAGAGACAGAATCTTGTGTTTATTTTCTGGGGCTCTCCGGCGCAGAGGAAAGGCGCATTTGTCGACCGCAATCGTCACTTGGTGCTGACATCTCCGCACCCGTCGCCGCTGTCTGCTTATCGCGGATTTTTCGGCAATTCTCACTTTTCGAAAGCAAATAGTTACCTTTTAGAGCACGGTGAAACACCTATTGAATGGTGATGATGTGATAAAATGTAATATCTATAATGTTATTTGTGTGAATTGTGAAAAATAATTAAAGAATTTGCATCATTTTGATAAATAATACTTATCTTTGCAACGCTAAAACGAAGAGCGACAAAAGAAATTTAAAATGAGTATTATTAAACCAGCTGACTATAAGTCACTGCTCGACATCAAACAAACAGAGCAGGGGATAAAGAAGATTAAGGACTTCTTTCAGATGAACCTTTCTACAGAGCTGCGCCTGCGTCGCGTCACAGCTCCTCTGTTTGTGCTAAAAGGACTAGGCATTAACGACGATCTTAACGGAGTTGAGAGAGCAGTTACTTTTCCTATCAAGGCACTTGGCGATGCCAAGGCCGAGGTGGTACATTCGCTTGCCAAGTGGAAAAGACTCACTCTGGCTGAATACGGAATCGAAACCGGATACGGACTATATACTGACATGAATGCCATTCGTGCCGACGAGGATTTGGATAACCTCCATTCTCTCTACGTCGACCAGTGGGATTGGGAGCGAGTAATCTCTAAGGAAGACAGAAACATCGATTTCCTTAAGAAGATTGTTCGCCGAATCTATTCTGCCATCGTCCGCACCGAGTATATGACGTGCGAGATGTATCCTCAGATTAAGCCTTTCTTGCCTGAAGATATCCACTTTATCCATGCTGAGGAGCTATTGCAGATGTATCCAAATCTCTCTCCACGCGAGCGTGAGGATGAAATCTGTAAGAAATACGGTGCTGTTTTCATTATTGGAATCGGTGAGAAACTGTCTGACGGAGAGCCACATGACGGCCGTGCTCCAGATTACGACGACTATTCAACTCCTAATTCCGAAGGATACAAGGGCTTGAATGGTGATATCCTCATCTGGTATCCTGTTCTTGGCAGAGCACTCGAACTTAGTTCTATGGGAATCCGTGTAGACAAGGATGCTCTTCTCCGACAGTTGAAAGAGAGCGGCAAGGAAGAACGCAAGGAGTTGTATTTCCACAAGATGCTTCTCAACGATAAACTTCCGCTTTCTATTGGCGGCGGAATTGGTCAGAGCCGTTTGTGCATGGTAATGTTGCACAAGGCACACATCGGCGAGACTCAGGCAAGCATTTGGCCTGATGAACAACGCGAGGAATGTGCAAAATACGGAATGCACCTTATATAATATAAAGAATAGGGCGGTACTTTTTGAGTATCGCCCATTTTTTATGCTTTGAAGATTCTTTTAATTGTCGTTTTTATCTTTAATAATAGGTGCAGAGTCTGATTCAAACTACTCCACAAGACTTCGTTTACCGTTGCTTTGAAACCTAAGAAATGACGGTATTGCGCAATTTCGTAGTTGATGTATGTTATTCCGCCATTACGCTTGATTGTCAGAATATTCTTGAGGTCGAAACATGTCGCAAGTATCTCTTCGCCAAGTAGTTGCTCTTCTTCCGATGGCAGCATGTATGTTCCGTCTTCTTTTTTTAGGTGCTCCTTGCTTAGTCCGAAATAATGTATTAAAATGGAGTTGAATGCGTTTGCGTATTTTATCACAAGTTCATCTTTTGTTTCGAGGATATGCTGAATGCCGTATGTCGAAACATATTGATTCCAATCGCAAATCATGTGCATCTTCAGTCCGGTATGCGTGAGATGATAGATGTTATGCAGAATCGTGTACATGCAGTAGAATTTTGCCTTGTCGCCTACATGTTTTTTCAGATAACTATAGCGTTTTTTGCTACTTAACGTTGGGTATCGTTGTACAATCTGTTTGTGCAATTCAATCTCAACACCGTTGATTTTAGCATTGTCATGCTTTTCGATAAACGTGCCTACTTCAACCTTTATTCCATTGGCTTTCAGTAACTTCATTGCGAGTGAATAGTCTTCAACATAGAAATCTATGTCGCCAAGTTTTCTGTGCGATGGAGTCTTGTACAATTGTGCTATGTCCGTTCCTTTTATGACATGCGAGCGCACGTTGCCGCCTTGCATAATCTTTCTTAAAGTCAGTATTGTCTGCAAATGAATGGCATAAAGTTTCTCCGTCTTGTCTCTAAGATAGATGAACTTCAGTTTTGTGCGCAAAGGCGGTTGTATTCCGTTTTTTTCAATGCTGTCAAGAATTAGCGGTCCTACGCACTGTTCGTACGCTTGTTCGTAAAAGCTGTCCCAGAACTCCTGCGGATTGTCGGCAAAAAGGTTCTCGTCTGCTTTGTTGTCGTTTAAGATTGACCCTAACAGGTTGACTATAGCTAATTGTACTTTCTCCATATAGTTGTAATTCAAGAGTGCTAAGTTATCTATATTTTTTATTATGTGCAATACATCGTCGTTATATTTAATATTTTTTTAGATTTTGTAGCGTACTGTCGTTGATGCGTAATTAGAGAATTTGATGTGAAGATGTATATGGACTTTGTATGTTGATGCTTGTAGTGATATATGTAGTGCTTAATAAACATGTTAAATAACTTATTTTTTAGTATAATACTTGCGAATAAACTTTACAAATATGTAACTCTATGATTAAATTATTTTTTGCGAAAAAATGATAAAGTATGGTGTATGTTATAATTTTTTTGTATCTTTGCACAGATATTATAGAATCTATTAATTCGATTGATATATGAAGAATTTATTACTTTCATTTATTTGCTTGATGCTTTGCGCTCCTTTGGGTGTTAAGGCACAGGTGTATGTGTCTTCTTCTGATCAGCTGAAGAACGCATTTACCGAGTATGGTAAGATATCTCAGTATGAGGCAGACTATTCGGAAGCGCAAGAATTGGCTGCAGAGTTGAAGACTCAAAAAAATAATTATGATCAAAATCCAGAAACCGAGTATACTTATAACGCTGATTGTTATCAGTGGAAAAATGCGTATAATAATATTAAGAGTAATATCGGTACTGCAACTCTCTATTTTGTAACGAAGGCAAGTAACGACTTGACAGATGAAGGTTGGGATGCTTTTGATGCTTGGTTTGAAGAACATGGAGACGAGTATGAAGGGTATGATGATGATGAAATAATTGCTGCTTTTGTTGCATTGCCGGGAAATGCTGATTATGCGGAACCAGCAGCAACTCATGTTTATCCTGTTGATCCTAAAAGTTTGTTGGGTGTTTCTGCAGAACCTACGGTTTTAGGCACAACAATTAATTATAAAAAATATTCAAAACTAAATTTTGTTTTTCATTATTTGAGATATGATATTGCTCAGAATGTTGTTGAGGACGCAGAAGAAATTGTAGGTGTATTGTCAACTCGAACAAAATTTGGTAATAAGGTAAATGACCTTGCCGCTCTGCAGACAACTGAATACAATAATAGTGTAAGGACAATAGAAAAACCAAATCCTTATACAGAGTTATATAATCAAGCTGTTGAAGCTGTAAGTGAAGCAAAGGCAAATCTTGATAATGCAAATAAATATAAAAGAATAATTATAACATCTGCAATTTCAACAGATGCGTATATAGAAGATTTTGCTGGAGACCTAATTGGTAATGGATATACAGTTTCTGTGTCTAATGCTAATTCTGCATTGATTGGAACGTCTGCAGGAACAGTAAGCGGCTTGTGTGTAAGTGGGGCTAAAATTGCAACAACTAATAACGGAACATATTCAAATTGCGTTGCTGTTTATAATGGTATTACAGGATTTGTTGGAAATTCAGGAACTACATACACTTCGTTGGCAAAATTGGCAAGTGTAATGTCTGGTACATTTGGACTTGATATGACAAATACAAATAGCTTGTTAGTTCCTGTAACTCAAAATAATAAGGTTTATGAAGTAAGCTATTATGCTTTGAGTTCAAAGAACACAAAACAAACGAAATATTTGAACGTACGCAATGGTAGTCTTGTAGGAACAACAAAGCCAACACTTGCTGCAAACGAATTTTTGATAATCGAATCAGAAAATACAAATACAGAAATAACAGAGCAAAATGTAATTGAACTTGCATCAGCTGGTTATGTATGTAATAATTGTTATTTGACTGATGCTTCAGAATTCTATTCGCCAGTTAAGTTTGTTGCAACAAAGTTGAATTATACTCGTACATTTAGTGCAGATGTGTGGTCTTCATTAGTATTGCCATTTGATGCTAACACAACAGTTCTTAATAAAATTGGTGTGTCTCGTGTGAATGAGTTTGGTTCATTTGATAATGGAAATGTAACATTTGTTGCTGCTTCAGAAATTAAGGCATATCAACCTTATATTATAAAGACTGTTTCAAGTGGTGCGGTATTTGCAAATATAGAGAATGCTGTATTTGAAAAATCACCTTCTACAGATTTGCATAATTTGGGCTCAAATGGTTACTTCTATGGAAATTTGAGTACAAGACAAACTGTTCCAGTTTTATCTAACAATGGTGTTTATAGAGTTTATGGTTTCAATAGTAAAAACCAGATGGCACGTGGCTCTGAAACAGCATATTTCTCAACATTCCGTTGCTATTTGCTTGCTAAGGAGTCGGAATTTACATCAAGTAGTGCAAATTCTAAGGTAAGAGTACAGTTCCTTGATAAGTATGGCGATGTCATTGATAGTGATGCTACTACAGATGTTAATATTGTGAAATCAAACAATATATCTGTTGTTGGCGGAAATAACGAGATTATTGTAAATTCAGATAAGGAGCAGAGCGTGTCTGTTTATACAACTAATGGTAAGTTGGTACAAGTTGCCGATATTGCCGAAGGAGAGAACGTTATTTCTGTAAATTCGGGAATGTATATCGTTAACGGAAAGAAAGTGATAGTAAAGTGATGATGACTCATCTCAGTTTGTATCGCCCGTAATTATAATGTGTGGTAATACTAATGAGTGACAATGTTGAAATTGATAACTTTAATAAATAGTATATTATGAGTTATAATTATGTAAAGCCGGAGATATATACTGTAGAAATGCAGAGTGTCTTCATGGTCGGATCTCATGATGGAGATAGTAGTTTCGATCTTGGAGGTGGAGATGTACCTGGCGAAGACGGTGGCTTCAACGCAAAACAGCGTGGAGGTGGTATCTCGTGGTCGTCAATAGATGATGAGGATTGATTTGTTAATGTAAATTATATTATATGACAGAAAATAAGTATGTGAAACCAATGGTTTATACCGTTGAGATGGATGATGTTGTTTTGGCTGGAGCTTCAAACTTTAATATTGGTAATGATGATAATACTCCAGTTGAGGATGGTGGCTTTAATGCAAAGCAGCGCGGAAACAATGGTGGAATGTGGAAGTACATGGAGGACTAAAATAAATAGAAAAGGCTGGATTTATTCCAGCCTTTTTTGTTTTGATATCTTTTAGTTGAAATCAATTGTTACATCGTCATCATCAATAGGAATTGTTACTGTTTCCGATGAATTCAGAAGTTCGACTCTTTCGATTATCTCTTGAGTTTTAATTGTTGGTTTAATATATGTACTTTTCATAATTGTTTGGGTATAAATTATTAAACAATAGTGTATTTCTGCAAAAATACCTTTAACTTTGTATTATTGCAACATTTTGGATGCAAAATATTGTTGTTTTGGTCGCGTTATGTGACGTGACAAGTGTTTTAATAGTAAAAAGATTAGTAATGGAACAAATTCACGGACATGAAGTACTTCACATGATGGAAGGCAATGTGTATAGCGAGGCATCGCTTAGAAAGGCTATAATTGACAAATTTGGGGCAAACCAACTGTTTTATACATGCTCGGCATCGAACCTTACGGTAGACGGTCTTATCGAGTTTCTGAAAGAGCATGGCAAGTTTAAACCGATGAACGACGGATTTACGGTAGATGAAACCAGCGTTTGCAGTAATGAATAAAAAGAGGGTGTGTCAAAATAGGCACATCCTTTTTTTATATCAGAGCCCCGACTTTCTCAAGCCAGGGCTTCGTTATGTCGTAAAGTTTTCGTATCTTTACAACATGCAATATAAAACGCAACAAAGATACCACTTTCGTCCGTATTCTCCAAATCAGACGATACTTTTTCCTCAGAGAATCGACAAGGACATTGCCCAGGGACGACCCAGTCCGTCTTGTGAGCAGCGTAGTTAACAGTTTGGACTTGAGCGGTCTTCGCAAACTGTACAAGGAGCGTGGCCGCAGCCCCTACGACCCGAAGATGCTTCTGGCCGTAGTCATCTATGCCTACATGAACAACATGTATTCATGCCGCAAGATAGAGAAGAGCCTCAGGCGGGATGTCCATTTCATCTGGCTTGCAGGAT
>Ga0310695_10001418_pt1 | contig 56863 bp, 33 predicted proteins | sample RumenRJG_04DNA_FD_203882 | JGI IMG/M metagenome (GOLD analysis project Ga0310695, IMG submission 203882) | Bovine rumen microbial communities from Lethbridge, Alberta, Canada - RJG_04 (v2) (version 2) | ecosystem: Host-associated > Mammals > Digestive system > Stomach > Rumen | place: Canada...
TACGAAACTCGCACGTTCCATCGCGCGACACGAACAGGGTGTCTGGATTGTCATAACTCTTAGCTTGTGCACTCACCATTCCCAGGAGGGCGCAAACGATGCAGATTATTTTTTTCATTTTTCTTGTAGTTTAGTATTTTATGGGATTACATGATTTGCGTTACTTCTTGTAGTCCATCGACGGTCTTCAGCTGATTGATGATTTCCTGAACGTTGGCTCTATCGTGGACACGCATCTCTATCGTTCCATCGAACACACCATCGTCGCTGGCAACGGTCAACTTGTGGATGTTGACATTCATCTGCGAAGATATAATCTTTGAAATGTCGAGCAACATACCTACACGGTCGATGCCCTGAATGCGGATGACAGCGTCGAAGTAGAGCTTCTTCTGCATGTCCCATTTGGCATCGAGGATGCGATTGCCAAAGCTGGCCTTCAACTTGGCAGCAATGGGACAGTCGCGCTTGTGAATTTCTATCTGGTGCTTGCCATCGATGAATCCCAAGACATCATCGCCAGGGATGGGGTGACAGCAATGCTTGAACTTATATTGGTTGATGTTCTCGTCGCTGATATAGATGGGTTTCTTGCGATTGAAGTCCTTGGTGACAACAAACAGCTCCTGACGCTTCTCAGTGGGCTTCTTTTCTTCCTTGCCACGACCCAGGAAGGGAACCAGTTTGCGCCATCCACCCTTGCTGGTCTTGTTCTTGCCCTGCAATTCGTCAACGTCTTTCTCGCCCAGTAGAATGGTCTTCTCTGCCAATGCCTGGAAGAAGTATTCGCGATTGCGCACCTCGTGGAACTCAGCCAGCTGGTCAGCAGCATTCAGCGAGTCTTCAATGCCGTTCTTCTTAAGGAACTCATGGAACAGGTCTTCGCCCGCCTTCTGCATTTCACGACTATTGCGACGCAGGATGGCCTGAATCTTAGCCTTGGCCTTCGCTGTGCTGACAAAGCTAATCCATGAGGGTTGCACATGTTGCGACTTAGAGGTGAGAATCTCCACCTGATCGCCACTCTGCAACTTATGACTCAATGGCACCAACTTATGGTTTACCTTGGCTCCGATACAGTGAGAACCCAAGAAGGTGTGGATGCTAAAGGCAAAGTCGAGAGCTGTACAACCCGTAGGCATGGTCTTGATTTCGCCCTTGGGGGTGAACACGAAGATTTCTGAAGCGAAAAGGTTCAGCTTGATGGCATCGAGGAAGTCCATCGCGTCTGGCTGTGGGTCGTCCAGAATCTCCTTGATGGTGCGAAGCCATTCGTTCAGCTCGTTTTCATCCTCTGTATATTCTACATCCTCGCCTTCCTTGTATTTCCAATGGGCAGCAAAACCTTGTTCTGCTATCTCATCCATACGGTCTGAGCGAATCTGCACCTCTATCCAGCGTCCTTGTTTCGACATCAGAGTGACATGCAATGCCTGATAGCCATTGGCTTTCGGATGACTCAGCCAATCGCGCAAACGGTCTGGATGACTCTTGTAAATCTGTGAGATGGCGACATAAATCTTGAAGCATTCGTTGATTTCTTCCTCGCGTTTGTCAGGGGTGAAGATGATGCGAACAGCAAGGATATCGTATATCTCGTCAAAGGTAACATGCTTGTTCTGCATCTTGCTCCAAATGGAGAAGGGTGTCTTGACACGCTCCTTGATTTCATACTTGATACCCATCTGCTTCAAGGCGTCTTCGATAGGATTGGTAAACTGGTCGAAGAGCTCATGACGAGAGGCTTCTGTAGAAGCTAACTTCGCCTTGATGCTGGCATATTCCTCTGGGTGCTCGTACTGGAAACTCAGGTTCTCGAGCTCTGATTTGATTTTATACAATCCTAAGCGATTGGCCAGAGGGGCATAGATGTAGAGTGTTTCGCCTGCTATCTTATATTGCTTGTTGGCAGGTTGCGACTCCAGAGTGCGCATGTTGTGCAAACGGTCGCAAATCTTAATCAAGATAACACGGATGTCATCGCTCATGGTGAGCAACAGCTTCTTGAAGTTCTCAGCCTGCGCAGAGGCTTGTTCGCCAAAGATACCACCACTGATCTTGGTGAGTCCATCGACAATCTGGGCAATCTTCGGCCCAAACATATTCTCGATATCCTCTGTGGTGTAGTCGGTATCTTCCACCACATCATGGAGCAAGGCCGCACAGATACTGGTAGAACCCAGACCCACTTCCTCGCAGGCTATCTGGGCTACCGCAATGGGGTGCATGATATAAGGCTCGCCAGACAATCGGCGCACACCTTTGTGAGCCTGTCGGGCAAAGTTGAATGCCTTGGTGATGAGATCAACCTTCTTGCGGTGGCGTGATGCTAGATAGTTGTCCAGCAATCGTTGAAAGGCGTCATTGATAAGCTTTTCGTCAGCGGCTTCGCGCATCATCTGCTCCTCATCCATAATCAGTGCGTTTTTAGTATCTTAATATTGTTTCTTATCAGCGTAATAATCGATTGTTATCTGCGTCTTCTTGCCCTTGAACTGCGACGACGTGTGCTCGACTTGCGTTTACGTGCAGAAGACTTACGACTCTTGTATCGTGCAGAACGACGTTTATAGCTACGCTTGCTCTTCTTGTAGTAGGTGGGCACATCGTCCTTGATTTCAACCTCAGAGCGCTTGTTCAGCAGTTCGTCGACCTTATAGTTATAGACAGAGTCTTGCAGTTCGATGAACTTTCCAACTTCTGTCAAGGGGAGTCGGAGAGCGTAAGGCTCTGTGGCTCCAGGAATGATATCGCGACGATACATGGGGTTCAGAGAACGGAGCAAATCGATGTTGATACCTACTACTTCAGCCACCTGCTCCAGATGCACATTCTTGCCCACCATTACAGTGTCTGTCTTGGCAGGCAGACGGGTGCCCATCGGACAGATGTTGTGCAGGGAATAATAGGTCATGATGTAGTTGGCTGCAATGAAGGCAGGCACATAACCACGCGTCTCCTTGGGGAGATAGGGATAAATCTGCCAATAGTCCTTCTCGCCATTGTTGCGACGGATGGCCTTGTTGATATTCTCAGGACCGCAATTGTAGGCTGCAATCACCAGGTTCCAGTCGCCAAAGATTTTATAAAGGTCGCTGAGATAGCGTGCAGCTGCATACGATGCCTTGATAGGGTCGCGACGCTCGTCAACCAATGAATTGACTTGCAATCCATATTGTTTGCCCGTTCCTATCATAAACTGCCAAAGACCAGCAGCACCAGCGCGAGAGACAGCCTTGGGGTTCAGGGCCGACTCGATGATAGGCAGGTATTTCAGTTCAAGAGGAAGTTGATAGGCTTCCAAGGCTTCTTCGAAAATGGGAATATAGAAATTGGAAGCGCCCAACATGTAGCTGATGGAGTGACGAAGGCGTCCGCTATAACGGTCGATGAACTTCTGTACCACGTCGTTGTAAACCATCTCCATGACATTGGGAAGGCGCAGCAGACGGCTGACATATTCCTCCTTGGAATAGACAGGATTGATGTCGCGCATGTTACAGTCTTCCTCTTCCAGATAGGTCTTGGACATATAGAGGTTCAGCAGACTATCCAAATCGTAGGTCATGGCTTCAGGAAATTCAATTACTTCCTCACGACCCTTGTTGTCTGTTACAGTAATCTCGTCTTCATCATCGTCCTCGTCTTCATTATTGTTCACTTGGGCTGACAAGGATAGGGGCAAAAAGGTGAGAAGGCAAAATAGCATGAACCATTTTACCATACCTTTTCCCATATTCTTTGTTTTCTTATTCATCATTCTCTTTTCTTTCTTCTCTTTTCGCTTTTTAACTTTTAACTTATCACTTATCGCTTCTCACTTATTAAAAGGTTATGCAGCAGTTCAGACCATACGAACTGGCTTGCAGCATATTGCCCCCTGAGTGGTTGGGGATGACAACGGGCGACACCTTCAGACTAAGGTCCTTGGAGATGTCAAACTCAGATAGCTCAGCGTCCACGTAAGCATCGACGACAGAGAGCGCATAGACACCCAGCATGACGAAGAAACTCATGTCGCGCCAACGGCGATATTTGTCCTTACGACTCTTGAAGAGCTGCTTATAGCGCTCCTCGTTGGCTTCAGTAATCTGAACGCCTAAGTGCAGGAACTTGTTATAGCTGGCTGTGCCAGGGTCGTCGTCCATGATGTCCAGATAGGCCTGCGAATAGTCCTTATACATCATGTTGTTCCATGTCAACGCATAGATACATCCTATGAATCCTCCATAGATGATGGGCAACTTCCAGAACTTACGATTGTAAATCTGTCCTGCTCCTGGGATGACCAGCGCTAACCAGAGGGCTCGCTGAGGATTGGGCTTCCATGTGTTCCAGTCGCGCTTGGGCTTCTTCTCTTTCTTGTTAAGAACTACAACGGATGTGGAGTCTGTGGTTGTTGCCAAGCTGTCGCCAAACAGTATCCTTGAATCAGCTTTGGCTATAGAGTCCATCACTGCCAAGTCTTCCGTCTGGGCCTGGCAGTTGATGCTCGCCACGAGCATGATGATACAGATAACCAACTTACCCATTCGCTCCATCCAGCGCATTCATGATGCGCTCCAGTTGTTCTTCGTTATCAAACTGAATGCTAATCTTTCCTTTTCCCTTGGGCGAACAAGTCATCTGGACCTTTGCTTGGAAGAATTGGGCCAAGCGGTTGCGAAGCACATTGAACTCCTCGGGCAACTTCTCTCTTGACACAATCTTAGTCTTGGCAGTCACGATGTCTTCTCCACTCTTCAGGGCTTGCACCAACTCTTCCACCTTGCGAACGGAATACTGATGCTGCTGGACTTCCTTGAACAGCTTGATTTGCTGGGAAGGACTCTCAATAGCCAACAAGGCACGAGCATGTCCCATCTCTATCTCGTGGTTCTTCAGTGCAATCTGTACCTGAGCGGGCAACTTCAAAAGTCGCATGTAGTTCGTCACAGCAGCACGACTCTTACCCACACGCTCTGAAATCTTGGCTTGCGTCATCCCAGAGGTGTCTGCCAAATGTTGATAGGCCAATGCTATTTCGATGGCGTTCAGGTCTTCACGCTGAATGTTCTCTACCAAAGCCATCTCCATCGCATTCTGGTCTTCCACAGAGACGATGTAGGCTGGAATTTTGGTTAAGCCTGCCAACTGAGAAGCGCGCCAACGACGCTCACCAGCGATAATCTGATATTTCTGACCTTCTATCTTACGAAGGGTGATAGGCTGGATGATGCCCAACTCATGAATGCTGTTGGCTAACTCCTGGAGTGCCTCTTGGTCGAATTCGCGACGTGGCTGGTTGGGGTTGGGCTCTATCTGTGCTATTTCTATTTCGCTGAGATTAGACGAGCCTTCTGTCTTTACCTCGCTATGGGTGTCTATCAGAGCGTCCAGTCCGCGACCATTGCCGATATCGTCGAGTCCACGACCCAGTACGCTACGATCATATTTCTTTTTTACTGCCATGATTCAATTATCGTTTCTCATTCTTTAAAATGATTTCCTTTGCCAATGCCAAGTGGTTCTTGGAACCTGTAGAGTCAGCATCGTAAAGGATAACGGGAAGTCCGTGCGAGGGACTCTCCGAGAGTTTGACATTACGCTGAATAACGGTCTTGAACACCAATTCCTGGAAGTGGCGCTTCACCTCATCATAAATCTGGTTGGCCAAGCGCAGACGAGAGTCGTACATGGTCAACAGGAAGCCTTCAATCTCCAACTTCGGATTCAACTTGGTCTTGATAATCTTGATGGTGTTCAGCAACTTAGAGATTCCCTCCAATGCGAAATACTCACACTGCACAGGGATAATCACTGAGTCTGCAGCTGTCAGTGAGTTGACTGTGATCAGACCCAAAGAGGGTGAGCAGTCAATCAGAATGTAGTCATATTCCTTACGCAGAGGCTCCAAAAGATTGGAGATGATGCGCTCACGGTTCTCCAGATTCAGCATCTCTATCTCAGCACCTACCAAATCGATATGACTGGGTATGATGTCAAGTCCTTCAATATCTGTTGTATAAATAGCGTCGCGAACATCGGCCTTGTCAATGATGCACTCGTATAATGAGCAGTCCACCTGCTTGATGTCTACACCCAGTCCGCTCGACGCATTGGCCTGTGGGTCAGCGTCAACAACCAATACCGTCTTCTCCAGCGTAGCCAGTGAAGCCGCTAAATTGATGGTCGTAGTCGTCTTTCCTACACCGCCTTTTTGGTTTGCCAAAGCAATAATCTTTCCCATATTTTATTTCTACTATACTATAATAGAATGCAAAGGTACGCATTTTATATCAAACATACGTGCTAATGAAACAGAATTTAAGCATTTTTTCCTAAATGAAAAAGAATTAGACCCAAAAAAAGACTGATGGAAATGCTTATCCATCAGCCTTTATTGTTGAAAATACTTTATTATCTGAATTATTCTTTGTCGCGATTCTCGGCATCGATAGCCTTAATCTTCTCGCGAACTAACTGCACCTCGTCCTTCAACTTCTGAACCTTGCGATTCATCTCGTCAATCAGGGAGTTACCCTTCTTGGATGATGCATTGAGGAAGCCCAGATTGTTCTCGTAGGTCTGAACCTCAGCTTTCAGTTGCTCGTATTGACGCATCAAGCGGGCGCGCTCGTTGTCAAGGGCATTCTCACCTCGTCCAGCCACCTGCTTCAGGTTGTCCTTGAACTTAGACAGGCGACGCTTAGCCACTGAGATGTTCAAATCCTTATAGAGCTTGTCGAGGATGGCATGGTATTCCTCATACAACTTATCCTTTTCTTTGAAAGGTACGTGACCAATGCTCTGGTATTCCTCAACCAGCTTCTGTACACGCTCTTGCAGGTCGTCACCAGTCTCTTCGGCAATAGCTTTCAGACGCTCAATGACATCCAGCTTCTTCTCCAGATTCTGGTGCTCTTCGCCACGCTGTCCTGCGCCTGCAGCATTGCGGGCTTCGAAGAACTTGTTGCAAGCGCCTAAGAACTCTTCCCAAAGCTGGTCGCCCAACTTCTTAGGAACAGCACCAATGGTCTTCCATTCCTTTTGTAAGGCAATGAGCTTGTCGCTGGTTGATTTCCAGTCGGTAGAGTCTTGCAGAGCTTTCGCCTTCTCGATAAGCGCGCGCTTCTTATCAGCATTCTCCTTAAAAGAATCTTTCAGTCCGCGGAAGAATTCTGCCTTGCGTGCAAAGAAGTCGTCACAAGCAGCACGGAAGCGCTCAAATATCTTAACATTCATCTTTTGAGGAGCAAAACCGATGGTTTTCCACTCTGCTTGTACCTCAATAATCTGTTTTGTATGACGCTCCCAATCGCCACTGCCTTTATTCTCCTCAGCAACGATAGCTTCAACTTTCTCGCAGAGGGCTGTCTTCTTGGCCAGATTGTCTTCCTCCTTGGCACGAAGACCTTCAAAATGCTGCTGATGACGCTTGTTGATAACGGTAGAGGCAGCTTTGAAACGAGTCCAAATCTCTTCGCGAAGCTCCTTGCTGACAGGACCTGTCTCGCGATATTCCTGATGCAACTTCTGCAACTGATGGAAAGCGCTGATTACATCGGGCTCTTCGGCCAGTTTCTCTGCAGCTTCACAAAGCTTTGTCTTTAACTCCAGGTTCTTCTTGAAGTCATATTCACGAGCCTCGCTGTTCAATTTCAGCAGGTCGTAGAACTGCTCTACGTACAACTGATAATTGCGCCACAGCTCATTGGCACGCTCTGCAGGCACGTTCTTAATCTCTTTCCATTCGTCCTGAAGGGCCTTGAATTCCTTATATGACTTGTTGGCTTCCTCTGGTGAGGTAACCATAGCCTTAATCTTTTCGATGATGTCGAGCTTCTTCTGCAGATTTTCCTGCTTTTCCTGCTCTTGCTCTCTGAACAGTTTCTGGCGTTTCTCCTTGATAATGCCCATCTCAGCCTTGAAAGCTTCCTCTTCTGAATCGGGCTTTACCTGATACTGCTCTGGGTCGCCGCCATTCTCGGTGTATTCCTTGAATTCAGCTTCACGCTCAGCAAGGTGTATCTTATAGAATATCGTTTTCAGGTATTCTATTTCCTCTTTCTGAGGTACTTCGTCGCTGTGAGCAATCTCACGTACTCGTTCTAATACCTCTTTCTTGGTTTGATACTGCTTGCGCTCAGGAACTGTTTCTTCTGAGATTTCAGGAGCTGTTTTTTCTGAGATTTCAGCTGCGGTTTCCACTACGTTCTGTTCTACGTTCTGCTCCTCAATGGGGGCTTTTTCTTGAGAGTCCATCATCATAAAATTTTAGTGAATGACACGATTAGTTCTAACTTATTGGCATGTGGCATGTAGAGACGTACACACACAATCAGGGTTCAAAATTATAAAAAAATATTTGAACGACCTAATTTTTTTTAAGAAAAGTGACTAAATCAGTCGTTTGTGACGGAAAACAACCAGTGAAATGACTGAAATGAGTACTGAAATGATGATGGCAACGATAAATCCGAGAGGACTATTCTCCATACCATTGATCAGGTTCATTCCAAAAAATGAAGCGACCAGCGTGGGCAACATCAGGATGATAGTCACTGAAGTCAGCGTACGCATGATGGTGTTCATATTGTTGTTGATAATCGACTGGTAAGTGTCCATCGTCGACTCCAGAATGTTCGAGTAGATGCTGGTTGTCTCACGAGCCTGTGTCATCTCAATGTTTACATCCTCAATGAGGTCGGCATCCAATTCGTCAATCTGCAGTTTGAACTTCAGTTTCGACAACAATACTTCATTGCCACGAATGGACGTGTTGAAGTAAGTCAGCGAGTCTTGCAGACGTGAAAGACCTATCAGTGATTCGTTGTTCACCTCACGATCCAGATTGCGCTTGGCCTTCTCAATGAGCATCGAAATCTGCTTCAGGCGCTTCAGATACCAGACGGCACTCGACAGAAACAAGCGGAAAATCATGTCCACATAGTCCGTAAAGCCTTCGCCACGCTTCTGCTGATAGCTTACAAAGTCAATCATCATGTTTGTTTCATAGTAACAAACCGTGATGGTGACGTCGCGTTTGTGGATGATACCCAAGGGCACGGTAGTATAAGGAGTACGCGAGCGCACCTCTTTTACATAGGGAATACGTAAGATGATGAGCATCCATCCGTCATCATATTCATAACGGGCACGCTCATCAGTATCGCTAATGTCAGAGAGAAAGTAGTCAGGAATCTGAAACTTTTCTTCCAGATACTGCTGATCTTCTTCTGTAGGACACGTCAATTGTATCCAGCAATTGGGCTGCCACTCATTGAGCTGGCTCAAGCCCCCTTGGGTGTTCCAGTAAGTCTTCATTGTGCTAATCCTTTTTGAGGTACAACAATAGTTTTTTGGCAAAGGGATTAGCAGCCTTGCCACCTTGATCCCCTGCCTTACGAATTGTAATTATCCGCCGGGTAGTCGTCCATTTTCTTGTTACTATTTTGGTTATTCGCCTGCAAAGGTACAAAAAAAAGTAATAATGCCAAGCATGATGTCGTTTTTTTTTGTAAATTTGCACCCATGATGACAGTATTATATATAATAATAGGTGTAATTGTGGGTGCAGTGGTCATCTTTCTGCTGATGAATCGGAAGGTGACGGCACTGAATATGGAGTTGGTTCGCAAGGATACAGAGATGAACATGCTGACTCAACAGCATAACGAAGAAGCCAAGCAGCGTGAACAACAGCGTAATGACGAACTGAAGCAGAGAGAACGTCAGTTTGATGAACAAACCAAATTGCGTGAACAACAATTCAATGAGCAGTTGAAGACTACCAAGGAACAATTGCACGTGATGGCTCAGCAGTTGATGGACGCTCAGGCCAAGCGCTTGAAAGAGGAAAACACAGAGAGCATGGGACACATCACCCAGCCTTTGAAGGATGCTATCAGTGAGATGCGCAAGGCTATCAGCGAAAATACAAAGGATCATACAGCACAATCGGCTTCGCTTCGTGAACAATTACGCATGATGATGGAGTCGAATCGCGAGATTGGAGAGAAGGCAGAGTCGTTGGCTAATGTATTGCGTCGCGACAATAAGGTGAGTGGTAACATGGGCGAAATAATTCTGGGCGATTTGCTGACTTCGCAAGGCTTGACGGAAGGCATCCATTATGAAGTACAGGCTCGTTTGCGCGATGAACAAGGTCGTCCGTTGAAGAACGATGATACAGGTCGTGAGATGCAGCCTGATGTCATTCTGCACTATCCTCAGGGTCAGGATGTCATCATCGACTCAAAGGTTTCGCTCGTTGCCTATCAGCGTTATGTCAATGCGGAGGCACCAGAGGAGAAGGAACGTGCTTTGCAGGAACATATCAAGTCTGTTCGTCAACATGTCACTGAACTATCGCGTAAGGACTATTCCAAATACATCAAAGCACCTCGCGAGAGTGTTGATTTTGTCATCATGTTCGTGCCTTTTGAGTCGTCGTTGCAACTTGCTTTGGTCAACGATCCGACCTTATGGCGCGATGCTTTCGAACGAAAGGTGTTCATTACAGGCGAGCAGAACCTTTTAGGCATTCTTCACATGATACACATTGCCTGGGTGCAGAATCAGCAGGCTGAGAATCAAGAGAAAGTGTTTGGCATTGCTGAACAGTTATTGGACCGTTTGGGCGATTTCGTTCAGCGATATAATAAGGTGGGAGAACAGATTGAGCAGGCTCGCAAGGCTTTCGAGTTCTCGACAAACAAGCTCAGCGAGGGTCGCCAGAGTGTTGCCCAAAAGGCCAACGAACTGATTTCGTTGGGTGCTAAGGAGAATCCTAATCGTAGAATCCCTAAGACAGAGAATGGTTTACTTGAATGATGATATTGCCCACTTCGATTGGGAAGCAGCATTGCCTTTGCTCTCAGAACAGCGTCGCGAACAAACGTTGAAGTTTAAACATTTGTTGGGGCGCAAGACGTGTGCTGCAGCCTATCTTTTGTTGTGCGAAGCCTTGCGCAAGGAATATGGCATTACAGAGAAGCCTATTTTTGAATATGGAAAACATGGCAAGCCGTTTATCATAGGCTATCCTGACATCCACTTTAACATCAGCCATTGCAGGGAAGCAGTCTTGTGTGTGGTATCTTCCAGACCAGTGGGCGTGGATGTGGAATCCATCCGTTCCTATAAGGATAGCTTGGTGAACTACACTATGAATCCTCAAGAGATAGCCCAGATTAATCAGGCTCCACGTCCTGAGGCGGAGTTCATCCGCTTATGGACGATGAAAGAGGCGGTGTTGAAATTGTCTGGCGAAGGCATCAGCAAAGACCTGAAAACGGTGTTGACAGGTCAGGAACAGATAGAAACCCAGGTGAATATGGAGAAAAACTACATATATTCTATCATATATGGATAATTTTTCGTACCTTTGAACGCAAAATGAACCCCTAAATATTAAGACTATGAATCTAGAAGGAAGACGCGAAAGCTCAAATGTGGAAGACCGTCGTGGTATGGGCGGTGGCAAAAAAGCTGGTTTGGCTGGTATTGGTGGTGTGATTATTGCAATGGCAATAGCCTACTTTACTGGTGGCAATCCGTTGGAGGCTGGCATTCAAGCAGCCCAGCAGAATTTTGGTCCCAATACAGAAGTTAGCGAAGAACAGCGTGAGTTTACTGATGAGGAACAGGAACTGGCTACTTTCTCGACTCAGATTCTTGCTGGTACAGAAGATGTGTGGGAAGAAATCTTCAAGGAGAACGAGATGCAGTATGAGCCTCCCACGATGGTGCTCTATACCGATGGCACACAGACAGCCTGTGGACAGGGTTCTGCAGCTATGGGACCGTTCTATTGTTCTGGCGACCAGAAGCTGTACATCGACCTCTCGTTCTTCACCACGATGAAGCAACATTTAGGTGCTGATGGCGACTTTGCCTATGCTTATGTCATTGCCCATGAGGTAGGTCATCATGTGGAATATCAGACAGGTATTCTTCAGGATGTTCACGAGAAAATGGCCCGACTCAGTCAGGCTGAGGCCAACAAGTTGAGTGTTCGCTTGGAATTGCTGGCCGATTTCTATGCAGGTGTTTGGGCTCATCATGACAACGAACGCTTTGGCTCACTGGAAGATGGCGACATCGAGGAGGCTATTCATTGTGCTCAAGTTATTGGCGACGACTATCTGCAGAAGAAGGCTCGTGGCTATGCTATGCCAGAGTCGTTCAATCATGGAACCTCAAAACAGCGCATGAAGTGGTTTAAGCGTGGCTTGGAAACGGGCGATGTGTCACAGGGTAATACCTTCGAATGTTCTGACGATGAGCTCTAAACCCCTTATATTGATTTCAAATGATGATGGTTATCATGCTAAGGGCATTAACTGTCTGATAGAGTGGGTGCGCGACTTTGGCGATGTCATTGTGTGTGCTCCAGAACGGGCACGCAGTGGTTTTGCTTGTGCTTTCTCTGCCACCACTCCGTTGACGCTGAAACTGCGTCGCAAGCAGGATGGGGTAGAGGTGTGGTCGTGCAATGGTACCCCTGTGGATTGTGTGAAGATGGCGTTGGCTGAACTATGCCCACGCAAGCCCGATCTTGTGATTGGTGGCATCAATCATGGCGACAATGCCTCTGTCAATATCCATTATAGTGGTACGATGGGCATCACGATGGAGGGTTGCATGAAGTATATTCCCTCTGTGGCCTTCTCGCTTTGTGACTATCGTGACGATGCCGACTTCGAACCCATGCGCCCGTATGTCTGTCAGATGGTGCAACGTGTATTGAAAGAAGGCTTGCCCTTGGGTGTTTGCCTGAACATCAACTTCCCCTTGCGTGCTCAGTTCAAGGGCATCAAGGTGTGTCGTATGGCTAAGGGCACATGGAGCAACGAGGTGACTCGCTGCCACCATCCGCGAGGCTACGACTATTGGTGGATGGTGGGCACCTATACGAATGACGAGCCTAATGCAGAAGATACAGACAACTGGGCCTTGAATCATGGATATATAGCCATCACTCCTACGCAGATCGATGTGACTGCCTATGAGATGTTGGCTAAGATGAAAGATTGGGAGCAATGAAGTATTATCTGATAGCAGGCGAGGCGAGTGGCGATTTGCATGCCTCACACTTGATGCTGGCTCTGAAACAGCAAGACCCTCAGCCGCAATTCCGCTTCTTTGGGGGCGACCTGATGACTGCTGTGGGGGGCACTCGTGTGAAACATTATCGCGAATTGGCTTATATGGGTTTCGTTCCTGTGCTGTTGCACTTGCGCACCATTCTTCGTAATATGAAGATGTGTAAGCAAGACATCAGCCAGTGGAAGCCTGATGTGGTCATCCTCGTCGACTATCCAGGTTTTAACCTGAAGATAGCCCAGTATGTAAAGGCCAACCGTATCTGTCCTGTCTATTATTACATCTCGCCCAAGATATGGGCTTGGAAGGAGTATCGCATCAAGAACATCAAGCGCGATGTGGACGAGCTTTTCTCCATCCTTCCTTTCGAGATCGAGTTCTTCGAACAGAAGCATCACTATCCCATCCACTATGTGGGCAATCCTACTGCACAGGAGGTTATTGCGTTTCTCGCCAATGAGAAATTAGAAATGAGAAATGAGAAATGGGATAAGCCCGTGATTGCCCTTTTGGCTGGTTCACGCAAACAGGAAATCAAGGACAATCTGCCTGCTATGATTCAGGCTACTGCCCACTTGGCTGATCGTTACGACTTGGTGTTGGCAGGTGCACCTTCTATCGAGCCTGACTATTATGCCCAGTTCCTTGAAGGCAGTGCTGTCCGCTTGGTAATGAACGAGACGTATTCGTTATTGGCTCAGGCTACTGCAGCCCTTGTAACCAGTGGTACTGCCACGTTGGAAACCTGCATGTTCCGTGTGCCTCAGGTGGTATGTTATGAGACGCCATTGCCCCAGCTGATAGGATTCCTGAAGCGTCATATCCTGAAGGTGAAATATGTGTCGCTGGTCAATCTGATTGCCAATCGTGAGGTGGTTCGCGAATTGGTGGCTGAAACGTTCAGTGTCGATAATATCCGTCGCGAGTTGGAGGCTATCCTGCCTAATGGTGCGAAGCGCCAGCAGATGCTCAGTGACTATGAGGAAGTGCATCGTCTTTTGGGTGATAGCAAGGCTGCAGATGAGGCTGCACGACAAATGATAAACCTTTTAAAACATTAATAAACAATGAGAAAATTTATTCTTTCAATCCTGGGTTTGACCTTTGCAACAATGGTCAGTGCACAGAACATTCAGTTGCACTACGACTTTGGTCGTAACATTTACACGGGTGAAGAGGCTGGTCGCGCAAAGGTGACTGTAACCCTCGAGCAGTTCAAGGCTGACAAGTGGGGTTCGTGGTACTATTTCGTAGATGTCGATATGAGTAGTCATTTCGTTGAGAGTGCCTATACGGAGATTTCGCGTGAGTTCAATCTGGGCAAGCAGTCGCCCTTTGCTGCTCATGTTGAGTACGATGGTGGCTTGAGTCGTACGGGTAGTTTCCAGCAGGCTGGACTTATTGGTGCTGCCTACAATGGACACACTGCCGATTTCTCCAAGACATGGTCTGTGCAGGCGCTCTACAAGCAGTTCTTCAAGAGTTACGATAACACCCACTCTTATGCCAGCGCTCAGTTGACGGGTGTGTGGGGCTTGAACTTCTTCAATAACAAGTTGCGCTTTGCAGGCTTTATCGATTTCTGGCGTGGTGAGAAAGCCAATGGTCATGGTTGTCTGGTCATCCTCTCAGAGCCTCAGTTGTGGTATAACTTCACAGAGCACTTCAGCGTAGGTACTGAATGGGAGTTCAGCAACAACTTCGTCTATAACTCCGACCCCACCAGCGACAAGACTTTCTTCTGGAATCCCACGCTGGCTGTGAAGTGGAATTTCTGACATCTACGCTATCTTCATCGTACATCTACGTAATGTTCATCAAACATATACGCTATCTTCATGCAACATAGCCTATATGTTCATCGTCGATATAGGCTTCTCACATCGTGAGGAGCCTTTACTCATCATGCGAGAAGCCTTTGGAGACGATGTCAAAAGTTACTCCGCTGATTGCTCAGCTGTCACAATTTGCAAAAACTATCCCCCTATACACCAAACGGGCTTCAAATGCCGATGTATAAAGGGATTGACGATGGTGTATAGTTGCTCAAACACTACACCATCACTACACCAACACTACACCCAAAGTTCTTTGGGGGCGATTCACGGTCTTGGTGAATAGTATGGTGTATAGTTGGTGTATAGTTCGGAAACTATACACCATGCGCAAACGCCCTGTGTATCGTGGTTTGCGGGGTATTTGGTGTATAGGGGGATAGTTTCTCGAAAAAAACATTTAAAGTCCTCATAACTTCCGAACTATAATTAGGCATTAAGAGTTTGAGTAACCCAAACTAAGAGAAACATCGGAGCAAACTCCTCGAAAGAGTAACTCAAACTCCTTGAATGCTTCGCTCTTTCCAATGCTGTATATCTATACATTTGCGGGTGAGTCGCTAGGTGAGTGTCTTTTATAGATACTCACCCACGCCAAACCCAATGTACATCGGCATTTGAGGCTTGTTGGGTGAGTATGGTGAGTATCTTTTGAAATTATCTATTTCAATTAAAGAGCAATCCCTTCAGTTGAATCAATAATCACGTTCAGTTAATTGCACACGAACCTACATTTAAGCATTAAATTATTGGAACTTGAATCATTATTTCTATTGAAAATTGCATTTGTTTCACTTGAACTTGACAAATATGAACAATGCTTTGATATTTTTCCGAACAAACCTGCTTGGTATGCAATTAAAGCGCCAACACTATGAACGCCTTGATTCCATTTATTAGAATAAAGAGAATTAATAGAACTCTTTTTCTCACTCGTCATATTAAAAATGAGTTCTCCATTATTAGACTTTCCATAGCTATAGATATAAAGTTTTGTCTTGCCTGATGTCAAGGTGGAAAGTGACTTAACAATATCATTATTATCATAAGCCAAGTTCCACATATCATTAACATTATCTACATTTGTCAGGTAGCCATCGGAATTATATCTACAAGCTACATTTGCTATTTGCGCGATATAACCTTGGTCATTGAGGGTAAAAGAATGCCCAGTCGCATTCCCATTTGACAGATTATAAACTTGTATCATTCTGAAATCATAATCGATTTTAATCATTGGAATATAATTATCCTCGTTATTTCCTATGACATTCCCGTTATTATATTCTTTTGCCGTACATAGTATACTTGACAGTCTTCCTTTTGAGTCATATTCTATCTTGAACAAATACTCTACTTTTGCATTGTATTCAGGATAATCCTGGCTTATGGTAAGATTAGTTATTTTCTTTCCATTATTGACATTAACGCCATCAACTATTTGAGTTGATCCATCAACATCATCTCCACCACATGCTGTCAAAAATGCAACACACAATAACATACCTAACATTAGGTTCAAAAAAGATAATCTTTTATTCATAGCTTTTTATTAGATTGTTGTTATTAAAAGGGAGAACTTGGTGTAGTCCACGTGGCCTCTGCTGTATAATTCTTCTTATTATAGCGATAGGTAAAGCGGACAACAGGAGTTGTCATGTTTGTACCAAGTTTTAGACCATACGACTTGCTTTCGCCAGCAGCAACCTCAACCTCTGATTCAAGGACATTGTTTCCTTCATTGCTAGAACCAGAATCAAAAATCTGTATAGCTACCAGCGTTACAGACTCGCTACTACCATTTGTAAACTGGGTGTTCAATACACTACCCGACTGAATCACTCCATTGATAGAACTGTAAGCCCCACCTATAAATGAAGCAGAAATTTTATCTGTTACCAAATTGTCTTGTGAATGATCTACGGGATTGCCACCAGCATTAAGGTTCTTAGTGACTGGGCGGATAGTAATTCCATAATATGGCCTAATCCCAGCAGATACTAATATTTTAACATTAGATATATTATTTGGTCCCCATAAACATTCGACATCATCTGGATTAGACGTTTGAGATGTTGCGCTCCAATAATAAAGGTTTGTATTTACTTGATGAGGCGAGTAAATATACATTCCATAAAGTCCTGCTGCTGGCATAAAAATGGAATTTCCATTTTTTCCTGTAACTTTATATCCGTTGATTCCATTTGTCTGAGTCCACTCCCAAGTACAATTATCAACTAATTCCTGACATTCTGTTCTGGTCGGTATTCTCCAATCGCTGCCAAGATTCACTGTTGCTGCATCATATTGCGTACCCTCAATAATTTTTCCAATTTCTATATATTTAGATGTATTTGAATCATAATATGAATAATTGCTTTGTGAGAACGAACTCTTAGGTTTTGTCTCTCCCCATGCATAATAATCACCATATTCCTCAGGCTTCTCAGCACCGAGATTGCATGAAGCCCAATATACAGAAAGGCCAAGGTCAACTACTTGACCTGCAGATACCGTTGGATCAGCTGCCTTTGCAGAGAAATCAACATAGTCAACATTTGAAGCAGGATACTGAATCTGTTGACCGTTCTTAAAATGTACATTAACTGTTTGTGCTATCGCTGAAATCTGAGCAGCAACGAATGCTATTGTGAGTAAATACTTTTTCATCGTCTTGTTATTTTAATGGATTGTTTGTTCGTTTTGATAATAGAAATGCCTGAAGGTAAAGAAGAAATAGGAATGACGAGTGAGCCATCCGATTCTACTTGATAGATAGCCATTTGCACACCACTGATTGAATAAACGGTCACAGCGTCACCTGCAGCAAAACCACTCAAGCGAACAAAGCCTGCCTCAACCTTGATGTCACCCTGGACGGATATCCGTTCTTCTATGCCATTGCTTACATTTTCCACTTCGCCTGTAGTAACCTTTGCCATTTCCGCAGGCGTATACTCAACTTCAATCCCATCAGCAGTCAGCTTGATGGTCTGTCCGTCGAACACCAACTTGGGGTGATCAACCAATCGGTATTCCACTTTCTGTCCATTCGATAGTTCCACAATGATGCCTAACACCTTATCTTGTGCAAAGCTTCTCGTCAGAACTGTGATGGTGAGAAGGAATACAAAAAAAGAAAACTTTATATACTTCATAATATATGATAATATTATTGTTTGTCTTCTATCGTAAGACTCCCCAATTACGACAGCCTTATTTAATAAGTTTTGCTGATATACAAAAAAGAGCGTGGGAGTCTATCTGTTACTCGTCCCACGTCCAGAGGCTCTGGCATCGCCCAATCAGTCAGAACGAGCAACGCCGAAGCCCACGCTTGTATGTAAATACCATCATAATAGCAGAAAGCCCATAAAGACTAACAGCTATCAATAGTTACGGATATTACATACCCATGAGCGTCATAGTTGCTTTGCAGATTGACTGATTTGTTGGAACTGCCAGATTCCTGAACGTCAAGCACAAAGCGCAAGATAACGCTTTTTCCTATATATAGGTCTCCATCCTCATCAGCCCCACTCTCAAGCGAGGCTTCGGCATGAAGACATTGCAAAGATACTGTTTTATTTTCAAAGGAAAAAGGAAAACGGGAATACGTTTATACTTTTTAACAACAAAGTAGTATTTGATTGCACTTGCTCTAGAGTCTATTTACACTTACTCCAGTATCTGGTTAACGGATAAACAGATAGTAGGTATGATGTAAGTAGACTTTAAATACGATGTAAAGAGATACTTCTTAATACTGCTCTACAAAGTCGCGAACCAACCGAAACACGGGTTCGTAGCTGTCGAAGCGAACAGTATTATAGGTGTAGAAGATGGCGTGGTAGTACTCTTCATCGCTGACCTCGCAATATTGCACAGGGTTGTTGTCTCCAATCATATCTATATTAAATAGGTACTTTATCTGACTCAGCGGCACTAATTGTAACCGTCTTTTTTATATCGAATTGATTGTCTTTTGCAGTTCTTCTAAGAATCGGGCGGCATGTGAGCCGTCCATCTGGGCGTGATGGAACTGAAAGGAGATGGGCAGCGTCGTCTTCAACCAGCCCTTGCGATAGCGGCCCCAAGCCAGGAAGGGATTGGTGAAGATGCCGTTGTATTGGTTGACGATGCAGTCGAGTTCTGTGCCCGTTACTGCCGATGTGCCGACGATGACGGCCTCATCGTCGAGGATGTCCTGACAGGTCTGGCTGATGGTCTCCGTCAGATGTATGTAATTGGCATTAAACTGTTCCAGATCATCGCAGACGGCAACGTCGCAGAAACTAAGTCCGCCCTTGACATTATCCGCTATCACGTTGATGGCCATGCGGTCGTATTTGTACAGCTTCCCATTCTGGGGCAACATGTAAAACTCCTCTATCCCTGATGCTGCCTTGCCAATACACCAGCAGAGGAGCATGTTGAATTTCATACCGCGCTGCCGACTTACCTTGCGCAGTCGCGTCACGTCGAAGGTCTTCGTGAGCGTCACCATCGGCATGGGCGACTTTGTCCACAACTCGAAGGCGATGGCTCTATTGGTGTCCTTGGGATTGATTTCCTGTTTCATCACTCAATTACAAAACTACGTGGATAAAAATCGCTATAGAATCGACCATCTGTGGCGGTAAACTTCAGAACGCAGTAGTTCGGGTCGGTCACACCACCGGGATAGTACTGCTCGTCGCCATTACGCCAAATCATCTCCTTAGAGGCAGGGTCGGTTAGTACTTCCATTGTACCACGCAGCATCATACCCTTGAAACCCTTAGCATCGCAGAAATAGATCGAGGCCTTGGGGTTAGCCTTGTATTGAGCCACACGTACTGAGAATGTGTTGGTTGTAAAGTAGAAGGTTTTGATACCCTCTCGTTTACGTGGCTTCAGCATGGCCTTTGTCCAAGGAAAACCTTCTTGGTCTACTGACGAGATGTAAGCGATGGGCAGTTTGTCGGCCATCTGTGCAATCAGTTCTTTAACGCCGGCCAAAGCGGGATTAGCATTCATCGCTTCATCGTTATTCACATCCAGCGTTTGGCGCCAACGCTTAAGCTGGGGAAAGTACGTTTTCATCATGCCGATGTATTCCTCTTTGGTAATAGGTTTTTCTAACCCTTCATTTACAGCATTCACAAACTGAGCACAATGCTCAATCATCTCTTCCATCGTACAATCCTGCAAGAACTTACCGTCCTTGTAGCAGTACATGCAATAATCTTCATTCTTACTTCCGTCGGCATTCGTGCCTAGCACATCATCTGTGAGCGGCATTCCGCAACTCTGACAAAATTTCTGTTCCATTTTATCCTTTGTTTTTTATAATGTTTTGACGCTGCGAAGTTACAAATAGTTGCAGAGACGACCAAATCGGTTATAAAAAATGCCATCTTTTTTAGAAGGTGGCATATTGGCGTATCTGTTGCATGAAGATGGCCTCATGCGCTTCTTGCTGGCAGAGCTTGGCATCATCCATCTTGATGGTGGATGGCCAGAATTTGTTGCCATCAACAATGCGACCTGTTAGCATTTCGCACCAAGTGCAGGCTGCTGTATAGCGCCCAAGGGAGTAAGAGAGGTGGTAGCCATCGCGATTCAGGGTGTCGCCTTTGCGATAGCGCATCAGTCGGATGGCGATTCCAGAGGGGATAATCTGGGTGATGTTGGCTTTGGGCACCTCGTTGCGCACGCAGTTCACGATGTCGTTGTACATGCGCTCTTGGTCGCTGCCATAAATCTCAAACTGGGCATTTTTAAAATTCTTGCTGTAGGCCCACGTCATGTGCCACCAGATTTCCACGTTCTGGTTGGTGCATAAGAGCTTTACCTGACGCTGTAGGGTGGGCAGGTTTTTGTAAGAATCAGCAATGCCAGACAGCAAACTGGCTTGCTGGAGGGTGATAATATCCCAGGGCTCGTCAAGGATGATGCGTTGCAGACTCACCTTTTTCTCCTCTGTCTTCACGCCACCTACCACCTTGCGATAGGCATAGCTGCGACGAGAGGTCTTCAGATTGTCTAAGTGCATCTCCAGCGAGCAACCACCGATGTAGGCGTTGCCGATAATCAGCGAATCGCCCTGGGCAGCAGCCAGCTCATAGAGGTATTGCTCTACGGCATCCTCGGAAAAGCTATTGCCAATAGCCAGCACTTTGATGACCTTGCCAGAACAGGGCAAGGTCATCAGTACTAACAATGTGAATATTAATTTCTTCATTCCTTATTTTGCAGGCACATCAGCCAGCGTCTTCTTTAAGAGTTCCCAGAAGGGAGCAACGGTCTCGATGAGGGCGCGCTCGGTAGTGGTGTGCGGACTCTTCATCGTAGGACCGAGGCTGACAACATCGAGGTGAGGATACTTGCCTAGAATCACAGAGCACTCCAGACCTGCATGGTCAACCTGAATGATGCCGTCCTTGCCAAACAGTTCCTTGTACTCCTTCAGCAAGAGGTGCAGGATTTCGGAATCAGGATTGGGATCCCATCCACCATACGAACCAGCGGTAACAACCTTCATGCCTGCCATGTTGAAACAGCTCTCAAGGGTCTTGACGATATAGTCCTTCATATCCTCGCGACTGCTTCGAGCCAGAATCTTCAGCGATGCCTTGCCCTCGCCAATGTTGATGATAGCCAGATTGCTGGAAGTCTCCACAACGGTGGGGTAGGATGGAATCATACGGATGACACCATCGTGACAAGCGTAGATGGCGTTGACCAGATTGTCCTGAATCTCAACGGGAACCTCCTTCTTAGGAGTCTCTACCTCCTCAACGATGACCTCGATGCCCTGTGGCTCAATGATCTTAAACTCGTCGTTGAAGTCCTCCAACCAGTCTGCTGCTAATTCCTTCAGGGCAGGAATATTCTCCTTAGGAAGGGTCAGCACCACCTCAGCCTTGAAAGGAATGGCATTGCGCATATTGCCACCCTGCCAAGAAGCCAGACGAGCCTCTGTTTCCTCGATAGCCTCGCGAACGAAGCGAACCATCAGCTTATTGGCATTGCCACGACCCTCGTGAATCTCCAGTCCTGAGTGTCCACCACGCAGGTTCTTGATAGTAACACGAACAGCAGCATCCTCAGGGTCAGTATCTGCCTCCTGATAATCCAGTGTGGCAGTAATGTCGATGCCACCAGCAGAGCCAATGACGAACTTGCCCCAATGCTCAGAGTCGAGGTTCAGCAGAATGTCGCCCTCCAACTCGCCTTCAGGCAGACCATTGGCACCATACATGCCCGTCTCTTCATCGGCAGTAATCAGCGCGTTGATAGGTCCATGAACCAGTGTCTTATCCTCCATGATAGCCATGATGGCAGCAACGCCTAAGCCATTGTCTGCACCCAGGGTAGTGCCCTTAGCCTTTACCCACTCGCCATCAATCCAAGGCTCGATGGGGTCTGTTTCAAAATTATGGGTGGATTCTGGTGTCTTCTGGGGCACCATATCCATATGAGCCTGCAGGATAATGCCTTTGCGGTTCTCCATACCAGCTGATGCAGGTTTGCGCATCACGATGTTATCGGCAGGGTCCTTAAAAGCCTCTACGCCAACCTGCTTGGCAAAGTCGAGCAGGAACTGTTGGATTTTCTCGAGATGTCCACTGGGACGTGGAACTTGTGTGAGTGCATAGAAGTTCTTCCATACGCACTGTGGATTTAGATTCTTGATTTCAGACATAATATTATTGTTTAAGGGTTTTGATTCTCGTAAAGTTTAATGCTATCCAGGCGTAGATGCCCAATCCTACGACGAGCAAGGTCTGGACGGTATGGACAATCAGCACAAAATAGAGTGCATGTTCGTCCTGTACGCCATATAGTATCAGCATCGTCTTGACAGCAAAGTGCCAGGGACCTGCACCATTGGGTGTGGGAACAATCACAGCGATACTGCCCACGATGAAGGTAACCAGTGCACAGCCTAATCCCAAATCAGCGGTAAAGTCGAAACAGAAGAAGGTCAAATAATAGTGCACGAAGTAGCTGAGCCAGATGCCTAACGTAAAGCAGATGAACAGGGGAATGTTGCGAACGCCCTTCAGCGAGATGACTCCCTGCCAGATGCCACTGATGGTGGCTTTTACCTTATTATATATAGAGAGCTTGCGCAACAGTAAATGCAACAGGATGAACATAGCCACCAGACAGACAGCTGCCACGAAGTAGCCTGCCCATGAGAAACGATGCAAAATGCCTTCTAGGTTGGTGCCTGTCTTGCGGAAGAAGATGCCGAAGGTGCTCATCTCCAACAACAGCACCAATGTGGTGATGCCCATAATGAGTAGCGAATCGATGGCGCGCTCTGTCACCACAGTGCCCAAGGCTTTGGGAAACGAGATGTTATCATAACGCTTCAAGACACCGCAACGGGTAAATTCGCCTACACGGGGAATGACGAGTGAGGCGGCATACGACAGGAAGATGGAGTGGATGCTGACGGAGGTGCGAGGATGCTCGCCCACTGGGTCAAGCGTCTGTTTCCAGCGCCAGCCACGAAACATCTGTGCCAGGATGCCAAAGGGGAACGAAAGCAGCATCCAGCTCCAGTTCATCTCGTCTGTCATCACATGCAGAATGGTGTGCCAATCCTCGCCTCGGTACATCCAATAGAGAATGGCACCACCCAAAACGAGTGGCATGAGTATCTTGAGTATGACGCTTCTCATCTTCATAGCGACTACAAAGGTACGAAATAAAGTGAAAAGTGAAAAGTGAAAAGTGAAAAATTTGCTTTCGCTACAGGTATTTAAGAATTATTTTTGTAATTTTGCGCACATGATGAAACAAGTTAGACCCAAGAAGAACCTCGGTCAGCACTTTTTGACTGACCTTACCATCGCCCGTCGTATTGCAGATACAGTGGACGCTTGTCCTGATATTCCCGTTCTGGAGGTAGGTCCGGGAATGGGCGTTATGACGCAATACCTCGTTGAGAAGCCTCGTCCCTTCAAGGTGGTGGAGATAGATCGTGAATCAGTGGCTTACCTGAACGAACATTTTCCACGGTTGAGGGCTAATATCTTGGGCGAAGACTTCCTGCGCATGGATTTGCAAAGGGTGTTCGATGGTCAACAGTTTGTGTTGACGGGCAACTATCCTTACGACATTTCTTCGCAGATATTCTTTAAGATGTTGGATAATCGCGACCTTATTCCTTGTTGTACGGGTATGATTCAGCATGAGGTGGCCCTGCGTATGGCTTCCAAACCAGGCAACAAGGCTTACGGCATCTTGTCGGTGTTGATTCAGGCTTGGTATGATGTGGAGTATCTGTTTACCGTTGAACCTTCTGTTTTCAATCCTCCTCCCAAGGTGCAGAGTGCCGTTATCCGTATGACTCGCAACAAGGTGGACCATCTGGACTGTGATGAACAACTCTTCAAGCGGGTGGTGAAGACCGTCTTTAACCAGCGTCGCAAAATGCTGCGTGTATCGTTGCGTCAGATCTTTGATAGCCAGCATCCTGCTTCAGAAGGTTTCTTCCAACAGGATGTGATGACCCGTCGCCCTGAACAACTTTCGATACCTGAGTTCGTGGAACTGACAAATAGTATCGAAAAAGAGTTGTGTGCGACCACAAAATAGATGTGTACGCACACAAACGCTTGACATGAATCAAGAATAAGGCATTTTTTTGAGGTTTTTGGATGTAAAAAGAACAAGATATCCAAAATCCTCGTACCTTTGCATCGTGAATCAGAGATAACACACCGAGAGAGGTATTAGAAAAAGATTGATGGATAACAATACATGGTTAGTTAGTAGTTTTAGGTTAGTAGTAAAAGTTATTTGTGAAAGGTGTTAGTGATTAAGGTAAATTAGAGAGAGCATTAGGTTTTTAGTTATTAATAGGAAAAGAATGAAAGTGCAGTCTGCGATTGATTCGTAGGCTGCACTGCTTTTTTGTTGGTGTCTCGTATCTGCTCTTTGTTGATAGCTCAGATTTATCTGCGTTTCTGCTTGACTGCCTTTTTCTTGGGTTGAGGCTTTTCTATGGGTTTGAAGGGATCCTTGGTAAGGGTTGCCTTGATGATTCTTACGTCAGTATAGGGACGATGAAACTTATCCGTAGCCACTTTCTGAATCTTCTCTACAACGTCCATTCCTTCCGTAACTTCCCCAAACACAGTGTATTGTCCATCCAGATGGGGTGTGCCTCCAACGGTTTTATAGACTTCTATCATCTCAGGTGTCAACTTCACCTTACCATGTGTCATGGTGTCTAATCGTTCTTGTACTTTGCCGATGTTGACATCGTTGAACACCCGTCCCCACACGATATAGAACTGACACGCTCCTGAACGCTGTTCTGGATTCACCTCATCTGGTTCACGGGCTGCAGCTACCACACCACGACGATGGAATATCTGTGGCAAGCGGAACTCAGGCTCAATGGTATAGTCCAGTTCTCCACTTCCCAGTCGCTGTCCTGGCTGTGCGTGCTTGCTGTTCAGGTCGCCACCCTGAATCATGAAGTCCTTGATGACCCGATGAAACAGTAGGGAGTCGAAAACCTGCATCTTCACGAGTTTCATGAAGTTATCGCGATGCTGGGGAGTCTCGTTGTAGAGTTCTATACGAATGTTGCCCTCTGTGGTTTCCAATAGGACCTCAGCCCGTTCCTGTGCAGAACATGGCAAAAGAAGGATGAAAACCAAAAGAAATGATAAACAATGCTTCATATACCTTATTATTATAATAGGATTACTGAATGATTATTAATTGCACTACTGAATATTCTTCAACCACCCGCCTCTAAGCTGTCGCACCAAGAAGATGAATCCTCGGAAGGTCAGTTCGATAGCCATTGCCACCCAAACTCCAGGCAATCCATAGGTTGTAGCCAGTAAGGCTGCCAATGTCAGACGTACGCCCCACATGGACAGCAGACTCATGATGGCAGGTCGTAGGGTGTCGCCAGCCCCTATGAACACACCATTGCAGACGATGGCAGCTGCAAACATAGGCTCTGCAAAGGCCTCTATGCGCAGGCACTGGGCTCCTATGCCGATAATCTCGTCTACGGGTGTCATGAGTGCCATCAGTTCTGGGGCAAAGACATACATCAGGATACCCATCAGCGTCATGACTATCATACCCGAACCTGTCGACATGTTGGCAAACGACTGCGTCAGCTGTCGCTTTCTGGCGCCAAAGCTCTGTCCCACCAGTGTGGTGGCTGCTTCTGCAATGCCGAATCCTGGCATGTAGCAAAGACTCTCCACCGTGATGGCCAGCGAGTGGGCTGCAATGGCTACTGTGCCCAAAGGAGCCACAATCACTGTGCTTACCACTTGTGCAGAACCCATCAGGATGTGTTGCAATCCCATCGGTCCACCTATCCTAAAGGCGTTGCTCACCACATCAGACTTGGGACGGAAGGAACCAGGGCGCCCTTTCAACTTCAGGATGTCCGAACGGTAGAGCAGGAAATACAACATCAGCAAGGCAGTTATCACCATTGCCAACCCCGTTCCGATAGCTGCTCCTGCCACCCCCATCTCTAAGATATAGATAAAGATGTAGTTGAAGACCACATCCATCAGACACATCAGGATGTTCAATGCTGAGGGAATCTTCATGTTACCTGAACATTTCAGCATAGAACCTGCCAAGCCCTCCATCTGGAAGAAGATGCCAAAGGCACTGAAGATGGCAAAGTAGAGCGTGGCATCATGGGCTATCTCTGCTGACCCACCCAGCCAGTAGGGTAGTGGACTACTTATCGAAATGGCTATCGTCGTGATGCTTAATGCCCAGATGATACCGCATACCAGCGATTGTCGCAATACTTGGCGGGCTCGCTTAAAGTCGTTGGCACCGATGGCATGGGCTACCTGGACGCTGAATCCCATGTTGGCTGCTGAGGCCAGTCCGCCTAACAACCATCCTGTCGTTTCCACAATACCGATGGCTGCCGAGGCTTTCGCTCCCAGATGTCCTACCATTGCGGCATCGATGAAGAACATCACCGTAGCAGACAACTGGGCAAGGATTGACGGAATACTCAGACTGACAATCAGCCTGAATTTCTCGCTTTGCGTCAATTCACGACCTTCGCGAATATACGCCAGCAAATCCGTTTTCTCCTTTTTGCGTCCAAACATTTTTTTTGTTACTTGCTGGTCAGTTGTAGCACTCGAAAATCTTGTCCACTTCGTTCTTGTTCATCTTCGGACTCAGCAGACTGGCTATCCATACTACAGGGAAACCACCCACCATGGCGATGGCACCGCAGTTGATGGGGTTAATGGGATTGCCCACCAGCATGTTCACCACGGTCAGTCCTACGCCCCAGATGAAGCAAGCCCATACGCTGGCAGTAGTCACACCACGCCAGTAGAGTCCCAACATAAAGGGAGCCAGGAAGGCACCAGCCAGTGCGCCCCACGAGATACCCATCAGCTGGGCAATGAACGTAGGCGGATTCAGGGCGATGAGCAGCGAGATGGCGATGAAGAACATGATCAGCACGCGCATCACTACCACCTTGCGACGCTCAATTTTCTCTGACACGATATCGTCGATTGTTCCTTCCTCCACCTCGCCAGGAAGCGACTTCTTGTCGCGATAGATGAGGTCGAGTGTCATCGTCGATGATGAGGTGAGCACCAACGAAGCCAGTGTCGACATAGATGCCGAAAGCACCAGCAATACTACCAAGGCTATGAGCACATCGGGTAGGGTAACCAGCATGGCAGGCACTATCGAGTCGTAGGCTATCTTGCCATTGGCCACCACAGGCTCGTACAGACGTCCGAAACCTCCAAGGAAGTAACAACCACCAGCCACGATAAAGGCAAAGATGGTAGAAATCACGGTACCACGCTTGATGGCGCTCTCGTCGGTTATGGAGTAGAACTTACCCACCATCTGGGGCAAGCCCATCGTACCCAGTGACGTCAGGATTACCACACCCAGCAGTCCCCAAGGGTCTGGACCGAACCATGTGGCAAACATACCAGATCCTGGCTCTATCGAGTCGTCAGCAGGCAACTCTGCCAATTTACCTACAGCCTCTGCCAATCCACCCTGAGCAGCAATCACTGCCACGATGACTGCCACGATGCCGAACAGCATGATGATGCCCTGTATGAAGTCGTTCGTGGCTGTAGCCTTATAACCACCAAGGATGACATAGACGGCCGTCAGCACAGCCATGATGATGACACAGTATTCGTAGGGAATGCCGAAACCCATTTCAAAGAGCGTCGATATACCTTTGTAAACACCTGCGGTATAGGGAATCAGGAACACGAAGGCTATGATGGAAGCTGCCACACGCAGACCCTGATCGGCAAAACGGGTGCCGAAGAAGTCGGGCATGGTGCGACTCTCAATATGCTGCGTCATCAGTTTTGTGCGACGACCTAGCAGCAACCATGCCAACAGAGAACCGATAATGGCATTGCCGATACCTATCCACGCACTGGATAGTCCGTATTTCCAGCCAAACTGACCTGCGTAGCCCACAAAGACTACAGCTGAGAAATAACTCGTTCCGAAGGCGAAGGCTGTCAGCCATGGACCTACGGCACGTCCACCCAGTACGAAACCATCTACACTGCTGGCCTGCTTACGGGTGTATACGCCCACACCAATCATCACGGCCAGGAAGATGAGCGTCAAAAGTACTTTTATAATCATTTTAATGTATAATCTTTAATGTTTAATGTATCAGAACGCTACTTGCACTTGTCCTTGAATCCAGTTATAGTCTTTTTGGAACTCGCTCCATGTGCGGGTATATTGCAATTGCACACGACACTTCTTGTAGAACCAGTATTGCACACCTGCCGTAGCCTGTGTCTGTCTGTATTTCATGTCTGTGTTGCGGTCGAAATAGTCGGCTGAAGCCACGATGTCCAACCCCTGATAAACGGGTATGGCAGTGGTTATATATCCACCCATGCTGCCTACCTCGCCATCCTTACCACCCAGCCATTCGGCACGGATGCTGATGGGGCGTGCTTCTTTATATTTCGCAGGAGCATACTGTCCGCTCTTCCACTCAGCACCCACGCTGTAGCGGTCTCTGCGGTAGTCGTCTCCCTTCTTGATTTCAGGGTTCCATGCCACTTGTTGCTCGTTTACGGCATGTCCTCGTCCCTTCTGTCCTGTTACCACCAGGCGCAGTTCGGGCACGGGCTTGTATTCCAAGTGGGCTATAAAGTCTTTGTCGCTGTTGCCGTCGCGACGGTTGATACCCTGTCCGTTCATCACAGCCAGCTCGTAGTGAATCTTGTCGTTGAACAGGTTACCGTAAATCATCAGTCCCATGTCACGACCGTAGTTCACACCATACAGGGGGTCGGGACCCTCGCCAGCCAGAAAGAGTACGGCCTGCGAGTATACGTCCACCAGCTCGAGCATGGTAGGCGACAGGGGATTTTCCATTGAATAAGAATGCTTGAATTGTCCTAGACGGACCGTCATGGCGTTGTCTTTCGTAATGCGAAAGTCGGTGTAGAATTCTTGTACGACACTTGAGAAGTCGTGCATAAAGAGGAACGACCATCGGTCGGTGATGCGGGCCTTTGCCCAGAGCAGTGTACGTTTCAGGTTGAAGTCGGAAGTGGTCTTGCCACCAGCATCGCTGTAGGAGTATCCTCCCTGTGCGTAACCATTAAAGGTTACACGACTGGTTATCTCCTTCATCCAGTCAATCTGCTTTTCCGACTTTTGTTGGCCCATGGCTGCAGTGCTGCTGAACACAGCCATTGCGACAGCGAGTGTCGCCTTGATAAAACTAGTCTTTTTCATTTTTCTGGTTTTTAATGATGTATCTTTGATAATATGTAATCAGCAGTGTGGTCATGGGCAATGCGATAATCATACCCATGATGCCCAGCAGCGACCCCCAAATGGAGAGCGACAGCAGAATGATGGCCGAGTTCAGTCCCATCACCTTTCCCATAATTTTCGGGGTCAGAATGGTGTCCTGAATGGCCTGCACCACCGCAAACACGATAAGCGCTCCCAGCATGATAACCCAGAAGCTCTCGCCCGTGTCGGCAGCCTTTACCACTGCCAGCATGATGGTAGGAATGAAACCCACCAGTTGCAGGTAAGGCACCATGTTCAACAGTCCGATAAACAAGCCCAGACCGATGGCCATGGGGAAGTCGATAATCAGAAATCCGATGCTGAACAGTATTCCCACGATGAAGGCCACCAAGCCCTGTCCACGGAAATATTTGTTCATGCCCGTCTCCACGTCGTTTGCCACCTGCGTGGCAATCTTACGGTATCGCTCAGGCAACAGCATCACCCATCCCCTCGAGAATTTCTCGTAGTCCAGCAGGATGAACAGCGTGTATATCACCACCATGGTCATCATTAGCATGCTCGACACGATGTTGATGCTATGCTCTATCACGTCCCACACCTTAGGAACAGCCTGCTTCACGGTGTCTATGAAACCATCCTGCGTGATAAGCGCCTTGACATCCTCCTTAGTCATGTTCTCGTGGATAAACTCTTCTATCATGTTCGGGATGTTGCTCATAAACGCATCCTTCGAAACGTAGGTTATTAGCAGGTCTTTCACACGTTCGCTCTCCTCCAGAATCGGAGGAACAATCAGGAACGACAGTCCCGTCAGGATGATAGCTGCCGTGATAAACGTGCAGAATATGCCCAGCAAGCGGTATTTCATCTTGCAGCGATACTGGAAGAACTTAACCACCGGAAACAGCAGATAAGCAATGAGCCATGCCAGGAAGAAAGGCAACAGCACACCGCTGAGCCTGTTCAGCAACATGATGATTCCTATCACGGCCACCACCGTTATCGTGCCACGAATAAAACTATCGAACGTTATTTTCTTTTGCTCCATGAGGTCTATGTATATACTATATCGGGGACAAAGGTACGAAAAAAGTAGATAATAATGCAAGAAAGTGGCTTTCTTTTTCAGAAAGCCACCTTCTTATCCTTCTCGTGTCGCTCTTATTCCGCTTGGTCTTGTCCTGTACCGTCGCCTGGGTTAACAGGAATGTTACCTCCCGACACCGTTATAGTGACGCTATATCCTATGTTCGGGTTGTCTGTCGATGTGATGTTGATAGTTGTTTGTCCATTGTCCAACAAGGTTAACAATCCACTCTCATCCACAGTGGCTACTTGCGTATTGCTTGACGCCCATGTAACACCCTTTTCTGTTGTATACGTCGGGGTAAAGATAGGCTCCAACCGGTAGCTGTCGCCAGCAATGAGCACTTGTGAAGTATTGATGCCACTAAAGGTCAGATTCGTGGGATGTACCACTACCAAGACGGGTGTATAAGCACTGGTGAATCCAGAGTTGTCGTCGCTGTAGTGCAGTGCAAAGGCATAGTCGCCATTATGCTCAAATCCGGCACTTGGCGTAACCTCCAGCGTCAGCACACCACTGGCTTCATCACCTGTAATCTTGTTGATGGTGAGCGACGGTGTCTCACTAAGCGACTTGCCCTCAAACTTAAATCCCTTGCTGTTGTTCACCAGTTCTGGTATCAACTTCTTGGGTTCCGCACGGTAACGTATGGTCATTGCGCTGGTTCCATCCACACGGATACAACCGCTACTGTGCTCTGGGACAAACACCAACGATTGCAATATCTCAATATCATCATTCTTGTTACATGCCGTTACTAACAACAGCAGTGTCATGATGGCGAAAAGAATCTTTTTGTTCATAATGCTCATATTTATCTGATCACAGTTTTCTTGTTATTCTTAATGTAAACACCCTTCTTCGTAGGACGACCATTGAGTTTGCGTCCGCTCATATCGTACCAGTCACCCTCATCCGTATCATCAGTGATACTGTTGATGTTCGTCACTTCACCCGTGTTCACCAGTTGTATGATTGAACTATACGACGGACTGGATGCTGCTTGTCTCAGGTAAAGCACAGCCTTACCAGCAGGCACCTTAATATCTTCACTCTCTTCTTGGATGCTGTAGAACTCGTTATTCTTCATGAAGTAATAACCAGTACCGAAGTGTGTCGCTACGATAACGGGCACCAGACAGTTCTGCGAACCATAGTCCTTATAGTCATCTGTACTGATGGTGGTTCCACTGGTCATTCGTCGTCCACAAGCCACAAGGTCGTAAGGTGTGTCATTACCCTCACTGCTAATCAGTACACCATTGTTGTGCTTGATGATGCGCTGTCCACCCACTGTCAGGTCGTTGTCTGACAGTTCTACGATGGTTACTGTAGCGTTGTCCCGTTCACGAGCAATATAAACCGATACACCATCTGGAACATAGACATCCACACCACTTGAGAAAGTCCAGTAGCGGTTCTTTGCCGTCACCGTAGTCATTATCTTACCAGCCTTGAAGCTTTCTGATAGGCTAGGCATCAGTGCATAGTCATCAAGCAGGGCTAGGGTAGTGTGTATGGTAGCTGTTGCAGGAATAGCATCCTCAGCTATCTCCAGAGGCTCCTCCGTGTCTGGCAAATAAACATCCGTCAGGTTCGGAACGTTGGCAAATGCATTCGCAGAAATACCTACTACAGTATAGGTCTTTCCGTTCGAGGTGAAAGTAGCAGGAACAGTTACACTTGTGACTTGTTCCAGTTCAGTCTCAGTTCCTTCGCAACCCGAAACCTTCACCTCGTCGCTACCTTCCTCTGTTGGAGTGTACGTGATAGGTTTCTCGTCCGGATGCTCAGGATCGTCATCTCCGTGAATCTCCTCACGAGTGATGGTGAACGACTTGATTACCGTACCCTTATAGTTGTTCTGTCCGACTACAACCACCTGGTAGGTGCCCTCTTCCGTACCACCGTCGTTGGTTACGGTATAGTCATCCTCTGTCATATGGGTTCCGTCTGCCACGGTCACTTCCGGTTTCTGCACCTTTCCGTTATAGATAAATGAGGTCTTGTCTAGGGTTACCATCTCGTCTGTCAGCGTCTTCGGCAGGATAACGAAGGTCTTCATCTGCTCACCGGTATAGTCGCCCACACCCTTCACAGTAACCGTTGCCGTTCCGGCATTCACGTTATTGTTATATAATAAGGTGTAGTCCGTTCCTTCGCTCAGTGTCCTGTCTTCCATCTTTACGGTAACGTTAGGCTTGTGCTCTGTGCCATCGAAGGTATATTCGGTGGTTTCCAGTGTTACCACAAAGGTGTTCACACCACTGCTCAGAATGGTGAATTTCACGGAAGCCTCGTCCATATAGTTGCCTATACCTTTCACCTTCACCTCATAGTCGCCTGCTTCCATACCACCTTCGTTGGTTACGGTATAGTCCGTGTTCTCAACCATGTTCTTGCTTCCGTCCTTCACACTTACGGCAGGCTTCTGTACGCTACCATTATAGTAGAAGTAGTCTGGCGTCAGCGTTATCATTCCTGAAGTTACAGGCTTCGGCGTAATCTCAAAGGTAGTTGATGCCGAACCCGTATAGTTCTTCTCACCAGTTACGGTTACCGTTACTGTACCTACGTTGATGTTCGGAGAAATCGTGGTGGTAAAGCTGGTGGATGGTACGATATGTGATCCGACGGCTACTTCACGTACTCCAGGATTCTTTTCTGTACCGTCATATACGTAGCTCTGCAACTGGTAGAGCGTTACATGGGCATCGTTGATGCTCATCGGGTTGATGTCATATTGACGTACCACGGTTCCTGTGTAATTGTTCCTACCTGTCACCATCACGTTGTAGGTGCCCTTGTCCAGACCACCCTCGTTGGTAATGTAGTAGTCGTTCGATGTCAGAGCCGTTCCGTCGCTGACGGTTACTGCTGGCATCTGTAACAATCCGTTATAGGTAAACGTGGTGCTACTCAGGCTAACCATTGCATTGCTCAGCTCCTTAGGCTTGATGAGGAAAGTCTTGTTCCTGCTACCATCGTATTCACCCAAACCTCTTACCGTTACAGTTGCCATACCTACGTTCACATTGTCTGTGTATGCTACCGTGTAGTTGACGCCTGGAGTCAGCACGGTTTCACCGTCTTTGACGGTTACCTCTGGCTGTTGTTCACTACCGTTATAGACCACACTTTCTGCACTCAGCGTAACCTCAAAGCTACCCACCTCCTTGGCATTAATGATGTATGTCTTGCTGGCAGTACCCTTGTAGTTACCCTTACCGGTGATGGTTACGTCGTATGCCCCAACAGTCTTTCCACCATTGTTCAGCAAGGTATAGTCTGTTTCAAGTACCAATGTGGTCTCTCCGTCCCTGACAATTACCTCAGGTTTCTGAATTTCACCATTATAGGTGTATTCATAGTTGCTTAGCGTAATCATACTGTTCTCTACAGCCTTCGGTTCGATTTCGAAAGTCACCGTCTTGCTATCCTTGAAGTTGCCCTGACCGGTCACCGTCACTGAGGCTGTTCCTGCATTCACATTGTCACCATAGCTGGTTGTGTAGCCTTGTGTTGGTACGTTGATGTTACCTACGGTTACCTCACGGACACCAGGCTTCTTCTGCAGTCCTTCGTAAACATAGCTCTGCAATTGATAGAGAGTAACGTTGGCATCGGCAATGCTCAGCGGTGTGATGGTGAACGTCTTGTCTATCTGTCCACTATAGTTGCCTTGACCGTTTACGATGACATGGTAAGTACCTTGATTGGTACCACCATTGTTGGTAATCACATAGTCATCATTCGTCATGATGTCACCATCGCTGACGCTTACCTCAGGCTTTTGTATGAGGGTGTTGTAGACAAAGCTGGTCTCCGATAGTGTTACCATCGTTTCCGTCAGGGGCTTCGCCGTGATGGTGAAGGTTGCCATCTTTGTACCTGCATAGTTGCCCTTACCCATTACGGTTACTGTTGCTGTTCCTACATTCACATGGTTGGTGTAGGCCACCTCATAATCTGTATTGTTGGTCAGTGTCTTCACTCCGTCTGTCACCGTTACTGTTGGAGTCTGTGCACTGCCGTTATATTGTACACTTGTGTTGCTTAGTGAGATGGTGAAGTTGGTAGTACCGTCCTTCTCCACAATGCTGTATGACCTTGAGGCTTCGCTGGCATAGTTACCCATACCTGCCACGGTCACACTGTAAGTGCCAACACTTGTACCACCCGCATTGGTCAGTGCGTAGTCAGTACCTAAGGTCAGTGTCTTTGCACCGTCCTTCACAACAACTGTAGGCTTCTGCACCTCACCGTTATAGATGAAGTTCTCGCTGCTCAGAACTATCATGTCGCTGGTAATCGGCTTGCCTGTGATAGTGAAGTTCACCGTCTTGGCATCCTTGAAGTTACCCTTACCCGTTAGCGTTACCGTTGCATTACCTACGTTCGTGTTCTCACCGTAGCTTACATCATAGCCTGTGGTTGGCACAGTGATGTCGCCCACCATGACCTCACGAACACCAGGTTTCTTGGCTGTACCATCGTAAACGTAGCTTTGCAACTGATAGAGAGTTACGTTGGCATTGGCAATGCTCAGTGGCGTGATGGCATAGGTCTTGGTTACCGTACCTGTGTAGTTGCCTTTACCCGTCACCTTCACTTCATGGTCATCACCCACATTGATGCCACCATTGTTCAGTATCGTGTAGTCATAGTCTGTTATGATGGAGACATTGGCAGCATTCTTATCGTCCACGATTACCTCAGGCTTCTGTGCCAGGCTGTTGAATACAAAGCTGGTAGTCGAGAGTGTTACCATCGCTCCTGTCAGTGTCTTCGGCATGATGGTGAAGTTCTTGCTCACCGTACCCGCATAACTGCCAATACCCGTCACGATAACAGAGGCCGAACCCACGTTCTTGTTGTTGCTGTAAGCCACTGTGTAGTGCGTGCCCTTGGTCAGTACTGTTGCTGGTGTCGTACTGTTATCCATCACGGTAATCTCCGGTTCTTGCTCACTACCGTTGTAGACGACACTGGCAATATCGATCACGCTGAATACCGAAGCACCCTTCGTAATGATGTTGAATGTCCTGGAGGCTGTTCCCGTGTAGTTTCCTTTACCTGTAATGGTCAGACTGTAGGTTCCAACCTCCTTTCCACCTTCATTGGTCAGTGTATAGTCCGTATTCTCTATCAGTGTCTTCGAACCATCCTTTACAGTTACGGTAGGCTTGATGATACTACCTGTGTAAATCAGGTTCTCGCTGCTCAGGAGAATCATCTCTTTGTTCACGGTCTTTGGCGTAATGGTGTAGCTTGCGGTGGCAGCCCCCGTGTAGTTCCCCTTACCTGTGATGGTCATGGTCTTCGTACCGGTGTTAATCACATCTTCGGGATAAGCCACCGTATAGCCTATCGTTGGAACCACCAGTGTTCCTACCTTCACCTCTTTCACCGTAGGCTTCTTCTCGTTGCCGTCATAGATGTAACTTGTCAGTTCGTTCAGTGTTACAGAGGCATTGTTCAGACTCAGTAGTCCGATGGTGTAATCCTTCGTAATCTCACCCGTATAGTTGCCGATACCTCTGATGGTCACCGTCTTCGTACCCTGACTGATGGCGTCGGCAGGATAGGTCACCGTATAGTCCGTGTTTTGCGTCAGTGGCATGTTGTTGTCTGTATCTGTCACACTGACTACAGGTTTCTGCTCACTACCGCTATAGATGAACGATGTTGATGAGAGCGCTACCATACCGTCTGTCAGAGGCTTCGGGTTGATGATGAAGTTAACAGAGCGTGTTCCGCTATAGTTACCCTTACCCGTCACCGTTGCCGTGGCAGTGCCCACGTTGATGTTGTCTGTATAAGCCACCTCATAGTCCGTACCCTGTGTCAGGACGGTTGTTGTACCAGCCTTCTTCACGGTTACCGTTGGTGTCAGTGGCATACCAGTGTAGGTCAGTGGCACCGTCAACTCGTCAACCGTAAATCCTGCAGCACCCTTGGTTATGATGCTATACTGCTTCTTGGCGGTTCCCTTATAGTTGCCCTGACCCGTGATCATCACCTCATAAGAGCCCACTTCCGTTCCACCGGCATTGGTCAGCGTGTAGTCCGTTGTCAGTGCCAGTGTCTTGGTACCGTCCTTCACGGTTACTTCCGGCTTGATGTTGCTACCCGTATATTCCAGATTCTCACTGCTCAGGTAAATCATGTCGCTGGTCACCGGCTTCTGCTCAATGCTGAAGGTCGTGGTGTTGCCGTCCTTGAAGTTCGTTCCCGTCTTGGCAGTCACCGTCACCGTAGCCGTTCCTACATTTGTGTTACTGCTGTATGCTACGTCATAAGCCGTTGCAGGCACTACCAGTTCACCCACCTTCACCAGTTGTACGGCAGGTGTCTTCGCCAAACCGTCATAGACATAGCTCGACAGGGTTGCCAGTGTAATCGTCGCCGTCGACAGACTCAACTGGGTAATCGTGAACGTCTTGTCTATCGCACCCGTATAGTTGTTCTGTCCGGTAATGACAACGTGATAGGTTCCGACATCCACTCCACCTTCGTTGGTCACTACGTAGTCGTTGCTGGTAATAATGCTTACTCCCGCATTCTTGTCATCCATCGTGGGCGTAGGCTTCTGCACATTACCATTATACATAAAGCTGGAGGCCGACAGCGTTAGCATATCATTGTTCAGTGCCTTGGGTTTAATCTTAAATGTCTGACTCTTTACGAAGGAGTAGCCGTTCTTACCCGTCACTGTTACCACAGCTGTACCTGCATTGATGTTGTTCAAGTAGGCAACGGAGTAGTAGTTGCTGCTCAGCGTGTTGTCTCCCTCCTTCACCACAGGTACAGGCTCCTGAGCCGCTCCGTTATACGTCACATCAGCAATGGCATTGATAGAGAATCCCGATGCATCGTTCGCCACAATGCTAAACGACTTCGAGGCCGTACCCGTGTAGTTGCCCTTACCGGTAATGGTTACTCCATAACTTCCTATATCCGTACCACCAGGATTCGACAACGTGTAGTCTGTGTCCTCTACCATGTCTCTCGTTCCGTCCTTCACCGTCACTGTCGTTGGCTGATGCAGCTGTCCGTCGTAGTTGAACGTCGTCGGACTGATGGCAATCATGTCGCTGTTCACCGTCTTTGGGGTAATCGGGAAGGTTGCCGTAGCTGTTCCCGAACAGTTGCCCTTACCCGTCACCATCACTGTTGCCGTTCCAGCATTCACGTTATCAGCATAGCTCACGGTGTAGTTGCTGGCAGGAATTACCGTCGAACCTACCTTCACCTCGCTCACACCAGGCTTCTTCTCGTTGCCGTCGTATACATAGCTGTCCAGACGGTTCAGAATGACTTCTGCACCATTCAGACTCTGTCCTTCAATGGTATACGATGGAGTACGAACATCCTTATAGTTACCCATACCCGTAATCGTCACGGTATATGTTCCGTTGGCCACACCACCGTCGTTCACCAGCATATAGTCGGTGTTCTCCGCCAGTGTCTTACTTGCTCCGTCCTTCACCGTTACCGTTGGTTTCTGCGTCGTACCGGTATAGGTGAACGTAGCAGGCGACAGTGTCACACCGATATCCGCGTGGTTCAGCGACTTCGGCGTGATTTCGAAGTTAACGCTCTTCGTACCACTATAGCCGTTGATACCAGTCACCGTCACCGTTGCCGTACCCGCATTGATGTTATTGCTGTATTCCACCGTATAGTCCGTTCCCTTTGTCAGGGCTCTGCTGTTATTGTCGGTTACCGAGGGCTCGGGCTTGATTTCTGCTCCGGTGTATTCATGGGCATCAATAGCAGCTACCGTAAATCCTGCAGCCTGGTTACCGATAATGCTATATTGCTTCTCTGCCGTTCCCTTATAGTTACCCTTACCGGTCAGCGTCACCACATAGGTTCCTACCGTAGCATGGTCGGGATTCAGAAGTGTATAGTCATCCGATGTGATGATATTGGTCGTACCCACCATATCCTGAATCGTCACAGTGGGATGCTGATCCAGACCGGTATAAACCAGATTCTCGTTGGCAAGGACTATCATACTACTGGTTACTGCCTTCTGCTCGATGGTATAGCTTAGCTCCTTCTCACCGGCATAGTTACCTGTACCCTTGATCTTAAAGCTCTTGCCACCTTGGTTTGTGTAATCGGCAGTAGACGTAAACTCAGTCGTGTAGTCGGTTCCTGCCGTCAGTTTATGACCATCTACAATGACGGATGTCACTGTTGGTTTCTGCACGCTACCGTTAAATACGATACTTTCGTACGATAAGGCAACCTCAGCATTGGCAACGGTCTTTAAACCGACAGTATATGTGGGTTCAAGTGTTCCAGAATAATTACCGATACCTGTTATGGTAATGGTCTTTGTTCCCTGGCTGACCATATCTGCAGGCCATGTCACGGTATAGTCCTTATCCACCGAAAGGGTGGTGCCGCCGTCCTTCACTGTCACCGTAGGCTTCTGTTCATTGCCGTTGTAAGTAAAGCTGGTAGCCGAAAGTGTCACCATAGTCATAGCCAGTGCCTTCGGATTGATGGTAAAGTAAACAGTCTGCGTGCCGCTATAGTCTCCGATACCTGTCACCGTTACAGAGGCTGTATTTGTACCTGCATTCACATTGTTTGCCCATGCCAATGTATAGTGGGTATTCTCCGTCAGCGTAGTCTCTACACTGTTCACTATTGCACTAACCGTCGGTTTTGGTGTCAATGCCATTCCAGTGTAGTCCTGTGCGGCTATAGCACCGACTGTGAATCCCGCAGCCCCCTTTGTTACAATACTGTATTGCTTGACGGCGCTACCGGTGTAGTTGCCTTTACCGTCAATCTTGACTTCGTAGTTACCCACATTGGTACCACCTGCATTCGTCAGTGTGTAGTCGTTGGTGGTTATAATCTCCACGCCACCCACCTTGTCGCTGACAGCAACCGTCGGCACGTGTGCTGCACCATCGTAGGTAAAGCTGTTGGTTGTGGTATTGAATCCATCACCATCCAACGTCATCATATTGCTGTTCACCTCCTTCTGCAGGATGGTAAACTCCGTATAGGCACTGCCAGTAAAGTTCGACTCAGTCTTTGCCGTTACTGTCACCCTTGCCTTGCTCGCTGTCGTACTGGCATCTTTATGATTGGTGTAGCTTACGTCGTATGCTTCCATTGGTACAACGAAATTGCCCACCTTGACTAACTGCACTCCCGGCTCCTTATAGCTACCATCATACACATAACTTGGTAGTGAGAACAGCGTAATACTGGCTGTTGAGATGTCCAACTGGTTAATGGTATAGGTAGGCGACAATGTACCGGTATAGTTTCCTTCACCGGTAATGGTCACCGTCTTCGTTCCCTGAGTTATCATGTCGGCAGGATAGGTAATCGTGTAATCCTTGCTATACGTCAGATCCTTGCTGATGGTTGTCAATGCATCATGCACGATGATGGTTGTCGGTTGCTGGGGATTGCCGTTATAAGTGAAGCTCGAAGGTGTCAGTGTCGCGGTAATGTCTGTCGTTCCTGACAACGACCTCTTTGCAATACTGAACGTCTTCGTCTGCGTGAAGTCGTAGTTGCCCTTACCTGTCACCGTAATGGTAGCTGTTCCTGCGTTGATGTTGTCACTATAGGCTACCATGTAGTCCGTATTCAGCGTCAACGTGTTGTCGCCTTTCTTCACTGTAACCACCGGTTTGTGCTCAGCACCGTTGTAGGTATAGGTGGCTTCTGGCAGTGTAATGGTCACATCCGAAGCACCCACAATGGTATATTTCTTGGAAACAGTTCCTGTATAGTTGCCTATACCCGTAATCGTAACAGCCTTCTCGCCTGGAGCCGTATGGTCTGAGGTATAGCTCACAGTATAGTCTGTGCCCTTGGTCAGCACCTTACTTGCAAATGCAGCAGGCAGTGCTTCATCCGTCACGGTTTCTGCAGGTTCTTTCGGACTTCCATCATAGGCTATACTGGTGTATGCCAGCGTTACCATATCGTCAGCCAGTGGCTTAGGCTGGATGACGAATGTCGTGAAAGCTGAGCCTGAGAAGGTACTCGTGCCGTCAGAAGAAACAGTAACTGTTGGTTTCACCGTTGCCGTCTCCACATTAATGTTATTACTATAGCTTACCGTATATCCCGAGGTATACACCTGTCCTCCTACCGTCACTTTCTGTACGGCAGGTTCCTTGGCTTTTCCGTCATATACTGGGTTTGCCAGTGGATAGAGCGTAATCACGGCATCAGTCAGTGCCTTGGCAGTGATAGAGTAGGTGGGTGAATCCATCGTACCCGAGAAGTTTCCGATACCCGTTATGGTTGCCTTGTTGCCTGTACTTACATTGACTGCACCCGGGTTGTTCAGCGTATAGTCCGTACCTTCCACCAATGTTACATCCGTTGGCGAAGTATCACCAGTCTTGGTGTATGTATACGTCACTGTCACGTTTGGTTTCTGCACATTGCCGTTATAATCGAAGCTTGTGGCAGACAAATTGATTGTAATGCCGTTCACTGAGGTCATCGGCCTTGCTGCAATCTCATAGGTCTTGGTCTCCACGAAGTCGTAACCGTTCTTTCCTATCACGTTGACCGTTGCCGTACCCTTGTTGACGTTGTTGTTATATACGAGCGTATAGTCCGTATCTTCCGTCAGGTTGATGGCACTTGTACCAGAACCCTTCGTAACGGTGATGTTTCTTGTAACGGGATTACCCGTATAGGTCAAGTCGTCAGTTCCTGCCATTGTAATGTTGACATCCGACTGGTTGTTCGAAGCAATGCTATACGAGAGGCTGACACTTCCTTGGTTGTTGGGGGCCTTACCCGTTACGACAACCGTATAGACACCCACATCCTTACTGTTCACATACGTCAGTGTCGTATCTGCTGCAACTATCGTATAGCCAGTTTCCACTTGTACCACGGGCTGTTGCACCTTACCGTTATAGACGAAGTTGTTCGTGTTCAGCTTCACCATATCGCTTGTAATGGTTCGCTTGGTGATGGAGTAGCTCTGGCTCTTCGAGTCTGCAAAGTTGGTACTAGCGTTGGCTGTCACCGTTACCTGTGGACTTCCAACATTTGTATGGTCGTCACTATAGCCCACAGTATAGGAAGCACTGGGAACTACCAGGTCTCCCACCTTTACCAACAGCACCTCAGGCTCTCTGGGCGAAGCATCATATACAAAGCTGTTTGCCGATAGCGTAATGCTGGTGCTTGCATTGTTCAGACTCAGTGGATGAATAGTATATTGCTGACTTCCAGACCCTGAGTAGTTACCCGTCGATGTAGCTGTCACTGTTACGGTATAGTTACCAGCATTGATATTACCCTCATTGCTGATGGTGTAGTCATCAGCGGTCATGAGTGTACCGTCAGTCACGGTGACCACCGGTTTCTGAACGATACCATTGTAAGTAAAGGTTGTTGGTGTCAATGCTACCATCGCATCAGTCATCGCCTTCTGTGCAATGCTGAACGTCTTCGTCTGTGTGAAGTCATAGTTGCCTATACCCGTTACAGTAACCGTAGCTGTTCCCGCGTTGATGTTGTCACTGTAGGCTACCGAGTAGTCAGTATTCTGCTCAAGTGTTTTCGTACCTTTTTTAACCTCGATTGCTGGCGTTTTTGCAATACCGTCATAGACGTAAGCTCCAACGGTTGTCGGGTCTGCAAAATCTATCGTAACACCCGAAGCACCATTGATGGTATACACCTTTGATACCGAACCCTTATAGTTGCCTATACCAGTTATCGTTGCCGCCTTTTCACCAGGTGTGGTGTGGTCTGAGGTATAGCTGACAGTATAGTCCTTGTTAAGGGTCAGCACCTTACTATCAAACGTGTTTGGCAGTGCAGCATCAGTCACGGTAGCTACAGGCTCTTTGGCTGTTCCGTCATAGTCGGTGCTGGTATACGACAGCACCACCATATCATCTGCCAAGGGCTTTGGCTGAATGACGAATGTGGTGGAAGCAGAGCCTGAGAAATTGCCAGTTGCATCTGGCGTAATCGTAACTGTCGGATAATGATCCACTGTTTCTATTGTAGTCTTGACATTGATGTTGTAAGAGGGAGTTGCTGTAAATCCTGAGGTAAATACAATATTATCCACCATAATCTTTTGTACAACTGGCACTTTCTCTGTTCCGTCATATACAGGATCTGTCAATGGATAGAGCGTAATCTCAGCATCTGTCAGCGATTTGGTAGTAATGGCATAGGTGGGTGAATCCATCGCATCCGAGAAGTTGCCAATACCGCTAATAGTTGCCTTGTAGTTGTCTCCCACGTTGGTTGCTCCGGGATTACTCAGTGTATAGTCCGTACCCTCTACCAGTGTCGTTGCTGTTGAAGCACCCGGTTTGGTATACTTCACTGTCACGTTGGGCTTCTGAGTAGAACCGTTATATTCGAAACTCGGGGCCGATAGCGTTATGTTGATACCATTTGTAGCAGTCATCGGTCTTGCAGAAATGTTAAAGTAGGCGTACTTCACAAAGTGATAGTTGCCCTTTCCCATAACTGTTATGGTGGCTTCACCTATACTGGTGTTATTCGTGTATACCACTTCGTAGTCATTGTTAATCGTCAGTGGTGTTGTGCTGGTGCCCTTTGTCACCGTGATGGTTCGTGTAATGGGATTACCTGTATATACCAAAGGATCACTTGCCCCAAGGGTAATCGTCACATCATTATCTGCATTATCCGACACAATACTATATGGCACCTTGATGGTACCAGAATAGTTTCCTGCTGATGTAGCAGTAATCGTCACATAATAAATGCCCACAGCTATTCCGCCCTCATTGGTGACGGTATAATCACTTGTAGCCATGATTGTACCATCAGTTACCGTGACGTCAGGTTTTTGATTGGTCCCAGTATATGTAAAACTGTTGTTAGCCCAGTTGGGAGCCTCGCTAGTCAACGTTATCATCTCACTGCTAAGAGGCTTCTTGGTGATAGAGAAGGTTTGTGTCTTGCTTCCCGACAGGTTGATTGTCCCACTTGTTTTGGGATTAATATAAACTTGAGCCGTATTGGTACCTGCATTCACATTCAATGTGGATGTTGGAGTATTGTCCCTTGGGTAGGTAACATCATAGTCCGTTACCGGCACTACAACATTCCCCACTTTCACTTGTTGCACGCCAGGACGTTTTTCCGTTCCGTCGTACACATAGTTCTGCTGGGGGTCGAGTGTGACGGAAGCTTCAGTAAGGCTGAGTTGTACAATGGAGTATGGCATTGACAATCCTGACGTACCTTCTGTATAGTAATTACCTAAACCTGTTATAGTTGCAGTATAGTTGCCGACATTCGTTCCTCCGTCATTTACCAGCGTATAGTCAGTACCCTCCACCAGTGTCTTGGTACTACCATCCATGATGGTAACTACGGGCTTCTGAAAGGCACCATTATATACGAAACGCTTATTCGTCGCGTCATAGTTGATACCACTCAGTGTCACCATTCCACTGGTTATTTCCTTCTTATTGATGGTGAAGTTAAAGGTCGTGATAAACTGATAGTTTCCAATGCCTCGTGCTGTTATTGTAGCTGTTCCCGCATTGATGTTATTGCTATATTCCAGGGTATAGTCGGTGTTCTTGGTCAACGTGACTGCAGACGTACCTTCGCCCTTTGTTACGGTTACTGCAGGTTCTTTAGCCGTACCATCGTAAGTAAAGGTCCCAGGAGTTGTCAGAGCTATATGGAAGTCGTCGTCCGACGTACCATAGTTAATGACGTACGACTTAACCACAGAACCAGAGTAGTTACCCTTACCTGTAATCGTTACGGTATAAGAACCAACGGCCTTGCTATCTCCTCCGCCCCAAGTTAAATCATAATGATTTGTAGGGTTCAGTTCCGTATTACCATCCTTTACAGTTACCGTTGGCTTCTGCTCATTGCCATTATAGGTAAACGATGTCGCACTCAGTGTAATGGTCAAGTCACTGACAGGCTTCGGGTCAATGGTAAATGTGGTGGATGCAGAACCAGACAAGTTAATGGGAGCACTTGTCTTTGGATTGATAGTAACCGTTGCCGTCCCTGCATTGGTATTGTTGTTATACCCCACTGTATAATCCGTTGCCGGAACTACAACATTCCCCACTTTTACTTGTTGCACATTCGGACATTTTTCCGTTCCATTGTAGACATAATTGGTATTGCTCAATGTGATGGTGGTATTAGTATTATTATAGCTAAGTGTATTAATCGTGAATGTCGTTGTCTTGGAACCTGTATAGTTGCCAATTCCGTTAACCGTCACGTTATAGGTGCCAATATTTACACCACCTTCATTTGTTAGCAGGTAGTCCCTGTTCTCTATCAATGTCACTGTGCCAGCCGAGATGACATCCGTCACGCTGGTGACAGTTGGTTTCTGTGTTGTGCCATTGTAGGTTGTGCTACTGCCCGACAAATTAATAGTTCCATTTGTGGAAATATTCTTTGGTACAATCTTGAATGTTTGGGTCTCCATAAAGCTGTAGCTCTGCTGACCTAATATCGTGATGGTAGCAGTACCCACATTGATATTGTTATTGTACGTGACTACGTAATATGCACTGGACAAGGTGTTACCGTCTTTCTTTACGGTAATGGTTGGCTTGATTTCTGCGCCTGTATAGGTCTGATCACTAATTGGATCTATAGTCACACCCGTATTACTGGCTGTAATGATATAGGTCAAAGTGACTGTGCCAATATAGTTTCCTTTACCTTTTACTGTCACCGTATAAGCACCGATATCCTTACTATCAGGATTACTCCATTCTACTGTGTAATCTGTATTCTCTGTTAAGGTGGTCTCTCCGTCTGTTACACTGGAAACTGTTGATTTCTGGACACTACCATTATATGTAAAACCCGTATGGTCAAGTGTCACCGTAATATCATTGGACGAGATAGGTTTACCTGTAATGGTGTAAGTAGAAGATGCTGTTCCAGAGAAGTTACCTTGACCTGTAACGGACACGCTATAAGTTCCAACATTTGTTGAACTACTGTTCTCATAGGTAACACTCCCATAGTCGGTATTCTCTATCAGTGTCTGTCCTCTAAAGTAAACTCCCGAAATACTTGGAATTTGAACGCCTTTGTTAAATACAAAACTTGTTGGCGATAATTCAACCTTGGCCCCAGTTGTTCCCTCAATTGAAAGTGGTGTAATTTCGTAATTTTTCGTCTTTGAACCCGAATATTTCCCTTTTCCTGTTACTGTGATGGTCCCTGAACCTACATTGGTAATACCCGCAATACCACTCACTGTATAATCAGTCCCCTCTATTAGTGTCGTTTCTCCTATTTTTACACTACTGATGACGGGTGTATGCTCCAACCAGTCAAATACTCTTGTGCCACTTGCAAAGTCTCCGGAAAGAGTAATGGTGGCTGTTGAACTAATATCTATTCTGCTTGCAAACGTCGGTGTAATCTCTACATCGTAGTTTGGCATAGTGAACGTATAGGTCACATAGGGTGTTACTGTAGTTACAGGAATTTCGCTTAATACCCCAGGGGCACGTCGTGGAGCAGCACTTCCTGCATCTGCCAAAGGCTGCACTTTCCATGAACTCAAATAATAAGTATCACTTGTTGAAACGTTTAGCGTCATGGTTTCACCGGCAGTGACTTCTGACGATGAGGTGACGGCACTTGCTCCTGTTGCAGTGGCGATAGTAGACCCGTTTCCATTCTTCACAGTAATGGTGGCACCCGTGTAGGTAACGAATTTTACTAGATGGCCCCATGTTGCAGTGGTAATACACAGGGTGATAAGTGTCAACAATATGCGTTGTATCTTGTTCATAGTCTTCATCTCCTACTATTTATTTAATTATAATTTTTTTTCCATTGTTGATATAGATGCCCTTCTTTGAGGGGATACCATGCAGTTTACATCCATCCAAAGTATACCATGCCCCGGTTTCTAGGTCATTGAGAATACTATCTGGAGCGTTAATGCCTGTGGGTGTATGGTTGATATAGAGTGGGGCGTTGAAATAGGTCGTGCCGCTCAAATCCAAATAACATTTACCTGCCATCAGTGTTCCACTCTTTGTCCGTACAAAATAGTCTCTTACAAGAATCCAAATCTTTGTGGTTCCATTTTGTATGTTATCATCTGAGTCCAAATTCCAATCCTCTGGTTTGCTTTTGTATTTAGCACTTGCTGTCCAATCTTCCACCTCACTTACTAATGGAGGAAAGAAACTGGTTCCATCGCCAGTTCTGTATAGCAGCATGGGTTTTCCTGCTTTGATATAATTCTTCTCAGAAAGTTCAACAGCATTTGTGTTGAGTCCGCTTACTGCATATGCTTTAAAGCCTGTTGGTACTTCCATGTTATATGTCGGTGTATAATAAGTAATCCAACGATAGTCATTACTTAATAATACCTGCTTTCTAATCTGATACTCTGATGACTTGGAACCAGAATAGTTTCCTTTATAGGTTATGGTTATATAGTAAATGTCTGGTTGGCTAAAATCAATGGGTGTTATGGTGGGGAAGAAATGCGAAGTATAGGTTATATCGTAATCCGTTCCTTCTGCCAGAAGTGTTGCTCCATCACTAATTGTTATATTTGGCGTTTGTGGAGTGGCATTATAGTTTACTTCTGTGTATTCTTGAGTGAATGTTGCAGAAGTGCTAATAGGCTTGGGGTTAATAACCAAAGTTCCAGTATTGTATGTTACGCTATAGTTTGTTATGCCATATGTAGTAGTGGCAGCACTAGGAGTTATAGTGCCCGGGGTACTGCCAGTAGCATTAGTTGTAGATGGAGTTAGGGTAATACCAGTTAGGGCATCATTTGTCACAAGACCTGATACAGTCACTTTTCCTATTCCAGTCGCAATGCTGTTAGGATATTGTATATTTGTCTGATCTTGAGCTGTAATTGTCAACGCTTTCTGATTAATGGTGAGTGGACCGCTTTCCTTGCTGTCTTGGTATTTACCTATACCTTGAACCGTTACTACATAGTTGCCAGCCTTCTGAATCGTATGGTCTGTCCCTGTCGAACTGCCATTTAGGGTCATTGCCGTAATCTGGAAGTCCAGTCCCTCGCTCAACAGTGCTTCACCGTCGTAGACTTTCAGTGAACGTACGGTGCCGTCGTATGTGGCATCTCCACTTATGGAAAAAGTGAAAGTCTTTCCTGTGTCGTTAAAGCTGGCCAGATTATCAAACACAGCCGTTATAATAACATTGTTCTTGGGCATACGGAAAGTATAGCTCCCTCCAAAGTGGTCATTGGCATTTGATAAAGAGAAAGTATAGATATTCTGAAAAGTTGGATCAGCACGGTGTTGAGGCGCTTGGGCTTGACCGAGATCCGTTACCTCTTCATAGCTCAATGATTTTAAGTAATATCCTGGGGAAGTTGGTGTCACTTTCAGAGTCACCACAGTATTCTCTGGGATTTCAGTTGTATTTGTGGTAATGGTTGTTTCGCCCATTTTGGCTGTTACTTCACCACTACCAGAAATATTTATTGCCTCAATCTTATAGTTAGCGGCATGTGCTCCCAAAGTCGTCAGGAGAGTGGCGATAGCGAATATTAATCTGTGTATCTTGTTCATATCGTGTCCTCCCTTGTTATTTAATAATCACTTTTCTGCCGTTGTTGATATAAATGCCTTTCTTGGTGGGCATTCCGTTCAACTTGACACCATTTATTGTATACCAGTCTGACGTGAACAATTCTTCCGTCTTACCTCTTCCATCTTCCATCGTAATTCCCGTAGTATTGTCGTCTATTCCGCTAATGGAGAGATAGGCAGGTGCAGACGAAGGTGATGTAGGTCGGGCGATGTAGCATCTGTTGGCTGGCAATTTGTTGGCTGGCAGGTTGCCACCTGTTGCCCTCACGAATTTGTCGTTTCGTAAGACGTAGAGATCGGCATTGCCAACTATTAAGTCACTATATGATGTGGAAGTACTTACACCCTTGAAGTCATCCCACTGGCTAACGGACGTTGGGGCTCCGGTATATTTTGTCAGATGGTAGGGCTCGCTTACGTGTTTGCTGAAAACTTTGTTGTAGAGTATAACGGGTACACCATTAGGAATATAACCGTATTGGCCTGGAATTATTTCCGATATCTCTATTGTACCGCTGCCCCAAATAATTTTGGTGATTGTATAGGCTTTAAAGGGGTGGGTATATCCTAACTCAGTACTTTCGTACACGTCCCAATCAAGTATTGAAGATGGCAACTCAAGGTCTTCAGTAGCAAAATATGTTGCGTATTGACCTGTCACCGCTCCAAAATCTACTTTCCTGGTAATAGTGAATGAAGTACTGATACTTGAACCAGCATAGACTCCAGCGCCTGTTATAGTGACGGTTGCTGTGCCAACCTCAGTATTATTTGAATACCCTACCGTATAGTCTGTGCCTAGAGTAAGTGTTCTATTGTCTTTTTTCACAGTGACACCGGGTGTAAATGCAGTGCCATTATAATCAATGGAGGTGTATTCCAGCGTTATTGTTGCCTGTTCATTCGGATTGGTAGCTGATAACTCGATGCTTCGATATCGTGTTGCATAGTTGCTCCACGGACTTGTTCCTTCATACGTGTTTTTTTTCGTACTATTTACCATGATGTAAAATGTAGATTCATCAAACATGGCGGTGTTTCCATTTGGTACCTCATCATGAAGTAGAAAGACGTGCGTTAGGTTCTTTGCATTATGGAAAGCATACGAGCCTACCGTGTTTGCTGTCGTTGGGACCTCGTAGGAGACGGAATTATTGCCTGCCGGGTAATAAACCAATGTTGTACCTGCGTAATTATATAATACACCATCAACACTCTTGAAATAGCTACCACCTGCAACCGTGATAGTTTGCAGATGAGAACCATAGGCGAAGGCACCTTCGGCAATCGATTGTACCGTAGAGGGCAGTGTATAGCTGTGATCTTCCTTTCCTGCCGGATAGCAGATTAAGTCCGCCTTTGCCTTATTATACAGCACTCCATCTGAAGAAGAATAGTTTGCATTACTACCATCTACGCTAATGTTTGTCAGGTGGGTACATCCCATAAAGGCCTTCACGCCTATAAAAATAATATATTGATGAATATTGGCAGTCGTGATATCTTTGCCATAGAAAGCATAAGGGCTGATAGTTGTAACTGTAGTTGGGATATTAATTGCTGTATAACTCAAATTACTCCAAGGCACACTGCCATAGGCATAATTCTGCATCTCATAGCTATTGGCATCCTTAGTCATAAAATACAAAGTGCCCTCTTTTAAATAGTACTTGATGTCTTTTTCGTCCGCTTTACCACAATAGCCTCCTCTTTGGCATTCGCCTGTAACTGTAACATCATGTGCTGGCATTACAAACGAATATTCAACATCTGCTTCTGGATAAGAATGAAAGGGAACACCGTCACAATCAAAATTGACGGGTATTGTCCCGTACGAACTCTCTCCACGTATCTTAACCTTGACTGTTTCGCCTTCGACAGCAGTCATGGCTTTGTAGTATTCGCCTTTGATATAAACATATGAATAGGTTTGTGGATATGTACTACTAACTCTTGTAACATTATACTTCGGTCCAACTATAGCTTCACCATTGCTATCCAAGCCAATGCCATGCGTCGTGAGGTCGGCCTTGAAATTGTCCGCATTACCCCATCTCGTTGCATCATCGTCATAGCCTTTCAGTCCTGTAGTAAACACAGGATGATCGTCTGCGCTGGTGATGCCAATAGCTGTCGTGTTGGTCAGCTCAGCTGCAATCGTAATCTTCTTCCCTGATTCCAAATAGACATTATTGGTTGCACCGTTTGCTGTATTGCCAGAAAGATAGGGGGTTCCTTGAAGGTTGAAGGTCGTGCCATTATGGTAGATACCTCCACCATTGCCGCTAATAACTATGTTAGTTTGAATGGTACCACCTTGAATGTTTAATGCTGCTCCTGTATGGTAGATGCCACCACCGGATGTCGCCGCCATATTCCAACGAATAGCTCCGCTTTCGAGAGTCAGCGTGCTCGCATTGCAGATACCACCACCTTTAATGGCTGTTGCATCAGAGTTATTGCCGCCTTGAATGGTGCCCGAACCAGTGATAGTCAAAGTTCCCTGGTTATAGATAACACAACCATTGTCTTTCTTTGAATCAACGTTCTGGGTTATGTTCCTGTTGATGGTATTGCCATTCAGATTGAGCGTAAATGTCTTACCGGAAGGAACGTGTAAATATGTATCGTTACTGCCAGCCGTATAAGAGCAACCAGATTCCAACGAGATGACTTCGTTATCAGTAGCATTATTAAACCGTCTTTGCAGATAGTTCCAGTGTGTCATCAGCGCTGCTTCACCTCCAGTTTCTACCAATTTGTGTATACTACTGTTGTTTGATACAAATTTATCTATTGTACCCTTTCCGCTCAGTCCACTGGTAAAGACATCAGGCGACTCCATCCTAATGCCAATTGGGGTCGTATTGCTTAAGGCGGCTGTAATCGTAATTGTATGATGGGCTTCTGGCAAGTAGATGTTATTTTGCGGATTGCCTACATAATTGGTACTAATGGTAGGAGCACCACTCAGTTTAAATGTAGCACCCCCGTTATAGATACCGCCACCATTGGTTGTCGCCTTATTGGTTTGGATAGTACCACCACTGATAGTCAGCGTACCGGCATTGTATATACCACCGCCATTGACTGTTCTCACTTCATTGGTAGTTCCATTTACATATATACCATTAGTCGTAATACTACCGCCACTGACAGTAAGTGTTCCTGCATTATAGATGGCACCGCCATTGCCTACGGTCCAGTTGCTTTGGATAGAGGCTGCTCCACTGACGGACATCGTGCCGTTATTATAGACACCAGCACCATTCTTATTAGCAGTGGTTATCGTGTTTCCACTGATGTCTCCTCCCGTCATGTTTAGCGTTCCATCATTGTAGATGCCACCACCATGTTCCACTCCACCTGTATTGTTCCAAATAGAACCACTACTAAAGGTCATCGCCTTTCCTGCAGCATTGTAAATACCACGACCTACGCCTGATGAAGTGTTGCCTTGCACGACACCGCCACTGATAGTCAGTATTCCAGCATTATAGATACCTCCACCTCTCAAGGATGTTTTATTGCTGCTGATGGTTCCGCCATTAAGGGTCAGCGTTCCAGTATTGTAGATGCCGCCACCTTGAGTGGTCCCTGTACCCGAGTTGTGCCCTCCCTGAATGTTTCCTGTACCCGTGATAGTCAAGTCTCCTTCGTTAAATAGCACACAACCATTTTCTCTTGCATAGCCATTACCTTGGTTAATGTTTCGATTGAGCGTCTGACCGTTGAGCGCTAATATGACTGTCCTTCCAGACGGGACATGAAGATAAGATTCTATACTATTGTTAGCCACATAACTGCCTGCATCAAGGGTGATGGTGCTAGGTAAATTTGTGTCTGATAACTGCCTGTTCAGATAGCTCCAATAGGAAATTAGCTCACCCTCAGTATGACTGAAGTCTTTATTATAGTCTGTAAGTCTGATAGTATTTGCAGCCTCAGAGGTGAACTTTGCTATCGTACCTTTACCACTAAGCCCGCTGGTAAACACACCTGCATCCGAAGTGGCATCATAGCTTGGGCTCTCCATATTGATGCCTATGGCTGTCGTATTTTCCAAAGTCCCTGTAATAGTGATGATATGATGGGCTGCTGTCAAATAAACATTACGTTGAGTTGAGGTGTTGACAATTTTGTTGCTGGAGATATCAGGCGCTCCCTGCAGGTTAAACGCTGTTCCATCATGATAGATACCTGCACCCAGACCCGTGTTATCCTTTACCGTATTGTTCTGAATGGTTCCGCCATTGATACTCAAAGTACCTGCATTATAGATACCACCACCATGCTTTGAAGCTGTACTGACAGTGTTGCTACTAATGGTTCCTCCGTTGATGGTCAGTGTTCCGTTGTTATAGATACCACCACCATGCTCACCATTGTTGGTGTTGCTTTGAATAGTTCCACTATTAATCGTCACACTTTTCCCAGATTCATTGTAGATGCCAGCACCGAGTTTTGTTGTTGAATTATCCCGAATGATAGTATTATCACCACTAATCTCCAAAGTACCTGCATTATAAATACCACCACCGGAATAGCCCGATATGTTATTCCTGATGGTGCCACCATTGAAGTTTAGCGTTCCTTCATTGTGAATGCCACCAGCTCCATTGGTATTATTACCTCCATAAATAGCTCCTGTATGTCCTGTGCTGTTATCAGTGATGGTCAGTGTGCCTAAGTTCCTGATGACACAGCCATCTGCTTTTGCAGAAGTATTACGGTTCAACGTATGTCCATTTAACTCAAGCGTTATGTTCTGACCGTTAGGCACAGTAAGATATGTGTCCGTAGCGACTGCTTCATATTTCTTTGTCAAGGTAATGGTACTCTCAGAAGTCGCTTCTGCAATTTGCTTGTCGAGCAACGACCAGCACGACTTTAGTTTAACATTGTTGTCGCCAGCATCTCCGTCAATACTCACTGCTACCGCCTCGTAATGATTATCGTCTGAGAAGAACTTCGTATAGTCATCTGCAGAGGTTTCCCCAGTAGTAAAAGTACCTGGTGATTGCATGGTAATGCCAATGCTATTCGCATCGCAGGTCAAACCGCCTGTACCAATGGTTATTTTTTTTCCTGTCGTTAAATAGATATTCTGATCAGAGTTGCCGGTAATCGTGGGATTGCCGGTAATAGTCATTGTTCCTGCATTGTAGATTCCGTCACCATTCCTACCGGAATTACCGGAAATAGTACCACCAGAAATATTCAAAGTAGCACCTGTGGCATTGCAAATACCAGCACCCTCATATTCAGCAGTATTTCCAGAAATCTCTCCGCCCTCAATGTTTAATCTCGCACCCGTAGCATTAAAGATGCCGCCACCTGATCCATAACTAATACGATTGCCAGTAATCTTTCCACTTTTTATGGTTACAGTTCCGTAGTTTAATATTCCTCCACCATCGTAATAAAGAGAAGATTCACGTCTGGAGTAGGCTCCTGTTATTTTTCCTTCTTGAGTGGGACTACTATCAAGAATCGTCAAAGAACTGCCTTGAGTTACACGAAATATAGGTGTATTATTTCTGGTTAGCTGATAAGTTTCATGATATGTGTCTTTAATTGTAAGACCTGCAAGATCTATTGTAACCTCTTTGTTGTTACTAACTGTAAAATTAATGCTACCTTCCAAACTCGTATTAAGTTTAGCATAGCCACCATGAGAACAAACCCACACCAAATTTTCAGCACTGGTTATCTGATACGGAGAACCCTCTGTTCCAGAACCTGCCGGTTGTGTCCCCTGTCCCCACACACCAGAGCATACAAACAGGAGGGTGAGGGTGATGAGCAAGCTTTTGCGGAGGTCATCACGCAGGGTTTTGGTGTAATTACCAATGTTCATATTTAATCGTTTTTGTGTATTCATACGCGTAAACATATTTAATAATAGCACAAATATAGGGGGAAATGCGGGAAGAAGGACTTACAATTCTTGAAAAACGACTAATTTTGCAGAAATTGTTAGTAACAAAAGAGGGCAGACTGTGATAGCCTGCCCGTTCTGAGGTTCACCTTTTAAAATTCGTACGTCTACGATTACCTCTCGGTTTTACTGCGAAATGAATCCAATAGATGTGCGCCTTCTGTTCTATCAGCAATTCATCGAAATCCTCCTTGTTCAGATCTGAGATGTCAAGCAACAGAGAGGCATAGCGAATGGCTTGTTCAATGCCGATACATCGGATGTCTACGGCACAGCCCGTGGTATGATTGCTAGTAGGTACACCACCCACCGCCTTGTTCACCTCCGAACTTCTGAATCCTGAGTTTATGATAATGGGGTCGTCACCATCTCCGTAGATGTTGTTCCACCGTCTTCTCAGTTGCTCCAGCCACCCACAGAGGCGTTTCAGGTTATTCACTTGTTCCTCATTCGGAACGTTCTCAATTCCCGTTTTCGTTTTGGTTAACTCAGCGAGCGTAAAATGCTCGGAGAGATTGATTGATATTTCTTTCATAATTTAATGTTTAATGTGAAAAACCTAATGCCGCGCCGCCGCGCTGCCGCAGTGCCGCGGCATCAGGAGTTAATGATTATAACATGATGTTACCCGTCTTTTGGAACAACGCCTTTTGACCACCCTTTTCTTCGCTAATCTTTTCTATCAGATGGTCACGACACAGGCGCGTCACCTTCTTGCGAGCGGAGGCTGAACTGCCTAGATTGAAGCAGCGAACCACATCCTCGATGGTGAACTCTTCTGGCAAACGCTCGAAAGCCTCAAAGGTCTTCTGCTTGCGCTGAACGTTCACACTGGCGTCTTTCAACTTGTTGTCGAAGTAGTTCTCCGCCATTGCTCCAAAGTAGTGGCGCTGACAAGCGTATTGGATGTTTACTATCAGTTCTGCCAATTTCCAGTCTACCTCATCTGTTTCGAACTCACCACACCAGTAGTTGCCATCCTGCTTCATCTTATCCCAGTGTCGCATCACGATGAATGGCGCAGCGAAGTTCAAGCCATGATAAGCACAACGCTTCAACAGCATTTCATCAGCCTTCGAGTCATTCTCCTTGGCATCCTCCATGCGACGTGCCGTCCAATCGTAGAGTTCGTCTACTATCTTCTGCACGGAGAGTTCGCCCTTCATCTTATCGAGTTTCTCAGCCCAAGCCTTCAGGCGCTCGTCGCTGTCGTAGTCCACAAAGCTTTCACGACTCATCATCTCGAAGTTGGTAGCAGGCAAAGGGATACAGGTCAAACGAGTGGCGAGTCCAGAACCAAAGTTCTGCTCATTTACCATCTTCTTCAGCGCGATAGGCGTACCCGTATAGATGTAGTTCCAAATCACATAGAATTCTTGGAACACGCTGTCTACATTGCTGTAGGCCTGACCGTCTTCCTCATTGTGGAACGCTTTCAACTGCAGCGCCTGCTTGTCGATGTACGCGCCACCCTTTTGCAGCGACAGCGTATTGTCCAACTCAGTGTCAAACGTCAACATGTGCAGCTGCATGGGCTCGCCATTCACATCTTCTACTGCATTCACCATGTCCTGAATGAACTGCGCATTCGAGGTGCGTGCTGGGTGGATGCGAACCACCACCTTTGGCTTCTTGGGCTTCTCCTTGTTAGCCCCCTTGGTGCGCATCTGCTCGCGATAGGCGTTAATAGCCTCCTTGCCAATCTTATCGGCTGCCACGATGGGCGAAGCGAGCAACTTAAAGAGCCTTGTGGCGAACGATTTACCACTGGCAGGGTCGCCAATAATCAGCGTCGAATTATTCAAGCGTCGCAACTCTTCAGGGCGATGATAGAACCTATAAGTACACCTTGTCATGAGCGTCATCATCAGACCACCAGCCACAAACAGCGCTGCAGGATATTGATTCCTTTTAAGACCCTTGCAGATATCCTTGAGCAGCGGATATTCTTCGCTTAGCGTCTCAATCTCAGCACCCCATTCCCAAAGAAGATGGTCGATGTTTGAAGTCTGAAGGCTGAGGTCTTCCTTCTTCCCTCTTACATCATACATTGCAAGAATGCTTTGCATCATCTTGCTAAGTCCCTTGGGTGGTTCCTTGCAGGCGGACTCCACAATGCTGCGCAGTTCCTGCTCGTCCAATCCCAGGCGCGGCATAATCTCCAAGAGCCGTTCGCGGTTGTTGTCGCAGATAGCCCTCAAGCTCACTGCCAACTGATACAACTTCACGTTCCTTTCACCCTCCTGTGGTTCACCGCCATTCCTGAGCCACCACTCGCTGATAATCTCGCTGTAAGGAATGCCCTTGAAGGTCTTTTCTGAACACGAATTGCACGAATCTTTTGGCGCTTCATTATTCGTGAGATTAGTGAGATTTGTGTTCGTTAAAACTACCTCCGTGTTCGTCTCTTCCCAAGGCCTGTAGTGTTTGTTGGCTTTCTTCGCTCCAGCCGGCACCTGTTCCTGTCTGCGCATCACGCGCACCTTCAGCAGGTTATACTCTT
>Ga0310695_10001420_pt1 | contig 56845 bp, 40 predicted proteins | sample RumenRJG_04DNA_FD_203882 | JGI IMG/M metagenome (GOLD analysis project Ga0310695, IMG submission 203882) | Bovine rumen microbial communities from Lethbridge, Alberta, Canada - RJG_04 (v2) (version 2) | ecosystem: Host-associated > Mammals > Digestive system > Stomach > Rumen | place: Canada...
CTCTTGCCTACATCAAAAAAATTGTTGCAGTCCATGCGGATGTTGCGGATCGTGATGTTGTTGCATTGCGACAGCGGCATGCCCTCACGCTCCTCGGGCTTGAAGAACTGCGTCCAGGGGCGCACAACCAGGAACGAGCCACAGTTGCCTGTAAAATCCTCTACACGCACATATTCATAATGTTGGGGCGTGTCAGGACGCATCTTCAGCCACAGCACGCGACTGGCATCTGTCACGTGACAGCGACGCATGATGACATTCTTGTCATGCAGGCTCTCCGACCCCAGGGTCATGCACCCGTGCACCTTGCCATAGGTGCAGTCGCTGACGATGATATTCTCGCAGGGGCCATTGTCAGGATTCTTGTCGGCCCAGGTGCCCTTACCGCCCTTCAGCACCACAGCATCGTCATTCACGCTCATATAGCAGCCACTGATGAGCACGTTCTTGCAGACATCCAGGTCTATGGCATCACTCGAAGGAGCACCACGCTTGGGGTCAACAGGTGTGACATTGTCGAACGGCGCAAAGATGTAGCACCCCAGATAGCGCACATTCTCGCATTTATAGAGGTGATTGGTCCAAAAGGGGGAATTGATGATACGCACATCCTGAACGGTAACATTCTTGCTATTAGAGATATAGACATTGCGAGGACGCATGGCCTCAAGGTTCGTACAATTCTTATTATACTGGCGGCGAATCCAGAACTCCTCCCAGTATGCCTGGCCATTGCCGTTGATGGTGCCAGGACCTGTTATCGTAAAGCCATCCACACCATCGGCATTGACCAGGGCAGCAAAATAGTTCAGCGTCTGTCCCTCCATACGGGTCTTCACCAACTTGAAGTCGCGTATACGGTCAGAGCCTCGCAGTTCGCCATTGGCCTCAATGAGCAGATGGGTGCCATGCTTGAAGAACAGCGAGCCGCTGACCACGAAGCCACGCGGGATGACCACCACACCACCGCCCTCCTGGGCACAACGGTCGATGACAGCCTGTATCTGCTCCGTCTGCACCTGTTCGGAATAGTTTCTCACGCCATAGTCGGTCACCACGTAACGCTTGCCCAGCGTTGTGACATCCACACGTGTGGTGTCGCTGAACCACGCAGGGATGGGGGTTCCATCAGGCCAGACCTCCTCTTTCACCATCTTTTTCTTACCCATGGCTGTCAAGCATAACATAAGCAGCATGAGTCCTACCAATAGTCTCTGTTTCATTTCGGAATGTTAGTTTTTTGTTTGTTTCGCCTGCAAAGATATAAAAAATATCCCATTTTATATGGGAAGATTAAAAAAAATTCGTACCTTTGCGCAATAAAACCCAAAAAACAGACCATTTTATGAAAGAATTCTTTAAGTACACCCTCGCCACCATCTGTGGCATCGTTATTTTAATGATCATCGCAGGCATCATGTTCATGATCTCGCTGGCAAGCATGGTAGCCAGCGACAGCGCCCCAGCCAAGGCTGAGGAGAACTCAGTCTTCGTCATCAGCCTCGACGGCACAGTATCGGAGCGTGCCGAGGAGGACACTCCCTTCGCAGAACTCCTGGGACAGGCCGATATGAGCGTCATGGGACTGGACGACCTCATCAAGGCTATCCGCACAGCCAAAGAGAACGAGAACATCAAAGGCATCTATCTGGAAGGCGGCGCATCCAGTTTCGATTCGCCTGCTACAGCCCAGCAGATGCGCGACGCGCTGAAGGACTTCAAGACCAGCGGCAAATGGATTATCGCCTATGCCGACCAGTACATGCAGAGCAGTTACTATGTGGCCAGCGTAGCCGACAGCATCTTCATCAACCAGACGGGTATGATCGACTTCAAAGGTCTGGGCGGCAAAGGCTACTATCTCACTGGTCTCTACGAGAAAATCGGTCTGAAATATCAGGCCACCCGCGTAGGTAAGTACAAGAGTGCCGTGGAGAGCGTCACCCGCAAAGATATGAGTGAGAACGACCGCGAGCAGCGCGAGGCATTCCTGCAGGGCATCTGGCAGCACTGGCTGGCCGACATGGCAGAAGGCCGCAAGGTAACAGCCGAGCAGTTGAACCAACTGGCCGACGACAGCATCATGGTCTTCGCCAGCGTGGATGACTACAAGGCAGCAAAATTAGTTGACGGCGTGATGTATCCTGACGACATCAAGACTGTCATCAAAGGCAAACTGGGCATCGACAGCGACAAGACTATCAACCAGTTGACGCTGAGCGAGGTGCTCGACCTGGCAGAGGAAGAGAAGAACGAAGGCGACAAGATCGCCATCTACTATGCTTATGGCGAGATTATCGATGCCCCCCTGTCATCGTTCTCTTCTGAGCACGCCATCGTGGGCAGTACTACGGTGGAAGACCTGAACAAACTGGCTGCCGATGATGATGTGAAGGCCGTTGTCTTGCGCGTCAACTCACCTGGTGGCAGTGCCTCCGCTTCTGAGCAAATCTGGCACGCCCTGAAACAACTGAAGGAAAAGAAGCCCATCGTCGTGTCGATGGGTGGCTATGCAGCCTCTGGCGGCTATATGATCAGCGCACCTGCCAACTATATTGTGGCAGAACCTACCACCGTGACAGGATCTATCGGCATCTTCGCCCTGATTCCTAACGCCAGCGAACTGGTTACCGACAAACTGGGAGTCACCTGGGACGGCGTGAGCACCAACAAGTATGGCGACTACGAGACCAACCTGATCTTCGCGAAGGACAACGAGACGGAGATTCGTTATCTCCAGTCGTATGTCGACCGCGGATACGACACCTTCCTCGGCATCGTGGCCGATGGACGAGGCATGACCAAGGAACAGGTGAACGAGATTGGACAGGGTCGTGTCTGGATTGCCAGCGATGCCCTGCCCATCAAACTGGTCGACCAACTTGGCTCGCTCGACGATGCCGTGAAGAAGGCTGCCGAACTGGCTTCACTGGAGAAATACTATGCTGCCCCCTACCCTGCTAAGGCTGACTGGCTGGAGACTCTGCTCGCCAGCACTGAGGAGAAGAAAGGCAGTTACCTGGACGAAGAGATGAAGGAGATGCTGGGTGAACTGTACGAGCCGCTGATGGAAATGCGCAAGGACCGTCAGCGTAACCGTCTGCAAGCCCGTCTGCCCTTCTCGCTGTCTATAAAATAAGGAAATAAGGATTGGAAGGCGATTTCATTAAAATCAACGATTGGCTGTTGCCCTTCAGTTGGCTCTACGGCTTAGGAGTGCAGTTTCGCAACTTCTGCTATGACGTGGGCCTACTGAAGAGCCACGCCTTTCACGTCCCTGTCATATCGGTAGGCAACATCACCGTAGGAGGAACAGGCAAGACACCACATGTGGAGTATCTGGTCCGACTGTTAGAGAAGCAGAACCACGTCGCTGTGCTTAGCAGAGGCTATAAGCGGAAGACACGCGGATTCCTGGTGGCCGACGACTCCAGTACAGCGAGGGACATAGGCGACGAGCCCTACCAGATCAAGATGAAATTCCCTCAAGTCACCGTTGCCGTGGATGGCAAGCGTGTCAGGGCCATCAACACGCTGACAGCACAGGACGACAGTATTGACGCCATCATCCTTGACGATGCCTTCCAGCACCGACAAGTGAAACCTGGCATCAACATCCTGCTGGTGGACTATCATCGCCTCATCATCTATGACAAACTGCTGCCTGCCGGACGACTGCGCGAACCGCTGAAGGGCAAGGACAGGGCTGACATCGTGATTGTCACGAAATGTCCGAAGGACCTCAAGCCGATGGAGTTTCGTGTCATCAACAAGGCGATGAACCTCTTCCCATACCAACAATTGTTCTTCACCACCTTCGACTACGATGCGCCTCAGCCCCTGTTCCCACAAGAGAATACTGAGACAATTGACAGTCTGAAAGACTTGGAGGACTGGAACGTACTACTGCTCACCGGCATCGCATCGCCCAGGCAGATCAGAGAAGACTTCGAACAGGCAGTCAACAGCCACCTGACCCTCTTGAACTATCCTGACCACCACCACTTCCGCGAGAAGGACATTGCCCACATCAACAATGTGTTTGCAGCCATGCCGTCGCCAAAGGTCATCATCACCACCGAGAAAGATGCCGCCCGTCTGACACACATCGACGGACTCAGCGACGAAGTGCGTCGGCACATCTATACCCTGCCAATACGTGTCAACTTTATGCTTGACCAAGAAGATAAGTTTAACGAAAACATTAAAGGCTATGTACTCAAAAATTCAAGAAACAGCATCCTGGCTAAAAGCAAGGATGACCACAAGTCCCACGACAGCCATAATACTGGGAACCGGCCTGGGACAATTAGCTTCAGAAATAACTGATACGCTCGAGATTCCCTACGAACAGATTCCCAACTTCCCCGTGTCCACCGTCGAAGGTCACAGTGGGAAACTCATCTTTGGCAAACTGGGAGGCGTCGACATCATGGCCATGAAAGGCCGTTTCCACTACTACGAGGGCTACTCGATGAAGGAGGTCACCTTCCCCGTTCGCGTGATGTATGAACTGGGTATCAAGACACTCTTCGTCAGCAATGCCGCCGGCGGCATGAACCCAGGATTCAAGATTGGCGACCTGATGGTCATCACCGACCATATCAACTTCTTCCCAGAGCACCCGCTGCGTGGCAAGAACTTCCCCACGGGTCCACGTTTCCCAGACATGCATGAGACCTACGACCCTGCACTCATCAAACTGGCCAGCCAGATAGCCCGTGAGAAGAAGATCCGCCTGCAGTACGGTGTCTATATGGGCGTACAAGGTCCTACCTTCGAGACCCCTGCTGAGTATAAGATGTATCGTATTCTGGGTGGTGACACCGTGGGCATGTCGACAGTGCCAGAGGTCATCGTGGCCCACCACTGCGGCATCCGCACCTTCGGCATCAGCGTCGTCACCGACTTGGGTGGTTTCGACAATCCCGTCGAGGTCTCTCACGAGGAGGTACAGGAGGCTGCCGACAAGGCTCAGCCCATCATGACCGAGATCATGCGTGAGATGATTGTACGCACAGCGTAAAATTCAGTATGTTGCCATGACATGGCAACAAACAAAAACGAAAAGAATGGAAATAGCACAACTTGGAGAGTTCGGCCTCATTGACCGGCTGACCAAAGACTTAGAAAACAAGAACGAATCAACGAAATACGGCGTAGGCGATGACTGCGCCGTACTTCACTACCCCGATACTGAGGTACTCGTCACCACCGACCTGCTCATGGAGGGTGTCCACTTCGACCTCACCTATACCGACCTGAAGCATCTGGGCTACAAGTCGGCTATGGTCAACATCAGCGACGTGTTTGCGATGAACGGCACACCACGCCAGATTACCGTTTCACTCGCCCTCAGCAAACGCTTCACCGTAGAGGACATGGAGCAGTTCTACGCCGGACTGCGTTTGGCATGCGAGAAATGGGGTGTCGACATCGTGGGTGGCGACACCACATCATCGTATACTGGCCTGGCCATCTCCATCACCTGCATTGGCGAGGCTCGCCGCGAGGACATCGTCTACCGCAACGGTGCCCACGACACTGATCTAATCTGCGTCTCCGGCGACCTGGGGGCCGCCTATATGGGCCTTCAACTCCTCGAGCGAGAGAAAGCCGTCTACTATACACAGGTGAACGAACTGCAGAAAAAGATTGCCGTTGCGAAGAAGGCTGGCGACAGCCAGAAACTCTCAACTCTCAACGCACAACTCTCAACGATCGCAACGCCCGATTTTGCAGGAAAAGAGTACCTGCTCCAAAGACAATTGCAGGCCGAGGCCCGTGGCGACATTGTACGTAAGTTGCGCGAGGCAGGCATACATCCCACCGCCATGATGGATGTCAGCGACGGTCTCTCATCCGAACTGATGCATATCTGCAAGCAGTCGGGCGTAGGCTGCCGCATCTTCGAGAAAGAACTGCCCATCGACTACCAGACCGCCGTGATGGCCGAGGAGATGGAGATGAACGTCACCACCTGTGCCCTCAATGGCGGTGAAGACTATGAACTGCTGTTCACCGTGCCCATCGGTGACCTTGAGAAGGTAAAAGATCTGGAGGATGTCCATCTCATCGGTCATATCACTGACCAGAAGTTCGGCCAAGTGCTCGTCACCCGAGACAACCAAGAGTTTGAACTCAAGGCCCAAGGCTGGAATCCACTGAGCAGCGAGAGCAATGCTAAGTAAGACTTAGGCTTTGCCGAGTCGCGATGCGGTTAGACACGAAGTGTCAATCCGCTGAGCAGCGAGAGCAATACTAAGTAAGACTTAGGCTTTGCCGAGTAAACAAAAACCTACAACTATGAAAAGAAAACTAACCTTGACACTATGCCTGCTGGCAGCAAGCATTGCCATGCTGGCACAACAGCCCCACAAAGAAGTGGGTTACGACAAGTCAACGAACATGCTGACCACGGTAGCCTATGGCTATGGCAACTCTGTGGACCAGATTATCTTCAAGGGTAAAGACCAGACCTCTATCAAGGTGAACAACTATGGTTTTCCGACAGAGATGGTCAATAGTCTGACCACTGTAGAATTCCAATATGCAGGCACGAGTTCGGTAACCGTGACACAGACCGTTAACGGAGAGAAAAAGACAGAGAAAATGCCTCTTGACAGCAAGAAGGTGCTCAGTTTTCGCGAAGAATACAACAAATTCAAACAGAACCCTTCGCTGTTTGACAAGGTTGACAACTTCCTGGCCAATGGTGGAGCCAAGAAGATTGACGATGCACTCGACGTGCTTGATCTAGAGAGAGAATTCGCCATCGGTATTTGTTTCGACGAAGCCATAAGAGCAGCCAAGCAGACCGACAATCCTATCATCTCCGTTGACAACATTCAGAAGTTGAAGGAATTGAGCAAATGGATTACAGATTGGGGTGGTCAGGTCTTAGACAACTACAACAATATTACAGAGGGTGTGGCTGATTTTGTCTATCGTAGAGAAATGGAGATATATAATGAGCAGAAGGAAATCAACCGCACAAAGGTGGAGGCTCGCCTTGAACTGGGCCGAAAGTTGCTGGAGGAAGGGCATAGCCCAGATGAACTCTCAAAGTTGATTGACCAGGCACTGCATCCTCAACCAAGCACCACACCGAAACAGCCTTCGAATGCTGGTCAAGACAACAAAGGTAACGGACAAAAGGAACAAGGCGCAGTACAAAGTGGTGGTCAAGGTACTGGTGAAAACACACGAGGAACAAAGGCGATGCTCGAAACAGACTATTTCTATTTCGACAACCCCGACGGCACCATCGAGTCCTTCCCCGAATACTGCTATCCAGATCTGGAATCGCGCATGATGAGTATCTCCTCAACGAAGTATGCCACGCCGATGAAGGATGAAAAACTCGAAGGCACACTGAAGCAGTATGAGAGCATACTCAACCTTTTCTTCGGACGCCAAACACACACTACCGTGTTTGTCTTCGACGGTCAGGAGTCGGCCAAAGCCGCCATGATGACCACCATGACCTATTCGATGTCCATCCTCGGCCTATGGGCAGGACTGGAAGACGGCATGCGCGAGAAGTTCGGCCAAGAACTCACCAAGGCCAACATAGTCCATACCACCAGCAGGACGTGGAAGGATGCCATCAAACAGGGCAAAATGGAAGAACTGATGTTCAACGGCCACGAAGGCGGCCACATCGTGAACAAGATAGACCTAAGCAACTCGTGGCTGTCACTCCTTGCAGGCGCCAACATCGAGATGGTGTTTGACAACTACTTCTATTACGACAAAGAATATGACAAGATCGTGGGTGTGGTTTTCGTCTATTCAGAGGTCAGCAATCCCAAAGGCAAATACGCTGCTGCTGCCTATGCGGCCATCAAGGCCCTCAGCGGTGCTATGGGCTACTCCGATCCCACGACGGGCAACAACACGCTGGCCTCGATGTTCGAACACCGTGATATGATAGATTTCTTCAAGAAGCACTTTCATCTGAAGAAGAAGCATACGCAGACGCAGATTATTGAGAAGGAGAAGGAAAAGGAGAAGGAAAAGGAGAAGGAGAAGGAAAAGGAGAAAGAGAAAGAGAAGAAAAAGGGCAGAGAGAATGCCAAGGATACTACCAATTATGAGCCGCCAAAGTGTGTGGCCACTTATGTGGGAACACCAGAGCGTCCAGCCATCGACCTTTGCGGCGACACACTGTGCATCAGTATTGAGTGCCTCATTAAAGGAAGGAAACCTAAAGAGAAGGAACAGGAAGACATATTCATCATAAATGATCCCACGCCGATGCCTATTGACGATCCACAACCACCTATAAACGATCCACAGCCACCTATCGACGATCCCCAACCTCCTATAGATGAGCCACAGGCAAAAGACAAGGAGCAGATTTACTATTCCAAGAGCAAATATGCCGTCATTGGACAACTGAATCAGGCAAGTGTTGAAAAGCCCTTCGCCGAAAACGACGATAACGTCTATTTCATGCAGTCCACCTACGGCGACAATGCCGTGCTGGCCGTTAACAAGATTACCGGCAACCTGACAGAGGCCGTGCCAGGCAAGCGTAAGGGTAGTCGTCCGGGTATCATCAGCATCGGTGCCTATGGTAAAGACCTCTACCTGGACGTGGAAGGACTTGGCATTGTGCGATACAACGGCAAGGACATCAGCACGTCGGAACTGATTAGCGAGATAGACCGTGGCTTTATGGATAACTTCAAGAAGATTGTCTTTTCGCCTAACGGACGCTATATGGCCTACGGCGGACAAAACTGCCACCAATACGTGATTGACCTGAAAGAAGGCAACCGCATCGTGAAGAGTTTCCACGACGGCCTTGACGACTTCCTCGTCACCGACGATGGCGACTTCTTCGGCGTGAACAACTTCCGAGCCCTGGTCTATCGCAATGACGGCAACCCTGACAGCGACCCCGCCAGTGTACAGGATATGTCGACCCTGCTCAACGACCATCCCATCACGATACGCCAAATAGGCAGCGACATCTATATCGTGGGCGGCAAACGGGTGATGAAGACCGACGCCAAGGAGTTCAAGTGGACTGAGACCTCCACCATCACATCTGAAGGCCTAAGGCTGTACGACGGCGCACTGGATAGCAATGGTTCTGGTTTCTCCTACATGGGTGACAACGCATTGAACCGTTTCGTCCGTTTCAGCACCACTGGCAAAGCCCCAACCATGATGAAGCAACTAGCCACCAATATCAATGTTGGTCGCCGTGACCTCCTCGTCGTTCAAAATGCCAACCAAATCTTTGCCGACACCCTCGGCAACTTCTGGATGGTAGAGCAGTCGGGGGCAGGTTTCGTGGTGGTATACAACCCCAAAGGTCTGGCCGAGATGAAGAACGCCGCAGGCAAATTCATCAAGCAGAAAGAATAGAGACAGCGGAAAAACAGGCATTTTTAGTTAAAAGAAGAAAAATAATCCGTCAAATGTTTGGCGGATTATTTTTTTCTTTGTACCTTTGCACCCGCAATCAAGAGGATTGCCTAGAAAGAACATAATGTTGGTGCCTTAGCTCAGTTGGTAGAGCATCGGACTGAAAATCCGTGTGTCCCCGGTTCGATTCCTGGAGGTACCACTCCTCCTTTCATTATGAACCCCGCGAAAGTCGTGTTGACCGAGCGGGGTTTTTCTTTTTTATTGTCCGAGATTTGGAGATTTCAAAGAAAATACCTATTTTTGCAGTTTGATGAACAGAACACATAACAACCATTGGCACTCTTTTGCCACCACCGTCTGCCTAACAGTCATAATGTTCATGATGGTGGGCAGTGCAGCAGGACAGATGATGACCTTCATCCCTGCCCCTATGAAAGATGTCCCAGAACAAATTCTCACGAGGAAAGCCTATGTGACATCATATAACAAAGACACCAAGATACCCAACTGGGTGGCGTGGCATCTGACGGCAGGCCACACAAAGGGTTCACACCAGAGGCCAGGCGGAGCGTGGCATGAAGATGAAGAAGTTGACGAGCCACGTGCTACCCTATATGACTATAGGGGTTCTGGTTGGAGTCGCGGTCACATGTGTCCTGCCGGTGACAACAAATGGGATGCGGAGGCTATGTATGAGTCGTTCCTGTTCACCAACTGCTGTCCACAAAACAACAACCTGAACAGCGGTACGTGGAACCAGATAGAAATGGCATGTCGCAGATGGGCAGAGCGTTTTGGCGATATCTATATTGTATGTGGCCCCATACTCTTCCGACAAGAGCGCCAGAGCATTGGCCAAAACCACGTGGTGGTACCGGAGGCTTTCTTTAAAGTAGTGCTCTGCCTCAACGGCACACCCAAGGGCATCGGTTTCATTTGCCGCAACACCGACGGGAACAGCAAGAAAGACCTTTATGTCAACACCATTGCTCAGGTGGAGCGCATCACAGGCATCACCTTCTTCCCCACTCTACCCCCAGAAACAACCCACTCCGTCAAGTCGAAAGCCGACTTGGCGGAGTGGGAGTAATCTTAGTCTATAATAATAGACTTAGGACGCCAAACTGTCCCTTTTATTCATAATAGGTGATCGTACGTTTCTGTTCCATTTCCTGCCCCATCATACTCGTCTTACGACTAATCCAGTTGCCATGGGAGTCATACTGGAAGTCGGTATAGTTAATGGTCATTGACTGCGGACCGCCCTCAATAGTCTGACTGGCCACAGCACCCTTGTCGTTGTAAGCATAGGTAATTTTCACTTCCTGACCCATCATATTGGAAGACTGACTAATCACCCGGCCGTTCTCCCATTTGTAAGCGATAGGCATCTCATTACCCATAATCTTCATCTTGGCCGACTGCATGTAGCCGTCAGCATCATACACGGCATCGACAAGACTACTACCTTCATCCATTTTACCTTCCTTCGTGAAGTTGAATTTCTGAGTCTGCCCCATCACCGAGATTTCGAGTGATTTCACTGGTCCCTGAGCATCGTTGGCTTCAACATCGTGGAACTTGGTTTGTGCCTGCATAGCAACAGTTGCCATCAGCATGGCAATCATCATCATTGCTTTTTTCATCGTTGTTAAGATTTTAATTAAACAATTTCATTATGCGTTAAATAACTACTGTTTCTTTCACACGGATATCGGCACTGCTGGCACCAAGTTGGATGGTGTAGGTACCTTTATCGAGAAGCCATTGGTGGGTGGTCTCATCCCATGAGGCTAGACGTTCACAAGGGATAGTGATACGTATGTTCCCGCTCTGTCCAGGCTGTAGCAACCCTGTCTTAGCAAAGCCCTTAAGTTCCTTCAAAGGTTTCTCCATCTGCTTACTCTTGGGGGCTGACACATAGGCCTGCACCACCTCCTTACCAGCCACTGAGCCCGTATTGGTAATGGTGGCCTCAACCACAATCTTGCCATCTTGCACATTAACGGTGGGTTTGGCATACTGGAAAGTGGTATAACTAAGTCCAAAACCGAAGGGGAAAAGCGGTTTCACCTTGTCACGCTCGAAGCCGCGATAACCTACAAACACATCCTCTTTATAATATACCTGACGATCAACACCAGGATAGGCCTCCTTTCCATATTTCACATAGGGATAATCCTCATAATTCCGTGCAAAGGTAACAGGCAGTTTGCCGCTGGGACATACCTTGCCTGTAAGCACATTAGCCAAGGCAGAACCAGACTCGCTGCCCAGATACCAGCAGTGAACAAGGGCTGGCACCTGATTGATCCACGGCATGGCGTAGGGGTTTCCACCGTAGGTCACTACCACAATGCGCGGCTGTATCTGTGCCAGTTCGCTGATGAGTTCGTTCTGTCCAAACGAGAGATCGTATGACTCGCGGTCGCCATTCTCGCAGTCCTGCTTGTGATTCTTGTTCATACCGCCAATAAAGATAATGAGGTCGGCAGTCTTGGCTTTCTCCAACGCCTCTGTCTTCAACTCGGCCTGACGGGCAGGATCGACACGGTCCACATGGTCATACATGGCACGACCGGAGGCGTAGCCTGGAGCATAGTCAACAGACAATTGACTATTGGCCAATGAGAACTGACTGCGCAGGCCATCCAGGGGAGAGACGTCACGGAGGGTCTTCAGTTCAGAGGAACCGCCACCCTGAGTGAGGGAGCGGGTAGCATTCTCACCCACCACCAGAATGCGCTGATACTTTGAAAGGTCGAGCGGCAACAGCGGTGAAGAATCCTTTGTTTTTTTTATTTTTTCATTGCGCAGCAACACAATGCCCTCCTCGCCAATCTCACGACAAACGTCATAATGGGCCTCACTGCATAACGACCCTACTATTTTGTTAGGATTCATAGCAGTACGGAAGATGATGCGCAGCACACGGCTCACCTTCTCGTCGAGCACTGACATTGGCACCTTTCCCTCTTCAATCAGTGCCTCGAAAGGTTGAGCAAGATAATAGTCATCGTATGTAAACTCACTCTCCTTCAGTTTGCCATCGGTAAACGTACCCATCTCTATGTCAAGTCCACCATAGACGGCTTCTTTCGTATTGGTGGTGCCGCCCCAGTCGCTCACCAGGGCACCATCCCACTGCCACTCCTTCTTCAGAATGCCGTTGAGCAGGGAGTCGTTATGGCAGCAATGCACGTTCTGCCACAGATTGTAGGAGCCCATAAGCGACCACACATGCGCACGCTTCACGGCCTGCTCAAAGGGATAGAGGTAAATCTCGCGCAGAGCCCGTTCTGAGACATTGACATTCACCGTAAAGCGGTCTGTCTCTTGGTCGTTGAGCACATAGTGCTTCAAACAACAACCAACACCATTCTTCTGCGCTGCCAGAATATAGGGTATCGCCATCTCGCCTGCCAGCATGGGGTCTTCGCCCATATACTCAAAAGCACGGCCGTTCATCGGCGTACGCTGGATATTTACACCAGGACCAAGCAACAGGTCCTTGCCACGGAAAGCAAATTCCTCACTGATTGCATTACCATAAAGGGTAGACAGTTCTAGATTCCAGGTAGCAGCCAGACAGGTGAGAGAGGGAAAAGCCACACAATAGTCGTTAGTCCATTTGGCCACATTCCATGTATTCCATTCCAGTTCTTCACGCACCCCATGAGGTCCGTCATCCATATTCAACTGGCGTATGCCCAAACGAGGCACACCAGTGGAAGTGAACTTACTCTGTGCGTGAAGCACCTTTATTTTCTCGTGAGTAGTCATGCGGCCCAGGGCATCCTTTATACGCTCCTCGATGGGAGCCTGCGGATCGAGATAGACCTGAGCATTTAAACTGCTCATTGTGAACATCGCCAAAAGCGATACCATCATTAAATACTTTTTCATATGATTCAGTTTTTAGTTATTGGACATCAACCGTGATTTGCTTACCTTTATAAGTCACCACATGTCCCTTTGGATTGTCGAGATTCAGGGTGTGCGGATGATTCTTGTCGATATAGACAATGTTGAAACGACGCTGCTGCAGCATTCCAGGAAAACTACCCTCACGTTTGTCGAAAGTAACGGTTTTGGCAGCCTCGTCAAAACGGATATTAATGGTAGCGTATTGCCCTTTTTCATAGTTATAATTAGTTCCCTCGTCCTCATAGAGTGTGAACTGCGCATCACGGCCACCATAGATAAAAAGGTGGATGAGTTCGGCCGGTTTCTCGTCACTCCACTCCATTTCTGGACCAAAGGGAATGATTGAACCCTCTGGTACGAAAACGGGAATACGGTCATAGGGAGCATCCACTACAAGCCTGCGACTGGAAACGCCAGTTTCAGATTCGACGACCATTCTGCCGGTATATAGGTCAAACCAGCCACGTCCTTTAGGGAAGTAGACGGAGCGGTTGCGTGCCTTATATTCACTGATGGGACATGCCATCAGCGACGGTCCGAACATCCACTGGTCCTTGATATCGAGTACACGATCATCATCAGTAAAGTCCATCACCAATGCACGCATCATGGTATAATCCTTCAGGTGTACCCAGCCGGCCATACTATAAAGGTAGGGCATCAGACGATAGCGCAGACGGTCGTAATAGACGAAAGACTGGTAGGCAGGATGCCCCTTGGGGGCGATATTCCAAGGTTCACGCAACGGCCACTGGCCATGAACACGGAACAGAGGTACGAAAGTGCCAAACTGCAGCCATCGGGTCTGCAACTCACGCCACTCACGCAAGTCATCATTTTCACGACCCGTCTTGTCAAAAAAGTTCTGAGCCTTCACATAGCGGTTCTCCACACAGAAGCCTCCAATATCCATGCCCCAGAATGGCAAACCAGAAAGTGAGTAATTCATCCCGGCAGTCATTTGCGCACGCATATCCTCCCAACGCGTGCCGATGTCACCACTCCACGTAGCCGTAGAGTAGCGCTGTAAGCCTGCGAAACCGCTACGGGTCAACAGGAACACACGAGGCTCAGGAATTTGACTATTCAACAATTTACTGTTTACCTTCCAAGAGTTACGCTGACCCTCGTAGATGGCCTGAGCATTGACCAAGGCATAGGCATTGAAATATTCTGTCGAAGTACCAAGGGCTGTTGGGCCACAGAGTGCTTTTCGGTACCACATGGGAGTACAATCACGAACATTTGGTTCTGAGGCATCCATCCACCATGCATCGATCTTGCCACCGTCTTTCTTGAGAGCGAGGCCAGAGTAGAGGTTCTCGTCCATTTGATGCCAGAACAATTTGCGTGCATCGGGGTCATAGGCATCATAAAACGAACCGATATAACCAGGGCCCACCCAATCGCGGATGCTATCGGCCACTGCCTGATGGTACATCCATCCTTTTGCGTCAAGTTGTTTATAGTTGTCTGTATTGCAATAAAATTTCGGCCAGACTGAAATCATGAAACGACCATGCATTTGATGAATACTATCAATCATCTGTTGTGGATCGGGATAGCGCGAAGACTCAAACTGGTGACTGCCCCACTGGTCTTCCTCCCAATAGTTCCAGTCCTGCACAATATTGTCAATGGGCAGATGCTGACGGCGAAACTCATTAAACGTACCCATGACATCCTTTTGCGTCTTATAGCGCTCACGGCTTTGCCAATAGCCAAGCACCCACTTTGGGTAGACCGGTGCACGTCCTGTAAGCAAGCGATAGCCACTAATAACCTCATCCATTGATGCGCCAGCAATAAAGTAATAGTCCATATCCTGCGCCATCTCGCTCCATATCGTAAGTTGCTTTCTCTCTTTATTAAGACGAGGCTTGGCTACTCGCAAGCCACAATAACTAACGGCTCCATCAGGCCGCCACTCTATGCGCAAAGGAGTTTTCTCACCCTCAGGCACATTGGCTACAAATTTATAGGTATTGGGATTCCATGCTGTACGCCAGCGTTCCGGCACCACCAGTTCACCGTTAATATAGACCTTGATATAACCAGCGTAATAGAGGATGAACTGTGAGATCAGAGATGAGGATCGTGGTTCTATAAAACCTTCGTAGACAACAGTGGCACCGTCAAGGTTGAAGTTCTCGGGCAGGTTCTGAATACCACCGTCATCTAACAACCGTTGTTTGGCAGGCATATCATATTCATAATAAATGCTGTCTTCCTGACGCACCAACGTACGGCCATCCTTATCAGTATAGGTTGCCGTGAGACCACCTTCAATACCATTCTTGTCATAAAGGCAAAAAGCGCGGTTCAACTGAAGGTAGTCCTCCGACTGGCCAAAACGACAATAGGAATACGAGTCCCAAAGGATGCCATAACCCTTCGGAGAAATGAGAAAGGGTACACTCACTTTGGTATTATACTGGAAAAGGTCCTCATTCTTGCCACGCATGTTTAGTTCCTCGGACTGATGCTGACCCAGACCATAAAGCGCATCGTCAGAAGGTTCGAAAGACAATTGCCACGACAGTCCGTTGCGCTGTGTCTCGGTCACCCTGACAGAGTCGACACCAATCTCACGGTCAGGCACACTGTAGGGCCAAAAGCACTTGCCATTCTGTGTCTCTCCCAAGATTTTTTTCCCTCGAATATCATAAAATGAGACCACACCTGTACTTTGGTCAACGACAGTCGTCAACTTGGCCGTTTTCACATATACAAAGTTCCCGTCTTGGTTCACTTCATAATTCGGCTTTGCCTTCTGATTGACAATCATCAGACTTTGAGCCTTCTCTGGCAGGCATTCTGCCGAGGTGGCCTGCACTCGAACAATTTCATCACTGACCACCTGCAACCTGACTATGCGTACGCTACTGCTGTTGGGTCTGACTATTACATACTGTCCCTGATGTTCCACAGGGGCAGCATGAACAACCATGCTACAACAACATAAAAGAATAGCGCAATGCAAATTCAGGAACTTCATGCTTACAGTTATTTCTTATTCACACAATATGGTGCAGATGCGGTCTTGGAATCCTCGTGCCTCAGAGGCACTCTGCACCCCCTGGTTGATAATGGCAAAGCACAACAGATGGCCATTGGAGGACGTACAGTAGCCTGCCAGCGAGATGATACCCGTTAGGGTGCCCGTCTTGGCCCGCACTTTGCCCCCGGCAGGTGTATCCTTCATACGCTTTTTCAAGGTTCCATCGACACCAGCCACTGGCAACACAGGTAACAAATGTTCATAAACAGGCTTATGCAAATAAGCGTAACGAAGCACCTTTGTCTCGGCCTCAGCCGAGAGGTAGTTGTAGAGCGACAGTCCACTACCGTCAGCCAGCCGGTAGCGACTGCTCAGCAGACCAGCCCGTTCAAGGAGTGCTCGCTGCTGACGCTGGGCATAGAGGGCCTTGGCCTGAGAACCCTCGCGCGCGGCTATCTGATAGTACACGGATTCGGCATAGAGGTTGTCGCTGTCCTTCATCATACGCTGCAGTATGTGGTCTATACTACGCTGACGGCGGCTGACAAGCACAGCATCCTTGGGCAAAAGGCCCATGCCCACAGTCACATTGCGCACGACGATGCCTTTCTCAGCCAGCGCGTTCACCAGTTGGGACGTAAAGTTAGCCTTACGGTCAACAAGCAGGGGCGACAGCGTTGGGTTTTGGTCATCCCAGCACCAACCTTCACCCCACTTCAGCGTATCCTTCATCGACACATCAGACACTACACGGCCGCTGATAGTGTCGATACCTGCCTGATGGAGGCTCTCGGCAAAGGCCTTCAAGTCGTCACGTGAGAAGGCAGGATCCATGCCACCCACACAGAAGAGGTCACCCACGAGGGTACGCCCCTGAATATCTCCCTTATAATATAAAGAGGTGGTGAACTGATAGTCGGTGCCCAGCACATCGAGGGCGGTGACGGCGGTAAGTACCTTCATCGTAGAGGCTGGTCGCAGCAACTGGCGGTGGTTGAAGGAAAATAACGAGCAATCGTCGGTAAGATCCCACACCATCAGCCCCAACTGGGTATAGTCCAGCAGAGGGTCACGCATCATTGAGTCCAGCCGCCACTGCAGATTGAGCGGCCAGGGTCGAGCCTCATCGGAGCAGTAGGTCTCAGAGTGGCCTGGCTGCACATCGGTCTGAGCCCATAAAAGGGTCATAGACAGCGACAGAACGGCAGAAAAAAACAGTCTTTTCATCATATACGCCGACAAAGGTACGAAATAATTCATAATTCATAGTTCATTATTCTGAATTATTTTCTAAATAATTCGTAATTCATCATTCGTTATTCGTATTTTTTTCTTATCTTTGCACCATCAAAACACATGTATCATGGTCTATAAATATGACTTCCTGATTATCGGAGCAGGCGTGGCCGGTATGAGTTACGCCCTGAAGGTGGCACGCACAAAGAAAGGTAAGGTGTGCCTAATCTGTAAGACTTCGCTCGACGAGGCCAACACGTCGTTTGCCCAAGGTGGCGTGGCCAGCGTCACCAATCTGGCGGTTGACGACTTCGACAAGCATATAGAAGACACGATGGTGGCAGGCGACTTCATCTCTGACCGTGCAGCCGTGGAGCAGGTGGTGAGAAAAGCGCCAGAGCAAATCAAGGAACTAGTGGGATGGGGAGTGAACTTCGACCGTAAGGACGACGGAGAGTTCGACCTGCACCGCGAGGGTGGTCACTCGGAGTTCAGAATTCTGCACCATGCCGATGACACTGGGGCAGAGATACAGCGCGGACTGATGGAAGCCGTGAGGAGCAACCCAGACATCACCGTTAAGGAGAACCACTTTGCCGTGGAAATCATCACCCAGCACCATCTGGGTGTACGTGTCACACGCCGTTCACCAAACATTCAATGTTATGGTGCCTATGTGCTGAACCCCGACACGGAGAAAGTGGACACCTACCTCTCAAAAATCACCGTTATGTGTACGGGCGGCTGCGGGGCTGTGTATCTGACCACGTCGAACCCCATCATTGCTACTGGCGATGGCATCGCTATGGTCTATCGCGCCAAGGGAACGGTGGCCGACATGGAGTTCGTGCAGTTCCATCCTACAGTACTGCACAATCCGAAGGAGACCCACCCCGCCTACCTCATCACAGAGGCTATGCGCGGCTATGGCGGCATACTGAAACTGCCCAACGGCGAGGAGTTTATGCAAAAATATGATGAGCGGTTGTCGCTGGCCCCTCGCGACATCGTAGCCCGTGCCATCGATAAAGAGATGAAGATTCATGGCATAGACCATGTGTGCCTTGATGTCACCCACAAGGATCCTGCCGAGACACGCCACCACTTCCCCAACATCTATCAGAAGTGCCTCTCGATGGGCATCGACATCACCACCGACTACATCCCCGTAAGGCCTGCTGCTCACTACATGTGTGGCGGCATCAAGGTAGACCTGAACGGGCAAAGCAGCATCGAGCGTCTCTATGCCCTCGGCGAGTGCTCATGCACCGGTCTGCACGGCGGAAACCGACTGGCCTCCAACTCGCTCATCGAGGCGGTGGTATATGCAGACACTGCAGCGAAGGACTCACTACAGCATGTCGACCTATATGACTTCAATGAAAAAGTGCCTGAGTGGAACGACGAGGGGACGATGACCAACGAGGAGAAGGTTCTCATCACCCAAAGCGTGCGCGAAGTGAACCAAATCATGGCCAACTATGTAGGCATCGTACGCAGTGACCTGCGCCTGCATCGTGCATGGGACCGTCTTGACATGCTTTACGAAGAGACAGAACGGCTTTTTAAGCGCGTGAAAGCCTCGAAGGACATCTGCGAACTGCGCAATATGATCAACGTAGGATATCTGATTACCCGTTGGGCACTGGAGCGAAAGGAGAGCCGAGGCCTGCACTACACCATCGACTATCCCGTACATGCCTACGACAAAGACAGATAATTGCAAATTAGAGATTAAAAATAACTAATTCTGTTAAAGACGTTAAAATTAACAGAAATAATTAACTTAAAAGATTTACATTTCTTGATTTCTTCATACCTTTGCATTGTCAATCAAAGCAACTAAGGTATGAAGAAATCTACAATATGGGCTATCGCTATCATCATGGGACTCTCGTTCCTTGGTCTGCTCTACATGCAAATCTCTTACATTGAAGAGATTGCAAAGATGAAGAAGGAGCAGTTCGACGAAAGCGTAAAGCGCTCGCTCTATCAAGCATCGAGGAACCTAGAGGTAAACGAGACATCGCGCTATCTAGAAAAAGACATCAACGATGTTGAGCGTCGTGCCGTAACCCAAGACTCACTGATAATCAACGGTCTGGACGGCAGCATCCAACAAGCCCACCAGTTCTCTGTATCTGCCGACGACGGCACGTTCTACTCTGCCTTCGAACTGAAGACTTTCACCACCAAGCCAGCCAACGTGCCTAAAGCCATGATGATGCGCACGGATAAAGACCAGTTATCGGAAGCCACAAAGTCGTTGCAGGAAGTGGTTCGCAACCGCTATGTCTACCAGAAAGCATTGCTCGACGAGGTGGTGTACAACATACTCTATACCGCCAGCGAGAAGCCACTGAACGAACGCGTAAACTTCAAAATGCTCGACCTGGACATCAGACAGGAACTGACAAATAACGGCATCAACATCCCCTACCACTTTACCGTCCGTACGGCTGACGGCCGCGAGGTCTACCGCTGCCCGGAATACAGTGAGGAGGGCGAAGAGTCGAGTTACGAAGAGGTACTCTTCCGCAACGACCCACAATCAAAGATGGGCATTGTACGACTGCACTTCCCCGATATGAGTTCGTATATCTTCTCATCGGTGCGTTTCATGATTCCGTCAGTCATCTTCACCCTGGTACTGCTCATCACCTTCCTGTTCACCATCGCCATCATTTTCCGCCAGAAACGCTATACAGAGATCAAGAACGATTTCATCAACAACATGACACATGAGTTGAAAACGCCCATCTCCAGCATTTCTCTGGCTGCCCAAATGCTGAACGACGAATCAGTACCGAAGAGCCCTGCCATGATGAAGCACCTCGGAGGCGTCATTGGTGACGAATCACGACGACTGCGTTTCCTTGTGGAGAAGGTGCTCCAGATGTCGATGTTCGACCGCAAGACGGCAGCCTTCAAAAAGAAGGAACTCGACCTGAACGAACTGTTGGAGAACACTGCTAGCACATTCTCTCTGCGCGTAGAACATACCGGTGGACATATCTATACAGAGATCGAAGCCGTAGACTCGGCCATCTACGTCGATGAGGTACACTTCACCAACGCCATCACCAACTTGATGGACAACGCCGTGAAGTATCGCAAGCCCGACGAGCCACTCGACCTTTATATCAAGACATGGAACCAGGGCGAGCACCTGTGCTTCTCCATTCGTGATACCGGCCAGGGCATCAAGAAAGAAAACGTGAAGAAGATCTTCGACAAGTTCTACCGTGTCCACACGGGTAATGTTCACGACGTCAAGGGCTTCGGCCTGGGTTTGGCATACGTCAAAAAGATCATCAACCTGCACGAGGGTGAGATACGATGCGAAAGCGAACTAGGTAAAGGCACCACCTTCACCATCACACTGCCTATATTAAAGGAGACAACATAGTATTAACTTATATCAGAAACGATTATGGAAGACAAACTGAAAATCTTGCTTTGCGAGGATGACGAAAACCTCGGAATGCTGTTGCGTGAGTATCTGGCCGCTAAAGGTTACGAAGCAGAACTTTGCCCTGACGGTGAAGCAGGCTTCAAGGCTTTTATGAAGACCAAGTTCGACATCTGCGTACTCGATGTAATGATGCCCAAGAAAGATGGCTTTACCCTTGCACAGGAAATTCGTACGGCTAACGCCGAAATCCCTATCATATTCCTCACTGCCAAGACGCTGAAAGAGGATATCTTAGAAGGATTCAAACTGGGAGCCGACGACTATATCACCAAGCCATTCTCCATGGAGGAACTAGTATTCCGTATTGAGGCTATCCTACGCCGTGTCCGCGGGAAGAAAAACAAAGAGTCAACACTCTACCACATCGGCAAGTTCACCTTCGACACCCAAAAGCAACTGCTCACCATCGGCGACGATCAGCGCAAATTGACCACGAAGGAGAACGAGTTGCTGGCCTTACTCTGCTCACACGCCAACGAGATTTTACAGCGTGACTTCGCCCTGAAAACCATCTGGATTGATGACAACTATTTCAACGCCCGTTCGATGGATGTCTACATTACTAAGTTGCGCAAGCACCTGAAAGATGATCCTCAGATTGAGATCATTAACATCCACGGAAAAGGCTATAAATTGATAACACCAGAAGAGGATTAAGGCAACTTATTGATAAAACAACAACAAAGATGAGGGGTCATTTCGGCCTCTCATTTTCATTTTCCAGCCAAATTATTTGTCTATTTCGGAAAAAGGACGTACATTTGCAACTTAAAACAGGAACAAAAGCGTAAAAAGATGAAAAAATGGCTTATTATTTTCCTTTGGACGATGCTGGTTTTGGCTATTACGGCCGTGGCCGGTTGTTTCTGGGCCATCGCTGAGGGAAAAATTGGCTATATGCCCCCAATTGAAGACTTGCAGAACCCCATTAACCGTTATGCCACGCAGGTATATTCGGCCGATGGCAGGCAATTGGGGACATGGAGTCTGAGTAGGGAGAACCGAGTAATGGTAGACTATTCCGACATCTCGCCATGGCTTATAAAGGCTTTGGTTGCCACTGAGGACATACGTTTCTATGAGCACTCCGGCATTGACTTCTTTGCCCTGGGGCGTGCCATTGTGAAACGCGGACTGATGGGACAGCGCAATGCTGGTGGAGGCTCTACCATCACCCAGCAATTGGCAAAGCAACTTTTTACCGTCGAAGTGGCACAGACCACTACAGAGCGTGCTCTCCAAAAGCCAATAGAATGGGTTATTGCTGTCAAGTTGGAACGCAACTACACTAAGGACGAAATCATCTCGATGTATTTGAACTATTTCGACTTCCTGCATAATGCTGTAGGCATCAAGACCGCCTCAAACACCTATTTCTCTAAAGAGCCATCCGAACTATCCATCACCGAGAGTGCTACGCTCATAGGCCTGTGCAAGAACCCGTCCTATTACAACCCTGTCCGCTATGGTGACCGCTGTCTGGAGCGCCGCAACGTGGTACTAGGCCAGATGCTTAAGGCAGAATACATCACTCAGGCAGAATATGATAGTTGTTCGCAAGTTCCCCTGAACCTGAAATTTCATGTCTCAGACCACAAAGATGGTTCGGCCACCTATTTCCGCGACTTTCTGCGTCGTTATATGACAGCCCATCGTCCCATCCGGGAAAACTACCCTGAGTGGAACTACGTCAAATATTTCATCGACTCCATCAACTGGGAGCAAGACCCGCTCTACGGCTGGTGCAACAAAAACACCAAGCGCGATGGCACCAATTACAACATCTACACCGACGGTTTGAAGGTTTACACCACTATCGACTCTCGAATGCAGCAATATGCCGAACAGGCTTGTTACGACCATGTGGTAGGCTTCTTGCAACCAGAATTCAGTCGTGCAAACCAGCAGAAGCGCAACCCACCCTACTCCAACACGCTGTCCGCTGCCGATGTCCAGCGCATCTTGATGCGAAATGTCCGACAGTCGGAACGTTATCGCGTACTGAAGGAAGAAAGGCTATCCGACGAGGCTATCACTCAGTCATTCAACACACGCACTCCCATGCGTGTCTTCACATTCAATGGTGAGGTGGACACAGTGATGACCCCCATGGACTCCATCCGCTACTACAAGTCGTTCCTGCGCACTGGATTCTTCAGCATGGTTCCACAGAACGGTGCTGTGAAGGCCTATGTGGGTGGTCTCGACTTCCAGCATTTTGCCTATGACATGGCTACTGATGGCCGCCGTCAGGTGGGTTCCACCATCAAGCCACTGCTCTACTCACTAGCCATGGAGAACGGTATGACGCCCTGCGACGAGGTTCCTAACGTACAAGAGACTTATATCGTGGCAGGAAACCCTTGGACACCACGTAATGGCAGTCGAGCCCGCTACGGTGAGATGGTCACGCTGAAATGGGGACTACAACAGTCTAACAACTGGATCTCAGCCTACCTGATGATGCATCGTCTGACCCCCGAAGGCTTCGTTGAACTGCTCCACAACTATGGCATCCGCAATCCCGAAATACACCCTTCACCGGCCCTCTGTTTAGGTCCCTGCGAAATCACTGTAGCCGAGATGGTCAGTGCCTATTCCGCATTTGTCAATCACGGCATCAGGTCTGCCCCAATGTATGTGACCCGCATTACTGACAATGAAGGTAATCTTTTGGCAGAGTTCAAACCACGCATGAACGAGGTGATCAGCGGCGAGAGTGCTGATAAGATGCTTTACATGCTGCGTGCTGTTGTCGACGGCGGCACTGCCGGCCGACTACGCCATCGTTACAACATCACCGCCCCGCTTGGTGGAAAGACCGGCACGACCAACTCCAACAGCGATGCCTGGTTTATGGGTGTGTCGCCAAAACTGGTGACTGGATGCTGGGTTGGCGGTGACGACCGAGACATTCACTTCGAGTCGATGACTTACGGACAGGGTGCTTCGGCAGCACTGCCTATTTTTGCCCTTTACATGAAGAGTCTGTACAATGACCCAACACTCAATTACTCACAGACTGACCAGTTCGACTTCCCCGATGACTTCGACCCATGTCATGGCAACGGTTTCTCGGATGATGACATGGGAATAACCAGTGAGAGCGATGGAGAGAACACGGAAAAGAACGATATAGAAATCATAGAAGAACTTTTCGAATAAGACTAAATAGACAAATACCAACAATATGAAGTATCAACTCAGAAGCAGCATCTGCACTGAAGGCAGACGTATGGCAGGAGCCCGCGCCCTATGGGTCGCAACGGGCATGAAGCGCGAACAGTTCGGCAAACCAATCATTGCCATAGTCAACTCGTTCACACAGTTTGTACCTGGACACACGCATTTACATGAGATTGGCCAGATTGTCAAGGAAGAGATTGAAAAGATGGGCTGCTATGCCGCCGAGTTCAACACCATCGCCATCGACGATGGCATCGCCATGGGACACGACGGCATGCTCTACTCACTGCCCTCCCGCGATATCATTGCCGACTCGGTGGAATATATGGTCAATGCTCACAAGGCCGATGCTATGATTTGCATTTCCAACTGTGACAAGGTTACTCCCGGCATGCTCATGGCATCCATGCGACTGAACATCCCCACTGTCTTCGTCAGTGGAGGACCTATGGAGGCACATAAGTTGAATGGGGAGAATGCTGACCTCATCACGGCAATGGTCAAAGGCGGCGACCCTTCTGTCAGCGACGAAGAATTGGCTGACGTCGAGCAGATGGCCTGTCCTGGGTGTGGTGCCTGCTCTGGCATGTTCACGGCAAATTCCATGAACTCGCTCACTGAGGCTATCGGACTTTCACTTCCCGGTAACGGCAGTATTCTTGCTACACACAAGAACCGCATTCAACTCTTTAAGGATGCTGCACAACTCATCGTGAAGAACGCGCTGAAATATTATATGGAGGGTGACGATAGCGTACTGCCTCGTAGCATCGCTACGCGTGATGCCTTCCTGAACGCCATGACGCTCGACATTGCGATGGGTGCTTCAACGAATACCGTACTGCACTTGCTGGCAGTAGCACAGGAGGCCGAGGTAGATTTCAACATGAAGGATATTGACGCCCTGTCACGCAAGGTACCCTTCCTCTGTAAACTCGCACCCAACTGGCAGAAATACTCCATTCAGGAGGAGAACCGCGCTGGTGGTATCCTGGGCATTCTGGGCGAACTGGCCAAGGGCGGACTGCTCCGTCTCGACTGCAAGCGCGTCAATGGCGCCACGCTGGGCGAAGACATCAAGAAATACAGCATTACCGGAGAGACCATCGATTCCGAGGCAGATCGCATCTATCGCAGTGCGCCTGGTGGTAAGTTTTCTACCGTGATGGGATCGCAGGATGCACAGTGGGAGACACTCGATACCAATCGTGCCGAGGGTTGTATCCGCGACATCGAACATGCCTATACGAAGGATGGTGGCATGGCCGTGCTCTTCGGCAATATCGCACAGGACGGCTGTGTGGTGAAGACAGCAGGTGTCGATGAAAGCCTCTGGCACTTCGAGGGTCCTGCCGTCGTGTTCGACTCCCAGGAAGATGCCTGCGAGGGCATCCTGGGCGGCAAGGTGAAAAAAGGCGACTGCGTGGTTATTACCCACGAGGGTCCCAAAGGTGGTCCTGGCATGCAGGAGATGCTTTATCCCACCTCTTATATTAAGAGTATGCACATGGGCAAAGAGTGCGCACTCATCACCGACGGACGCTTCTCTGGCGGTACCAGCGGGCTGAGCATCGGTCACATCTCCCCCGAGGCAGCCAACGGCGGAAACATTGGTAAGATTCAGGATGGTGACATCATCGTGATCGACATCCCCTCGCGCAGCATCAATGTCAAACTGAGCGACGAAGAACTGACTGCCCGCCCACAGCAGCCCCTCAAGCGCAACCGGGTCGTCAGCAAGGCGCTCCGGGCTTATGCCCAGAGTGTGTCGAGTGCCGACAAGGGCGGTGTGCGAATCATTGACTAGTCGCCCCAGTGGCCCCAGTGGTCCCTAGTCGCCCCGGAATCCCCAGTGGCCCCTAGCCGCCCCAGAATCCCCAGTGGTCCCAGTGGCCCCAGTGGCCCCTAGCCGCCCTAGAATCCCCAGTGGCCCTAGTGGCCCCAGTGGCCCCAGAAGCCCCAAAAAACAAGAAATACAATAGAAAAAAAACAACAATGAGAGACAGAATAACAGGAGCGAAAGCGCTGATGCGAGCCTTACAGGCTGAAGGGGTGAAGACCATCTTCGGATACCCCGGAGGCAGCATCATGCCGGTCTACGACGCGCTCTTCGACTATACCCGTGGCGAGAAAAAATGTTTCGACCACATCTTGGTACGGCACGAACAGGGGGCCACCCATGCCGCTGAAGGCTATGCCCGCGTCAGCGGCGAGGTGGGCGTGGCATTGGTGACCAGCGGGCCCGGGGTCACCAACACGCTGACAGGCATTGCTGATGCCATGCTCGACTCGACACCTATCGTGGTCATAGCCGGCCAGGTGGCTATAGGTGCCTTGGGTACCGATGCATTCCAGGAGGTTGACCTCGTAGGTGTGGCACAGCCAATTTCCAAGTGGTCATACCAAATACGTCATGCCGAGGATGTAGTATGGGCCGTCAGCCGCGCCTTCTATATTGCCCGCAGTGGCCGTCCTGGTCCTGTGGTACTTGACTTCCCACGCAATGCGCAGGTTGAGGAGATCGACTGGGAACCGAAGAAGGTAGACTTCATCCGCAGTTATGTAGCCTATCCGAAACTCAACATGGAGTCTGTGCATGAGGCAGCAGAACTTATCAACCAAGCCAAGCGTCCTTTGGCACTGGTCGGACAGGGCGTGGAACTAGGCAATGCTCAAGAAGAACTGAAGGCATTCCTCGAGAAAGCAGATATCCCTGCTGGTCGTACCATGTTGGGATTGTCTGCGCTATCCTCAAACCATCCACTGAATGTCGGAATGCTGGGTATGCACGGCAACTATGCAGTCAACCTTAAGGAACAGGAGTGCGATGTGCTCATTGCCATTGGCATGCGTTTCTCTGACCGCGTGACGGGCAACCTGAAAACATATGCTAAGCAAGCAAAAGTCATCCATCTGGATATCGACCGCAGCGAGATAGACAAGAACGTGAAAACCGATGTTGCCATTGTGGCAGACTGCAAGGAGTCGCTGCCCGCCCTAACGGCTTTGCTCAATCAGAGTAATCATGCGGAGTGGCGCGAGTCGTTCAAAGAGTTGGATGCCATGGAGCGTGAAAAAGTCATCGAACCTGCCATTCATCCTCAAGAGGGTCCTCTACTTATGGGCGAGGTGGTACATGCGGTGGCCGAACAGGCTCCCGATGATGCAGTCTTAGTGACGGATGTCGGTCAGAACCAACTCTTTGCGACACGCTATTTCAAATACCATCACAAGCGTAGCATCTGTACTAGCGGTGGGTTAGGCACCATGGGCTATGGCATGCCTGCCGCTATCGGAGCCACCTTCGGTGCCCCAGGACGTACCGTATGCTGTTTCATGGGTGACGGTGGTTTCCAGATGTGTATCGAGGAACTGGGTACAATCATGGAACAGCAGTCGCCGGTGAAGATGATTCTACTGAATAACAACTATTTAGGCAATGTGCGTCAGTGGCAGGATATGTTTTGGATGCGCCGCAAGTCGTTTACCAAGATGATGAACCCCTGCTACGAACTCATCGCCCAGGGCTATGGCATCCCATACGTGGCCGTTACCGACCGCAAGAACATCTGTGCAGCAGTTGAGAAAATGCTGGTTACCGACGGCCCGTTCATTCTAGAGTGTGCCATTAAGGAGGACGATGACGTACTGCCCATGACCCCACCGGGAATGAACGTCAATGATATGATGCTGGAAATTTGAGGTAAAAGGGAATAGTGAAAAGTGATATATTTGCTACCGCTATGGAAGATAAGAATAAATTATACACCCTGCTGGTGTACTCGGAGAACATTGCCGGTATTCTGAACCAGATTACCGCCGTATTTACTCGGAGGCAGGTAAATATCGAGAGTCTGAATGTATCGGCCTCCTCGATAGAAGGTGTCCACAAGTACACCATCACCGCCTGGAGTGACGAGAATCAGATTATCAAGATTACCAAACAGATAGAGAAGAAGATAGATGTTGTCAAGGCCAACTACTTTACCGACGACCAACTCTTTATACGTGAGTCTGGACTCTACAAACTGGCTACTGACAAGGTACTGGAGACCCCCGAGATTTCGCGTACCGTCCGCCGCCACGAAGCCAGCATCATCGAGGTGAACCCCACCTATACCATCGTCATGAAGCATGGCTTAACCGAGGACATCATCTCCCTCTACCGTGCCCTCGATGCCTTCGGCTGTGTGCTGCAGTACACCCGCAGTGGTCGTATAGCCGTCACCCGTGGCAAGCAGGAACAGGTCAGTGAATTTCTTGAGCAACGCGAAAAAGAACATTAACCGCTGCCTGACCACCCTATCAAAAGTACCTCGTTTTTTGCTCAATATGCAAAAAAACGGGGTTTCTTTTTGCAATATGAGTATTTTATCGTAACTTTGTACCCCAAATGACTATATCTTAAATCGTGGGACAAAAGAATCTTAAAATACTGAGTACCATCGACAACCCCACACAACTGAGGCTGATGAAGCCTGAGTTATTGCCCAAATTGTGTGCAGAACTCCGGCAGGACATCATCCAGGAGTTGTCGGTCAACCCTGGTCATCTTGCCTCAAGCCTGGGTGTCGTAGAATTGACGGTGGCTCTCCATTATGTCTTCAATACGCCCGACGATCGCATTGTCTGGGACGTTGGTCATCAGGCCTATGGGCACAAGATACTGACTGGACGCCGTGATCAATTCTCCACCAACCGCAAACTGCATGGCATACGTCCCTTCCCCACCCCAGAGGAGAGTGAATACGATGCCTTTATCTGTGGCCATGCTTCAAACAGCATCTCTGCAGCCTTAGGCATGGCTGTAGCCGCCAAGAACACTAACCGAAAAGTCGTTGCCGTCATTGGCGACGGAGCCATGAGTGGTGGTTTGGCCTTTGAAGGACTGAACAACGTGTCAAGTTCGCCCAACGACCTGCTCATCGTGCTCAACGACAATGACATGTCTATTGACCGCTCTGTGGGTGGCATGAAGGAATACCTCATAGGACTGAGTACCAACGAGACCTACAACTCCGTGCGATTCAAGGCATCACGCTGGCTAGCCTCACAGGGATTGCTGACAGAGGACCGCAAGAAAGGCATCATTCGTCTGACGAACGCCCTGAAGAGTGCCATCTCCCAACAACAGAACATCTTCGAGGGCATGAACATCCGCTACTTCGGTCCCTTTGATGGTCACGATGTGAAGGAACTAGTGCGCATAATGAAACAACTCAAGGACATGAAGGGTCCCAAGTTGCTCCACCTGCACACCAAGAAGGGTCACGGCTATGCACCTGCCGAGAACTACAAGCCCGTGTGGCATGCCCCCGGTAAATTTGACCCTGACACCGGCGAACTCATCAAAGGCGATACGACAAACAAACCACCGAAGTTTCAGGATGTCTTTGGTGAGACACTTCTTGAACTCGCACAGGCCAATCCGCGCATTGTTGGTGTCACCCCAGCCATGCCCACAGGATGCTCAATGAACATCCCCATGAAAGTATTGCCTGACCGTATGTTCGATGTCGGCATCGCTGAGGGTCATGCCGTGACATTCTCTGCCGGCATGGCCAAGGACGGGTTACTGCCTTTCTGCAACATCTATAGTGCCTTTGCCCAACGGGCCTATGACAATATCATCCACGATGTAGCCATTCTCCGTTTGCCCGTGGTGCTTTGTCTCGACCGTGCCGGACTGGTAGGCGAAGACGGCCCCACGCATCATGGTGCCTTCGATATGGCCGCCTTGCGTCCCATTCCCAACCTCACCATCGCCTCACCACTGGACGAGCATGAGTTACGCCGGTTAATGTATACGGCCCAACTGGATGGCAAGGGGCCTTTCGTCATCCGCTACCCCCGTGGTTGTGGCAGTTTAGTGGACTGGCGCTGTCCGCTGGAAGAGATTCCTGTGGGCACAGGGCGTAAACTCCGCGAAGGAGACGATACCGCCATCCTATCTATTGGTCCTATCGGTAATGATGCCCTCAAGGCCGCTGTAGAATGCGCCATGTACCATCAGGTGCGATGTGCCGTTTACGACATGCGCTTTCTTAAGCCGCTCGACGAGAAGATACTCCATGAGGTGGGCACCAAATACAAGCGCATCATCACCGTTGAGGATGGTGTGCGCAATGGCGGACTCGGCTCGGCTGTACTAGAATGGATGAACGACCACGGCTATCAGATACAGATTACACGTCTGGGACTCCCCGACCAGTTTGTTGAGCATGGCACCGTGGCCGAACTGCAACAGATTGTCGGTCTCGACACAGAGAGCATCAAAAGGGAAATTCTCAATTCACAACACTCAAATCTCAACTCATGAAGATTGTCATAGCCGGCGCTGGTGCCGTAGGAATCCATCTCTCGAAACTCCTCTCCACAGAGAACCACGACTGCGTGCTCATCGACGATAGCGAGGAGCGCCTAAGCAGCATCGACTCCAGTTACGACATCATGGCCGTCAACGACTCGCCGACGAGCATCAAGGTTTTGAAAGATGCTGGTGTATGTCACGCCGACCTCTTTGTGGGGGTGACCCCCTACGAGAGCCGTAACATCACAGCCTGCACCTTGGCCCACGCCCTGGGAGCCAAGAAAACCGTGGCACGCATTGACAATTACGAGTATCTCTCCCCTCAGAACCAGCCATTCTTCCATGACCTCGGCATCGACTCGCTGGTCTATCCAGAAGTGCTGGCTGCTGCAGACATCATCAACGGCCTAAAACTGTCATGGGTGCGCCAGCGCTGGGATGTGCACGATGGTGCACTAGTACTGTTGGGTATCAAGTTGCGCGAGGGCTGCGAAATTCTCAATCAGCCTCTGAAAGACCTCTGCGGTCCAAACGATCCATACCATGTGGTAGCCATCAAACGAGGTTCTGATGCTATCATCCCCGGTGGCATGGACGTGCTGCAACTGCACGACCTGACCTATTTCATGACCACTCGTGAGTATATCCCCTACATTCGTAAGATCGTGGGCAAGGAGCACTACGAGGATGTGCACAACGTCATCATCATGGGAGGCGGAAAGACGGCCGTGAGAGCTGCGCTGACAATGCCTGACTATATGAACACCAAGATTATCGAGATTGATGCCGACCGCTGTGAGCGTCTTAACCAACTGCTGGCCAACAACGATGCGATGGTTATCCATGGTGACGGGCGAGACCTGTCTCTGCTTAACGAGGAGGGAATCCGCCATACTCAAGCCTTCGTTGCCCTTACCGGCAATGCCGAGACCAACATCCTGGCTTGTCTGACAGCCAAAAAACTAGGTGTGCGCAAAACTGTGGCCATGGTAGAGAACCTCGACTATGTCTCTATGGCTGAAAGTCTTGATATCGGTACCATCATCAATAAAAAAACCGTAGCCGCCAGTCACATTTTCCAAATGATGCTCGAGGCTGACGTCCGCAACATGCGTTCACTGATGATGGTCGAGGCCGATGTGGCCGAGTTCGTTCCAGCCGAGGGTTCTAAGGTCACCCGCAAACCCGTCAAGGACTTGGGGCTCCCCTTCGGCATGACCATTGGCGGTCTGGTACGCAACGGAAAGGGAATTCTTGTCAACGGTAACACCCTCATCCAAGCCGGTGACTCTGTCATGGTTTTCTGTCATAAGCACCAACTCGACAAAGCCGAGAAGTTCTTCAAGAAATCTCTCTTCTCCCTTTAATAAGAAAGGAATAGTTAAATTGGTCAACTGGCGTATCATAACAAAGATTATCGGCTCACTGCTCTTCATTGAAGCCTTCTTCATGGGGTGCTGCATGGTCATGGCCTTGTCATTCCACGAAGATGACATGATGGCCTTTATGACCTCCACGATGCTTACGTTCAGCGGGGCTTTCATCTTCCTTTTCTTCGGACGCGAGGCAGAGAACTCCCTGAGCCGGCGCGATGCCTATGTCGTGGTAACTCTCACCTGGGTAGTATTCTCCTTTTTCGGCATGTTCCCCTTCCTCATCCATGGCACCATGTCCAGCATTACCGATGCCTATTTTGAGACCATGTCAGGCTTCTCCACAACTGGTGCCACCGTCATCGACGATGTAGAGTCGCTGCCCCACGGCCTGCTATTCTGGCGCTCACTCATGCAATGGATAGGCGGTTTGGGAATCGTATTCTTCACAATAGCCATCCTGCCCTCACTCGTCGGTGGTAGCGTCAAAGTGTTTGCTGCCGAGGCTACTGGTCCTATGCGCTCAAAGATGCACCCCCGTCTGAGCACCTCGGCAAAATGGATTTGGAGTATCTACTTGCTATTGACCATCACCTGCGCCCTGTCGTTTTGGCTGGCAGGCATGGACTGGTTCGGTGCCACCAACTACTCCATGTCAACTACTGCCACTGGCGGCTTCTCCATCCACAACGGCACCATCTTCCTCGCCAAGCCCAGTATCCAGTATTTGGCAATCCTGTTCCAGTTCCTGGCAGGCATCAACTTCACCCTACTCTATGTCAGCATTTTCAAGTTGAAGGTCGGCTCACTCTTCCGCAATAGTGAGTTCAAGATGTATGTCGTCACCATCATTATAGCCACCATCTGGATTATGTATATGCTCATAACCCGTCTGGACTACAGCATCGAGCCAGCCTTCCGTTCGGCCCTCTTCCAAGTGGTATCGTTTATCACCACCACTGGCTTAAGCAATACTGATGCCGGCGCCTGGCCTCACATCACGTGGGCCATCCTCATGCTGCTCATGTTTATGGGAGCCTGTGCAGGCAGCACTACGGGCGGTTTCAAGAGTATCCGAGTGCTCTTGTTGCTGAAGGTTCTCCGCAACGAATTCCGCCATATTCTCCACCCCAATGCCGTACTACCAGTAAAAATGAATGGCCAAAGCGTCCCCCAGGGTCGGCTGGTGACACTTCTAGCCTTCGCCACCATCTATGTTATATCCCTGTTGCTTGTCACCACTATTATGACCGTATCGGGTATCGACATCACCAATGCCCTGACCATCTCGTTCTCGCTCATCAGTAATGTAGGGGCAGGTCTCGACACCAACATGGGACCCCAAATGTCGTGGGCTGACCTCTCCTGCGGCATCAAATGGCTCTGTTCCTTCCTCATGCTCGTAGGCCGTCTGGAGATTATCGCCGTCCTCGTCCTTTTCACCCGCTCTTTCTGGAAGGAAAACTAAAGAGTCCCGTCTAGGTAGCGGCTGATGTCATCCTGCACCTGTCGGAAACGCTCACTCTGCTGATAGCCCGCATTCTTCTTAAGCATCGACTTGACATCTTGCTGAGAGTTCTCGTAGCAGGACATTTCGTTGCGTTTCTGCGTCTTATGGGCCTTGGCATTATATATCTCACTCTGACGCTCCTGACGCAACTGATTGCACACCTTGGTCAAGATGGGAGCCACAACGGTGTCAAAGAGATGATGCCCCTGCATATAAAGATAGGTGGTCTGAGGGGTGACACCCAACTGGCGAATATCATCCTTTACCTTGAGATAGGCCTCTTTATTGTCAGGGAAGAGGCGCTGTAATTCATGCACCTTGGTCTGAACCTTGCGACGTACATTATTTATAGATACATCTGGGTTCTGAATAGTGAATCCTCCCGGGTCGGTGACGCGGTTGAAGTCCGAGAGCGAGAAGCGGCCATGATGACCAGTACGATATGCCCATACCGACCATACGAATAGCGGGAAGCAGGCCTCGCTGTAACGCTGGAAATATTCATAGAAATCTATGAGACGGTGGTCGTTAAGGGTGACGGCTACACATACATCGTGCAGTGACGGGGCATAACACTGGTAATTCTCTATGGCATACACATAGGTATGAAACACATAGGGGCTATTGAGCACCATTCGCGACTGTTCTGTGGCTCCTTGAAGCATAAAATCATAGTCGGCATCGACACATGCAATCATATCCGGCCCCAGTTTGTCGTCCATGCTGTTTGTGCCTTCGTGTAGGAAACTCATCAATACCGATTTCTTGCCACGGCTAAGTTTACCCTTCGAAGGCAACATGACCTCAAAATATCGGCTGTCATTCTCAAAACGACTGAGCACAGTGCGCCAAAAGTAGATGTCATCGTAACTCTCCACATAGGCCACGATCCTTCTCCTTGCACTCTTGCCCTTCAAGACATTGGCAGCCTCGAAGTAACGACTATTGATATTGTCAGTCAGCCTGCTCACTTCACACTATTAACTTTTTACTTCTATGTCACTCACCTCAGTCACACTCTCTGCCCAGCCGTTCATTACGACGGCAGGACTATGCGTGGTGAGAATGATTTGCACATTGGGGTTCAGTTCGACAATGAGGTCGATGAGTTGTTTCTGCCATTCTATATGTAGGCTGACCTCGGGCTCATCCATAAAGAGTACATAGGGCAGGTCATCCTCTACGAGTACGGTCAACAGAATGGCCAGCATCTGCTTCTCGCCACTACTGAGTTGATAGGGCACAAGCATCTCTCCTATCTGCGTGAAGCGAATCTCGTTTTCCGTTCTAACGATATGCTTACCTGTCTCGGCAAAGAGACTGTCCACCATATCCTGGAAGCGAATCTTCTTCTGCGACAAATGCTGTGCAGCATCAGCATTGCCTTGCTGTAACTGCTCTATAATGCGATTGCCGATGTTGACCTGATAGTCAAGGTACTTACGCTGTAGGTGATATAGTTGAAAGTCGAGGGCAGAGGAGATGCGCGAGTCGACATGGGCCATCGTCTCGAGGTCGAGCACAGGCGAGTCGAGCGACCGTATGAGGTCGAATCTTATGTGAGTGGCATCCTCTGGGAACGCCGTCACATGCACACCCTTGAGCAAGTGATTGATGAGATCGCCGTTGGTATTGACGCTCTTGACCACCTTGTTCAGTATGGTACTCTTACCCACTCCATTGATGCCACTGAGAATATTCACGTGGGGATCCAGTTCCCACACGATATGCTTCTTGCCGCTCCACAGCGAGTCAATCTCTATCTTCTGGATATAGTCGGCAAATTTCATGTTGGCCGTTTTCCCGTTCTGCATAGTCTTAGGATTTACTTATTTGATGTCGCAAAGATAGGAAAATAATCTGAAAGAAAAAAGTTTTTCGGTAATTATCTTTGTTAGGCAACAAAAATAACCGCTGTCATGCTTCACACAACAGCGGTCATTCATATTACTATGACAGATTTTTCTTAGTCTTGCATATTCGCCTCACGGGAACGCCATGCGGGCATAGCCGCTCCTGGATGACTAAAGTCGACCAGCGTGAGGTCGAAAATCAACGTACTGTAGGGGGGTATTCCCGAACTGGTCATGTCCTGACTACCATAGCCCAGCGTACTAGGTATATATACACGCCAATAGTCACCGCGATGCATGTGTTGCAGGGCTGTCTGCATACCAAGAATGAGGTTTGACAACTTCATCCTCGACGTAGCATTGGTCTGTATCGAATAGGTGCCATAGACGGTGCCGTCGAAGACATAGCCTTTAGGGAAACTGGTCGTCGGGATGATACGTCCCTGATAACCGCAGCGCACCGAGTCGGTATAGGTGGGCCTTTCTGTTTCCTCGCTGCTGTTGATGACCTTCACATAGATATAGTCAGTCGACGAGTCCTCGGTCTGTGGGTCGAGCGTGAAATTCTTGATGCGGCGCCAGGCGACAGGATCCTTGCTCAGCGAGTCTGCCAATGAGGCAAAGAACACCTCGTTACGCTCCTGCCAGTTGGCATATTCATCCTCCGAACCTGACTCCTCCGAACAGGAGACCGCAACCATACCTCCCACTACAAGTGGAAGGATGGTAAAGAGCAAGGTTTTCAGGAATTTCTGAATAATTTCATTCATGTCGTATCATTCTATCTACTCCCCTCCATCACAGGAAGGGTGGATTTACAATTTCTTCAGCAGGCTGGCAATGCTCACCTTATCCTCGATGATAGATGCCAGGTCACTAATCTTCACACGCTCCTGCTCCATGGTGTCGCGGAAGCGCAAGGTGACGCAGCCGTCCACAAGCGTATCGTGGTCAACGGTGACGCAGTAGGGCGTGCCGATGGCATCCTGACGGCGATAGCGTTTGCCGATGGAGTCCTTCTCGTCGTATTGTGTATTGAAGTGGAACTTCAGGTCGTTGACTATCTCACGTGCCTTCTCAGGCAGTCCGTCTTTCTTCACCAGCGGCATGACAGCCAGTTTAACAGGAGCCAGGGCAGCCGGCAGTCGTAACACCACGCGAGTCTCGCCGTTCTCCAGTTTCTCCTCGCAGTATGAGTGGCACATGATGCTAAGGAACATGCGGTCTACACCGATAGAGGTCTCAATGACAAACGGTGTGTAACTCTCGTTGGTCTGTGGGTCAAAGTACTTGATTGACTTGCCGCTGTATTTCTCATGCTGCGACAGGTCGAAATTAGTACGGCTGTGGATACCCTCCACCTCCTTGAAGCCAAACGGCATCTTGAACTCGATGTCGGTAGCAGCGTTAGCATAGTGAGCCAACTTGTCGTGGTCGTGAAAACGGTAGTTCTCTGCACCGAAGCCAAGGGCCTGATGCCAAGCCATACGGGTCTGCTTCCACTTGGGGAACCACTCCAACTCAGTACCAGGCTGAACGAAGAACTGCATTTCCATCTGTTCGAACTCACGCATGCGGAAGATGAACTGACGAGCCACAATCTCGTTACGGAAAGCCTTACCAATCTGTGCTATACCGAAAGGTATCTTCATGCGGCCTGTCTTCTGCACGTTCAGGTAATTAACAAAAATACCCTGAGCGGTCTCAGGACGCAGGTAAACCTTCATGGAGCCATCAGCCGAGGCACCCATCTCTGTGGAGAACATCAGGTTGAACTGGCGAACGTCAGTCCAGTTCTTCGTACCGCTGATAGGACAGACGATTTCCTCGTCGATGATAATCTGACGCAGAGCCTCCAGATCGGGACCCTGCATAGCCTCAGCATAACGAGCATGGAGGGCATCGCGTTTCTCCTTAGTTTCCTTTACGCGCTCGCTGGTTTCCAGGTATTTGGCCTCGTCGAAGGAGTCACCGAAACGCTTGCGTGCCTTCTCGACCTCTTTCTGAATCTTTTCGTCGTATTTTGCTATCTGGTCCTCAATGAGCACATCGGCACGATAGCGCTTTTTAGAATCGCGGTTGTCGATAAGAGGATCATTAAAAGCATCCACGTGACCAGAAGCCTTCCATACAGTGGGGTGCATGAAGATGGCACTGTCAATACCCACGATATTCTCATGCAGCAGAACCATCGACTTCCACCAGTATTCCTTGATATTATTTTTCAACTCAACGCCGTTCTGTCCGTAGTCGTAGACTGCACCCAGTCCATCATAGATATCGCTCGAAGGGAACACGAAACCATATTCCTTACAATGCGATACAATCTTTTTAAATACGTCTTCTTGTGCCATTTTTTATTTAATAATTAACTATTTACTTTTTTCAATTTGCGTGCAAAGGTACTAAATAATTCATAATTCGTAATTCATAATTAATAATTAATTTGCAAAAACCAAGCCCTTTAACTCCCTTTAACTCCTTTAACTCCTTTATTTCCCATTAATTTTGTAATTTTGCAGTCAAACTGGAAACCAAGCAATCAAATGGACGACGAAATAAAAGATCCAATCAACGATAGTTCTGAGTACAATGATGGCTCAGAAGGGCACTCCGACTATAAGCCCGTAAACCGCTTCGACGCCTCTGTGGTGCACCACCTCAGCGGCATGTACCAGAACTGGTTCCTCGACTATGCCTCGTATGTCATACTGGAGCGTGCGGTGCCCCATATCGAAGACGGATTCAAGCCCGTACAGCGCCGTATCATGCACTCCATGAAGCGCATGGATGACGGACGTTACAACAAAGTGGCCAACATCGTGGGCCACACTATGCAGTTCCACCCCCACGGTGATGCCTCCATCGGTGATGCCCTGGTGCAAATGGGACAGAAGGACTTGCTAGTCGATACGCAGGGTAACTGGGGCAACATCCTGACCGGCGACCGCGCCGCTGCACCACGTTACATTGAGGCCCGCCTGTCCAAGTTCGCCCTCGACACCGTCTTCAACCCCAAGACGACGGAATGGCAACTGTCCTACGACGGCCGTAACAAGGAGCCCATCACTCTGCCCGTGAAATTTCCGCTATTGTTGGCACAGGGTGCCGAAGGTATCGCCGTAGGCCTGTCATCGAAGATCCTGCCCCACAATTTCTGCGAGATCTGCGATGCCGCCATCGCCTACCTCCACGGTCGGGAGTTTCACCTCTACCCCGACTTCCAGACAGGTGGCTCCATCGATGTGTCGAAATACAACGATGGTCAGCGCGGCGGTGTGCTAAAGGTGCGCGCCAAGATTGAGAAACTGGACCAGAAGACACTCGTCATTCGCGACCTGCCTTTTACCAAGACCGTCAGTACTGTCATCGAGAGCATCACCAAGGCTATTGAGAAGGGCAAGATCAAGGCGCGCAATGTCACCGACCTTACCTCTGCACAGGTAGAGATACAGATACATCTGGCACCAGGCGTGTCGTCCGACAAGACCCTCGACGCACTCTATGCCTTTACTGATTGTGAGATCAACATCTCTCCCAACTGTTGTGTCATCAAGGACGAAAGACCGCAGTTCCTCACCATCTCCGATGTGTTGTGCCATTCCGTGGAGCGCACCAAGGACCTCATACGCCAGGAACTGGAGATACGCAAGGACGAACTCTTAGAGCAGTTCCACTTCTGCTCGTTGGAGAAGATTTTTATCGAAGAGCGCATCTACAAGGACAAGAAGTTTGAGGAGGCTCCCAATGTCGACAAGGTGTGCGAGCATATTGACAACCGACTGACACCTTACTACCCCACGCTGGTACGTGAAGTGACCAAGGAAGACATCCTTCGCCTATTGGAAATCAAGATGCAGCGCATCCTGAAGTTCAACAAGGAGAAAGCCGACGAACTGATGGCACGTATCAAGGCCGAGATTGAACAGATAGACCGTGACCTGGCCAACCTGGTGGAGGTGACATCCGACTGGTTCCAGTTCCTCAAGGACAAATATGGCAATGACCATCCACGTCTGACGGAAATACGCAACTTCGACACAATCGAGGCTACAAAGGTGGTCGAGGCCAACCAGAAACTCTACATCAACCGTCAGGAAGGCTTCATAGGCACGGGACTTAAGAAAGACGAGTTCGTGTGCAACTGCTCCGACATCGACGACATCATCATTTTCTACAAGGACGGAAAGTTCAAGGTAGTACGCGTAGCCGAGAAACTCTTCGTGGGCAAGAACGTTATGTGGCTGGGGGTATTCAAGAAAAATGACAAGCGCACTATCTATAATATGGTGTACCGCGACGGAAGACAAGGGCCCTGCTACATCAAACGCTTCAATGTGACTGGCATCACCCGCGACCGCGAGGTGGACACCACTCTGGGCACACCAGGCACCAAAGTGCTCTATTTCACCGTCAACCCCAACGGCGAGGCCGAGGTCATCAAGGTAACCCTCGACGCCTCTGTACAGGTTGCTCATCCGCGCATGAGCATCTTCCTCGAACGGTCTTTCGCCTCCATCGACATCAAAGGCCGTGCGGCCAAGGGCAACCTGCTGACCAAGTTCCCCGTCCACCGCATCTCGCTGAAGAGCCAGGGACACTCCACCCTGGGTGGACGCAAGGTGTGGTTCGACCCCGATGTCAACCGTTTGAACTACGACGAACACGGAGTTCTGTTAGGCGAGTTCTTCGATGACGACCAGATCCTGGTAGTGCTGAAGAACGGTGACTACTACCTGACCAACTTCGATGTCAACAACCACTACGAGGAGAACATACTGCGCATTGAGAAATACCAGCCCGATAAAGTGTGGACGGCTGTTCTCTTCGATGCCGACAACCAAGGCTATCCCTATCTGAAGCGCTTCCTGATGGAAGGTATGAAACGCAAGCAGAACTTCCTGGGCGACAACCAACAGTCCATGCTGGTACTGCTCAGCGACGTGACATATCCACTCATCCGCGTCACCTATGGCGGGGCTGACGAGTACCGCGGTTCCGAAGACATTGATGTCGAACAGTTCATTGCCGTCAAGGGATTCAAAGCCAAGGGTAAGCGCATCAGCACCTGGCAGATAGAGAGCATCGTGGAACTGGAGCCCGTCAGATTCCCTGAAGAACCGGAGGAACCAGAGACTCCTGATTCTTCGGATGGTATGGATAACGTCGATCCTGATGCTGGCAAGAGCGAGCAACAGGTCATTGACGAAATGACCGGTCAACTCAGGCTGTTCGATGATGAAATGTAGTGCTTGGCTATTGGCTGTTGGCTGTTGGCTATTGGCTGTTGGGAGTGCAAGGGCTCAACAAAGTTATCAGGTCGGTATCGGCCCTACCCGAATACTCGACACCTACCTGTCGCAGGAGAAATTCAGCGGCACAGGATTTACTTTTCTCAGCACCAACATGACCGGCAGGGAAAGCAGCCGGTGGAGCACACTCTGGCAGCACATGGTCAATCTGTCCACAACCAAAGACCGCACCAAGGACGGCAGCGAACTGGAAGGCGCCTACCACCTCTCCTTCGCTCGCTACTACGGCTGGGAATTCATGGAGGGCAAATGGCAGGTGAAGGCCGGCGGACTGGCCGACCTGGGGGTAGGTTTCATCTACAACACACGCAACGGCAACAACCCCGCACAGGCACGAATAGGACTGCAACTTTGTCCCTCGGCTATCACCACCTACCACCTTGGCCAGTTCTCGTTGCGATATGCACTCGACCTGCCTCTAGTCGGTGTGGCCTTCAGTCCCAACTATGGTCAGTCCTACTACGAGATCTTCTCCCGCGGCAACTACGACCACAACATCGTGCCCACCACCTTCGTCTCTGCCCCCTCTTTCCGCCAGCAATTCAACGTTATGTGGCATTGTTCACGTAGCCTCTCTCTCACCGTAGGCTACCTGGGCGACTACCAGCAGTTGCAGGTCAACAACCTGAAGCAGCACGTGTTATCGCACCGCTTCATGGTTGGCATCGTTCGCGGATTATGAGAAATCCACTAATATGCGGAACACCTTACCAGGATTCTCACTCCACCAGCGCATGGTGTCAAGTGCTTCTTCCGGCTTGATAACTTTTGTTATCAACTCATCAACAGGACAGGTGCCACGTTCCAGATAGTGGATGACAGCACGGAAGTCAGAGGGTTGTGCATTGCGCGACCCACGAATGTCCAGTTCCTTCTGTACGAAGTATTTCGTCTGAAACGACACCTCCGACTTCGCATAGCCGATACACACCACCCGACCCGTAAAGGCCACTTCGTCGACAGCCATCTGGTAAGTAGGTACGCTGCCCACAGCCTCAATCACCACATCAGGACCGAAGCCACTGGTCATGTCCAGCAGACGCTGGTGCACATCCTCCGTCTTGGTATTGATGACATACGACGCGCCCATCTTCTTGGCCAGTGCCAACTTCTTATCATCGATATCGGCAGCAACCACGGTAGCGCCACGCATAGCAGAACGTACCACGGCACCCATACCTACCATACCGCAACCGATGACCAGTACCACGTCGATATCCGTCACCTGTGCACGACTCACTGCATGGAAGCCTACGCTCATCGGTTCTACCAGTGCACACACCTTGGGGGTGAGCAGTCCAGCAGGAATCACCTTCTCCCAAGGCAGCACGATATACTCCTTCATGGCACCGTTGCGCTGTACGCCCAATGTCTCGTTGTGCTGACAGGCGTTGACACGCTGGTTACGGCACGATGCACACTTGCCACAGTTGGTATAGGGGTTGCAGGTCACCACCATACCAGGTTTCAGTCCGTTGGGCACATCCTCACCTACAGCCTCGATGACGGCCCCCACCTCATGGCCAGGGATGACCGGATTCAAAGCCATCGTGTTACGGCCCAAAAACGTATTGATATCACTGCCGCAGAAACCCACATAGTGCAGTTTCAGCAGTATCTCGCCGCGGCCAGGAGCCTGTGGCTTCTCCATTTCAATGATGTTCAGTTCTTGTGAATGTGTAATTTGTATTGCTTTCATAATCTTCTTTATTTTTACTATCAACTATCTACTCTGACATATTTTTTATATAAGGTAATTCCGGCAACTTCTTAAAGCCATAGAACTGGCGGGCATTCTCACCTAAGAAGAGTGATTTCTCATCGTCAGTAAGTTCCTTGCTCTTGCTCACGAAATCATACGACATCCGATAGGTGATGGCCGTGATCGTGCGGGGATAGTCAGAGCCCCACATCAAACGGTCTATGCCTACCCATTCGGCAGCCTCACGGATGCGGCGGATAGCCGTAGGATAAGGATAGAACTCAGGGTTATACAGCCACGTGATACCACCCGACTCCACCATGACATGCTTACCCTCACGGGCTAAGAGTACCTGGCTGCGGAACGAGGGCGTGGTAGGCATTCCGAAATGACCGATAGCCACCTTCAACTGAGGACACTCCTGTATCACCTCACGCATCTGGCCTATCTGCGTCTCATCATCGCCCAAGCACATCGAGCACACCAGTCCATACCGCTCCATCAGTTTGAACACTGGCATCAGGTCGGTTAGGGGTTGAGCCATGCGATGTCCAGGAAAGGCAATACCCTTCAGTCCCATATTGACCACGGCTTCAGCCTCATCCGTATTCCAGGCCATGCCCATGCAGAAGAAACGGTCGGGATAGCGGCGCTGCACATCGGCCAAATAGTCATTCTGGCATCCGTCTATAAGTTCCTGCACCACAACGGCTCCCCCCACCTGTGCATAGTTCATGTTCGAGAGGAATACCTCGGCAGTATTCTGTCCGTCAATCATAAACGGTGGCAACATCTGCACCTCCTCATCGAAGAAGATACTGCGTCCGTTCTTCAGCGACAAGATCCGCTTGCCGTCAACCGTTGTGTCCTGCTTCAGCCACAGGTGACTATGTGCATCGATTATGAGTTTGCCCATGTCACACGCTGTTGATCACCGATGATTTCCTTCACCTCATTCACCAAATCCCAATCGGGTTCCTCGTTGGCCCACTCTATATTGCGACGCACATTGGCAGGATTGGCCGAAGAGAAGAGGGTTGATGCGATGCGGGGATTGCTTACACTATACTGTACGGCCAGTTTCTCAATAGGATAGCCCTTCGCGTTGCAATACTCGGCGGCTTTCTGGCATGCCTCCACCAATGGTTTGGGAGCAGGATGCCAGTCGGGCACACCACGCTGACTGAGCAAGCCCATGCTAAGGGGAGACGCATTGACCACACCGACACCCTCATGTTCGAAGAAACCCATGAAGTCACCCAAGGCATCATCGTTCAAGGTATAGTGACAGAAGTTCAAGACACTCTCCACCACCCCTTTCTCACAATGTTCTATCACCCATTTCAGGTTCTGCAGTTGCAGGTCAGTGATGCCTACATGCCCTACAACCCCTTTCTCACGCAGAGCCACCAATGCCGGCAAGGTCTCATCGACCACCAGTTGCAGACCGCCAGGACGGGCAGCCTGGAACTCAATATCGTGTACATTGATCAAGTCAATGTACTCTATACCCAGCCGTTCCATGCTCTCATAGACACTATCGGTGACGCGCTTGGCCGAATAGTCCCATGTATTCACGCCATCCTTGCCATAGCGTCCCACCTTCGTACTCAAGAAGTACTTTTCACGCGGGATGTTCTTCAGGGCCTTACCCAGTACGGTCTCTGCCTTGTAGTGACCGTAATAGGGACTCACATCAATAAAGTTGATACCTCCCTCGATGGCTGCCTCCACTGCCTCGAAACTCTCTTTCTCGTTAGTCTCACGAAACACGCTGCCCAGCGACGACGCGCCAAAACTCAAATGGGAAATCTTCATTCCCGTCTTTCCTAATTCTGTATATCTCATATCTCAAAACACTAAACACTAAACTCTAAACACTCAATACAGATGAAAAATACGCTCTGCCGGTTGCCATTTCTCGTCACTTCTGGCATTCGGACTACAGCCTTGGAACTTTGCGACGAAAGCCTCCCATTCCGCCTGTCGCGGAAGGGTGGCCAATCGGTTCATCGCTTCTTGCCAGTCGAAGTCGGCAGGCGTGTCAACAATCATCACCAGTCTGTTGCCCAGCATATATAGTTCCATCTCAAGGATGCCTACAGCCTTTATGCCTTCACGTATCTCCTTCCAGTGATGCGCCTCGGAATGCCAATAGCGATACTGTGCCATCAGTTTCGGATCATCGGTCATCTCCAGGAACTGCACGTAGCGTTTCGTCTTACCTTCCGACAAAGTCTGAATATATCCCTCCATCATCCCCTCATTTGTTACTTTTAACTCTCAACTTCCTATACATGATTCCATAGAAGGCGCATACCACGAAACATACCAACGGAATGATATAGGCTATCTGATAGACATCTGCGTTCTGATTCATGATATAGGCCGTAAACTGTGGCACGCAGGCATTACCCACGATAGCCATCACGAGGAAGGCTGACCCCGACTTGGTCTGTTCACCAAGTCCGTCGAGGGCCAGCGAGAACTGCGTGGGATAGATAATCGACATGAAGAACGACACCGCCAGCATGGCATAGAGTCCCACATAGCCGCCGAATGCCATGATAACGCCACACAGCACCACATTCATCAGGGCATAGACCGTCAGCATGTGTTCCGGCTTGAAAGTACCCATCAGCAAGGTACCGATCCATCGGCCTGCCAGAAAAGCCAGCATATAGAGGCCAAAGAACGTGGTAGCCGTATCTTCCGCTATACCCGCATACTTACAGCAATAGACAAGGAACAAACTGTTGATAGCCGTCTGACCGCCATTATAGAAGAACTGTGCAATGACGCCCCAACAAAGGTGCGGCCTCTTCATAGTTGAGAAATCGATGAGTTTCGAGTTCCGTGCCGATGCGCTTTCCTCTTCGCCCACCTTGGGCAGTTTCACCCATACCAGCACCAATGCCACGATGATGAGTGCCAATGCCAGTAGCAGGTAGGGCAGTTTCATGGAGTCGGTCTCGGTCTGTATGAAGCCTTCCCATCCGCCTGGATAGTCTACCGGCAGCGTCTCACGCGTATAGTCATTGCCACTGAGCACCAACTTACTCAGGAACATGGCTGAGATAAAAGCACCCAGACCATTGAACGACTGCGCCAGATTCAAGCGCCTTGGGGCCGAACTGGCCTCGCCCAACACCGTGACGTATGGATTAGCGGCCGTCTCCAAGAAACACATACCCGTGGCTATCACAAAGAAGATGCAGAGATACACTCCATAACTCTTTACCATGGCTGCTGGGAAAAACAGCAAACCACCCATGGCTGCTATCAGCAGACCTGTGATGATACCCAACCTGTAACTATAGCGGCGCATAAACATCGCTATCGGTATGGGGCACACGAAATAGGCCAGCCAGTAGGCACTCTCGGTAAACGAGGCCTCAAAAGTATTCAGTTCGCAGGTCTTCATCAACTGTCGAATCATCGTCGGCAGCAGATTACTACTGATAGCCCATAGGAAAAACAGGCAGAAAATCAGGCCAAGGGCCAGTTTTGTATGCTTCATCGCATCTATCGCTTTTAGAGTTTACGTTATTGACGATGCAAAGGTAGTAATAATCCTGCCATCCACGCATTACAATACAATCTTTTTATAGCACAAAATTGTCTTTTCCTTGTTTTATTCAAATAATTGTCGTATCTTTGCGCTCATAAATACTACTCGAAATGAAATTCATTCATTATTCATTAGTTATTGTCTGCCTACTGACGCTTTGCACGTCATGCGTGGACGAGGAACAGTTCGACAACTCGCCCCAGGGCAACATAGAGGCTCTGTGGAAGATCATCGACGAGCACTACTGCTTCCTGGACTACAAGCACGAAGCCTATGGACTTGACTGGGATGAGGTGCATCAAAAATACAGGACACAGGTGAACGGCAACATGACCAGCAAGCAACTCTTTGAGGTGCTCACCAACATGCTGGCCGAACTGCGCGACGGCCACGTCAACCTGACTGCCGCCCACGACTTCGGGCGCTACTGGTCCTGGTACGAGGACTACCCCACTAATTTCAGCGACAGCCTATTGCGCCGCTATATGGGCACCGACTACAAGATTGCCTCAGGCATCGACTATCGCATCCTTGACGACAACATCGGCTACATACGCTATGAGAGTTTCAACGATGCCATCGGCGAGGGCAACCTCGACGAGGTATTCATGCACATGATGCTCTGCCAAGGCCTCATCGTCGATATTCGCAGCAACAGCGGCGGCATGCTGACCAATGCCGAGAAACTGGCGGCACGCTTCTGTCAGGAACGCACGCTGGTGGGCTATATGCAGCACAAGACAGGACCTGGACACAACGATTTCTCGGCCCGCGAACCCGTCTATCTCGAGCCATCAGGCAATATCCGTTGGAACAAGCCCGTGGTGTTGCTCACCAACCGCCATGTCTATAGTGCCGCCAACGAGTTTACCGCCTATATGCAGGCCATGCCCTTAGTGACCATTGTCGGCGATCACACTGGCGGCGGTGCAGGCATGCCATTCAACAGCAGTCTGCCTAACGGCTGGAACGTACGTTTCTCCGCCGTGCCGATGTACAATGCCCAAGGCCAGTCCATAGAGTTCGGCATCGCTCCAGACCACCTGGTTCAGCAGACCGACAGCGATTTTGCCAAAGGCCGTGACACCATCATAGAGTATGCACGGGAATTATTGCAATAAGACAGATTGTCCAAAAAAGAGAGCCAAAAAGGAGTTAACCTTATTTGTTTATTCCTTTGGTTATATGAAAAAAAGTTATTATCTTTGCGCTCATAAATTACGTAACAATGCTACAGATTGAGATTGACGAAGGCAGCGGGTTCTGCTTCGGTGTGACAACGGCCATCAAGAAGGCTGAGGAGGAACTGGCGGAGGGCAAGACGCTCTACTGCCTAGGCGATATCGTGCATAATGGCATGGAGTGCGAGCGGCTGCGACAGATGGGACTCATCACCATCAACCACGACGAGATGCGCCAGTTGCACGACGTGAAGGTGCTGCTGCGTGCCCACGGCGAGCCACCCGAGACCTACGAGTTGGCCCGACGCAACAACATCGAGATCATCGATGCCACCTGTCCTGTGGTGCTGAAACTGCAGAACCGCATCAAGGAGCAATACAATGAAAATCTCAAACCTCCAACCTCCGCTCGAGCTTGCTCGCTTTCACCAAGCGAAGCGACTGAAAGAAACCTCAAACCTCAAATCGTTATCTTCGGCAAGAAAGGTCATGCCGAGGTGCTGGGACTGGTGGGACAGACGAAGGGGACGGCCATCGTCATGGAGAGTTTCGACGAGGTGAAACGGCTGGACTTTACACGCGACATCTATCTGTACTCGCAGACCACGAAGTCGCTGGACGAGTTCCACCACATCATCGACTACATACAGCAGCACATCTCGAAGGAGGCGACATTCAAGAGTTTCGACACCATCTGCCGTTCTGTGGCCAACCGCATGCCTAATATCTCACGTTTCGCTGCACGCCACGACCTGATACTCTTCGTTTGCGGGCGTAAGAGCAGTAACGGCAAGGTGCTTTTCAACGAGTGTCTGCGTGTCAATCCCAACACGCACCTCATTGAGGGACCGGAGGAGATAGACCCCAGTTGGCTGGAGGGTATTGGCTCGGTGGGTATCTGTGGAGCCACCTCGACGCCCAAATGGCTGATGGAGCAATGTGAGTTAAGAATTAAGAATTAAGAATTTAGAATTAAGATGTGTCGGCTTCGCCGAGTAGGAATTAAGAGTTAAGAATTAAGATGTTGCGGTTATTCCTGATCCTTATCATCTGCCATTTGTCACTTCTCACTTCTGTGGCCCAGCGGCCTCGATATGAGAAGATGTCGCCCCTGCTGCGACAGTTGGTGCAGGAGAGTAGGAGGGATGGACGCGTGATGCATAGGGGTGCAGGGAGCCAGAAACCGCAACTCGTCTGCGCCTTCGTCAAGGCCACCGACCCCAAGGCCTTCTCCGACTACGACTGCAAGGTGCTGGCTCAGGTAGGTCAGGTGTATATCGCCTCCATCCCTATAGGAGAACTGACGGCTCTGTCGCTCGACAGCCGCGTGCTCCGTATGGAGGCCCGTCAGGGTAACAGCCTCACCAACGACTGGATGCCTTCAATCCTGAATGCCCTGCCTGCCTACAGCGGCGAGAACCTACCGCAGGCCTATACGGGTCGTGGCGTGGTGGTGGGCTTGATGGACATCGGCTTCGACCTGACCCATCCCACGTTCTACAGTAACGACACGACGGAATATCGCATTCGCCAGTTCTGGGATATGCTCTCTACCGACACGGTGGGAAGCCCGTTCTACGTGGGACGCGACTATGTGGGACGCGAGGCCCTGCTGGAGGTGGCCCATTCGCGCGACGGCCTCGACCAGTCGCACGGCACCCATACGGCTGGCATCGCCGCAGGCAGCGGCTACGGCTCTCCCTATCGTGGAATGGCTCCTGAGGCTGACCTCTGCCTGGTGTCCAATGCTGTCAGCGACGATATCATCTATATCGACTCGGCCGACTACTATAAGTACACCTTCGCCACCGACGCACTGGGATTCAAGTATATGTTCGACTATGCGAAGAGCCAGGACAAGCCCTGCGTCCTCTCGTTCAGCGAGGGCAGCATGCAGGACTTCTGGGGCTACGACCAACTGTACTACGAGATGCTCGACTCGCTGATGGGACCAGGACGCATTCTGGTGTCGTCAGCAGGTAACAACGGCCATAAGAAGACCTGGTTCCGCAAGCCTGCCGGCGTACACTCGGCGGGTGCTTTCATCAATGCAAGCAGTCAGCAGGCGATGCTCACTTTCAAGTCGGCTGATGACTTCACCCTGCGGTTTGTGCTCTATGGCGAGACCAACGATACGCTGCTGGTCCCCTCTGCCCAGGTGCTCGCACAGCCCGACTCTTCACTCTTCGTCCATGCCGGCGAGGCAGACTCTTTACACTATACGTTCCACTTCTCGCTTCAGACAGAGGCCTATCCGTCGTGCTACAACCCCTCGGAGGTGTGCTATGACGTGACGGTGCTCACCACAAACAATGTGGGTGTCACCAATCCCTTGTCTGTCGAGGTGATAGGCGTGGAGGCCGATGTGGAGTATTTCAAAGTGAACGCCAATCTCCTCACCAATCGCCTCAATCCCGCCTTGAATGCCGGCGAGAAGGTGTGCAACATCAATTCGCCCAGTAGTGCTCCGCGTGTCATCAGCGTGGGAGCCACCACCTATCGCGACAGCATTCAGAACAAGAACGGTGTGTGGATGAAGTACTGGACGGGTGAGGCTGGCAAGCGTGTGGACTTCTCGTCGGTAGGACCGACATTCGACGGGCGTGTAAAGCCTGACGTGATGGCTCCTGGCAACAACGTCATCTCTGCATATAGCAGTTACTACCGTGAGGCGCATCCTGAGTCGGGCGACCTGCGCTGGGATGTGGCGGTGTTCCCCTTCGGCGAGCGCACCTACTCCTGGACGTCGAATAGCGGCACCTCGATGTCGTGTCCGGCTGTGGCAGGGGCCATTGCCCTGTGGCTGCAGGCCAAGCCCGACCTCACACCGGAAGAGGTGATGGGGGTCATCAGCCGTACAAGTCGTCGGCTTGAGTCCTCGCTCACCTATCCTAATAATTACTATGGCTATGGGGAATTGGATGTCTATCGCGGTCTGCTCGACATCCTGGGGGTGGACCGTATAGAGACTGTCTCGACGCAGCATACTCCTGCCCGCATCACCCTGAGTGGCGATGTGCTTACCATCACGCCCTCTGAGCCTCTCACCAGCGATGCCCGTCTGCGCCTCTTTACCGTCGGAGGCCGTCTGCAGCGCGATGTCCGCCTATTGGCAGGCGAGTCGGGCTACCGTCTCTCCCTCAGCACGCTTCCCTCGGGTATCTACGTCGTTCAACTCGACGGTCCTTCTGCCGTCAAGGGCTCCACGTTGATCAGGAAGTAGGTCTGTTTCCTCAGAAACTTATGGAAACGCGGCTTATTTCGTGGCCTTCTCAAACTGCTCCATGAGCCACTGGTTCTGCTCGTCGATGGTCATGTGACTATTGTCGAGCAGAAGGGCATCGTCGGCCTGACGCAGGGGCGACACGTCACGATGGGAGTCAATATAGTCGCGCTCCTGCACGTTCTTCAGAATGTCGGCATAGTCGGCAGGCATGCCTTTCTGCTGCAGTTCGTCATAACGGCGCTGGGCACGCACCTCGGCGCTGGCGGTGACGAAAATCTTCAGTTCGGCATGGGGGAAGACGGTGGTGCCGATGTCGCGGCCATCCATCACGATGCCGCCTTCGAGACCCATCTTCTGCTGTTGGGCCACAAGGGCTGTGCGTACAAAGGGGATGGCGGCGATGGGGCTGACGTGGTTGCTCACCTCGAGTGAGCGTATCTCGCGCTCCACATTCTCACCATTGAGAAACGTGGTGGTCTTGCCGTCCACCAAGCGCTGATCAATAGTGATCTGGGGCATTGCCTCGCGAAGAGGCTCTTCGAGTACGGCACCATCGGCTGTAAAGAACTGATGACGCAGGGCGTAGAGGGTGACGGCACGATACATGGCACCGGTATCTACATAGACATAGCCCACCTTGCGGGCCAAGTCTTTGGCCATCGTGCTCTTTCCGCACGAGGAATGGCCGTCAATGGCTATGGTAATCTTTTTCATCTTATTTTATTTTTTCGTTCTTTCGTTTATTCGATTATTCGATTATTCGTTTTCCCGATATCCCGATATATCGATATGTCGATATGTCGAGATGCCGTTATAACGCGTAACTGATATTAATCACTAATGACGATGATGACACGTGGTATTTGGCGTAGGCCACATGCAACTGGAAGCGCTCCAGCATGAGGCCGCCACCCAGCGAGAGGCCTGCGCCGTGGCTGCTGGTATCGTCGCCACTGGTGATCTTCATCTCCGAGGCACGCAGACCGTTGTAGCCGGCTGCCAGATAGAACTGCTCGGAGAGAATGAGGTCGGCACCGATGACGATATGCTTGCCCAGACCGTACTGCCAGTCGTTGAGCCTGACCAGCGTAGCCGACAGGCGCAGCGGTGAGCCCACGAGGCGCTTAGTGACACCCAGTTGCAGGTCGAGTGGCATCGACTCATAGTTGTCGTCGTAGGCCTTGATTTGTCCGCCCAGGTTGCGGATGACGGCACTCAGGCTCCATTCCGTATCGGGGTGGTAGTAGTTCATGCCCAGATCAACGCAGGCTCCCATCGCGTTGTAGTTGCCGATGTAGGATGTCACCAGACGGGCGGTGATACCGCCACTCAGGTTCTCGGCCAGACCATAGGCGAAGGTGCCGCTCAAGGCGATGTCGCGTGCGCTGAAGGTGCCTGTCTGCTGGTTGTCTATGGTGGTCTCCTTCATCTCGCCGTAGTTGATGAAGCGGCCTTGCACGCCCCATGTACCACGCTCGCCAACGGCTTTGGCAAACGAGGCACTGGCTGTCACCGAACCCTGCATGTAGGTCATCATGTTCAGGTTGAGCGTCTTGTCGGCCACCATATTAATAAGGGCGGGATTATGGAACACCAGCGAGGCGTCGGCATCCGCAATCGTGATGTTGTCGCCGCCCAGAGCCGTCACGTGGGCACTGACTGGCAGACGCAGGAAGTTGAACACATCCTGACTGTCCTGCGCCCTCGTAGAGAGCACAAGCAGCAACAGCAGTAATGTGATGAGATGTTTCTTCATCTGATTTATCAAAGTAACGAGAATTACGGATAATTATTGTGTAGAACGCGAATTACAATTTTTCTTAATTCTTAATTCGTAATTCTTAATTCTTGATTTTATTACTTACCTTTGCACTCGTTATGCTCGAAGTGAAGAAGAGCCGTCAGGCTGATTTGAATCGGGGATGGATGCAGCGCTTCCTGCTGGGACTGCTGATAGCAGCGGGGGGGCTCTACGTGGGGCTGGAGTATTCCTTCACGCCCGATGACCCGTTGGACGATCCTGAACTCTTCGAGATGCTGGCTGGCGATGAGGAACTGTCATCGCTGCTGCGGCCCGAGAACGAACTGGTCCTGGCTCCCAAGGCAGAACCGAAGCCTGCCATTCGGCTGGTGGTCGTCGACGAGGAACAGTCTGTTGATGTCTTGCAGGAGCAGGAAAGCGTGGAAACCGATGTCGACGGCGACATGGAGGCTATGGAGGAAGACGAACTGGAGCCGCCGCCAGCCGTTGACGAAGAGGCTGTGGTGTTTCGTGTCGTGCAGGACATGCCACAGTTCCCGGGTGGGGCTACTGAGTTCATGAAGTGGCTGACGCGCAACCTGAAGTACCCCCAATATCTTGCACAACAGAAAGTGCAGGGCAAGGTGGTGGCTGAGTTTATCGTCAACCAAGACGGCTCCATCACCGATGTCAATATCGTAAAGTCGCTCCATCCACAATGCGATCGGGAGGTGTTGCGCGTGCTGCGTATGATGCCCCGATGGACTCCTGGCATCCAGAACGACCAGCCCTGCCGCACCAAGGTCTGCATACCGGTGGTGTTTAAGATTTGATAATTAAATGATAAAAAGAGATATGATTGCATCCGAAGAAATCCTGAGAATCGTGAACGAGGGCCTGGAGGCTCTCCCGTATGACCGCCGTCCTGTGTCGCTCTACGAACCTATCCGCTATGTGCTCTCGTTGGGGGGCAAGCGCATCCGTCCCGTGCTGATGCTGTTGGGCTACAACCTCTACAAGGACCATCCTGAGGATATCCTCATGCCGGCACTTGGTTTGGAAACTTATCACAACTACACGCTGCTGCATGATGACTTGATGGACAATGCCGACCTGCGTCGCGGTCACCAGACGGTGCACAAGAAGTGGGATGCCAACACGGCCATCCTCTCTGGCGACTCGATGCTGGTGCTGGCCTATCAGCGCATAGCGCAATGCGATGCCGCCTATCTGCCGCAGGTGCTGGACCTCTTCACCGAGACGGCTCTGGAGATTGGCGAGGGACAGCAGTACGACATGGACTTCGAGAACCGTAACGATGTGACAGAGGACGAATATATCGAGATGATCCGCCTTAAGACCAGCGTACTGCTGGCCTGCGCCCTGAAGATTGGTGCCATCTTGGGCGGAGCCTCGAAAGAGGATGCTGACTTGCTCTATCAGTTTGGTGAAGAGATTGGCCTGGCTTTCCAGTTGCAGGACGACCTGCTCGATGTCTATGGCGACCCGAAGGTCTTTGGTAAGGCCATCGGTGGTGATATCACCTCGAACAAGAAGACCTATATGCTCATCAATGCCGTCAACCGTGCCAATGCTGAACAGCGGGCAGAACTGATGCGCTGGATTGATGCCAAGACCTTCAATCGTCAGGAGAAGGTGGCTGCCGTCACCCGCCTCTACGATGAGATAGGTATCCGGCAACTCTGCGAGGAGAAGATCAACTTCTACTTTGAACAGGCTCGTCAGACCCTCAGCAAGGTCAATATTCCCGATAATCGCAAGCAGCACCTTCGTGCCTACATGGACGAATTGTTGCACCGCAACAAATAATGGTAATGGTGTTCAGCGTTTCCCCCACAAATAATGGTGTCCAGCGGTTCCCCCACAAATAATGGTGTCCGACGGTTCACCCGTCGAAAAAGAATATGAATTACATCGATACGCATTGCCATCTGGACGGTGAGGAATTCAACGCCGACCGCGAGGCCGTGATGCAGCGGGCCCGTGAGGCTGGGGTTGGGAAGATTTTCCTTCCTGCCATTGATCTGCCCTCGTCGCAACGCATCCTGAGCCTCTGCCTGCAGCATCCTGGATTCCTCTATCCCATGGTCGGCCTGCACCCAGAAGAGGTGCGTGCCGACTGGCGTGAGCAACTGGCCGCCATCAAGGAACTGATCATTTCTCTCACCACTCACCTCTCACCTCTCACCAATAGAATCCTCGCCATCGGCGAGGTGGGCCTCGACTTCTATTGGAGCCGTGAGTTTGAGCAGGAGCAACTGGATGCCTTTGAAGAACAGGTGTGCTGGGCTGTCGAGTTCCAGTTGCCCCTGATGATCCACTGTCGCAAGGCGCAGAACGAACTTGTTGCCATCCTGAAACGCTATAAGGACGACCTTCCTGGTGGCGTGTTCCATTGTTTTACGGGCAACGACGTTGAGGCGCGCCAACTCCTGGAGTTTCCCCGCTTCGTGTTAGGCATAGGCGGTGTTCTTACCTTTAAGAAGAGCCACCTGCCCGAGGTGTTGCCAGCCTGTGTGCCCCTCGACCGTATCGTCCTCGAGACCGATGCTCCCTACATGGCACCCGTCCCCCTGCGTGGCCAGCGCAACGAGAGTGCATTTCTGGTGCATGTCATCCGCAAGTTAGCCGAGACTTATCATGTCAGCGAAGACGAAATCTGCCGTCAGACCAACGCCAATGTCGCCCGCGTATTCGGATAGAAGGTTAACAAATTATAAATCTCAAACCTCAAACCTCAATTCTCAAAAGAAATTATTACCTTTGCACCCAAATTTAAAAAAATGGCTGCGAGGATGGGCTGCACCTCGGCAAAGAGCAAGTTCTTTGCACTCGGTCCGCATCATCCTTGACACCCTAAAGGAGAGGTGCTCGAGTGGTTGAAGAGGCACGCCTGGAAAGCGTGTAACCGGCAAAACTGGTTCGCAGGTTCGAATCCTGTTCTCTCCGCAAGAATGAACAGGTTCAAAGCTCCGAGGAAAAACCTCGGGGCTTTCTTGTTCTCTCCGCAAGAATGAACAGGTTTCTATCCCTCAACCCACAAAATTCTCCGTATTAAAAAGTTCGCTAAAATTTGCAAGATTCCAAAATATGTCGTATCTTTGCATCACGGAATTTACGTGACGGAAAATCCGTGACGGAATTTACGTAATGATTTCTCACACGCAACAAGACTATATTATGGCAAAAAAGAACATCATCGAACTTCAGAACCCCTTTATTTGCGCGGGTTACGTAAGTCCAAGGTACTTCTGTGACCGTACAGAAGAGACTGAAGAACTGATTGCAAACATGAAAAACGGGCGCAATACGACACTCATTTCTCCCAGAAGAATTGGGAAGACAGGGCTTATTAAGAATGCATTCTATCAACTAAAAAGGGAAGATAAAGATGCTGTATGTATCTATCTTGACATCTTCCCAACCAAGAATCAGCACGATTTTGTTCAACTTTTAGGCACGGCCATAGCCCAGCATGTCCTGTCAGTAGAACAAAAAGCCATGAAGAAACTTCTGGAGTTTTTCGGTTCATGGCGTCCTCTATTCACCGCCGATCCCGTTACTGGCGCACCATCTGTATCCGTCAGCATTGAACCCACACAGTCAGAAATGACACTCAAAGCCATTTTCAATTATCTGAATCAGAGCAAGCATCCCGTATATATTGCCATCGACGAGTTTCAGCAGATCACCTATTACCCAGAAACAGGTACGGAAGCCCTTCTGCGTTCATACACACAATTTGCGCCCAACGTACACTTCATTTTCTCTGGCAGCAAACTGCGTCTGATGGCCCAGATGTTCAACTCACCCGAACGTCCGTTTTACCAAAGTACAGCGTCTATGGGTTTGAATCCACTACACGAAGAGATCTATTACGATTTCGCTCGTCGTTTCTTCGAAGGCAAGAAAGGAGATCTTACCCAGAGTGCCTTTCACTACATCTATCAGAGATTCGATGGCATCACATGGAATGTACAGCAGATTCTAAACCGACTATACGAAACGAGCAAGCAGGTGGACAGCGAACAACAGGTAAATGAAGCCATTCAGCATATCATCAACCAGAATGGCATGCAATATGAGACGCTCATGTCTTTCCTGACCGACAACCAGTTATCACTATTAAAAGCCATCGCCAAAGCCGACTATGTGGAGAGTCCACAAAGCAACGAGTTTATCAGGCAATACGACCTTCCCAGTCCCAGCAGTATCAAAACAGCATTGACAACGCTGCTCGACAAGGAGATGGTATATCAGGACACCAAAGGCTATTTCGTCTACGATCGTTTCCTTAATCTCTGGCTAAAACGATGAGCAAAAAGATGGCGGTGATCCCCATCGAATATCTATCTGACAAAGAAATGCCTCGGACGCCTCGTCCGAACGGCATCTACGCCCCATTCCGATGCTTTGCACGAGTCATCCGAATGCTTCCTTACCCCCCTAAGGAAGCATCGGAACGGAGGTTAAAGAGCATCGGAACGAGAGACGCCACCCTCCCGTCACGATAATTGGCTGACATCTATTACTTATGTACCATTTACGCAGATTTATGTTCCTTGAAGTGTAAAGGACAAAAATCTGTCATAAATCTATCAAAAATCTTTCGCTGTGATGGACAGATTATTATTATTGTTCGATTATTGTAGATTTTTCAAAAAAAAGTTCATTAATTTGGCTAAAGTGTCATATGTCATGTTAAATCTCTGGTTTACTGATGATTATCCTATGACACCTTGGTGCTTAAAGTGTCATGCTAGTGTCATATTATGTTATAATCATGCTGTAAAATGAGGCTATAAATAGCGTAAATGATTGAATAACAGCATAGTT
>Ga0310695_10001421_pt1 | contig 56818 bp, 61 predicted proteins | sample RumenRJG_04DNA_FD_203882 | JGI IMG/M metagenome (GOLD analysis project Ga0310695, IMG submission 203882) | Bovine rumen microbial communities from Lethbridge, Alberta, Canada - RJG_04 (v2) (version 2) | ecosystem: Host-associated > Mammals > Digestive system > Stomach > Rumen | place: Canada...
ATAGTATTCATAGCGGATCAGCTTGACCTCCTGTTGCTTTTTGTGTCGCAACTTAACTGTAACACAGGTCTACGCTGCTCCGCTACCTTTTTTTGTAAATTGTCTCACATCTATTGTAATCCTACAGATATTACGCAAAAAACAGTGCTGACCCTCTTGCATTTTTTTACCGCCTGTGTTATAATAATATAATAGCACAGGTATGCTCTAAATTATGTATGAAAGCAGGCGATACGGTGATAAAAAGCATGACGGGCTATGGAAGAGCTCAGAAAATCCTCAACGGACGCGATATCCTCGTAGAGATACGCTCCGTGAATCATAGATATTACGAGTATTCATCAAGAGTTCCGAGAACTTACAACTATATCGATGAAAAGTTGAAAGTCCTCTTAAAACAGGGAATTTCCCGTGGTAAGGTCGAGGTAAATGTCTCAATAAACAATATTGAGGGCAGAGATACTGAGATCGCTATCAACAAGGGTACTGCCGAGGGATATGTCAATGCCCTTAGAAGCATTTCGGCTGAACTCGGACTCGAAGACGACCTTTCTCTCTCGAAACTCATGAAGCTTCCGGATATTTTCAGTGTCCAGAAAACTCCCGATGACGAGGAACAGGTATGGGACGATGTGGCAGAAGTTGCAGGCGAAGCACTTGATAAATTTGTATCAATGCGTGAAACCGAGGGCGAAAAGCTCCGCAATGACGTCCTCTCAAAGGCTGAATGCATTCTGAAAATGGTCGGACAGGTTGAGACTCTTTCTCCTAAAACGGTCGAGAATTACCGTGGTAAACTCTATCAGAAACTCTCTGAACTCCTCGAATCCAAGGACATTGATCAGCAGAGGATCCTCACAGAAGCCGCTATATTCGCGGAAAAAATCGCCGTAGACGAGGAAACAGTGCGCCTGAGAAGCCATATCTCACAGCTCAAGGATATGCTCAGTTCCGCTGACCCGATCGGCAGAAAACTTGATTTCATCGTTCAGGAGATGAACCGTGAGGTCAATACTATCGGTTCAAAGGCTCAGGACCTCAATATCACCAAGATAGTCGTTGATATGAAGGCTGAGATCGAAAAGATCCGTGAGCAGATCCAGAACATAGAATAAGCCATGAAACTTATAAATATAGGCTACGGCAACATGATCTCGGCGGCAAGGATAGTTACTATCGTGAGCCCCGAATCTGCGCCGATAAAACGCCTCATTCAGGAGGCTAAGGACGACGGTAGAGCCGTCGATGCTACTTATGGCAGAAAGACCCGCGCAGTAATAGTCATGGACAGCGGTCATGTGATCCTTTCATCGCTGATAACCGATACTCTTGCCGCGAGGATAAATGGAACAGGAGGTCAGGAAGATGATGAATAAGGGCAGACTTATCGTATTTTCTGCGCCGTCAGGCTGTGGAAAGGGTACAATGCTCGCGGAAATACTCAAAGATGAGCGCTTCCGCTGTTCAATCTCCGCAACAACAAGAAAGCCGCGAGAAGGAGAAGTTGACGGTGTCAACTACTACTTCATCACAAATGAAGAGTTTGAGAAAAAAGTCGGCGAGGACGCGTTCCTCGAACACGCAGGTTACTGCGACCACTATTACGGTACCCTCAAATCTGAGGTTGACCCGTATCTCGAAAAAGGCATCAACGTTATTCTTGAAATAGAGGTTCAGGGCGCGATGAAGGTCCGACAGCTCCGTCCTGACGCATTATTTGTGTTTATCGCTCCGCCGTCGGTTCAGGAACTCCGCCGCAGACTCCACAAACGCGGAACTGAAGCCGAGGAAGTGATAGAACAGCGTGTTTCGGCAGCTCATAAAGAGCTCACATACGCTGATAAATACGACTATGTTATCGTCAACGACGCCCTTGAGGACGCAGTAAGCGACTTTTTCGCGGTAGTCCGCGCAGAACAGCTCACTGTCAAGGCTCAGAGCGAATTTATAGATGAGGTGATTAAAAATGCTTAGACCCGCAGTAAACCAGATCATATCAAAGAATGAGAGCTGCTACTCCCTCGTTATCGCCGTTGCAAAGCGTGCAAGAGAGATCACAGACGAGCTCTATGAAAACGGTGAGGCTCTCGAAGAGAAGCCTGTCAAGACCGCTGTCGAAGAACTCGCAAGCGGCAAATGCAAGATCGTAAGTACAGACGAAGAATAATATGTCTCTGATTGCGGAAACTGCTGTCAGCGGAACTTCTTATTCGTTCGATATGCTGTTCAGCTACACTGTTCCGGAGCATATGCATCTCAGGCGCGGGTGCAGGGTACTTGTACCGTTCGGCAGGGGTAATACACGCAGAATAGGTGTAGTTATGCGGCTTAGCGAGGGCAGTGCCGCTCGACTCAAGCCTCTTGCGGCACAGATAGACGATGAGCCGGTAGTTTCTGAGGAACTCCTGCAGCTCGCAGAGTACCTCCGTGAACAGACCTTCTGTACCTATTTCGATGCCGTGAAGATAATGCTTCCGCCGGGAATGGGGGTCAAGGCAAAGGAGAATTTCCGCCTTGTCCGCAGTTTCGAGGACGTTTCCGTGCTTACGCCGGAAGCAGACGAACTGCTTGAAACTCTCCGGCAGGCTGAGAACGACAAGGCTGTAACGGAGCTGCTTGAAAGCTATATCGCTGAAAACGGCAGACGGCTGCCTGACGAGCTCCTCGATGCAGGTGCACTCGATTCCAACAACGTTTTCCGGCAAAATGTAGGCGATGCATCAGTGAGAATGGTTCGCCTTTCAGATGAGTACCTCGCTGACCCTTCAAAGTTTGACCTGACTCCGAAGCAGAAAACTGCGGCGGAGTTTTTGCAGGAATATGGCTCTGCTGCGGTCAGGGAAGCGGCTTATATGTGCGGATTCACTGAGGCTGTGATAAAACGGCTTGCGGCATCGGGAGCAGCCGAGGAGTATGATATGGAAGTACTCCGCGGTGTTGAGGACGGTTCACAGGAACGTGTTGACCCTGATTCAGTAGTTCTTTCAGACGAACAGCAGGCGGTCCGTGACAGTGTTTACGCGCAGATAACTGAAAACAAACCCGCAGTCTTTCTGCTTCACGGAGTGACCGGAAGTGGAAAGACCTCGGTTTTTGAGAAACTGATAAACGATACGATAAAGCTCGGAAAACAGGCGATGCTGCTCATTCCCGAAATCGGTCTGACTCCGCAGGTTCTGCGAAGATTCAGGGCACTTTTCGGTGACAGGGTCGCAGTTATCCACAGCGGATTATCGCTCGGTCAGCGTCTCGACGAATACAAAAGAATCAAACGCGGCGATGCGGATATAGTCATCGGCACGAGAAGCGCAGTTTTTGCGCCGCTTTCAAATATCGGACTTATCGTCATCGACGAGGAAGGCGAGCGCTCCTATAAATCGGACAGCTCTCCGCGTTTCATCGCCCATGATATCGCGAAAAAAAGGTGCGCAGCACATAGTTCGGTACTGCTTCTTGCTTCTGCAACTCCTTCTATAGAGAGCTATTATCTCGCGAAAAAAGGCGTTTACCGGTTACTTGAACTGAAAAATCGCTATAGCAGCAATCCGCTGCCCGAGGTAAAAATAGTTGATATGAACGAGGAGCGTATGACAGGCAATGCTTCTGAATTCAGCCGCAGTCTTGTAGATGAGGTCAATTTCAACCTCGAAAAAGGCGAGCAGAGTATACTTCTGCTCAACAGACGCGGCTATCACACGATAATCAGCTGCTGCGGCTGTTATCAGCCGCTTTATTGCCCGAATTGTTCGGTACCGCTGACATACCACAAGAAAAATGGCAGAATGATGTGTCACTATTGCGGTTATGCCGGTGAACTGCCGGAAAAATGTCCGTCATGCGGCTCGGATAAGCTGAAGAGTATGGGGTTCGGCACTCAAAAACTTGAAGAGGAACTGAACAAGCAGTTTCCGACTGCACGTATCCTTAGAATGGACGCTGATACTACGTTTTCACGCTATTCTTATGAGAAGAGCTTCAACGATTTCCGTGAGGGAAGGTACGATATAATGATTGGCACTCAGATGATCGGTAAAGGTCTTGATTTTCCCGATGTTACGCTTGTTGGTGTGCTTTCTGTTGACAAGGCACTGTATGCGGGTGACTTCCGCAGCTATGAGCGTACCTTTTCGCTGATAGCTCAGGTGGTCGGCAGAAGCGGACGCGGTGAACGCAAGGGCAGAGCTATTTTGCAGACCTTCATGCCTGAGCATTATGTCATGAACCTCGCCGCCGCACAGGATTACTCCGGCTTTTATAATGAGGAGATATCCATTCGACGCGCGATGATTTTTCCGCCGGTTTGCGATATGTGTATCTTCTGTTTTGCAGGAGTTTCCGAGTTCGACACGAAAAACGGCGCTGACGCTGTGCTTGAGCTAATGAATGTCAGACTCCGCGAATTGCAGCCAAAAACTCCGGTACGTGTTCTTGGTCCTGTAAGAGCCTCTTACGGCAGACTTGGCGGAAAATTCCGCTATCGAATAATAATGAAATGTAAGAATAATGCCGAAATACGCGGCTTTATAAGCAATATACTCACCGAAGGAGCAAAGCTTTCCGAGATGAGAAATGTGACGCTTTACGCTGATATGAACGGCGATGTAGGCGTATAATAAGGAAGGATAGAAAAAATGGCTTTAAGAAAAATTTTAACAGATAAGGACGAAGTTCTCCACAAAGTTTGCAAGCCTGTTGACAAATTCGATGAAAAGCTTGCTACTCTTTTAGACGATATGCACGAAACCCTCGACAAGGCACAGGGACTCGGTCTCGCTGCACCTCAGGTCGGACTTTGCAGACGTCTCTTCATCATGCACCTCGAAGAGGGCAGTTTTGAGTGTATAAACCCCGAAGTTTCGCAGAGAGACGGCAGTCAGCGCGTTCAGGAAGGCTGCCTTTCCTGCCCTAATGTCTGGGGATATGTTACACGTCCTATGAATGTTCACCTCAAGGCTCAGGACAGAAACGGAAACTGGTTCGAGCGCGATTTTACCGGACTTGGCGCTCAGTGCGTATGCCATGAGAATGACCACCTCGACGGTCATGTATTTACTGAAATTGTAGAGGAATTTTTCGTTCCCGAGGAGGAATAATATGAAAATAGTGTTCATGGGAACTCCTGATTTTGCTGTTCCGTGCCTCAGAAAGCTCGCGGAGAGCGGTCACGAGGTTGCGGCGGTATTTACTCAGCCCGACAAGCCAAAGGGACGCGGTTATAAGATGATTCCGACTCCGGTCAAGTCTGCGGCAGAGGAATATAGTATACCTGTTTATCAGCCGCTTTCACTGCGAAAAGGTGATGACGCTGAGGAGTCAATGAAGATTTTGAACAATATTGCTCCCGAACTTATAGTCGTTACAGCGTATGGACAGATTCTTCCAAAAGAGATTCTCGAACTGCCAAAGTACGGCTGTGTGAATATTCATGCGTCACTGCTTCCAAAGTACCGCGGAGCTGCTCCTATAAACTGGGTACTCCTCAACGGCGAGAAGCAGACCGGTGTGACTTCGATGCAGATGAGTGAGGGACTCGATACCGGTGATATGCTTATCAGGAAAGTTACCGATATCGGCGAAAATGAGACGTATGAGGAGCTCTATGCCCGACTTTCCGAGATGGGCGGAGAGGTGCTTATGGAGACCGTTTCCGCTATCGAAAACGGTACTCTTACTCCTGAAAAACAGGACGATTCGCTCTCGTGCTATTCGCCTATGATACGCAAGGAAATGAGTGCACTTGACTTCTCAAAGTCAGCGGCAGAGGTTCATGACACTATACGCGGAGTTACCGGCTTCGCAATGCTCGGAGGCAAGAGAATAAAGGTCTACCGCTCAGAAATATCGGACAATATTGCTCCGGACTCTGAGAACGGTTCGGTAGTTGACACAAAGAAGTTCACCGTAAAATGCGGCGACGGCAAGTGCGTGACATTCCTTGAAGTTCAGCCCGAGGGCAAAAAACGCATGAAAACTGAGGATTTTCTCAGGGGCAGAAAACTTGCCGAAGGAGAAAAACTCAACTGACGCGGAGGTAAGATATGGGTTACTACTTTGGAAACATAAGCTCAAACTACTTTCTTATGGATATGCTCCTGCTTTTTGGAATGCTGCTGCTCCCGCTCATTGCACACGCAGTACTCAACAGCACGTTCAGAAAATACAGCAATGAATACAGTTCACGCGGTCTTACTGCTGAACAGGCGGCACGGAAGATACTCGATAATAACGGACTCTATCACATAAGGATAGAGCGCGTAAGCGGAAGTCTCAGCGACTACTATTCGTCGAGCGAAAATGTTATCCGCCTTTCTGATTCAACATACGGCAAAACTTCTATCGCAGCGATAGGTGTTGCTGCTCACGAGTGCGGACACGCCTGCCAGTATGCCGAAAATTATGCGCCAATGATACTGCGCAATAAGGTTGCTCCGGTTATGGGATTCTGCTCACGTTTCTGGTATATTGCGTTTATTCTCGGCTGTTTTTTCACATTTCTGCCGTTTCTTATGTATGTGGGAATTGCGATGTTCTGCGCGGTCGTTCTTTTTCAGCTTATCACCCTTCCGATGGAACTTGATGCAAGTCACCGTGCACTCAAAACGCTTGAAGCAGACGCTATCCTTGAATCAAGCGAAATATCGCCTGCAAGAAAGGTTCTGACAGCGGCTGCAATGACATATGTTGTGTCACTTGCAACGTCTGCAATGCAGCTTATCCGCCTGCTGTTGAGGGCAAGACGATGAGTGAACCGAGATATCTTGCTGTTAAACTGCTGAATAAAACATTCCGCAGCGGCAGCTATTCAAATATACAGCTCAGCGCAGGACTTGATTCTTCCGACCTCGATGACAGAGGTAAGAAGCTTTGCTCTGCGCTCTATTACGGAGTTATTCAGCGCAGACTGACTCTCGACTATGTGATTTCGGGGCTGTCGTCGCGTCCGATTCAAAAGCTTGACGACGCAATTGTAAATATATTGCGGTGCGGAATCTATCAGCTCGCATATATGGACAGCATACCTGATAACGCTGCCGTTAATGAGTCGGTCGCACTCGCAAAGAAGTTCGGCAAGACGAGTGCGTCCGGAATGGTCAATGCAATACTGCGCAATTTTGTCCGAAAAGGCAAGAAAATATGTGATATCGGCAGCGATGATGTGAAGCTTATGTCGATAGAATTTTCGTGTCCGGAAGAGCTTGTCAGTGAGCTGACGGCTGACCACGGCAGCGAATTTGCATCGGCATTTCTGCGCCGTTCACTCGATAAGCCGGAGATATATCTCCGCCGTAATCAACTGAGATGCACTGCTGATGAACTCAGTAAAGCAATCGGAAAGGCTGAACTTGTTCCATTCGGAGAGGTACTGCCGGAGTGTGCACGAGTGAATACAAATGGCGATATTACAGCAACTGAGGCTTTTAAAAATGGGTGGTTCCATGTACAGTCGCTTGCATCGCAGTTCTGCTGCCGTACCCTTGCTCCGACTGAAAATGACCGCGTGCTTGACATCTGTGCAGCTCCCGGAGGAAAGACCTTCACTATGGCTGAGATGATGAACGGCGGCGGAGAAATATACGCATTCGACCTTCATGAGAAGCGTGCTGACCTTATACGCAAAGGGGCGGAACGTCTCGGACTGACGAATATAAGGGCAGCTGCCGGCGACGCAACAAAGTTCAATTCCGAACTTCCTGAGTTTACGAAGGTACTCTGTGATGTACCGTGTTCCGGATTCGGAGTTATCGGTAAGAAGCCGGAAATAAAGTATAAAAAACTTTCTGAATTTGAAAGACTTCCGGAAATTCAGTACAATATTGCTCAGAACGCATTGAACTACTTAGCGGTCGGCGGAGAACTCGTGTACTCGACCTGCACTATCCGCAAGGCTGAAAATGAAGCGGTCTGCGAGAGGCTACTCCTCGGTCACCCCGAGCTTGAGCCGGTCGAACTGCCGCATATCATGGGCATAACCGGAACAATGGCGACTCTTTCGCCGCTAAACGGATTCGACGACGGCTTCTTCGTTGCAAAGTTCAGAAAAATAAAATAACAGCGGATAATTTCTGCTGTTTTGGGAGATTTTGTATGCATGACACATCATTTCCGGAGCTTTGCGTACAAACAAAGGACGGTGAAAGTAATTGGAAAAAAAGGATATTCTCAGCCTTGAATTGCCCGAAATAGAGGCGGCACTTGACACTATCGGTGAGAAAAAATTCCGCGCAAAACAGATATATCAGTGGCTTCATGTTAAAAGAATTTTCGATTTCGACAAAATGACTGACCTATCTGTCCAATTACGTATGCGCCTTAAAGATATTTTTTGTGTAAATGGACTATTTGTGCAGAAAAAGCTTGAATCTTCCATAGATAATACTGTAAAATATCTTTATAGGCTTTCTGACGGCAATTATGTCGAGACCGTTCTGATGGAATATAACTACGGTCACAGCATTTGTGTTTCGACTCAGGTCGGCTGTAAAATGGGGTGCAGGTTCTGTGCTTCTGCTATTGCCGGATTCGTGAGAAGCCTTACTCCTGCGGAAATACTTATGCAGATATACGAGACCGAAAAAAACTCAGGCGTAAAGGTTTCAGGTATAGTGCTGATGGGAATCGGCGAACCTATGGATAACTTCGATAACGTCGTGAAGTTTCTTCGGATACTCTCCGACGGCAGGGGCAATAATTTCAGCCTCCGCCATGTGTCACTGTCTACCTGCGGAATAGTTCCGAGAATATATGAGCTTGCGGATATGAAGCTTCAGCTCACACTGTGCATATCTCTCCATAGCTCGGACAATAATTCAAGAAGTGAAATAATGCCGGTCAACCGGACATATAATATACAGGAGCTCCTCGGAGCGTGCAGGTATTATATTGAAAAAACGGGCAGACGTGTTACGTTTGAGTATGCCGTTATCAGCGGTGTGAACTCATCAGATGCTGATGCGGACAGGCTCTCAGACCTGCTCAGGGGCATGAATTGTCATGTTAACCTTATCCCCGTAAATAAGGTAAAAGAAAGAGATTACCGCACCGCTTCAACTGCCGTTGCAGATTTTGCAAAACGGCTCGGGAAGCGGGGCATAAACGCTACCGTGAGACGTACTCTCGGAAGCGATATAGAGGCGGCTTGCGGTCAGCTAAGACGTGATGCCGCTCAGCAGAATAAAGAGAAAGGGGGCGCGGATACGTGAGATTCAGATCCGGTACGGATATCGGTCTGAGACGCGAGGAAAATCAGGACGCGGTCAGATGTGAATATTTCGGTCACAACGTTCTTGCAGTCGTTTGCGACGGTATGGGCGGAGAAAGAGCAGGTAAAGAAGCAAGTCAGATAGCTATTGACGAGTTCTTTCAGCGCTTTTCTGACGGCTACAGCGAAACTCTCAGCGACGATGATGTCCGCAAACTCCTCATATCATCAGTTTCTGCTGCCAATTCGGTAATATATACCAAGGCAAGGCTCGATTTCAAAAACTTCGGAATGGGCACTACCTGTGTTGCCGCATTTGTAACCCCTGAAAAGGCTTTTATCGCAAATGTCGGCGACAGCAGAGCGTACCTCATAACAGATAAGGGTCTCCATCAGATAACTACAGATCATAACGTTCCTTCACTCCTTTTTGAGCAGGGAAAGATCACTCAGGCTGAAATGGAGGTACACCCGCAGAAGCATATGCTCGTCAGGGCGGTCGGAGTCGAAAAGACTGTGCTTACAGATACATTTATACTCGACTATGATGAAAAAATACGTCTTCTGCTGTGCTCGGACGGACTTTCCGGCTACTGCATAGATGAGGAAATATTCGACACTATCGCAGGATCAGACTTCGATGGAGTAGTTGAAGCACTTATTAAACTTGCGCTCGATAAGGGCGGAAGGGATAATGTCACTGTCGCAGTGATATATGAATAACGTTAGGCAACATATTTAATATAAAGCAGTTCTGAAGGAAGGATAAGACGATGGATAAGTACATTGGCAAAAAGCTTGACGGCAGATATGAGATAACCGAACTCATAGGCGTAGGCGGAATGGCTGAAGTCTACAAGGGCATTGACGTTATCGACAACAAGGCTGTCGCTATTAAGATCCTCAAGAAGGAGTACGCAGAGAACGAGGAGTTCCTCAGACGTTTCAGGAACGAATCAAAAGCTGTTGCGGTGCTCTCTCACCCGAATATCGTAAAAATCTACGATATGGGCTTCTCAGATAAGCTCCAGTACATCGTTATGGAGTATATCGACGGCATTACCCTTAAAGAATACATCGAGGAAGAAAAGGTTCTTACATGGAAGGACACTGTACACTTTGTTATACAGATCCTCCGTGCACTGCAGCACGCTCACGACAAGGGCATCGTTCACCGCGATATCAAGCCGCAGAATATCATGATGTTCAGCGACGGAACTATCAAGGTCATGGACTTCGGTATTGCCAAGTTTGCACGCGAAGAAGGCAAGACTGCCACTGATCAGGCTATCGGAAGTGTACATTACATCAGTCCCGAGCAGGCAAGCGGAAACGTAACCGATGCCAAGAGCGATATCTATTCCGTAGGCGCGATGATGTACGAGATGCTTTCAGGCAGAAAGCCGTTCGACAGCGACAACCCGGTCGCTATCGCAGTTATGCATATGCACGATATCCCCGAGCGTCCGAGAGCAATCAATCCCGATATTCCGGACGGTCTCGAAGAGATTGTCCTCAAGGCTATGGAAAAGGCACCGGAGGACAGATATCAGACTACAGGCGATATGATAGCTGATATCGAAAGATTCAAGGCTGACCCTGAAATGACATTCGGATACTACGTCGAGGAGAGCGACGATAACGAGAATACCCGATTCTTCAACGCTCCGAGCGGCGATATAGACATTCCCGCAGCAGCACCGGCAGGCGAGGGTGTTCCTCAGCAGCAGCCGGTATATGCAGGCGCAGGCGCTCCCTATGACGGACAGCAGGGCGGCGGATACGCTCCCCCGCAGCCTCAGCAGTACGGCGATGTTTACAACAACGACGATTACTATGAAGATGATGAGGAAGAAGAAGAGGAAGAGCGTTCATCGCTTGTTATCCCTGTTCTCACAGCGGTAGTAGTTGTTGTTATCATAGTCGGTGTTATCATAATTTCTCTGATGTTCGCCGACAGCTTCAAATTCAACAACAAGGATAAAAACGACTGGAAAATGCCTGATGTTGTAGGTATGGACTTCAACGATGCTGTTGCCAAGTACGGTAACAATATCCAGTTTGAACAGGAAGGACAGGAATACAACGAGGCTGAACCCGGTGTTATCATCGAACAGGATATCGCTCCGCAGACTGAGTTCAAGAAGGGCGTTACCCTCAAGGTAATCGTCAGCAAGGGTATGGAGACGGTAGAAGTCCCGAAGGTCGCCGATATGAACGCCGACCTCGCTAAGGATATGCTTACGCAGCAGGGGCTGCTTTGTGAAATCAAGAATTCGTCAAGTACGACCGTCAAAAAGGGACGCGTCATAAAAACTCAGCCTGAAGCCGGTGAAATGGCTCACAAGGGCTCGACCGTAATCCTCTACGTCAGCATGGGCGTTGAGGCAGGACAGGTCAGCGTTGACGACTGGGTAGGCAAGACTATTGACGATGCAAAGATGCTCGCTGAGTACAAACAGCTCAAGGTCACCACAAAGGGCGTTGCTTCCTACGAGAAGGAAGGAACAGTCGTAAAGCAGAGCCTTGAAAAGGGTTCAAAGGTCGAGATCGGAAGCGAGATCGTATTTGAATTCAGTAACGGTAAGGCTCCCGACGGAACTATCCCGTTCACTATAAACTTCCCCTCAGATGCAAACGGACGCTTCGTTATCAGCTTCGTTATCAAGAATGAGGACGGCAAGCAGGATACACAGGAAACTCCTACATTCTTCGTTCCTGAGTATTCAAGCATCACACAGGATGTCAAGGGTTCAGGTGAAGACGTTTCAGTAAACGTACTCCTTACAAACCTCAATAATAACAAGCGTGCAACAATAGGTACGTATTCATTCAATTTCGCTGACAACACAACTTACCTCAAGAGCGGCGGAGATATCGACGCTGCATTCCAGCAGGTAGGCGGTTATCCCGAGGAGGAAACTCAGGCTCCTACAGAGGCTCAGCAGCCTACTGAAGATAACGGTCATAAGCCCGGTGAAAACGGCGATTATGACGCTAATGGCAACTGGGTAAACTTCGTTCCCGGTTCTAACGGCGACTGGGTAAACGGAAGCTGGGTATGGTACAATCCCGAGGTCAACGGCTATTGGGGTGACGACGGTCAGTGGAAGTGGGGACAGCGTCCTCAGCAGCAGACCGACCCGAATAACAACAATAACAACGGCAATAACGGTCAGGACTGGTGAGTACTGATACAAAAAGCGGAATAATAACCAAATGCTTAGGGGGACTCTACACGGTAGAGTCCCCTGACGGTATATATGAATGTAAGGCGAGGGGAGTTTTCCGCGCAAAGGGAATAAGTCCGGCAGTAGGCGACAGAGTAGGACTCAGAGGTGGAGTTATCACCGAAGTTGCTGAGCGCAGGAATTATCTCATCCGACCACCCCTTGCTAACCTTGACCAGATAATTTTCATTGTTTCAACTGTGAGTCCGGCACCTAATTTCCTTATCCTCGACAAGTTCATCGCAATAGCGGAGTTCAAGGGGATAGAGCCGGTAGTGATAATCACTAAAACTGACCTCGGCGATTCAAGTGCAGTCCGCGAGGTGTATTCCTCAATCGGTATAACTACGCTTGAAGTCGATTATTCCGACGAGCGCTCGGTACAGAGCGTCCGTGACCTGCTCGCAGGCAAGGTCAGCGCCTTTACCGGAAATTCCGGAGCAGGCAAGTCTACTCTGCTGAATGCGGTCGACCCTACCCTCAATATCCCGACCGGCGAGATAAGCAAAAAGCTCGGCAGAGGAAGACATACTACCCGCCATGCGGAGCTGTATAAGCTCAGAGAAGGCGGATATATCGCCGATACTCCCGGTTTTTCAACGTTTGAGACGAATCGTTACGACGTTATCCGCAAAGAGGAACTTGCGGACTGTTTCCGTGAATTTGAAGGATACAGAGATGAATGCCGTTTCAGAGACTGTTCGCATACCTGCGAGAAAGGGTGTGCAGTCATCGAAGCGGTAAAACAGGGCATAATTCCAAAAATACGCCATGATAGCTACTGTGCCATGTATGAAGAGGCAAAGCAGCTGAAGGAGTGGGAACTGAAATGAGTAATTGTTTTATTTTTGCCGGTGGAGTTCTTGAAGATAAAAGCTTCATCGACCGCGATTACATAGTAAGGAGCGGTTCGCTCGTTATATGTGCTGACAAAGGCTATGCTTACGCTAAGGAACTCGGTATACAGCCTGATGTCATTGTCGGGGATTTTGATTCCTACGAGGGAGAACTTCCGGAAAAGACTGAGATACACCGTTCTCCCGAGGAAAAAGACGATACGGATACCATGCTTGCGGTCAAGCTCGCAATAAAGCGAGGCTGCGAATTTATAGTGCTGTATGGCGCTCTTGGCGGACGCTTCGACCATACTGTCGCAAATATACAGACTCTTGTATACGCTCATGAGCACGGCTGCGACCTCATGATTGATGACGGTGACAATATCGTATCAGTGCAGGGTATATGTATACGCAGCTATTCGTTTATGGAAGGCTGGTATTTCTCACTGTTCTCACTCTCAGAGCAGTCGGAGATATCACGTCTCACGGGAGTAAAATACCCTCTCAGCCACGCTGTATTGAAAGACAGCTTCCCTCTCGGAGTAAGCAATGAGATAATCGACCGCGAAGCCGTATTATCAGTAGGCTCGGGACTTGTTCTTGTTGTACAGTCCAAGAAGCAGTAACGAAAACTCCTCCTGTGAATATAATAGACTATATCACTGAAGGAGGGGTCATGTATGAAAATAGTAGTGGTAAAGAGTCCGAAATTCCTGTCAGGCATACTGCGAACGATATTCGGCATAAAAAAAGAGGAAGAATAGTTAAAACGGCAGCGTAAAGCAATTGCTTTATGCTGCCGTTTGTTTAATGAAATTATCTGAATAATCTGCCATTTTGCGTTAATAATACTTTCGGAGGTGTTATACGTGAAAAAAAATTTATTTTCAGATAACAGAAAAGGTTCAAAAGGATTTTATGCAGCGCTCGGAATAAGTGCACTTATGATAGGCTCAGCCTGCTATTTTGCCTATGGGCAGAGTGAAAAGATGACAAATGAGATAGCGGGCAGGACGGAGATATTAGCTCCGGAGAAACCTGTCGCAAAGCGTGCGGAAAATGTGCCGAAGGTTACAGCTGCAACGTACAGAGTAACGGCTGCGCCTGTGACGACACGTGCAGTTACTACAGCTCCGCCTGTGACGATTCCGGCAGCGGAGATACCGGTTGAGGAGCCGCAGATTGACGAAACTCCCGCAGCTGAGGAGACTGCGTCTGCAAAGCTTGCCGACACAAAATATCCGCTCGCAGATATCACTGATATAGTTGCGGATTTCAGCAACGGCGACCTCGTCAGAAACGAGACTACCGGTACGTGGGCAACTCATAACGGTACTGATATCGCAGCAGAAGTAGGTGCAGAGGTATACGCGGTATCAAGCGGCGAGGTCGTGTCGGTAGATAACGACCCTCTGTGGGGAGTGGCAGTAACTATCGACCACCACAACGGCTACGTTTCGCGTTACTGCGGTCTCTCACAGGGACTATCCGTACAGAAGGGCGACACTCTTGTAAGCGGTGACGTTATCGGTACAGTAGGGAATACTGCCGATATTGAGAGTTCACTCACTCCGCATCTGCATATAGAAATGCTCCATAACGGCAGCTATATTGACCCTATGAGCGAAATACGATAGCCTGAAATGGTATGAGGGTGACTCCGGACAGTATGCGGAGTCACCCTCAGATTTTATTTATGAAGATTCAGTCCTGTTTTTCGTAGTTATCGAGGAAGTGGTGGACTTCGCCCTTTTGCTTGTACGCGATAATAGTGCTGAGGTTGACGTTTTCAACGCTGCGGAAGATGTTTTTTTCGACCTGTGGATTGACCTTTTTCAGCTCAGCGATGAGGTTCTTGACTTCAAGGCGCTTTGATTCTGACTGTCCGTTCTCACTGCATGATGAGCAGTTTTCAGTGAACTTGCACGCGCACTGTATGAAATAGAGTCCGTTATAGTCGCGCCAGTGCTTGATATCGGCTTCGCGTACAAGATAAAGCGGACGTATCAGTTCCATACCTTCAAAATTTGTACTGTGCAGTTTCGGCATCATTGTCTGAACCTGTCCGCCGTAAAGCATACCCATGAGAATAGTTTCGATAACGTCGTCGAAATGGTGACCGAGTGCGATTTTGTTGCAGCCGAGTTCCTTTGCCTTGCTGTAGAGATATCCGCGTCTCATGCGTGCGCATATATAGCAGGGGTTCTTTTCGATGTTGAACACTGAATCGAAAATATTTGAATCGAATATTTCTACCGGTATCGACATCGACTCAGCGTTTTTCTCGATTATACGTCTGTTTTCGGGACTATATCCGGGGTCCATAACAAGAAATACGACCTCGAAAGGGAATTTGTCGTGACGTTTGAGTTCCTGAAAGAGTTTAGCCATGAGCATAGAGTCCTTGCCGCCGGAAATACATACCGCTATCTTATCGCCCGGCTGTACGAGCTGATATTCGTTTATTGCCTTTGTGAATCTGCACCATATGCTCTTCTTGAACTTCTTTCGCAGACTGAGTTCGACCTGACCTGTTATATCGCGGTTTTCCATAGTGTCCCTCAGCCACTCAACGTAACCGCCGCTGAGACTGTATGCTTCAAGACCTCTTAGCCGCAGTGCCTCTGCAATATCAGGAGTGATTTTCCCCGAACGGCAGCACAGTATTATTTTTTTATCCTGAGGAAGGTCGGCATTTTCAAGTTCGTTTTCGGGAATATTCACCGAACCGCCTATATGTCCGTATTCGTAAGCTGTTCTGCTCCGGATATCGATGAGAGAGTACGAATTTTCCGGTAAACTGCGAAGTTCAGCAGAAGTAATATCAATATTCATTTTACACCTCATATAATTGGTAAGGGACGATGAAAAGCTGATTCCATCGTCCCATTTTGTCGTTAATTAAGCAGTTCAACTGAAAGTGAGCGTGAGTCCACATCGAAGTAATCATCAATTTCTGCTACGTAATAGCGGAAGCATACTTTTCCGTTGAATTTCAGGACATCGCCTGACTCGGACACACCAAGCTGAGCAAGCTGAGCGTCTGAGAGTGTGTTGAGCATAACGGTATTTTCAGTAGAGATAGTGTAATTCGGATTACCCCAGCTATCGGTTTTCATATTATTGAATGCGCTGAAACCGTCGGAGTCGAGGTCGCTGAAGTATACGGTCTCACCTCTGTTCTTGTCAGCACTCATAAGCACATCGTCGGAAGGTGATGTTATTGAATATCTGCCGGAACCGTCTCTTGCGATACCGAAGTGAGCGAGCTGTTCATCGCTGAGGTCGTCAAGCTTTATCGGGTCAACGTCCTTAGCGGTCTTGCCGATAGCGAGAAGGTCGTAGACGTTTATATCGGAAAGTTCAAGGGTATTATCGAATGTATAGCCGAGTTTGAGCATTTCGTCAGCGCTTACGTGAATGGATATCTTATCTGATACAGCGTTCAGTTCATTTGTGATATCCTGTCTGTTCTGAGTGGACCATTCGATCGACGGCTCTTCACACATCGGACGCTCGAGAAGTGCAACACGCTCCATGTTCTTGAGAGTGAACGTAACGAACGGATATGTTTTGTCAGCGTAGTTAGGTTCTACGTAAACAGCAGTACTGCCGTTTGAACTGTCCTCGGTGTTGACCACCTTGTAGCGGTAGATTCCCGACGGGGAGGTGCCGCTCATAACAACATTCTGCTTTGCAGTTGTCACAAAGAATGTACTGAACAGGAAGTAGCCGAGTGCACCGAAAATGTACAGAAGAAGTATAACTGTGCCTATTGCGGTCTTTGCACCTTCACCGGCTCCGGAAAGGAGAAGTATCACAACACCGGTAAGTACGATAGGGATTATCATTTCCTTGTGGTCAAAGTACATCAGTACCACAGGGAGCATTGCCGGAAGTATGATGAAACTGCCTATGCGGGTAAGTATCTGTTTGCGGGTGTATAGCATCAGTATGAGTGCTATAATTGATATCGCAGAAATGATGAGACATACCGAAGCAGGCGACTCAACTGTTATGTTGTAAAAAATCGAGTAATAGCACAAAAAACATACACATACTGTATAGAGTGCGGCAATTACCGAAAAGACTCGTTTAGTCCATATATTTGCAAAGAAATCTTTCATTTTGACCTCCGTCATAATTAAGCCGAAAATTGTCCATATAAAACTATTATATCATTTTTCAAATGAACTTACAAGCTATTTTCCAAATAAATGGTTACTAAATGGTTACAATTTGCGAAGTGCTTTACAAAACAAGGCTAATGAAGTATAATTAATATGTTTGAAAGGAGAGAAGTATGGAGAGAAACAATGCTTATATGACGATAAGGGTGATATTTAGTCTATTATCAGTTGCCATAATGGTGATAATATTCATGTTTTCGTGTGAAAACTCCGATGAATCCTCAGATACAAGCGGAACTTTCACAATCTTTATTGCTGAACACTTTGTAAGTGACTTTGATACGCTTTCTTCAAGTGAACAGGAAGAAGTATACGGCAAAATAGACCACATAGTCCGGAAATGTGCGCATTTCTCGGTGTACACTTCACTTGGTTTCTGTTTATCTACAGCAGTAGGCCGCCGCAGACTTTTTTCGCCCGGAAGTCTTCTTGCACTCGGAGTAAGCTTTTTATATGCTTGTTCGGACGAAATACATCAGTCGTTTGTGCCGGGCAGAGCGTGTATGTTTACTGATGTCCTCATAGACACAAGCGGCGCTCTTACAGGTATGCTGATATCGCTTGTGCTGATAACTGCTGTATCTGCCGTGAGATTGCATTTTACAGGAAAATCCACACATTAAAAACAGGTCTGTCGCGTTTATGAGACAGACCTGTTTTGTTCATTAAATTTAAGGCGATACCTCACAAAGCCAGTCTGACGGCTTTGCACTGAATCTGCTTGCATATGTTCCGCCATCTTGCACAGAAATCCCTTGACATACGATAGTATGCCTGCTGAATCATTTCAGACCACCGAGATCCTTGTAGTACGGCTGTACACCAACACGGTCAGCCATTTGCTTTGTTGCAGTTACATCGCATGGACCATTGTGGAATCTTTCTGAAGATGTACTTCTTGTAGCACAGGTTATACCCCACTCAAGCTCATCGCTGTTGGGTGTTTTGCGGAAATCGATCTGGTAACGGCACCATTTTATTTTTGACTGGCATCTGAGACGCGAGTTGCCTCTTATCGTATAGCAAGGTTCATTAACAGAACCACGGAGTTTGTCCGGATGCTGATAATCGGAGATATACCCCATCTCATCGAGCATTTTTGCTATAGCGTAGTTAGAAGTTCTGACTTCATCGCTGTCAACGTAGATATAACCCATATCCTTGTTAGAGGGGTTGTTTTTGTAACCCCAGATGTTATCGTAAAATCCTTCATCTTCATCGAAAGCATATGCGTTGTTGACGGCATTCATCAGATTGTGAATATTAGTAAGGTCAGCCGCATTATGAGCACGTTCAAGATAACCCATCATTGCAGGTACTAAAAGTGCCGCTAAAATGCCAATGATAGCAATGACAACTATCACCTCTATAAGGGTGAAGCCGTTAGTTCTTTTTACATTATTCATTCTAATTCCCTCTTTTAAACATGGTCAAACCATTGAAAAAAGATGGCTTGACACAATTTCCCTCTTGTACTATATTATAGTACTTTTTTAAGCATTTGTCAAGCATTTGTAACAAAATTGTAAATTTTTTCTAAAGGTTTTTTGAATTATTTGTACAAATTAAATGTGTTGTTATCAATTGAGATCACTTTTACAATTAATGGTAAAATGTTATTTTATGTATAGGGATATGTTTGACTTATTTCATGGCAGAAATGAATATATAGGCTTATTTGCTTAAAACATTTATGTATCAGGCACCGTTACGGTGGAATTTAACAGATTATGTGTTCTTTTTCAATTTATCGACCCATATACCTTCTCCGCAGCATTCGTCTATCTTTTTTTTGATTGCATCAATGTTTATATGCCGACTGTCACACATTTTCAGCCGTTTATGGTTGTATGTTATTACGATAACCTGATAGGTGTAGTATTCAGTGTATTTTTTTCTTTTGCCGGTACCCTTTTTTTCTGTGTGCCATTTCCTCTTTATATAGGCTTTTTTGATATCTTCGTATTCAACTGCGGTCATACCCTTGTTGGTACCGATAATAATTTTGGGAGTAAAGTACATTTCCGCTCCGTCGAACCATTCGGACTCAGGCAAATTTGCCTGTTCATCTATCTCTTCCTGAGTGTATCTTACACTTCCGCAGGCAGGCCGCAGATGTTTTATAAGATTAAGGGGATGCTCCCAATGCACCAAAAGTGATGTAGCGATCAGAAAAGTCAGTCCGAAAGACAGCGATATTGGATGTGCGTCTAACAGGTGGTCAATAAAACGTATTTTTGAACAATCGAAATATATATGCGAATACAGGTCTCTTGTTTTCGTGTTGTAGTAGTCGTGTTTTTCATAGTAACGCATTGCTGCGTTTACAGCGGCATCGTTATCAGGTACGTTCTTCATCTTGCCCCATACCTTTACACTTCCTGTTTTTTCGAGTTTATCAACTATGTCGTATTCGTATATAGATGATACCAGTATGGCATCTTCGCCGGATTTGACCATATAGTACTTTCCGGACATCTTTTCCGGTAGTTCTGTCATTTCAATACGGTAAACCTTGTTACGGTCGAATGCCACTTCTTCTTGGTGCAAAGGAGGACTTAGGTACAGGTCTTTATATGTATTAAAACAGCTCAAAAGTAAAAAGAAAAGTGCCGGAATCAGAAAAAATGAAAAGAATGGCAGCATAAGCTTGTTCTTTTTTACTTGTTCTTGCAGATGTTCATTCTGAAACTTAAATATCATTTCTGAACCTTCTTTCATGGTTTTCTGCATCTATTATAACAGATATCCTGTGGAAAAACAACTGCTGACAGATGATGAAAAGCTAAATGTAAAAAAACTACCATCTGTGTTAAAACCTATGTGCTAATTGCAAATTGCTGAATATTCGCACATTACCGTTTGTATATACTGTGTGTGAAACCGAAAAACAAGTATCCCTGCTGTATAATGCTATAAGCTATTTTGAATGGAAACATTGTGACATTTTTGTGAAAAGCGACAAAAAAAGCCGTAGAATGGCGATTGCATAATTTTTCCACTTGCATTTTTGGTCTTATGAGGTTATAATTATGTTATACACTTTTTGTATGGGTGTAAATATCAGGTTAATATGAATTATTGAGAATTGAAGGAAATATTGAGAAAATAGGTGCTTTAAGGCACAAAGAATCAAAAACGTTTTTCATAATTTACCGATATCTATTCTAAGGTTATCCAATCTGATGGACGAGATTTTGCTATATCGGAATAGACCGGTTTCTGAAAAACGATGTCATTTGGAAAAAATTTAAGACTCTATAACTTTGTAAGTATCGGAGGGTGGAACGATGCAAGCAACAGATGTTAATGTTATCAGTAATTATTCGGAGGGAGAAGTGATAAAGGATATGTTTGAAATAAAACGTGCAAACGAAATACTTCTCTCTGAAAATGACGTAACTCAGGAGGTCCTTGATAAACTCGAAAAAGGTGAGGAGCCTAAACCTACGATCCCTGGAAAATCGGGTGTTACAGAGTACCCTATTCTTAATTTTGACAATCGTGCATTGAGTTTGCTGCACCTCGGTGTTTCAAATACTCTTAAGTATACCAAGATAAAGCCGAAGGGCGGAAAAGGCTTTGAGTTCGCTAAGCGTGCGTTTGATATCGTAGCTTCAGCAGGTGCACTCACTGTCCTCGCACTGCCTATCGGAGTTGTTGCTCTTATCATTTATTTGGATGATAAGGGGAATCCGTTCTTTTCACAAGTCCGTTTGACCAAGGATGGCAAACCGTTTAAAATGTACAAACTCCGTTCGATGTGCATCGATGCAGAAGCTAAATTTGCTGAGGTACAAAAGGAGAACCAGTCTGACGGTCTCGCTTTCAAGAGCGATGACGACCCGAGAATTACTCGTATAGGTAAGTTTATCCGTAAGACTTCAATAGACGAATTGCCGCAGTTCTTCAATGTTCTGAGAGGAGATATGTCTATCATAGGACCCAGACCACCTCTTCCGAGAGAAGTTGTGCTTTATACTCCTGAGCAGATGGACAGACTTCTTGTCAAGGGCGGACTTTCATGTATCTGCCAGACAGAAGGACGAAGCGATATGGAGTTCGACAAGTGGGTCGAAGGCGATGTCCGCTACATAAAGAATCGCAGTGCGGGTCTTGACCTCAAGCTTATGTTTAAGACGGCGGCTGCGGTTATTCTCCGAAAAGGAGCAAAATGATCATTAGCTTGCAGTTGACAGCCGTAAGTTTGTTATGATCAAAAGAAGTTTTTCTTTCAAGTCTCATAGCTAAGCTCTCTTGCCCCCAGTTAAACTGGGGGTTTTCTAATTAAAAAAACGGTACATGAAATCATGTACCGTTAATTTTATATATGGAGAATATTATAATTCAACACCATTAAGCTTAAGAAGTTCACGTGCTGTATCAACTGAATCAACACCTGTTTTGTTCTTGACGGGAGCGAATTCTTTGTTTCGGTCGACTTCATATGCCAGACAGTCGTCCTGTAATTTTACCATGTCCAGAGCGAGAGTTTCAAATTTATATGCATTAGGCTCGTCAGGTTTAATGAATTCACTGGAAGCTGACATATATGGAATCTTTTTAAATGCACGATGCAGAGGAAGTTTTACAGAAAGAGTCTGATTGAGTTTGTCTACACGGAAGAGGTAATTCAGGATCACTCCGTAATTATAAGAGAGTGTTCCGTCAGCTTCACGGCTGTGTATCATTTCGTCAGTCATTTCGTAGTATTCCACGATAGAAGGTCTGCCGTCCTCAAGGCAGAGAACACCAACACGTTCTTCGGGGTCGGCTTTTGCAACGACCTTTGCTCCGGATACTTTACCGGATTCTATCACTGTACCAATGAAACAAGGGTCGGCAATACGCTGCAATACATTGTCGACAGCGAATACATTCAGCCACTCAATATGTGCATTCTGAACGATTTTAAGCATACCGGTTTTCGCCATTGAAGCATACCAGCCGCCGTTTCCATTCGGGGCTGTCTTTATTTTTCCGTTGTCTGCGAGCATAAGCTTGCCGTTTGTATCAACAGTCGGGAGTTGTTCCTGTACAAAGAACCATACGTTGTCGTCGCTGTAACCAAAATAATTGTGCTTTTCAAAGAATTCGCGGGTTTCCTTATTGTTGTCCACACTTGTCATTATGAAAAGCGGTATCCATGCACCAACTTGCTTTACAACATCGAGAAGGTTATTGATGAGACACTCAAAAATATACAATTCACGGTCGATACCTATTTTGAACATACCCTTAGGGTGGTCAAATCCAAGACGGCTTCCCTGACCGCCTGCAAGAAGTACAGCGCCAACTTTGCCGTCACGAATTGCCTGTAAGCCGGTTTCTGTATAACGTTCACGGTTTTGTTCGATATCTGAAAGAGTGGTTGCAAAGAGCGGTTCAAAAGTACCGCGTATTTCTTCCTGATTAGCTTCACTGAGAACAGAAAAGTCTAAAGATTCGATATGTTTTACCATAGCGAGCTGTTCTTCGCCTGAGAGCGATTGCAAATGTTTGACAATATGCTCCTGATGCATCATATTAAGCATTTCTGATACTTTGTGTTTCATTTTTAACCTCCGATTTGAAGAATGAACGGTACATGGGTTAATGTACCGCTTTTTTTACCAAATATCTGCCTGGAAATGATAAGGTACGGAAAACAGTCAAAAATCTGTTCGCCGTTTATACAGATGAGATATCAACGCGAATAAAAGATACCCGGTCAGCGCCCCGACAGTATTATTAATTACATCGTCAATTTCAGTCAGTCCGCGGCCAGTTATGTATTGCAGGGATTCAATTCCAACTGAAAACAGAAATCCGCACAGAACTGTTGCGAACGGATTTCTGAATTTTTCAGATATAGTTGGAACCAGTGCTCCAAATGGCATGAATAGTAAGATATTCAAAAATATCTGCATGAACCAGAAGAAGTGGTTCGGCTGATGGATCATAGCATCTGCTTCGCGGAACGGTTCAAGCACTATATCACGATTATCAGGCATACGCAAAACCATAGTCTCGCGGACAATGAACGTAATGCACAGTACACCGAGGATATATATGCCAAATGCGACTCTTGCGAGTTTTTTCTTATCCGCGGTAACCATTAGGATTATTTTTCTGCCAGTTCCATGAATCACGGCACATGTCTTCAAGCGATTTTTCAGTTTTCCAACCGAGAATTTCAAGAGCCTTGTCTGCATTAGCGTAAAGCTCTGCGAGGTCACCGGCTCTTCTTGGACCATAAACGTGGTTTACCTTGATATCGTTTACACGTTCAAATGTTTCGACGATTTCAGTAACGCTATAGGGTGTGCCTGTTCCGAGATTGAAGATCTCACAGCATTTGTCCTGTGAAAGAATGTAGTCTATAGCTTTGACGTGACCCTTTGCAAGGTCTACAACGTGAATGTAGTCGCGTTCGCAGGTTCCGTCTTTAGTAGGATAATCGTTGCCAAAAATAGTAAGGCATTCACGTTTTCCGACTGCGACCTGTGTTACATAAGGCATTAAGTTGTTCGGAATACCAGTCGGGTCTTCACCTATCATACCCGACTCATGCGCACCGATAGGGTTGAAGTAGCGAAGAAGAACAACAGAAAGCTTATCATCAGCCTTTGCTGCGTCTTCAAAAATCTGCTCCATCATCGATTTTGTCCAGCCGTATGGGTTGGTACAGGCTCCGCGAGGCATTGTTTCTGAAAAAGGAACCTTGTTTTCTTCTCCGTAAACAGTTGCAGATGAACTGAAAAGTATATTTTTTACATTGTATGAATCCATCACTTCGAGAAGTGAAAGCGTGGTGTCTATGTTATTGCGGTAATACACTATCGGCTTCTCAACAGATTCACCGACAGCTTTAAGTCCTGCAAAATGTATAACAGCGTCGATTTTATGATTTGAAAATATATGGTTGAGTGCGTCAGTATCTTTGACGTCGGCTTCGTATAAAGCAACACTTTTTCCGGTTATCTTTTCAACTCTGTGTATTGCTTCAGGTGAACTGTTTGAGTAGTTATCAACTACTACAACATCATAGCCTGAATTAAGAAGTTCAACAGCTGTGTGGGAACCAATGTATCCTGCACCGCCTGCTAAAAGGATCGTTGCCATAAGTTTATTTCTCCTTTTTCATTCTGCGTTTATTGCCAAACAATCAAAATAGTATATATCACTATTTTGGCTGTTATGCTGCAATGTATTCAAAATAAGTATACCATAAAGTTACTGATGTGTCAAGAAAAAGGCTGAGCTGACTCGTAAATAATGCAGCACCGGTGTACATACATTACTTGTAAAAGCAGCGTAAATATGGTATAATGAATGTTAATACATTCATTATAATTATCTGAAAAGGGAGTATAAAGCCTTATGAAATATGAACCGCTGCTTAAGCATCTGCTTAACTATGATGATATTGTCATTCAGGTGCATCACAATCCCGATGCCGATGCGATCGCTTCCGGATTTGCGCTTTGCCGCTATCTGGAAAAAAACGGAAAAAAGCCGCGCTTTATTTATGCCGGTGAACGCGAGATCAGCAAGCCAAATATGCTCATAATGCTGAACAAACTCGGCATTCAGGTCAGCCATGATGAAAAACTGAACGAAAACGGCATTCTGCCTCAGCTTCTTATCACAGTTGACTGCTTTCACGGTGAGGGAAATGTCGGCAGCTTTGCAGCGGAAAAAGTCATTGTCATCGACCACCACCGGATCCCGAAGGGAAAGACCCCTCCGGAACATTCGATTATCAAGGAGAATTACGGAAGCTGTGCGGCTGTCATCTACGAGCTGTTCAAGGAGATAGGCTATGACCTCAACGAAGAACAGAACGTTGCAACGGCGCTCTATTACGGCTTGTATATGGACACGGTCGGGCTTTCAGAGATCAGTGAGCCTATGGACCGTGAGCTCCGCGATACCGCAGACTATGATAAAGCGTTGATACGGCTGCTTGTGAATACTAATCTGACAGAGGAGGAACTCAGCATTATCGGTAAGGCACTTAGTACCTGCAAATACTATCCGCATCCCGACAGTTCGGCAGTATCTGATGATCCATCTCTTCCGAAGCAGCAGAGCGCCTACACCATCGCGGACAACTGCGACCCGAATCTCCTCGGCATCATCTCCGATACTCTGATACAGGTGGATATGGTTTCTGACTGCGTTGTCTGCTGTCCTTATCATACCGGGTACAAGATCTCCGTCCGCACCTGTACGGATTCTGTCAAGGCACCTGATCTTGCCGCGTTTATTACCTATGGATACGGCGGAGGCGGCGGACATGATAACAAGGCAGGCGGCTGCATCGACTATCAAAGCTCGCTGCCGAAGGATATAATGGATTTTGTTGCCGATCGCATACGCGATTTCTTTACAAAGCCCGATGTCATTTTCGCGGGCAGTGAGCATTCCGATTTTTCCGGTGCAGAACACTTCCGGAAAAAGGAGACAGTTCTGGGTTATGTCCCAACAGCGGTGCTTTCGCCGGACGGAGAGGATATACATATCCGAATGCTGGAGGGCGATATTACTTTGACCCCAGATCCGGACATATATCTGATGGTCGGGGTTATCGGTGAGGTCTATCCCATCAAGCGTGAGAAATTCGAGAAAAAATATATCGGGTGTGATGATACGCCAGATGTGTCTGTATACTATTATCCGCCTTCTGCACGGATAGGTCAGAAAAAAACAGGCAGACAGCTTGTGGAGTATCTGCACGGGTGCAAGGCGTCCGGTAACAGCGAGATACTTGCCGTTAAGCTGAATAATTTTACGAAGCTTTATTCTCTCTGGGATCAGGAGCATTATATGTACGGCAACATCGGGGATTATATGGCACATCCGGTACATGACGCAAACGATCTTTATATCATACGCGGAGATATCTTTGAACTGACATATGAGGTCTGCTGAGTGCAGTGATAAAGCGAAAATTTATATCTGTGAAAGAGAACCAGATCAGTTTTTTACTGGTATTACAGCTTCTCTCAAAACAGTTGTTTTTTAAGGGAAACATTGAAAGATCAAAGCTATGTTGCCATTGCGTATATGACAGGTATACTGCTTATTAAAAAATACGACAAGCACTCAGCGCTCAATATGTTCACCAAAATTGCAATGACCAATACTCGTGAATACGCTGAGTTTACCGGATTTACCGAGGCAGATGTCAGAAAACTTGGCGAAATGTACAATATGACGTTTGATGAGATCAGGCGCTGGTATGATGGATATATCCTTAAAGGTGTTTTGGTATATAACCCTCTTTCAGTTGTAATGTCAATGACCTGGCAAGACTTTGACAGATACTGGACTTAAACAGCAACCTATGAAGCGTTGAAGTTCTATATTCAGATGAATTTTGCGGAATATGCTTGATTACAGCGATATTATTCCTACTGAGGATCAAAACGATTTAATGATATCAGGTTGATTTATCATGAAATATATGATATACTAAATCTAAAGATCATAATATTGAACGGCGGTGATAATATGAATTACAAGATAATGCACAAGGACAAGGTGATCTCTCTTGCTAATGAAAACGGAATAACCGAGATTATCTACCGATCGCTGTGTCCTGCCTGTTTTGCAATTGGTATGCCGCTTGAGATATGGCTTGACAACAGATGCGTTGATATTCATCGTTCACATTCAAGAAAGCTGTTCAAGGCTCTCCGTCTGAGAACGCCTGATGATATAGAGCAGGTAATTGATATAGGTCACGGAATTTCCATAACAGATAACTGGTGGATACAGAAAGCTGACGAGGAGCAGGATTATACCTCGTTAAAGCAGTATAATGAAGAGATCGCTGATATTGCCTTTTACGGTTCATCTGCCTCTAATAGTGGTAACACCAAAGGATATCGCGAACTCGGTACAGTCGGAAGCTATGAAAAGGCTTGGCGTTATATTAACGGAAGCTGGTATATGTTCAAGCACGGAAACACACAGGAGCTTATCAGCGAATACTACTCCTATCAGTTCCTTAAAGCTATGGGAGCTGATGTTGCCGAGTATGAAATACAGCACTCCACTTCTTCCGAGACAGGTATCACGACCACTTTTATTAGCTCTAAAGATTTTACTAACAATGCTACGGTTGACTTTGAACCGTTCTGCAACTACTATACGGATCACGACGAGCCTGAGTACATTATACCAAGACTTGATAAAAAGCTGATAAAGCCTTATGTTATGATGGTATTTTACGATACTCTGCTCCATAATGACGACAGGCATAATCAGAACGCAGGCGTGCTTCGTGACAGTTCAACAGGTGAGATCATCGGACTTGCTCCTTGTTTTGACTATAACCTCGGACTTATCTCAACAGGCGTTCCGAGGATAGACAGCGTTAAGGGCAACGTCTTTACTGACAGCTTCCTTTCAAATGAAGTGTGTTGCAAAGTCCTTAAAGCTGAATTGCCCGATAGGGAGACAATTATCGATAGTATAACGAAAGCAGAGAGCGAAACCAAATCAGCTTTTCCCGATGTAAGTCCTAACTATGACCTTATAAAGGACTATATTATCGGAACTTTTGACTATTTAGCTTCTGCACTTGTTGCCCAAAAGCTACCTTAAGAAAAAGTCCAGTGAAAAAAACTGGACTTTTTCCATTATTGTATCCTGAAAACCCCTGGCTCTGCTTAATGGCATTATCCTTCGGGAGCGGTATTTTTAAATCTGAACTGAGATCAAAAATTGAAGAGAATAAGAATGGAAATGCGCTGTATTGCTCTAATTGCGGTGCATTGATAGGGGAGAACGAAGACTTTGAGAAAGTGCAAGGAGAGGTAGTGTGTATGGACTGCGTGGAGCGGCACACGACTGTTTGTAGCGTTGCGGTTGTATCGTCTGGACTGATAATTCCTATGGCTATGAGTATACCACGCTTTGCAGGCACTGTTACGAAGATTACTATTCAAGGTGCAGCTGCCGTGATGCACTCGTTCACAATGATGATCTGTATAGCTTGAACGACTATGATTACTTCAGTGAGTGCTATCATGACGAAGTTGACAGAAATCGTTCGATACACGGCTACGGATTCAAGCCTGAACCAATATTTTACGGAAACTATTCCGATCGGTATTTCGGAGTAGAGCTGGAAATAGACGGAGCAGAGAAGGAAAGAGATAATGCTGACGAATTGCTTGCTGTCGCCAACATGAACGATACCGAGCATATCTATATCAAGTCGGACAGTTCACTTGATGAAGACTTAGAGCTTGTCAGCCACCTGATGTCGCTAAATTACCATAAGCAGTTCTGATGGGAGGAGATAATGCGTAATGCTATCGTCCTCGGGTACAGCAGTCACCAGACTTCGACGTGTGGTCTGCATTGCCATGTGAACCGCTACTGCTTTGGTGATACGAGGGAGGAGCGGGACTTAGCTATTTCGCGAATATTATTCTTCGTGGAAAAGCACTGGGCTGAGCTGTTATAATTCAGATGCAGGAGTGAGTACAGCATCAATCGCTGGGCTACTCGGTACGGTTATGAACGCACAGGCAGGGATATCCTCGAAAAGGCGAAAAAAGGAAATCTCGGAAGGAATGCGGCGGCGAACTTGCAAAATTACTCGACCATAGAATTCCGACTCTTCCGCGGTACTTTGAAGTATAACACGTTCATCGCTGCGCTCATTGTCGCGACTGTTTTAGTAGATAAGATCGATGACGTGGTCAGGGAAGTCATAGACGAGAGCTATACTCACTTTTCAAAGTGTAGTGGTGGTATGGAGATTATGACGCCTACTATTTCGCCTGCGAGCTAACTCTTATTGATATGGCTCATTGCTTTGGCATTGATGAATATGACGTGATACTACTTATAGATTACGGCTGCACAGTTGATGAAGTCGAGGATCTGATGATGGACGCTGATGCATTGAAGGAAGCAGTCAGTGAGATAAAGATCATGGACGGCGAATACCTGTATAAAGAGTGCTTAGACGGTTGCCATTAGGAGATGATCACATGGAGATCTATGATAAGCAGAGCAAAAGTATCATGAGGTCTGGCTGACAAAGAGCAGGCAATTGGAAGTTGAACGAGATACACTTGTGAAGCCGCTTCTTGTACATAAGGACGACAAAAAGTATAAGGTCGTGTTCTTTCTGTCTGGAGGGGATGATCTGTATCAATGTACCGAGAGCCTGCTTTTGATGAATCTGAGGTGTGCTTGAGCGCACTCCTTATTTTTGTTGAAAGTTATAAATGCTACTGAAATGTTCGGATGTGTTTGCCTGAAATTTTACAGGAAATGGATCGGGAAGGAACATACAAATAATATACAGAACAAAAAGCTTGCCTTTGATATTCCTGAGAGTATTTGTGGGCGAGCGGTTTTTACAGTAAACTATGTGACTATTTGGTGAAAAGCGACAAAAACGCTGTAAAAAGGCGATTGCCTTATTTCCCTACTTGCTTTTTTTTAATGTAAGGGCTATAATATTATCATACACCACATTATATGGGGAATTTATTAAGGAAAACAGATATTGTTGAGAATAGAAATAGCATTTAAAATTGACTGAAAAAGGGCTATGATGTTCATTAATGGGTCAGTATGCATAGTTGAAACACTCTGAATTTTGGATTAACGGAGGATAGAACGATGCAAGCTACAGATATTTTTATTGTCAACAATTATCCGAATGGAGAAGTAGCAAAGGATATGTTTGAGAGCAAACGTGCGAATGAAATACTTCTTTCTGAAAATAATGTTACTCAGGATATGCTCGAAAAGCTTGAAAAAGGTGAGAAACCTAAACCTACGCTTCCAGGCAAATCAGGCGTTACAGAGTATAATATTACTTAATTTTGATGAACGCGTATTGAACCTTCTTCATGAAGGTGTTTCAAATATGCTCAAATATTGTCAGGTCAAACCTGGCGGTGGTAAGGCATACTGCTTCCGAGAGAGGTTGTGCTTTATACTCCAGAGCAGATGAACAGGCTTCTGGTCAAGGGTGGACTTTCATTTATCTGTCAGACTGAGAAACGCAGTGATATGGAGTTTGACAAGTGGATCGAGGAAAATATCCGTTACATAAAGACTCGCAGTGCAAGGCTTGAATTCAAACTTATGTTTAAGACGGCTGCTGCAGTTATCTTCCGTAAAGGAGCATAATGACCATGGGCATCATCAGTATGCGGTGTTGCTTTTATTCATTAGCTTTCGGAGCCGAAAAAAGTGTTGACATTTCGCATATATGCATATATATTAATAGTATGCACTTAGCTTAAGAATACAATTGGCGAATTTGCAAATTTGTATCTCTTTACAAAATGCGGTACAACTTTTTATTTGTACTTGACATAAGATGCGCAGATGTGTTACAATTAAAATGTTGGTGTGCTTGGCGATGTTTGCTACTTTTGTGTGAGACCTGCTTATCGCTTTTATTTTTGACGAAAGCGATAAAAACATCTGAAACGGTGGATGACTATGAAAGTGCTGAGGGACTAGTAGATGTTCAGCACATAGATTGGCATGATTTATGCGGGTTGCTAGGTAGAAAATGGCTTTGGGAACTTCCCACATGAGCATACTGAATATGTATGGAGTTTGAAAGAGTATGTGACGGGTTGATTTGGCTCGTTTATTGTTTTATATACGAATATAGATTATTTAGGCACAGGAGGACATGAAATGAAGGGAATTATTCTCGCCGGAGGCTCTGGCACAAGGCTTTATCCATTGACAATGGTTACATCGAAGCAGTTGCTTCCTGTGTATGACAAACCGATGGTATACTATCCGCTGTCAACACTTATGCTGGCAGGAATCAAGGATATACTTATTATTTCTACTCCGACTGATCTTCCTAATTTTGAAAGACTTCTTGGAGACGGATCTCAGTATGGAATAAACTTAAGTTATAAGGTTCAGCCGAGTCCTGATGGATTGGCACAGGCATTTATACTTGGTGAAGAATTCATTGGTGAAGATGCGTGTGCAATGGTACTTGGCGACAATATTTTTTACGGAAACGGCTTTGGAACTCTTCTCCGTTCAGCTAAGAAGAACGCAGAAGAGAATAATCGTGCAACAGTATTCGGTTACTATGTTCCTGATCCGGAGCGTTTTGGCGTGGTTGATTTTGATAAGGATGGACATGCTCTATCAATTGAGGAAAAACCAGCTGATCCTAAGAGCAATTATGCAGTTACGGGTCTTTACTTTTATCCAGCTGGTGTAAGTGTAAAAGCTAATCAGGTCAAGCCTTCGGATCGCGGCGAACTTGAAATAACAACTCTTAATGAAATGTACCTTCACGATAGCTTACTTGATGTTCAGCTTCTTGGACGTGGCTTTGCCTGGCTTGACACTGGTACGATGGACAGCCTTGCAGAAGCTACGAATTTTGTGCAGATGATTCAGAACCGTCAGGGAATTGAAATCTCAGCTCCAGAGGAAATAGCTTTTATCAATGGTTGGATTGACAATGAAGATCTTATGAAATCTGCTGAAAAGTACGGTAAATCACCTTATGGTGCACATTTAAAAAAAGTTGCTGAAGGTAAAATAAAGTATTAAGGAGTTAAGATAATGACTATTTTCGTAACAGGAGGAGCCGGATTTATAGGCTCAAATTTCGTATTCCATATGCTTGATACATATCCTGACTACAGGATAGTATGTCTTGACAAGCTGACATACGCAGGCAATCTTTCAACTCTTGCTCCCGTAATGGATAACAAGAATTTCCGCTTTGTCAAGATAGATATCTGCGACAGAGAGGCTATATATAAGCTTTTTGAGGAAGAAAAGCCAGACATCGTTGTCAACTTCGCGGCTGAGTCCCACGTTGACCGCTCAATCGAGAATCCGGAGATATTCCTCCAGACCAATATTCTCGGTACACAGGTACTCATGGACGCTTGCCGCAAGTATGGTATCCAGAGATATCATCAGGTATCAACAGACGAGGTTTACGGCGACCTTCCGCTCGACAGACCTGACCTTTTCTTCACAGAGACAACACCTATCCACACAAGCAGTCCCTACAGCTCGTCTAAGGCTGGCGCAGATCTTCTCGTTATGGCTTACCATAGAACTTACGGCCTGCCTGTGACTATTTCAAGATGCTCAAATAACTACGGACCGTATCACTTCCCTGAGAAGCTGATACCGCTTATGATAGCAAATGCGCTCGCAGACAAGCCTCTTCCGGTTTACGGTGAAGGACTTAATGTCCGTGACTGGCTCTATGTTGAAGACCACTGCCGTGCAATCGACCTTATCATTCACAAGGGCAAGGTTGGCGAAGTTTACAACGTAGGCGGTCACAACGAGATGAAGAACATCGACATCGTAAAGCTCATCTGCAAGGAGCTTGGCAAGCCTGAGAGCCTTATCACTCACGTTGAGGATAGAAAGGGCCACGATATGCGCTATGCTATTGACCCGACTAAAATTCACAACGAGCTTGGCTGGCTGCCTGAGACAAAATTTGAAGATGGCATAAAGAAAACTATCAAATGGTACCTCGAAAACCGTGAGTGGTGGGAAACTATCATCTCCGGCGAGTATCAGAATTACTATGAGAAAATGTACGGCAACCGTGCAGAGGTGTGATAGATGAAAGCATTTGTAACAGGTGTAGGCGGACAGCTCGGCCACGACGTTATGGACGAGCTTGCAAAACGCGGATATGAGGGCGTAGGCTCCGATATATTGGAGTCTGTTCCCACAGATTATCCCTACGTTCAGCTTGATATAACCGATGCGGCAGCAGTAGAGAAGGCAATATCCGAGATAAGTCCGGATGTTGTTGTACACTGCGCAGCATGGACAGCAGTTGATGCTGCCGAGGACGAGGAGAACAAGCCGAAGGTCAAGGCAATCAACGTTGACGGTACTCAGAATATTGCCAATGTCTGCAAAAAGCTTGACTGTAAGATGATTTATATTTCTACTGACTATGTTTTCAATGGTCAGGGAACTGAACCATGGACTCCTGACTGTAAGGACTACGCTCCTCAGAATGTCTACGGACAGTCCAAATTGGACGGTGAGCTTGCAGTTGCAAATACGCTTGACAAGTACTTTATCGTGCGTATTGCATGGGTATTCGGCGTAAACGGCAAGAACTTCATCAAGACTATGGTAAACGTAGGTAAGACACATGATGAAGTAAGAGTAGTATCCGATCAGATAGGTACACCGACATATACACTTGACCTCTCAAGACTTCTTGTTGATATGGCAGAGACCGAGAAGTATGGTTACTACCATGCAACCAATGAGGGTGGTTATATTTCGTGGTACGATTTCACAGTTGAGATATACAAGCAGGCAGGAATGTCCACAAAGGTTACTCCTGTGACAACCGCTGAGTATGGACTTTCCAAGGCTGTGCGTCCGTTCAATTCCAGACTTGATAAGTCCAAGCTTGTGGAAAACGGTTTCAAGCCACTTCCTACATGGCAGGATGCACTTTCACGTTATTTGAAGGAGATACAGTAAGATGGGACAGATCACAGTTGAAAAAAATGTCGGCGGTATCGAAGGACTCTGCGTGATTACTCCCGCAGTCCATGGCGACAACCGCGGTTATTTCATGGAAACATACAGCCAGCGCGATATGGAAGAGGCTGGCATCAATATTGTATTTGTGCAGGACAATCAGTCCTGTTCTACAAAGGGCGTTCTGAGAGGGCTGCATTTCCAGAAGCAGTTCCCGCAGACGAAGCTCGTGCGTGCCATCAAGGGCAGAGTATTTGATGTTGCGGTAGATCTGCGTAAAGATTCAAAGACTTATGGCAAGTGGTACGGTGTTGAGTTAACTGAGGAGAACAAGAAGCAGTTTCTCATTCCGAAGGGCTTTGCACACGGTTTCCTTGTGCTTTCCGATATTGCGGAGTTCTGCTACAAGTGTGATGACTTCTGGCATCCGAATGATGAGGGAGGAATGGCTTGGAATGACCAAAAAATCGGTATTGAGTGGCCGGAGATTGTGGGCGAGTATAACGGTACGGCAAGTGCCGAAGGATATACTCTCAAAGATGGAACGAAGCTGAACCTTTCGGATAAGGATCAGAAGTGGACTGCAACAATAGATTAATTATTGCTACAGCAGAGCCGGAGGTTGGTTTCGTAAAATCGCGCAAATCAATAGACATTTGTCGTTGCTTTAATACGTTTTTGACGTTTATATACTAATATCAATCAATACCGCACTTCTCTTAAAAGACGTTATAGTGGATTTCATACCTTTGAGTTCTGTTATGTTTCACTTATAATTCACCAAATCATTTGGGAAGGAGAAGTATGATTTAGGGGTGCCCATATCATACAAATTATAAATGAAAAAAATTAAAATATTATATGTAGTAGAGGCGTTTGGCGGTGGTGTGTTTACATATTTAGTTGAATTAGCTAATAAGCTTTCGCTTCATTATGATATAACAATTGCATATGGTCTAAGAGATCAAACACCGTCTAATTTTAAAGATTTTTTTTCTCTGAATATAAGATTCATTGAAGTGAAACATTTTGAAAGAAGTGTGAATCCATTTAATGATATAAAGGCGATTTTTGAAATCAAAAGAATCCAAAAAGCGGTTAACCCAGATATTATTCATCTTCATTCTTCAAAGGCTGGAGTTATTGGGCGTTTTGCGTGTAATGGAAAAAAAACAAAGTTGTTCTATACCCCTCATGGCTATAGCTTTTTAATGAAGGATCAAAGTGCTCTTAAAAGGGCTGCTTATAAAGCGATAGAATGGATTTTTGCTAAAACAAACTGTACTACTATTTCTTGCAGCCTCGGCGAACATAAGGAAACGTTAAAACTAACGAAAAATGCTGTTTATGTTAACAACGGTATTAATGTTGACGAGCTGAAAAAATTGCTGCAAAACATATCTATGTCTTCAAATGTGAGCGAACATAAAGTATTTACGCTTGGAAGAATATGTTATCAAAAAAATCCTGAATTATTCAATGAAATCGCTGAATTTTTTCCGGAGATTCCTTTTATTTGGATAGGTGACGGAGATCTCAGAGATAAGCTTACAGCCGATAATATTAGAATAACAGGTTGGCTTCAGAGAGAGGAGGCGCTGAAGGTCGCCTCGGATTCTGATATTTTTATTCTGACTTCTTTATGGGAAGGATTGCCTATATCGCTGCTTGAGGCAATGTATATGAAGAAAACCTGTATTGTAAGCAAAGTCATCGGCAATAAGGATGTAATAAAAACGGACTGTAATGGCTTTGTGTGCGAAGATCTTGACGGCTTTGTACAAGCTGTTCGGTCTGCTGTTTCAGAGGATATGAGTGCATATCAAAATAATGCAAATGCTGAGATACTAAAAAAGTATAATACAGAAGTAATGGCCGGAAAGTACGATAAAATTTATAGAACATCAGTTCAGAAGAAGGATAGAGAATGAAAAAAACAGCAATTGTGTCGTGTTATTTTCAGCCGAATTACGGCAGTATGCTTCAGGCACTTGCGACACAGGAAATACTTGATATCATGGACATCCCGAATGAAACGATTTGTATTGATGGGCTGAAAAAGGAAATCTATGATGCGAAGATGCGGTATTTTAAGAGCCGTATGTTCTCATGGGATGTCATCAGAGATAAGTTCGGCTATCTGAAGCTGGCCGCTGCACAGAAATTGAACAAAAAGCTCGGTAAGAAGATTAGTCAGCGGAAAAAACGCTTTGAGGCGTATTCCAAAAGCAAGTTCCGTATGTCAAGGCCATATGTCTCCAAGGCAGAGTTGAGCCGGCATGCCGGAGATTATGCAGCATTTTTGGTTGGCAGTGATCAGCTCTGGCTGCCTTCCAATATCGCAGCCGATTATTATACACTCAGTTTTGTGCCGGATGAAGTGCGTAAGATCGCCTATGCCACAAGCTTTGGCGTGTCTGCGCTTCCGAAGAAGCAGGCGGAGTCTGCCAAGCAGTTCATCCCCCGTATAGACTATCTCTCCGTTCGTGAGCAGTCTGGACAGAAGCTTATCAAGGAACTGATTGGAATTGACGCTAAGCTTGTCTGCGATCCGACGCTGCTGTTGACAAAGGAACAGTGGGGAAAGCTCGTGGAAGACAAGCGAATCATCAAGGAAAAATACATTTTCTGCTATTTCCTTGGCGATAATCAGCTTTCCCGCCAGTGTGCGGATTTTCTGCGAAAAAAGACAGGTTACAAGATTGTCGCGCTTCAGAATCTGGATATGTATATCCGAAGCGATGCTGCATTTGCTGACGAAGCTCCGTATCAGATTGATCCTGAAGGCTTTGTCAACCTGATACGTCATGCAGAATTCGTCTGTACGGATTCTTTTCATGGTACGGTATTCTCGTTGATCCACCATAAGAATTTCTTCACATTTCGGAGATTTTGGAGATCATCGACCATGTCCACCAACAGCCGAATTGATTCGCTGCTGAACGTGTTAGGCTGTGAATATCGCCTCATCGAATCGCTGGCAGATTTCAAGAATGCACTCCATACGCCGCTAGATGTAAGCAGCGTGGAAGCATGCCTCAATGACTTTAGAAAGGATTCCCTTGCGTTCCTTGAAGGTTCACTGCAGGGACTCGAGTGAAATGGTTACGATCACAAACAAGATAGAATGCTGCGGCTGTTCTGCCTGTGTCAATATCTGCAAAAGGAATGCCATTCGGATGGTGCAGGACAAGGAAGGTTTCCTGTATCCCAAGGCGGATGCGTCCCTTTGCAACAACTGCGGTCTTTGCGAGAAGGTTTGTCCTATTATGAACAAGGAGGTCCCCAAGTCGCTTGATTTAAAAAAAACATATCTCATTCAACATCGAAAAGAGGATGTTCTTGCTGAAAGTACTTCAGGAGGCGCTTTCACGGCGATTGCTGAGTATGTGATCAGCCAGGGCGGCGTAGTGTTTGGGGCTACTTTTGATTCGCAGTTCAAGGTTATCCATACCTCTGCGCAGACGAGTGCAGAGCTTGCGAGATTTCGGAATAGTAAATATGTGCAGAGCGATTTGGGGGATACGTTCCGTCAGGTCAGATCTCTGTTAGCTGAGGGGAGAAGGGTCTGCTACAGCGGTACGCCCTGCCAGATCCAGGGATTGCGTAAGTACCTCATGAAGGACTATGAGAATCTGATTCTGGTGGATGTGGTCTGTCGTGCAGTGCCGTCGCCGGGTGTTTGGCAGAAATATATTGCATGGGAAAAAGCCAAGGGAGCGATCAGCTATGTTCGCTTCCGTGACAAGGCACTTGGCTATCAGTATTCCACGATGAAGATCCAGCGGTGTAATGGCTCTTTTTCCCGTGGTGGCATCGAATCACAGCCGTGGTTGCGGATGTTCTTCTCAGGCATGATCATCAGGCCATCGTGCGCATCCTGCAAGTTCCGTTCGCCAGAGAGAATCTCGGATTTCACGATCTGGGATTGCTTCAATATCTACAGATTGGACAGGCGGTTCCCGGAAGATGTAGGAACAACGAGGATGCTGGTGCATACCGAAAAGGGTTTGGAGCTGCTAATGAAGATCAGGCAGGAACTTCATATCAGGGAGATACCCTTTGATGTCACTGTGGATGGAGTCAGAGAAATGCGCGAATCGCCAGTGCTTCATGAGAACAGAGCAGCGTTCTTCCATGATAATGAGAAGATGGAGATGGGCGAGCTCCTGGACAAGTATTTCCCTGTGACTTGGAAGGTGAAGCTGAAGCGAAGTGTTCGGTTTGCTATGAATAGATGCGGCATAGATAAAACTGTCAAGCACCTGTTGAGGAAAGGATGAGAGATGTTCGAATGAATGAGGAACGAATCAGCGTCGTAGTCCCTGTGTATAAAGTACCGGAGCCTTATTTACGAAAATGCATTGAGAGCATCCAGTGCCAGACATATCGAAATATAGAGATCCTTCTGGTGGATGACGGTTCACCGGATCAGTGCGGCGCAATCTGCGATGAATATGCAGCAGGGGATGACCGTATCCATGTGATCCACAAACCGAACGGAGGACTATCGGCAGCACGCAATTCCGGGCAGGAGGAAGCCAGCGGCCAGTGGCTGATGTTTGTTGACGGCGATGATTGGATAGATCCGAAAATGTGCGAGATCCTTCTGAATCTTGCACACCAAAGCGATGCGCAGGTGGCTTTTTGCGGGATGGTAAAGGAATATGCCGCCAGCTCAGAGCCGTATACCTACTACATTCCTGAAAAGGTCTACAAAGGCAAAGAATGTCTATGGCTTCAGGCGCAGCTTCTGCATTTCAATGGTAATATCGCAACGGCTTACTGTAAACTGATTGACCGGGCTTTTTTGGAGAAGAACCAGATTCGGCATGATGCGTTTCTGCGGCAAGGCGCAGAGGGGCTGGAGTTCAATCTTCGGTTGTTTGACAAAGTCGGGTGTGCAGTTTTTACAGCGCAGCCGCTGTATCATTATATCTACAATGAGAACTCAATCTCTGCACATCATGATGAAAAAAACCATGACTATGTATTGAAATGCTTTGAGAAAATCAGAAGTTTCATCGAAACGAGCCGGCAGCGCGACGAATTACTGCGCTGGTTTAACAACCGTCTGCTGTATGTAGTCATCACCACTGCGATCAGCGGTTATTTTCATCCGAACAATCCGGATCCGTATCGGGAGAGAAAGCGTAAATTTCAAGCGTATTTGAAAAGGCCGATCATACAATCTGCCTTGAAGAGGAGCAACAAAGAGGGCCTTTCAAAGCAAAGAAAAATCATTCTCTGGCTTATAAAGCATGAACAGTACCTGGCTTTGGATATTCTCGGAAAAATCAGAAAAATACAAAAATCGAAAAAGTAACCGGCACTTTAAATATGCCAAGTGATTAGGTGATGATGATATGAAAACGCTTGCGGGGATTGTCTTGTATAATCCTGATATACAAAGATTAAAAGAGAATATCTCAGCAATCAGAAACCAAGTGGATCAGATTGTTTTTGTAGATAACGGCTCGACAGCACCAGAACAGTATCAGGTTCTACTTAATAATACTGATATTATAATTAGAAGTAATAAAAACGAGGGAATCGCAGCTGCATTAAATAAGGTTTTGCAATATGCAAAGGATCATCATTTTGATTGGTTTATTACATTAGATCAGGATTCTGTTTGTAAAGAAGGATTAATTGCAAAGTATTACAAGTATATCGAATTGCCAGCTGTTGGCATTTTGACATGTAATATAATCGACAGAAATTTTAATACCGTCAATAGAATTGATAAAGATTATTACGAAATAAAAAATTGTATTACTTCCGCTTCATTCTGCAATACGGCAGCATTTGCTGCAATAGGCGGATTTGACGAATGGTTATTTATTGACGCTGTGGATTTTGATGTGTGTTCTAATTTGAGAGCTAATCACTATAAAATTTACCATATTAATTTTGATGGGCTGCTTCATGAAGTAGGGCATGGAAAAAAAGTATGGATGTTTGGAGAAAAAATTGCCTATAATCATTCCCCTTTTAGAAATTATTATATTGCAAGAAATAATTTGTATCTCATACACAAGTATCCTGATGATTTCCCTTTAAAAAGATATATTACTCACGAGATAATCAGAGAACTGATTATTCTATTTTATGAAAACAAAAAAATTAAGAAAATAAGCAAAAGATGGAAAGGAATTAGAGACGCTTTACAAAAGATGAAAGAGGAATAAATATGAATGGTATAAAGGTTAGCGTGATAATGCCTGTATATAACAGCGAGAAATATCTTGAAAAGTGTGTGGATTCAATCTTAGAACAGGAATTTGATGGCTTTGAATTATTGCTGATAGATGATGGATCTACAGATAAAAGCGGAGAGATATGTGACGCTTATGAGAAAAAAGACAACCGAGTTAGAGTTTTTCATGTCTCTAATTCGGGAATATGCAATGCGCGGAATTTTGGGTTATCACAAGCTAATGGAGAATATATTGCCTTTTCCGATCATGATGATTTTGTCATGCCAGGTTTCTTGAAGGATAATTATGACTATGCGAAAGAGAATGATGCTGATATAGTGAAATTTGGACGTGACACATATTATCTCCGTGGAGATGATGTGTTTAAAAGAAATTACAGAAGGTTTTGTAAACGTGTCATAAAGGGAGAAGATATTAGAAATGAATTTCTTTCACTAAGACTAAGAGATTCAATGAGCTGTGTATGGGATTCATTTATCAGAAATGATTTTTTAAAGACGAATGGTCTTAGCTTTAATTCTATCTATACAAAGGGAGGAGAAGATATCGACTTTTCGAGTAACTGTTTTGTGCATGCAAATGTGATTGCATATAATGATAAAGCATATTATGAGCATTATATTCGATATGGCTACAGTACTTCAACAAAGCCGGATAATAATAAACTCGAGAAACTTACACATCTGCATGAGAATTTGAATGAGTGTATGCATTTATTGAACATTTCGCCTGAAGATTGTCCAGAAGAATATATTCTTATCTATATAAAGGAATTTGTTTATTCGGCATTATCATACTATTATAGCACGAATAAGCGAAAAGAAGAGATCATCTCTTTTTTGAATCGCGTAAGAAAGCCTGTAACACATTTGCGGTATTCATCCACAAAAATGATGAAATATAGTTTAAAGTGGGCTTTGTTATCAATCATGTATATGAAAAAGAAATATCAACTGCTTAACTTTATATTAAGGTTAAAAAATCGGTGAGCTACAGGGGGCAAAAATGAAAATTGCGGTCATTACGATGCATGCAGTAAAAAATTATGGTTCGGCATTACAGACTTTCGCGACACAACAGGTTTTAAGCAGATTAGGCTATGAAACTGAAATCATTAATTACATCAGAAAGAAAAATATTGATTCCAATTTGATTGATGTATGGACATCAAAAGAAAAGGGACTACGTAAAATCGCGAAAAAAATGTTGATGTATCCTACAATAAAAAAATGGATAAGAGTGTGGGGAAACTATTTGCAGACATATATTCATCTTTCGGCAGTAACGTATACGGAAATGAAAGATTTCTCTGTCACTCCTGTTCAGGCAGATATTCTTTGTACAGGAAGTGACCAGGTTTGGAATAGCGGATGGAATGATGGTGTGGAGTATCCGTTTTATCTGTCATTTGCAGATGATAACACTCCAAAAATATCTTTTTCGGCAAGTTTTGGAAAAGAAAAACTGGATGAGAATGAAATAGAAATAGTCAAACCATTATTACAAAAATATGACTATATTACTGTTCGAGAACAATCCGCAGTATCTATTTTAAATAATATGGGAATAAAAGATGTTTCATTTACGTTAGATCCAACTCTATTTCTCACAAAAGAACAATGGAAAAAACATATGAAAAAGAGTAAACCGGATGAACCATACATCTTGGTTTATCAATTAAATAAGGACAAAAATTTTGATAAAATGGCAGTTAATTTTGCTAAGTCCAAAAAAATGAAACTTGTAAGATTGTGTCTGCGTTATGATCAAATAATTCTTCCGGGACGGAAAAAGTTTATACCTGAGATAAGAGAGTTTTTAAGTTTGATAAATAATGCTGAATACGTCATAACAGATTCTTTTCATGCAACTGCTTTCTCAATCAATTTTAATAAACAGTTCTTTTCGGTATTACCTCAAAAGTATAATTGTAGGCTGAAGGAGTTTCTTGATATTTTTGATCTTGAGAACCGGATAGTAAGTAATTATTTAGATTTTGAATCAGCAGGAACGATTGATTACGGACAGGTAAATAAAATTCTTGACGATGAAAGAAAAAAATCAATGGAACACTTAAAATACGCTCTTAGGTTTGCAACGGACAAGATAAAACAGGGGGAGTCTTTTTGACGGATAAACAAATATACGCAACAGAAGAAAAGTGTTGCGGATGTGAGGCTTGCGTGAATATCTGCCCTAAAAATGCAATTTCCATGCAAGCAGGAACGTTGGGCAGTCTGTTGCCGGTTATAGATTCAAGCTTATGTGTGGAATGCGGCCTTTGTAGGAAGGTGTGTCAATATCATACGAAACCTATATTTCATTCAGTTGCAAAGGTCTATGTCGCTGCAAATACAGATGAGCCGGCTTTAAAGAATTCTGCATCTGGCGGTGTTTTCTTTGCAATAGCAGAGAGTTTTGTTGCGAATAGCGGCGTGGTTTATGGATGTACTATGGAATGCCAGGACGATAAGCTTTCTGCATTCCATACAAGAGTGAGTACGAAGGATGGCTTGAAAAGACTTCAAGGCTCAAAGTATGTACAGAGTGAAATCAAGGAAACCTATAAAAGTGTCAAAATTGATTTGGAAAAAGGGAAACTTGTTTTGTTCTCAGGCACACCATGCCAGATCGGCGGACTAAAGAGCTTCCTTATGCATAGAGAATACGACAATTTATATACTATGGATCTGATTTGTCACGGTGTTCCCAGCAATCAGTTTTTCCAAGCGTATCTTGAATATCGTGAGAAAAAAATGAAGTGTAAAATCAGGGAATACAGTTTTAGGGATAAGTCAATCGGTTGGGGACTTGTAGCCAAAATGGTATTTCGGACAGACAGTGGAAAGCAAAAGACTATGATTATTCCGGATAAACTGTCATCATATTACAATCTGTTTTTAAGAGGCTTGATATATCGCAATAGTTGCTATCAATGTATGTATGCACAAGAGAAAAGAGTCTCTGATATTACAATTGGAGATTACTGGGGCATAGAATCCGAACATCCGGAGCTGTTAAAAGAAAACGGCGGCAGTATTTCAGTCAAGAAAGGTGTTTCTTGTATATTAGTCAACTCCGAAAAGGGTGAAGTATTATTGAACAATTACGGCAAGAAGCTGAAGGTTTATTCATCAGCTTTTGAAAAGGCTTCACGGAAAAATAAACAGTTGAATGCGCCAATGCCGCTCAATAAAGCGCTGAGAGAAAAGATCATTCACGATTATGCTTCGGGATATTGTACTGTTGAACGGAACTATTTTAAGAAAATGGGATTTAAAATGTATATATATGCTCTGTATTATAAGATGAAGCAATATATACATATATAAGTTTACTGATAAGTGTCAATATGAAGATGTTTAGGAGAAAAATGTTATTAAAGAAAAGACTAATAAATAAGAGCTTTAAGGTTTGTGAAATTATATATATTTTTAGTTATTCAATTTATTTGATAGTTTCCATTCTTAACCTTTCATTGTATGCTACTTTACTTCCTGCTATCGCAACACATATAATTATGTTGATGTGTATCGGCTTGTTATTTATTATAGAGCTTTTACAAAAAAGTATATCAAAAAAGAATATCATATTTTTATTAATAGCGTTTACTATGGCCATTATATTATATAGTAAGAATTATTTAATAGCTGTAATGTTTTTATTTTATATTGGGGCTCGAAATATTAAAATTGATAGTTTTTTAAGAGTTACAGTTGTTGTTAGTTCTGCTGTTTTATTATTTGTTGTGTTGAGTTCTCAACTTGGCATTATAAAAGATTATATATGCATAAGTGACACAACTAATAGGACAAGACATTTTTTAGGATTTACATATGTTTTGTTTCCGTCTGGTATACTTTTTAACATAACTATAGCTTATGTTTATCTAAAAAGACTCGAATTAAGCATAAAGCATTACATAATTGTTCTGTTTGTGAATATTTTAATGTTTGATTTAACTCAAGCAAGATTGAACTTTATCTTGTGTTTAATAGTTGTTATGCTGTGTATAACTAAGAATATTGTTTTTAAATCTTGTATAGTAAAATACGGATTTGCTTTTTCATTCGTTTTATGTATGATTACTAGCTATGTGTTAATTATTTCATATTCACCAAGTAGAACATTATTAAATAAACTTAATATTATGTTAGAAGATAGATTGTATTTGGGGCATGAAGGCTTTAATAATTATAATATATTACCGTTTGGACAAACAGTTTTTTTTAATGGATATGGTTTATCTGCTGCTGGCGATCAAATCATTTCTGGAAAATACAATTATGTCGATAATTATTACGAAAATATTTTACTTAGATTTGGATTTGTTTTTTTAGTTTTAATCATATTGTGGTATACATATGCAGGTATAATAGCTGTTAGAAGAAAGGATTATATATGTTTAATAGCGATTGCTGCATTTGCTATACATGGCATGGTAGATGATCTTATTGTTAATTTGTACTATAATTGTTTAGGTATAATGGCTGGAAGAATAATCTTAGGAGATTATAATGAAAATAGAGAAAGACTTCAGCAAGTTATTATCAAAATGTTGGGGCGGAATACTGCTTTATCCGTAAAAAAACGTATGGAATAAAGCAAGGTGTCTTAAATTGGTTAAGGAGAAAGTCTGATGGTATATAATACCAAGTTTTATCTAAAGCAATTGTTAAGCCCGATTAGATTGATAAAGCATCAGAAGGCTTGGCGAAAGCTGAACTCACACAATGATACCATGATAAACTGTTTTGTTTCTTTCGACAGAATATCAGTTGGAAAAGGAACATACGGCAAGCTGAATGTGAATAACTATAATTCAGATGCCGCTAAATCTAAGGTTATTATTGGAAATTACTGCTCAATCGCTTCAACTGTTGTTTTCTTTTTAGGCGGAGGACATGAATTAAATCATTTTTCTACATTTCCGTTTAAAAAGAAATACTTGAATTTAGACGAAAGCATTGATAACGGTGACATCGTGATAGACGATGATGTTTGGATTGGAGAAAACGTTACAGTGATGTCAGGTGTTCACATCGGCAGAGGTGCTGTTATCGGAACCGGTGCAATTGTCAATAAAGATATTCCGCCTTATGCGATTGCAGTCGGCGTTCCTGCAAAGGTTATAAAATACAGATTCAGTCAATCGATTATAGCTAAACTAATGAAGGTAGATTTTGAATCCTTTGACTTAGATTGGATAAAATCGCACATTGATTTGTTGTACGAAAAAATAGATGATAATAATATTGAAGAAATAATGAAAGGACTTCATAATGAATAGTATGCTTTTGGTTGTTTCACACAAGCCTTTTAAATGCCCAAACATAGGTGGGTATAAACCTATCTATGTTGGACCAAAGAAGTTTGAAATTAATCGCTATGCATTCAGAGACGATAGCGGCGACTCAATTGCTGAGAAGAATCCTAATTATTGTGAACTGACCGCATTATATTGGTTTTGGAAAAATAATGAATTGCATTATGATTATGTTGGATTGTGTCATTATAGAAGGTATTTTTCAAAATTTGGCATTACGAAATCGCCGCACTTTTATCTGACGAATCATGATATCGAAAAAATGATGGAGGATCACGAAGTAATACTTCCGACCCGAAGGAAAATAGGCTGTAGTGTTGCTGAGAATTATTATGTCAAAGGGCATGGAAAAAAGAGGGATTTAGATTCCTTAATCAAAATTGTGGGTGAGTTGTATCCAGAGTATGTAAATGACTTCAAGTCCACTCTGCTTATGAATGAATTGAGTTACTGCAATATGTTTGTAATGTCATATAGCAACTATTGCAGCTATTGTCAGTGGCTTTTTGACTTGTTGTTCAAATTAGAGGAAGTAACTGATTTAACTGATTACACACCGGCGGAAGCAAGAATATATGGTTACCTTTCGGAAATTCTTCTTAATGTGTGGGTGCAGAAAAATAAGCTGAAGGTGAAATATTGTGATATCATTCAAAGTGATATCTCCAGCGTTTTACAGATGAAGCTGTATATAAAATCAAAGCTGAAGTAGGGCGGAATAATGGAAAAGAAAAAATCATTGAAGTTTAATGTGCTGATGAATGCGTTGCTTACGATGTCGTCATTCATTTTCCCACTGATAACTTTTCCTTATGTTTCTAGAATACTTCTTCCGGAAGGAACAGGAAAAGTTAATTTTGCAACTTCATTTATTTCATATTTTACTATGATTGCCCAATTAGGAATTCCTACTTATGGTATTCGTGCATGTGCGGTAGTCAGGGATGACAGAAGACAGTTATCAAAAACGGCGCAAGAATTATTCATTATCAATTTAGTGATGAGCGCACTATCTTATGTAGTGTTATTCATTTTATTGTTAACTGTTCCAGCGCTCAAAGACGACCGGACGTTGTACATTATTGTAAGTGCAACGATTCTTCTTACCTCTATAGGAATGGAGTGGCTATATAAAGCATTAGAACAGTATGCATATATAACAATCAGATCTTTGATTTTTAAGGTCGTCGCTATGATAGCGATGTTTTGCCTGATTCACAAAAAAGAAGACTATGTAATTTATGGAGCAATATCTATTTTTGCTTCTTGTGCTTCAAATGTATTGAATCTAATTAACGTGCATAAGTATATAGATTTGAAACCTGTAGGTGATTATGATTTCAAGCGGCATTTAAAAGCTGTATCTGTTTTTTTTGCTATGACATGTGCAGCAACTATATATACACATATTGATACGGTCATGTTGAAATTTATGATAAGTAATGAAGAGGTTGGCTATTATGCTGCAGCTACTAAAATTAAGTCCATTCTCGTCAGCATCATTACCTCTTTGGGAGCAGTACTTCTTCCGAGAGTTTCTTATTATATAAAGAATAACATGACAGACGAGTTTAAAAAGATCACAAAAAAATCTTTGCATTTTGTGTTATTGATATCCTGCCCGTTAATGGTTTATTTTGTAATGTATGCTAAGGAGGGCGTTTTATTCTTATCTGGAAAAGAGTATTTGAATTCAGTTATTCCAATGCAGTTGATTATGCCTACGATAATCATGATCGGTTTGACAAATATCTTGGGTATTCAGATTCTCGTTCCACTAGGCAGAGAGAACTGTGTGCTTATATCTACAGTGGTAGGTGCAATTGTTGATATTATTATTAATTTTATTTTGATACCTACAATGGCATCTTCTGGTGCCGCAATTGGCACAGTGGTTGCCGAGATGACAGTATTAATTGTTCAGTATTACTATTTAAAAAATCAGGTGACAGATGCATTTAAATCAATTAAATACTATAAAATCATTGTTTCCCTTCTGGCAGCTGTCGCAGCTTCCTTTTGGGTTGTAAAACTCAATCTAAGTACATTTTTTGTCTTAGCGATTTCGGCAATAATCTATTTCACGGTTTATGTAATTTGCTTATGTCTGCTTCAAGAACCATTAATAGTTGATATGATAGTTCAAGTTAAGAATAAAATAATAAAACGTTAGGAGAAATAAAAAGTGTTTGATTATCTCGTCGTCGGCTCCGGACTCTACGGAGCAGTTTTCGCTCACGAAGCGAAGAAAGCCGGCAAGAGCGTTCTTGTCATCGACAAACGCCCGAACATTGCTGGTAATGTGTATACCGAGGAAGTGGAGGGCATTCATGTCCACAAGTATGGCGCACACATTTTCCATACGAACAATACCGAGGTGTGGAATTACATCACACAGTTTGCGACATTCAATCGCTTCACGAATTCTCCCGTTGCGAACTATAAAGGCGAGTTGTTCTCGCTGCCGTTCAATATGTACACATTCAACAAGATGTGGGGGGTGGTGACACCAGAGGAGGCTGCTGCTAAGATTGCAGAACAACGTAAGGAGATTACCGGTGAACCGCAGAATCTTGAGGAACAGGCGATCAGCCTTGTTGGGCGTGATATCTACGAAAAGCTCATCAAGGGCTATACTGAGAAGCAGTGGGGACGTGACTGCAAGGAACTTCCTTCGTTTATCATCAAGCGTCTGCCTGTTCGTCTGACATTTGACAACAACTATTTCAATGCGCTTTATCAGGGCATTCCGGTCGGCGGCTATACTCAGATGGTCGCTAATATGCTGGAAGGCATTGAGGTTCGCCTGAATACGGATTATTTCGAGCACAAGGCTGAACTTGATGCGATCGCAGACAAGGTGATTTATACCGGTCCGATCGACGCATACTTTGATTTCAAGCTTGGTACGCTTGAATACAGATCTGTTCGTTTTGAAAACGAGTTGCTTGATATTCCAAATTTCCAGGGCAACGCTGCTGTGAACTACACCGACCGTGAGACACCGTGGACTCGCATTATTGAACATAAGTGGTTTGAATTTGGGAAGGATGCACAGGGCAATGATCTGCCGAAAACTGTTATCAGCCGTGAATTCAGCTCGGAGTGGAAGCCCGGTGATGAGCCGTATTATCCTGTCAACGATGAGAAGAACAGTGCGCTCTATGCACAGTACAAGGCACTGGCGGAAAAGGAAAGCAAGGTTATTTTCGGTGGCCGTCTTGGCGAATACAAGTATTATGACATGGATGCAGTCATCGCATCTGCACTTGGTCTCTGCAAGAGAGAACTGTAAACTTGTAAATCTGCATATTAAAATGAACGGTACATGGGGTCCCATGCGCCGTTCATTTTGCATATAGACAAGAAATTTGGAGACGTCCCATGAAATTTTAAACATCGAAATGCTCAATATGCTGCGGCAAGAGAATTAGGAGAAGCGCGGCACATTCGCACCGCTTTATATCATTGCTATCTCATTCTTTCCAATCAGCTTCAATTTGACTTCCTTAGTTATTTCTAGTTTAGTCTATTTGGACTTCTTACGATAGGGTTGAATGCTATTGGTATGTATTGGGCAGTTACGTAATAATTGTGAATTTTTGATTATATATGTAGTGGACGTGATGCGCATAATCAAAAATATTCCGGAAATACTAACCTCACAAAGTCAAAAATGATTTTGGGAGGTTATTTTTTATGAAAGCAACAGGAATAGTAAGACGAATAGACGACCTCGGACGTGTAGTGATACCGAAGGAAATACGCCGTACCATGCGTATCCGCGAGGGCGACCCGTCACTGAACTCATTGACACATGAGTACAGCTTTTGCAAGGCTATGCGTAATATAGCGGAAAGACTACATAAAACGGATAAAAAATGAACCCCGCTCATATGAGCGGGGACTTTACTGTTATTCCATTTCGACCTTCTCAATTTTGCAGATATGCTTTCTGTTTCCGGCAGGAGCGTTCTTGTCGTAGGTTATACCGACGAGAATTATTTCCCTGCCGAGTCCCTTGAACGAATCGGGATAGAGCCTGTTTTTTATCTGCTGGATAGCAGTTTCAGCATCCTTGTTCCATTTCAGTTCGATAACAAGTATGGGATAACCGGAATCGTATTTAGGCAGATAAGCGACATCTGCATAGCCCGCTCCGGCTGGGAGTTCCTCCCACTGGACATAGTTGTCACGGTAAGTGTAGTAGGCGAGCTTGATAACGCTGCGGAGACTGTCCTCCTTGTTGTAATGGATAGGCGAGGTCTCCTCCATGTGTATCTTCTCTATCTGCTCTGCGACGGCAGTCTCGTTGCCTTCGATAGTGTCGAGGAAAAGCTGCTCGCTTGCTCTGAGACGTTCAAGAGTTGCGGTGTGCTTGACTTCCTTGACAGCCTTCTGGAACTCCAGCTTTATTTCCTCATTTGGTATCCTCACTGTCTTATTCACGGAATCATACGCAAGATAGCCGAGGTGTATCATAAGAGTGAGTACATCGTCTTTTCCTCGGAATGTTGTCAGGTCATTGGCAAATCCTGTCACGCTGACCTTAACATCTATTCCTGCAATAAGCTCGGCGATAGTTTTAGTCAGTCCGTTATAGTCATGGCTGATGTACTCCATAAGTCCTTCGGCAGCAGATGTTTCAGTCCAGTAGGAATCAAAATCACCGTATTTTACAGATTTCATAACCGAGTTGGGATTATATACTGAGCCTGCTCCTTTGAACGAGTATCCGTCGTACCATTGCTTCATCATTTCAAAATCAGCATTATTCTTCTTGCAAAGCTCACGCACTTCATCTTCGGTAAACCCGACATATCCGCCGAAATCACGGGGATTGATCATTGTGAATTCCTCAAAATCAGATATTGCTGACTGAGAGCCGTCCTTCTTTATTGGAAGAATACCTGTCATATAGGCAGCAGCTACAACTTTTGGCGTGAAAGCTATGTTTTTGAACCATTCACGCAACAGGTCAAGGTATTGATTCTGAGTAGCAGGTTCGTCCTTTGCTTCTCTTATTACTGCATCCCATTCGTCGATTATAAATACAAACTTTCGTCCCGGTTCATCTTTAGTTCCTTCAACGCACCGTAGAATACACTCTGTCAGGGGCATATCAGGTCTGAAGTGCGAATGAGTTTCGATCAGTTCCTTTTGAAGTGCTTTTGTTATCATATTAGGTACATCAGAAAGCGGACGCTGAGTTCTTCTTGCAACGGAGACAAAGCTTGTTACATCAAAGCAAATTACGTTATATTGGTTCAGATGCTCTGTATATGACTTACACTTGGCGATTTTTTTATCATCAAAGAGGGCGTGGGAATCACAAGAGCAGTCATAATACGCTGACAAAGTTTGTGCAGCGAAGGATTTTCCGAAGCGTCGCGGTCTGCTTATGCAGACGAGATTGTTATTAGTACCGATTCTTGCATTTATCAAGTCGATAAGTTTAGTCTTATCCACATATTCGGAGTTGTTTATCCTCTGAAATGCACTATTTCCGGGATTTACATATATTCCCATAGTTACTGCTCCTTTCTTGAGTATACATTGTACTCATTATATCATTAATTATCAGAAATATCAAGACTGTTTATACAATTCTTTTATATAAATCTGCGGACTATAAAAAAAGCACAGCCAACTCAAATAAGTCAACTGCGCTTTCGTATTAAGCATTTTTCAGATTTGCAAGCAAAAGCCCCTCTGTATTTCTGCACAGGTCTTCACTTCCTGAGAGAAAGAACACGACCTTACACTTAGGCGATTCGGCTTTACTCATCAGAAGAGAGGTAAGCTTGCTTTGATCATAAAGCTTTTGCTCCTCATTGGTCAGCCAGACCGCTATATAGCCCTTGTCTCGATTATCGTCTATCTCCATTTGCTCAGCTCCTTGAATAAGTAGAGTAAAGCCTGTAGTAGCACGATTTGGAGATGCCAAGCTCCTTCATAGCTTTTACAGGCTTCTTTTTACCGCAGCGAACTTCCGCCAGTATTTCTCGCCAGTCTTCCGGAAGAGATTTAGGTGGACGACCGAAGCGGACGTTTTTCTTTTTAGCAGCTTCGATACCCTCTCGCTGTCGAGCTCGAATCTTATTACGCTCGTTCTCGGCTATAGCACCGAGAACTTCTATGAGGATAGCGTTTATCATCTCAAGCACCCAAGCCTGATCCGGTGGGAAGTCTGTAAGTGTAGTCGGTATGTCAAGTATCTTCACTCGTATTCCTGCCGCTTTAAACTCTTCCAGTTCTCGCTTTATATCTGCCTTGTTTCTGCTAAGCCTGTCCAGTTCCTTGATAACAAGCGTATCTCCCTTACGAAGTATCTGCCGTTTGAGATATTGATATCCTTCACGTTCGGTATCTTTACCTGAGGCTTTATCGATGATAATGTTCTGCTCTGGTACTCCAAACTTAATCAGAGCTTCAAGCTGTCTATCTTCGTTTTGCTCACGGCTGGATACACGGGCGTAGCCATAGGTTCGATTGTCCATAATACCTCCAATCTGTCCCAAAAAGTGGTGGCAACTTTCGGAACGTCTCAAAAGTCAAAACGCCACTTTTTAGAACGCTTTTTTCGCTATTTTTCAGGTGTCCCATAAAGAATACTTTTTGAAACATTAAAAGGCGCCGCAGTAGCTCTCGTACATATCTTCTCCGAGCATATATTTAACATCCCTGAGAGCTTCATGGAGCAGGTTCGTATCCATGAGCATTTCTTCTATCTCATCGCAGGTATATCCATACTCCAGCAAAAGCTCAACGTCCTCACTGTCAACGCCATAGCAGCTACAGTATGCCAGGAGCATTTCCTCATGGATGTTATAGTAGGGAGAGTCGTCGAGACCGTACCATGATCCGTACTTGGAACGGAATATTTTAGGCTCAAACTGAGAGCGTGTGATAATACCGTTCCTGTTTATACAGATTATATCTCCCTCATCGGTTTTGATACGTTCATTTGCGAACTTGTGAAGTCCGATACGTTTCAGAGCGTTCTTCATGATACTTTCAGTGGAAGCGTATACATACAATCCGATATCCTTGAAGTGTAGCAGGCACATCGGATTCGAGCCTTTTATTATGTATAAGCTATTACTGTCATCAAGAACTGTGAATGTGAAGTTACCTTCTACACTTTCCGCCATGTATTTCAGACTATCGAAGTCCAGCTTGTTCTGCTGCTCTATAAGCTGACAAGCAGCGTAGCTGTCAGTTTCGATATATGTCTCGGGGATAAGCCTGTCCTTGCGTAGCTCCTTATCATTCCAGAGTACGCCGTTATGAGCGAAAGCGAAAGACATATCGCCGGCATGACCGAGGAACGGATGATTATTATAATTGAACTTCTCATTCCCCTGCGTGGTCATTCTGGTATGTCCCATGACCGCTATTGTTCCTTCCGGCGGATTGAAATGAAGCTTGTGAGCAGGCTTCGGGCGTTTATATATAACGACCTTACCTTCGTCTATGTAACTGATACCCGCGGCGTCAGTACCTCTTTCCTCAGCAGCATTAGCAAGTGCTTGAGTGAGTTTTCGTAAAACTCTGTGAGGGATAATTCCCTGATAATCGAGCCAACCAAATAAGCTGCACATAGAATCACTCCTCCTCTGAGCCGTCCATCGCATTCGAGCGATATATGTAGGGCGGCTGATACTCCTTGGCGGTTTCCTTGAGTGCTTTCTCTAATTTGCCGACCAGCAGGGTCGCTACAAGGAATGATGCAAGTTTTAGAGCCTCAGTAGCGGGGCTTGCGGTTGGTATGGCTTTGATGATTTTGTCAAATTTCATTTAAATATCCTCCTCAGTTCTAACTTCGTCGTTTACATATAATTGGCGTTCTTTCAAATAAGCTATGAGCTCCGGTTCGGTGATGCTTTTCACAAAATCCGACCATGATATCTTAGCAATGTCGTCCTCTGTCAGATGCATAGCCAAGTCACATATCTTGTTTACAAGCTCAATTGCGGCAATGAGCGTATTGTATTTCAAAGTACCTCTGAACAGGCGGAACTCTATCGTTGAATAGTTCATGAGATTGACCGCGGCATATCGTCCATTACCGCCTTTCTTAGCCTTGTCCAGTATCTCACGTCCTGTCTTCTCATATCCGTAGCGAGCAGCCCATCTGTTCATCGAATATTCAGATCGGCGGCTGAATTTAAGAAGTTCATTCCAGTGGAGCTCCACGAACAAAAGAACGTGTCCTATAACCAACTCTTGTTCATCCTGCGTTTCACCGAGACTATTCCTATTGACGTGAATATGCAATCCACAGGTCGAAGTCTGATGCGAGCGATATCCCATAGATATAGCCGTCTTCAGCAGTTCCTCCCAGCAGAAATCCTTGTGGTAATCAAGGCTCATGGGATGTGTTACCAACTCCATACCATCGTCAAGAGAACCGTCACCCTTGATATAGATGTGCTCGCTGTTGCCGTCGGAGTTGGCTATTTTAAGCAGTTCATCCGCATTGTCGCTGTCCTTGCCTGCGCAATCAATCTCTAGCTCAACTCCGAAGAATCGCTTGGAGTCACCGTAGAAAATAGGTTCGGGCTTGTAGCCGTAGTCGTGAATGCTGCGGTTCTTATCGACTTCATCATGGTAGCATTCGCTGCAATAATCATATCCGTCCAGGTGATAGGCATCGTCTTCGTGAAGCAGAGTATCGCAGCAAGAGCAGCGAGTATAGTGATTGTGGTAGCAGTGAGAGCAGAGAGTTGTATATTCGTCGCCATAGCTATCATCAAGCCACACCACATTTCCACATCTGTCGCAGGTTGTTGTGTGATGCTCATAACATGAGGTGCAGACTATCTCGCTATTGACCTCTTCGTAGTCTTCATCTTCGCTGATAAGTGCTCCGCAGTGAGAACAGTAAAGTTTGTTTTCTTCCATTTTTAGACCTCCATAAAATAGTGAAGCCGTCCCGAAGGACGGCTGTTGTGTTTAAGTTCATTTGTCGCTGCCTATAAGTCCAACAGCTATTCTTGCTCCAAGTTTCAGACCGGAACGAACTCCCGCATTGAACGACGCTGATGTAAGTCTACCGGCAATATCGTCAAGTTCTGCGGACTGTTCAGCTGACAGACCTTCTGAAAACTCATGCAGCAATGCAGTTGATTTCAGATAATTGCTATCATTACAGAGCTGAGAATCAAGCGTCAGAGCGAACTTCTCTGCAAGCTCGTCAAGTATGTCCATAGTTATCACCTCCCGAATAATAGATAAAACAGAAAAGCCGCTCCCGGGGAGCGGCACAAGGTTTAATATTCGTTTGCAAGTAACATGGTGCTGTGGTCGCCGTCATCAATGATGTACAGCTTTTCTGTAATTGGTACCTCCAGCGGGAGCAGGTACTCCATGTGATACTCCGGTTCTTCTGAACTGTGCGTTATCGACTGTAAGCAACCAACAGGCTTCAAGTCAAACACCTGTAAGTAGTCTTTTGGAGTAGGCATACGCTCGACGCACTCCCACAGGAACAGCTGTAATTCGAGTGGGATAGTGCTGTCTACGCCGCAGGTCAGATAGCGATTGTTATTGAACATTGGCTGTTTCTCCTTTCTCAGTAATATCGATGATAACTGCTTTCATCACGATAATAATATATGTTTCTGGAAAGGAAAAAACAGGAATTTCATATGTATATAATTAAAGAGAAGAAGAAAATACCATAAATATCAAAAAAATACCACAATAGTATAATAAGGAGCGAAGCGACGCCTGCAAGAATAATTAATAGATAAATTATATTGATATAATTGGTAAGATGTAATGTCAATAGAATATCTATTAGCATAGATAGGCGTTATATCGCCCCTTAAATATACTTAGGAGGGCTTTTTTATGAAAGCAGAAAACGACAAGAAAGATAAAAATACGTCCGTTTCAATGACGGCAGAGGACTTTGCCGTTATTAAGCAAAACGCTCAAGAGAGAGGACTGAAAATCAGTCCGTATTTAGTGGAATGCGGCGTTCACAGGCAAGATAGCATGAACCCTGAGAAAAGAGCAAAATTACAGAATCTTGTAAACAGAGCCTGCATGATAGTCGAAGAATCCTCTCCCGAGATGGTTGATGAAATAAGAAAGGAGGCCGCAGAGATATGGTCATAATCAAGTCAAAGAAGTATACTGACGGCTTCCACAGCAATTACCTTTTGAACGCGCTCAATTATCTTTACGACAACGAAAAGGCGCTTCATATAGGCGGATACGGGGTTGACCCATATGACCTTAACAAGACCTATGAGCAGATGCTATATGTTAAAAATTATTACCATAAAACTCAGGAGAATCCTATTATGCACTTCATAGTATCATTCGGCGATGAAGTCCGTACTTATGAAAAAGCAAAGACTTACGCAGTTCTTATTGGTGCATTCTTCAAGAATCAATACCAGCTCTTATGGGCTGTTCACAAAAAGAAGCGTGGTGAGTCGCTGTTCCACGTTCACTTCATAATGAATACAGTGAGCTTCGTTGACGGCAAGCTCTACAACAGCTCCCGCGCACATCTCACAGACTTCTGTAAGTACGTTGAGCGCGTCACCGGATCGCCTTGCAAATACTATTTTTCGGATCCACGCACCTCAGATGATGTGTGAATTCCATTAATTGAGTGCTTGCTACTAAAAATCAACTGACAAACAGCAAGATTATTTGATCGTTTCCTCCCCGTATGGGGAGGAGCTGTTTGTCAAATCAAAATAATTTTTCAGAATACTTGACTTTCATATGTTTCTATGATATACTGATTACAGTAAAAAATTAAAGGCATTGAATTTTAGGCACGTTACACTTATGGGTGTACTGTGTTCAAAATTCAATGCCTTTTTTGTTATGTCAGCAGCTTGACAAAGCGCGTCGGGAGACGTTGTATAGAGCGCAGGGAGGCGTTGACGAGCCACCGGCTCAACCCATTCACACACGGTAAACCATACTTCTATTAAAGGAGGAATGATTATGAGTACAGTACCCGAAATGGAACCTTTATTTGAACTGACACCTGAAAATTCTACAGAGGAGGAAAGGCTTGAGTTTCTCCTTGACCTTCTATCCTCTGATGACAGAATTAATGATAGCCTTGATGATGATTTATTCGATTTTGAAGACGATGAAGACTACACTTCTTGCGAAGACGATATTACTTTGGAAGACGATGAATACGAATACTTATACGGGAGGAGTTTTTATCAGGCGACTTTCGAGCCGAGAAAGCGCCAGATAGAGGGACTGACAATGGAGAATGCAGAGTTCGCAGACAGGACATTCGGTAATTTTTATCTCGAAAACGTTACTTTCAAT
>Ga0310695_10001422_pt1 | contig 56808 bp, 40 predicted proteins | sample RumenRJG_04DNA_FD_203882 | JGI IMG/M metagenome (GOLD analysis project Ga0310695, IMG submission 203882) | Bovine rumen microbial communities from Lethbridge, Alberta, Canada - RJG_04 (v2) (version 2) | ecosystem: Host-associated > Mammals > Digestive system > Stomach > Rumen | place: Canada...
GCAACATCATCCTCAAGAAGGGCGTTACGCCAGTCGCCTGACGATGCGCAAGGCGCGGCCAAGCGGGATTGAGCGGCTCGAGAGCTATCTCGTCAAGCTCATACAAGAGAAGGGCGCTGACCTCGACCAGCCCTTCAGCATCCGTATGCTGCTCGCGTTCCTCAAGTTCGCGAGCTGCCTTTTCGCCGCTGGCGTCGCCATACGCTACTTCCTCTACCGCACTGGGCTTAAGCGCCGCTACCCGCTCGGCATCCAGGTAATCTCGATCGGCAACGTGACCGCGGGCGGCACGGGCAAGACGCCTGTGACCGAGATCTTCGCGCGCACACTTGCCGCCGAGGGGCGCAAGGTCGCAATCCTCTCGCGCGGCTACCGCCGCAAGGAGGCGCCGTGGTGGGTTCGCATGTTCACGCAGGTCGTCTCGAAGCCGCTCGTCGTCTCAGACGGGCGCCACGTGCTTCTCGACTCCGCGACCGGCGGCGACGAGCCGTACATGCTCGCGTCGAATCTCCCTGGCGTCGCGGTTGTCGTTGATCGCGACCGCGTGAAGGCGGGGCGGTACGCGATCAAGCGGCTCGGCTGCGACACGCTGATTCTCGACGACGGCTTCCAGTACCAGAAGCTCAAGCACTCGATAGAAGTTGTTCTCGTCGACGCGACAAACCCCTTCGGCAACGGGCACATGCTTCCGCGCGGCGTCCTGCGCGAGCCGGCGCGCCACCTGAAGCGCGCGGACATAATTTTCCTCACGAAGTGCCGCGGCGACGTTTCGGCGGTGCGCGACGAGATTCGCCGTTACAACGACACGGCCGAGATCGTCGAGTGCAACCATGCGCCGCGTGTCTTGAGGGATGTGTGGAGCCGCGAGGAATATCCGCTTTCGTGGCTCGACGGGAAGACGACTTGCACGCTCTCGGGTATCGCCTCGCCAAAGGGTTTCGAGAATTCCCTGCGGCACCTCGGCGCGAAGGTCGTGTGGTGCGAACGATACGCAGACCACCACCGCTACGACTCGAGCGAAGTCCTCTATGCGCTCAATCGCACGGCCGACATGGGGGCCGATGCGCTCGTCACTACCGAGAAGGACGCCGTCAGATTCCCGCGCTTCGAGACGACGCCTGTCCGCTGCCTGTACCTCCGCATCGCGATCGAGATAATCTCCGGCCGCGAGAGCTTCGACCAGATCATCAACCGCATTTGCTTCCGGCAACGCTCCTGATCGGGGCTTCTGCCGTGCCGCGACGAAAGAAAAGGAACGAGACGATGAAGAAGATAGCCGCGTATTCACTTGCGATGTTTGCGCCGTGTGCAGTTGCGTTTGCCGCGCAGCCCACAGGAACTGAGTGGAAGGAGCCGGAGAACCTGTCGTTTGGGCGCGAGGAGCGGCGTGCGGCGTTCTCGAGCTTCGATACGCTTGAAAGCGCGCTCAAGATCCTCCCCGAGTTCTCGGAGCGCACGATCTCGCTCGACTCCGACACAGCGTGGAAATTCAAGTGGTCGCCAGACCCCGCGTCGCGTCCAGTTGGCTTCGAGAAAACTGACTACGACGTCTCCGGCTGGGAGACGATCAAGGTGCCGTGCTCCTGGCAGGCGTATGGCGCGAATGGAAAGGGCGGGTGGGGAACGCCTATCTATACGAACCAGACTTATCCCTTCAAGCGCGACCAGCCGGATGTTATGGGCGAGCCGCCGAAGGACTGGACCGCTTACTCTGCGCGCAATCCAATTGGCTCCTACCGCCGCGATTTCGACGTTCCCGAGAAGTGGAACGGACAGGAAATCTTCCTCAAGTTCGATGCGGTTGATTCGTTCTTCTATCTTTGGGTCAACGGAGAGTATGTCGGCTTCTCGAAAGACTCAAGGAATCCGGCAGAGTTCAATGTCACAAAGTTCGTTAGACCAGGCAAGAACGTTGTCGCGCTCGAAGTCTATCGCTATTCGGACGCATCGTATCTCGAAGATCAGGATATGTTCCGTCTCTCCGGCATCGCCCGCTCAACGTGGCTTCTCGCGCGCCCGAAGACACGCATCCGAGATTTCACCGTCACGACACGACCGGTTGACAAGGACAAACTGGATGGCGACTGGGAGCTGATTGTCACGTGTGACACCGTTCCGGCTTCACGATCCACAAGCTTTGGCGGACTGTACGACATGGATGACAATCCTGTCGAAGTGGAGAGTGTTACTTTGGGGACAATAGGCAAGTTGGTTGTGAAGAATCCTAAACTGTGGAGCGCAGAGACCCCAAATTGCTATAAGTTAGTCATGTATCCATACAATGACAAATATTCTGAAGATGGTGCTTTTCATGCGGCTGGCCGTTCTTCCGAATACGTCTCCTGCCTTGTCGGTTTCCGCACTTCCGAAATCCGCAACGGACGCTACTACTTCAACAACGAGAAGATCAAGCTTCGCGGCGTGAACAGGCACGAGTCAGATCCGATGTACGGGCACTATGTTCCGCGCGAGAGGCAGCTTGAGGACATTCGTCTCATGAAGGAGGCGAACGTCAACCACATCCGCAACTCGCACTACCCGCAGGACGACTACTTCTACTACCTCTGCGACATCTACGGCATCTACGTGATGGACGAGGCGAACGTCGAATCACACGGCTACTACTACGGCGAGGCGTCGCTCTCGCACCGCAAGGAATGGGAGAAGGCGACGGTCGCGCGCAACATCGACATGGTGCGCAGAAACCGCAACCATCCGTGCGTCACGATGTGGTCCTTAGGCAACGAGGCGGGCCCGGGCGAGAACTTCGCGGCGGCAGCGGCGGCGATTCGCAAGATCGACACTTCGCGTCCCCTGCAGTACGAGCGCGACAACTCCGTCGTCGATATGGACTCCAACCAATATCCGGGCGTCGACTGGGTTCAGTGGAAGTCGAATGACCACAAGGCGAAGAAGCCGTTCTACATTTCCGAATACGCGCACAACATGTGCAACGCGATGGGCAACTTGAAGGACTATCAGGACGCAATCGAGTCGTCTGACGTGATCCTCGGCGCGGCGATTTGGGATTGGGTGGACCAAGGACTGTATAAAAGTTCAAAGTTTGAAGTTGAAAGTTCAAAGTTGAAAGTTGAAGGTTCGAAGACTGAAGATCGGCTCATTATCGCGTATGGCGGGGATTTTGGCGACAAGCCCAACGACGGGCAGTTCGTGATGAACGGCGTGATTCTCTCCGACCGCCGCCTTGAGCCCGGCTACTGGGAGGTGAAGCACGTCTTCCAGCCGTTCGACATCAAGTTCTCCGAAGACGGAAAGAAGGTGACGGTCAAGAACCTCAACTACTTCAAGCAGGCATCGGGATATACGCTAAGCGTGGCGGTGCTTGGGGCGGAAAGGCCTTCGAAGGCATCGCATCCTCTCGACATTGCTCCGCGCGGGAGCGCGACGTTCGATGTCGCAGGGATCAAGCCGGGGGCGGTCTGCGTTAGGTGCGCGATAGTCCTTGACGAAGATGATGGATTGTTGAAGAAGGGTCATGTCGTCGCGAACGGCCAGTTCGACCTCAAGGGAATATTCGACGCGGAGAACAGGATCGCCGTAAAGTCGGAAGGAAATGTGGATGATGTCTCCGATGCTGTGTCGATCGGCTTTAAGGCCGGTGCCACGGAAGTGCGCTTTAACCGCGAGTCTGGCGCGCTCGTCTCGTACAAGAAGGACGGGCAGGAGTTTCTTCTTGCCCCGATGACCGTCGATGCGTTCCGTGCGCCGAGTTCCAACGAGGTAGGGCTCGGCGACAGGTGGGCGATGGCGGGTCTCCGCGACCTTGTGCAGAAGGCGACCTCGATCTCCGAGGTGACGACGAATCCCGATGGCTCCAAGTCGTTTACGGTCGTCGCGGACGTGCGCGGCAAGCGGAAGGAGCATCTTGTCGGCTTTGGCGGACGCACGGGCAAGCAGGCGGAGTTCGCGCCGGCGGGAGAGGTTCTGCCGAGCGATCCGCATTTCTCCGTCGCGCAGAAGTGGACTGTTTTCGGAAACGGCAACGTGGCGTGCCAGTCCGAGATCCGTTCGCGCGGACGCGTGATGGAACTTGCGCGAATCGGCTACCGTCTGACGCTTGACAAGGGGCTCGACATGGCGAGCTGGTTTGGAGCAGGGCCTTTCGAGAACTATCCCGACCGCGTGAGCGGCGCGTTCACCGGATGGTGGAGAAGGGATGTTGCCGGAATGGTGGAGCGTTACGCGAAGCCCCAGGATATGGGCATGAGGTGCGGCACGGCATGGGTTGCGCTCGCTGGCGTCGGCAAGATGTTCATGGCCATGTCGCTTGGCGAGCCGTTCTCGTTTTCGGCGATTCCGTATTCGCCTGCCGAACTTGCGCTTGCCATGCATCCCGAGGAATTGCCTGAAATCGCCAAGACGGAGCTCGGGCTGTTCGCGGCGGTGCGCGGTCTTGGCGGTGCGTCGTGCGGGCCGGGGCCGCTCGGAAAGGACATTGTCAGGAACAACAAGACGTTTGTCCTCGACTTCATTATTGGTACGCCTTCAGACATCGACAAGCTGCCCTACCTGCCGCATCCAGAGCTCCCGCCGGATGTTCGCACTGGCGAGGACATCGTGCCGACGGTCGTCGCGTGTTCGTCGGCCGAGCCGGGCGAGGGCGATGCCGAGCATCTCGTTGACGGCGATCTCTCGACAATCTGGCACAGCCAGTATGGCGTCACGCTCACGAAGTATCCGCACTCCGTGACTGTCGACATGGGTCGTGATCTTACGGCGAAGGGCGTCTCGATCTGGCAGAGGCAGAACGGGCCTAACGGCAACGTAAAGAACTTCAAGTTCGAGGTCTCCGAGGACGGCAAGCAATGGCGCGAAGTCATCGCGTCGCAGCTGAAGCAGGGCGCGGCCGAGCAGAAGTTCGCGTTCGTCAAGCCCGAGAAGCTCCACTACTGGCGCTTCACGGGGCTTAATGAGCATGGCGGGCGCGAGTTCGCCTCCCTCGCCGAAATACGGGTCGAGTAGACGTTAGTCGCTAGGGCAATATGCGTTTGCCGCAAAGACCGCAAAGTTTTACTTGCGCCTGCGGCGCAGACGACTTGGGTCGACTTTGGCGAAACGCCGCGGGCGGGAGGCTTTACGCCGAGCCCCGGACTTGTCGGCGTTGCCGACGGGCTCGTCGTAAACCCTCATCCTCCCGCCCTCGTCATTTCGCGGCGAACTAAGTGGCGGTATGTAGCCACAAAGAGCAGGAGAAACAGGAGAAGTCTTCGTCAGCGCGGTTTGAGAGTGAAAACAACATGAACAACGGGAATAGGACGCCGCGCCAACTTGCGCGGCGGAAATCGGCTCGCGGTTGCGAGCCGTCCTCTTTCAAGTTGTCCTCGCAGTTGTTTCAGTTGTTTCCAAATTACCGCATCATCAGACAATGGGGTCACAGACAAGACCCCATCGTCTAGACCCCATCGTCTCTGATATCTGCATTAATCTCTATTGTCTTGGGCGGACTTTCCCGACGGGCGTCAGGAAATATGCGTTCTCGCTGAACTTGTAGGACTTGCCGCCGAAGATGGAGTCCAGTTTGTCGAGCGTATACTCGCCGCAACGGGCTGTGGTATACATGCGGTACGACCTGGTGGAAGATGGATAGAATGTCACGGCGTCCGCTGAATCTCCGAATGCGGACGAGTCGACGCTGGCGAGCCTGGAGAACTCGAACCTTACGAATGATTTCCCGTCCCACTTCATCGGCAGGACGGATGGATCGACGTTTGCGGAAATCATCAACAGCAGACGGTCACGTGGATTGGCTGCCGTCATGTCGACAAGAACCGACCAGTTCTTGGCGATCTGGATGAGACGGTTCGTCTGGTCGCCTTCGTCCAGGTTGTGTATCGCGCGCATGAGCTCCACGGTGTTGGAGGCAGCGGAAAGTCTCGCCAAGAAGTCGACTTCCTTGACGCGGTGGTCGTGGCACTGGCAATCGAATCGCCGGAAAGCATCTTCTGCGCTTCTAGACAGCTCGTCCAGCTTGTCGTGTTGCTTGGCTTCGCGGAGGGGGTCGTAGACAGCCATTCTGCACGCCAGTTCCGCGACCAGCTCCTGGGGGAATTTCTTGCCGCCCGCCCATGTTTCCGTAAGTTCGTCCCGAAGCCGCTTCAGCTCGCCGCGGATTTCCGCCTCCGCCAGCTTGTCTCCGCTTCTGACGGCCTGCGTCAAGCGGTCCTTAAGGTCCAGTAGGACGGATACCTGCTCCCTGACCCAGTCTTTGTGCAGCCTGTAGCTGAGGCCGATGTACGGGGGCGTCGCATCGATTTCGGCCAGGCATTTCTGCCCGTCTGAAAAAAAGGTTCTGAGAACCTCGATTCTGCAGCAGGCCATAATCCCCCTGTCACCCTCAACGTGCCGCAGGACAAACGGGAAGAGAAAGATGAGCAGAAGGGTGATTGTGAAGCGAGACGAGATGTGCCAGGGTCCGTAGGGGACAACAGGAACGGTGCCTGACAGCCACAGGCAGTCTCCGCAGCCTTCGGAATGTTCGACGGCTTCGCGCTCGTCCAGTGCGACCAATCTGGAATGTTCGAGGAAGGCCATTATCACGATGCCGAATTCCTTGTGTGCCCCGCCGCATGGCAATTTGCGCTTTGCCTCGTCGGAGTCCTTGTTGCGGGCCTCGACGTGTACAAGGAGAGCGTCGTCGCTCAATGAGGAGACGGGCCTCCACAGGGGGATGAAGCGTGTGCCGGGCGCGCAGCGGAACGTTTTCCATTTCCGTGGCCAAAGACGCTTGCAGCGCCAACGTCCATTTTCCCCGTCGATGACGACTTCCAATCTTCCAAAGCACGCCACCAAGCCCCAGATCGCAAGGAACGCGGAAAATACCAGGAATAGCGCCGAGCGGAAGAATGCCGACTGCCAGTATCCGAGGTAGGATGTGAATAGCAACACAGACAGTGTAATCCAGAAGCTCCATTTTCGCAGTGGGTTTTGACACAAGGCGGTGCGCAGACGCCGTTTGCCGTTCTCCCACAATGCGATCTCGACGCGCGGTCCGGCCTTGGAAAGCAGAAAGTCGCGCAGCCGCGTTCTGTATTCGAACTGCATGCGCGAATGCACGGCATCGCACCGCGGACATGTTGCCGTGTCCGTATCCTTGTCCCATGCGTCTTCAGGGATGTCGCATTCGCATTTGCAGCATTTCATTCGGGCGTCTTTCCTAGTTGGATTGCAAATTACGGGCAGTATAGCAAATTGTGCATGTGCGCGCAACGAGAGCGCCGACACACAAGGATTTCACATGAAGCGTCAAGTCGTCTGCACCGCAGGCGCAAGTAAAACTTTGCGTCCTTTGCGTTCTCTGCGGCTAAACACCTTTGACTCTGCATAAATATCTCGTTGCACCCGTTAGATATTACCATCTGTTGCCGTCTGACGGGTTGGCGCGTTTTTGGTATAATACAGGCATTATGACATTCGACAACCTGACGGCAATCTCCCCGATCGACGGACGCTACGCTAACAAGTGCCCCGAACTGCGGGATGTGTTTTCTGAATACGGCCTCGTCAAGCGCCGCGTCCTCGTGGAGTGCACGTGGCTCGAGGCGCTGTGCGACGCGAAGGAGATCAAGGAGTGCAAGCCGCTCTCCGCGAAGGAGCGCAAGGCGCTTCGCGCGATTGCGTCCGAGTTCTCCGTCGCCGACGCGCAGCGCGTGAAGGACATCGAGAAGACGACTAACCACGACGTAAAGGCGGTCGAGTATTTCCTCAAGGAGAAGGTGAAAGGCACTTCGCTCGAGAAGCGCGGCGAGTTCATCCACTTCGCCTGCACGAGCGAGGACATCAACAACATGTCGCACGCGCTCATGCTGCGCGACGGCAAGAAGGTGCTTCGCGCTGCGATGGACGAAATGACGGCGAAGATCGCGGCGATGGCGAAAGAGTGGGCAAAGGTTCCGATGCTTGCGCATACGCACGGACAGCCCGCGTCGCCTACGACCGTCGGCAAGGAGCTTGCCGTGGTGACGGCTCGCCTCAGGCGCCAGGCCGCCGAGATAGACCGCCTCGTCATGCCCGCGAAGATGAACGGCGCGGTCGGCAATTTCAACGCGCACCTCTCGGCCTATCCGAAGACCGACTGGGAGAAGCTTTCCCGTAAGGTCATCGAGTCGCTGGGGCTTAGGCAGAACCGCCTCACCACGCAGATCGAGTCGCACGATGGAATCGCAGAACTCTTCGATGCGCTTTGCCGCTGGAACTCGGTGCTTCTCGACTTCGACCGCGACATTTGGATGTATGTCTCGATGGGATACTTCAAGCAGCGCACGATAAAGGGCGAGATCGGCTCGTCGACGATGCCGCACAAGGTGAACCCAATCGACTTCGAGAACTCCGAGGGCAACCTCGGTCTCGCGAACGCAGTCCTCGGGTTCATGGCGAGGAAGCTCGCGATCTCCCGCATGCAGCGCGACCTCACCGATTCGACGACCCTGCGCAACATGGGCGTCGGTTTTGGCTATACGCTTATCGCGATACGCTCGACCCTCAAGGGTCTCGGCAAGCTCGAGCTCAACGCCGAGCGCCTTGCCGAAGATCTTGACCGCAATTGGGAAGTTCTCGCAGAGCCGATCCAGACCGTCATGCGCAAGGTCGGCATGGACCATCCCTACGAACGGCTCAAGGAGCTGACGCGCGGAAGGCGCGTGACGGCCGAGATCATGCGCGACTTCGTGTCGGCGCTGCCGCTCCCGAAGGACGACAAGGCGCGTCTCATGAAGCTGACGCCTTCGACCTATATCGGAATCGCCGAGAAGCTCGCGCGTCTCGCGTAAGGAACATCCTGCTGCATGAACGCGTCTGCCGCGAGCGTGGAGAGCTGGCTCGGGGCCCAGTCGTTTGGCGAGCAGCGCGTCGGGCTGCTCGTGCGCGGCGAGATCGTTGACGAATGGCGCGTAGAAGCGTATCTCGGGCGAGGGCTTTCTGCTGAAGTATATCGCGTGACGAATGTCCGCTTCGGGCACGACGGCGCGCTTAAGCTTCTTGTCGACGGTTCGCGCGGGCTTGCGGCGCGTTTCGCCACCGAAGCCGACGCGCTTCGATTCCTTTCGCTTCGGGCGCTTCCGCGCTTCATGGGCGGCGGCACGTGCAAGGGTGCGCCATACTATGTAATGGAGTATCTCCAGCCGCTGCCCGACCCGATGCCGCGACGCGAAGTGCCGCGCTTCATGAACAGGGTGGCGAAGGCGGTCCACACGCTTCACGATGCTGGCTACATCCATCGCGACTTGAAGCCCGGCAACATCTTGAGGCGCGCGAACGGAGAGCCGGTCCTCATCGACCTCGGGCTCGTAAAGCGACGCGGCACGATGGTGTCCGACCCGATAGTGCGCCATGGCCGCGGCATATCGATCATCGACGGAAAGCCCGTAGGCGTCGGGACTCTCGACTACGCCGCGCCCGAGCAGCTCTTGAAGGGCGAGGCGTCGGTGCAGAGCGATGTCTTTGCGCTTGGGAAGATTCTCCGTGCGCTCTACGATGGGCGTCCGCCCGCGAGCGTGAAGCCGATCATCCGCAAGGCGACGCGCGAGCTTCCTGGCGATCGCTACGAGTCGGCCGACGCTTTCGCCGCGGCGCTTCGTCACCGCAACTACTTCCGCTCTTTCCTTGGTGTCCTGCTGCTCGTCGCAGTTGTTGCTGGACTTGTTGCGCTTGGGCATCTCGACGACTTGCGCCGCTGGGCAGGAAAGCGATTCAACGCGCCGCCCCGCGTCCTCACTGTTGCAAAGGCGCACGATGAGTCCTACGCCGCGTATTTCGTGCGCCTCAAGCAACTTGCGGCCGATGGAAGTCCGGTAGCGCAGTGCGCTCTTGCCGAGGCGTACATGTACGGACAGGGAACGGCGACAAATCTTGAGGAAGCCGTCCGCTGGTATCGTACTGCGGCGGTGGCGGGCAACTCCGACGCGCAGGCGTCGCTCGGGCTTTGCCTACTGCGCGGCTGGGGCTGCGAGAAGGACATCGACGGGGCGATAGTGTGGTACACTCGCGCTGCGGAGCAGAAGAACCTCTCCGCGATGAACGATCTCGCGTTCTGCCGGCTTCACGGCATAGGCGTCGAGAAGGACGCAGAGGGCGGCTTTGCCCTTGCGCTCGAAGCCGCGAAGAGCGGTCACGCTCCCGCGCAGGCGCTCGTCGGCGAATGCTACCTCGAGGGCATCGGCGTCGAGCAGGACATCGCCTCCGCCGAGACGTGGCTCTATCGCGCCGCGCGTCTCGGCAACAAGCGCGCAAAGGCGCTCCTCGAATCACGCTGATAGAGCGCATGGCATGCGGATGGTTGACGGATTAGAGACCAATGCGCTATAATGCCGCAACTCGAGAGGACACCGCGGCGAACGCGGATGAATCGTGAGTATGGAGAAAACGAGATGAAGACATTGTTGATCACGGCGCTTTTTGCGTCGCAAGCGGCGTTCGCCGACAGAATCGCGGAACTATATCCTGTCGCTGAAAACGTGCGCGGACAAGAGAACATAGAGTGGTCTATAAGTTATGCCTACCATTTTACCGACGCGAAGAAAGATCTGCCGCGTGTTCTTCTGGTCGGCGACTCCATTTGCCAGGGCTATCAGGGCAAGGTGTGCGGCAAGCTCGACGGGAAGGTCAATGTCACCTACTGGGCATCGTCCTATTGCGTCACAAGCCCGGGATACCTTCGGCTTCTCGCGTTCTATCTCGACGAGGCGAAGTACGATGTCATACACTTCAACAACGGACTTCATTCGTGCGAAACGCCCGTCGCTGACTATGAAAAGTCATATCGCGCCGCGCTGCAGCTCGTGAAGGCGAAGCAGCCCGCTGCAAGGATCGTCTGGGCGTCTTCAACTCCGCTCAACACCGGGGACGCGGCAAAGGCGGGGAAGGTCGCCCAGCTCAACGATGCGGCACGCCGCGCCGTGCGTGCTGTCGGCGACATCGGCGAGAACGATCTTTTCGCGCTGTTGAATCCGCTCGAGAGGAGTGCGTATTGGGTTGACACGCATCACTATTCAAATGCGGGGTATGAACTTATCGCGTCGCAGGTAGTCGAAAAGGTGACGGCTGCCGTTTCGCTCGGTACGAAGTCCGGCTTAGCTGGCGAGCGGTCCTATGCATCAGTCACAGACGGCGGCGCGGCGCTCTGGAAGGACGAACCAGCGATGTGGTGCGCGCCGAAGACATACGAGATCAACGAGCCGAACCCGGAAGGCGTCAGGTCCGTAGTCATTGAAGGCGAGATGTACAAGGGCATCCGCACGCGGTTCTTCGCCTGGTGGGCTCTTCCAAAGGGGGCGTCGAGCACGAACCGCGTGCCTGGCATCGTGCTTGTGCACGGCGGCTGCGGAACGGCCTTTTCGTCATGGGTCAAGTCGTGGGCCGACCGTGGATATGCTGCGATCGCGATGGACACCTGCGGTGCGTTTCCGAAGTCCGAATCCGCGCTTGGCGGATGGCTTCGCCATGCGTATTCCGGTCCCGCCGGATGGGGGCGCATGTCTCTGGCCGACGACCCGCCGAAAGACCAGTGGACGTACCATGCCGTCGCGACCGTCATACGCTCGCATTCGTTCCTGCGTTCGCTGCCGGAGGTCGATCCGGGTAGAATAGGGCTTACCGGCATTTCCTGGGGAGGGTACCTGACGGCGTGCACGGCCGGCATAGACGACCGCTTCGCCTTCGCCGTGCCTGTCTACGGTTGCGCGTTCCTGAAGGATCATTCAGTATGGTCCGCGCAGTTTGCGGAGCTTGGCGAAAAGGGCGTTCGTTGGGACGAACTGTGGGACGCGAGGAACTTCTTGCCGTCCGCCAAGATGCCGATTCTGTGGGTGACTGGATCGAACGACCACTTTTTCCCGCTTGATTCGCTGCAGCGCGGCTATGACCTGCTGCCGAACGCGCCTCGGCTTGCGGTGCGCGTGCGGATGCCGCACGGGCATCCTCCAGCGGGCGATCCTGCGGAGATCAGGGCTTTCGCAGATCACTTCGCGTTCGGGAAGCCGGCCTTTCCGGAATTCTCGACGGCTCTCGATGGTCGTCGGCTTTCCGTAAAATGGAACGGTTTCGGGCGCAGGGCCGTGCGAGCCGAGCTGGTCTTTACCGCTTCGTCCGACGAGGTCTGGGAGAAGCGCGTATACGAAACGCTTCCCGTTCCATTCGCAAACGACATGCTGTCGGTCGACGTTCCGAAAGACGCGACCGTGTTTTGGGTCAATGTCACGTTCGACGACGGCATTGTCGCATCTACACGGCATTGGTAAACTCTTCGGGCTCGACGCGCGGGTGCTTGCCGAATCATGTTAACGGAACGCGGCACTTTTGCCGCGGGCGCGTTTTTGCTATAATCACAATTTAATGGAAATGCCAAAGGAGATAGCAGGTGGCTTTCGTGCGCGTTCGCGCGACGCGCACAAGCGTTCCGTCGGCACTGTCACTGTCGTCGGCGGCTCGCATGGCTTCCCGCATGCGCCGGTGATAGCTGGCCTCGGCGCGCGCGCCGCTGGCGCGGGGCTCGTCCGTCTCGTCGTGCCTGAGGAGTCGCGACCGGCCGCAGGTGCGCTCTTGCCCGAGGCGACTGTATCCGATCTTGGCGGCGACATTCCGCTTTCTGACGTGACTGTCGTCGGGCCTGGGCTCGGGCTTGGTGAGGAAGCGTCAACTTTCGTGCGCGATCTTATTTGTAAAGAAGGGCGGCTTGTAGTCGATGCGGATGCGCTTACGCACCTCGCCGCGATATGCAAGTTGGGGAGCCGTGACAGAGGCGCGACGATCGTCCTGACGCCGCACGAGGGAGAGGCGGCGCGGTTACTTGGCGTTGCCGCTGCCGATATTTCTCGCGACAGGCGTTCCGCCGCGAAGGAGATTGCAAGGCGTTATCGCGCCACCGTTGTCCTGAAGGGCCCTGGTACGCTTGTCGTCTCTCCAGACGGCGGGAAGGTGTACGAGAATTCGACGGGCAATCCCTTTATGGCGCTTGGCGGGATGGGCGATCTTCTTTCGGGCGTGGTTGCTGCGAGGTGGGCGTATCTTGGTGGCGACGCCTTTCTTCCAGCGGCGGCGTCTGCGTGGATTCACGGCGCGGCAGGCGACGCTCTTGTTGCAGACGGCGGTGACATGTCCATCGCGAACATGGCCGCCCGCATCGGTTCTATGCGAATCCTTCTTGATCGTATGTACTCCACTGACTTCAACTGAAATTTATCGATATGTCAAAGACTGTCAATTGCATAGTGTTCGGGGCGGCAATGGTCGCCGTGGGTTGGTTTGGAAGGCAGCTTGTGCCGACGGGCGCGCATTCGCGTTCGGCGAAAAGTGAAGAAGCCGTGCCGGTTGTCGTGACGACGGCAAGGTCGGTGGTGTTCAATCCGCCGACGGAGTATGTCGGACATGTCGAGCCGGCGGAGACCACGGACATCCTTCCGCAGATCGACGGCTACATCAAGAAGGTATGCTTTGACGAAGGCGCGAAGGTCTCCGTCGGCGACCTCCTCTTCGAGATAGACCAGGAGCAGTACCTCGCCTCGCGCAACTTGCGCTATTCGGAGGTCAGGAGCGCCGAGGCAAAGGTCGAGGTGGCCAAGTCGGACTTGGAGCGCGCCGAGCGCTACTATCGCCGCCTCGCCGCAGCGGACGACCGCGGCATTACGGCGACCGAACTGGACAATGCGGAAATGGCGCTTTCGTCCGCCAAGGCCACGCTCAATTCGGCCGTCGCCGCCGTCGAGCAGGCGAAGGCCGCCGCCGCGATAGCCGACTTTAATCTGAAGCACACCAAGGTGTTCTCGCCAATGTCCGGGCGAATCGGCAGGGCCTTTCACCACGTCGGCGACTACGTCTCGCCTTCCAAGTCCGCGCTGGCGCGCGTCGTGAAGCTCGATCCTATACGCGTCGTCTTTCCGATAACGGACCGCGACTACGACGCCTGGCAGTCCGCCGCCGAGCGCCGCGGCACGGAGCTAAACGCCTCGCGCCGCTTCCGCATACGGCTACCCAACGGCGAGGAGTACGCGGAGCGCGGATCCATTGAGTTCGGCGACAACGAGATGAGCCGCGAAACGGGGACTCTTGTGATGTACGTTTCGTTCCCGAACCCCTCCGGGCGGCTCGTCCCCAACGCGTTCGTGAGGGTTCTCTCCGACGAGGCGAATCCGCCGCGCGCGCTTGCTGTGCCGTCGGGCGCCGTTGTGCCGTGTGACGACGGCGTGCGCATATGGACCGTCGATGGCGAGAACAAGGCGCGCTCCGTCTCGGTTGAGACGGGAAAGACATGGAACGGGGTGACGCTCGTCAAGTCGGGGCTTTCTGAAGGTGACAGGATCGTCTGCTCCGGCGCTTTCAAGCTCAAGGAAGGAATGTCGGTCGTCTGCCGCGAGGAGAACGAGGTCAGATGAACGCGGTCGCACTGCTCGTCCGGCGTCCATACTTTGCGATTGCCGTCGTTCTTCTGTCGGTCGTCGTCGCTGCGATTTCGTTCCCCAGGGCGCCAGTGTCGCTCTACCCGAATGTCGCGCGCCCCGCGATATCCGTGTCATGCACCTACCCCGGCGCGAATGCGCGCGAGGTGATGAACACCGTCGCCGGGCCCATCGAGGAGAAGGTGAACGGTGTCGAGGGCATGAGCCGCATGACTAGCTCGTGCTCTGACACGGGCGCCTATGCGCTGACCGTCTACTTCAATGTCGGCGTCGATCGCGACATGGCGCTTACAAAGGTGCAGAGCAAGGTTCAGCAGGCGCTTTCGCTTTTGCCGCAGGAAGTCAAGAACACCGGCGTGACGGTAGAATCCGGCTCGACGGAGGAGCTCGGGCTCCTGACGCTGCGCTCCGCCGGCGGCAAGCTCGTGCGCGAGCAGGTAGTCGACTATGCCTATGGCGTCGTCAACCCAGCGATTCTTCGTGTCCCCGGCGTCGGCAGCTCTACTGTAAAGGACAACAAGGTCGCGATGCGCATCTGGCTCGACGCGAACAAGATGGCCTCGCACGGCATCACGTCGGAGGAGGTCGTCTCCGCGATCAAGTCGCAGAACGTCCAGGCGTCTCTCGGCAGCGTCGGCGCAAGCCCGACCGAGGAACCGGGGTGCCGCGTCGTGTCCCTGATCTCAAGGGGGCGTCTTGACACGGCGGAGGACTTTGAAAAGATCGTCGTTCGCACCGAAGGCCGCGGCGGGCTCGTTCGGCTCGGCGACATCGCGCGTGTCGACAAGGGACTCCAGGGCTATTCCTACGCCGCGCTATACGACGAGACCCCGGCGGTGTTCATACGCATAGTCAAGCTTCCCGGCATCGACGTGCGCAAGACGATGAAGCTCATAAAGGCGGAGTTGAAGAAGCTTGAACCGTCCTTCCCCGGCGACCTCGCCTGGGACATGACTTACGACACGACGCTCTACATGGACGCTGCGCTCGGTTCCGTCGTCAGGTCACTTGCGCTTGCCTTCGCGCTGGCCGTCCTCGTCGCGGCGCTTTTCCTGCGGTCCGCGAAGTGGGCTCTGCTCGTGGCGGTGTCGTCGGCTGTGCCATTGGCGATCGCGTTTTCCGTTCTTGTCGCCGCGGGCTGCTTCCTGAGCTTGATCTCGCTCTATGCGTTTATCGTCGCAACCGGTGTCTCGTTCGCGTTTTCGGCTTTCATGGCCTCGCGCATCCGAGCACTTGTGGGAGAGGGGATGGATCAGAGCGCTGCCGCGGTTTCGGCTGCGGGACGCTACGCGCCGCCCGTCTGCGCCGCCGCCATTGCTATTGCGCTCGCCATGGTGCCAGTGGCGATGGTCGACGGGTTGCAGGGCGTCGTCTACCGCCAGTTCTCGCTTGTGCTCGCCGCTGCCGCGCTTGCGTCTGTGCTGGCGGCGGTCGTGATAGTACCGGCTTTTGCCGCGGTTATTCCAGTTCGGACGAAGCCGTGCGTCAGTTCGTCAGAGTCGCGGCAGGCGCTTCTCGCACCGGCGATTTTGTATATTGCGCTTGCGGCCTGCGCCGTCGCGGCGTGGGGAATCGGGAAGGGGCTTCCTGGCGAGTTCATTCCTGCAGAGGACATCGGCGAAATCGTCGTGGACTGCAAGATGGCGGAGGGAACTTCCATGCCGGTCACGGCTGACGTGATGCGAAGCATATACAGAAGGGTGCGCGACATCGGCGGCATAGAGAAGTCGACGACGCTTCTTGGCGAAAGCATCGTCAGCGGATACGGCGAAAACAATGCCAAGATGTATCTCGTTCTCAAGGACTGGGCAAAGCGCGACAAGTCGATGTTCGAAATCGCAAAGGAAATCGAGAAGGCCGTCGTCGACATTCCTGAGGCACAGGTCTTCACAATCTGCCCTCCGCCAATGCAGGGGCAGGGCAACCAGGGTGGGCTGACAGTCCTCGTGCAGTCGATGGAGGACGCTGATCCTGTCCGCTTCGCCAACGAGATGCAGAAGTTTTGCGCCGCCCTTGCGCGTTCGCCGCTGGCGGACAGCGCCAACTGCGGAACCGTCGCCGACGTGCCCCACCTGCGCGTACACGTCGACCGCGAGAAGTGCGAGCTGATGCAGGTGCCGATGCTGTCGCTTTACACGACGCTCCAGCACGCGCTTGGCTCTGTGTACGTCAACGACGTGAACCTCGGCACCCAGGTGAACCGCGTAACTGTGATGTCAGACTGGTCCGCGCGCTCGTCGGCCGATCGTGTCGGCGATCTCTACGTCCGCTCAAAGACGGGGGATATGGTGCCGGTCGGCGCGCTCGTGACGTTCAGCGAGGAACTTGGCGTTCGCGACTGCTACCGCTGCAACCAGTACCTCTACGCCACTTGCCAGTTTTTGCCGAAGGAGGGAGTGGCGTCTTCCGAGGCGATCGAGGAAGTGCGGCGGATTTCCGCGGCGAATCTGCCGCGCGGCTACGTCCAGGACTGGAGCGGGCTCATCTACGAGCAGTTCCAGAGCAGAGGCGACACGGGGCTTCTCATGGGGCTCTCCGTGCTTGCCGTGTATCTTGTGTTGATGGTGATGTCCGGCTCGCTCGTTCGCCCGTTAGCGTGCCTTGTGCCGGCCGCGGCCGCGACGCTTGGCGCCGTGGTGCTTCATTTGGTGACTGGGGTTCCCATCTCGCTCTACTCACAGTTCTCGATACTGCTGCTTGTAGTTACGTGCTCGGCTTTTGCGATGTTTGCGGATTCGCGCGACGGCATAACGGGCCGTCTCTTCCTGCCGCTTCTAATCGCCATTTCCTTCCTTCCGCTTGCGCTGTCGTCTGGGGCGGGCGGAGCGGGCAGCCGCTCGATGGGCATCACTTTGCTTGGCGGCTTCGCGTTCTTTGCGCTTGTCCGCGCCATGGCCGGTGGTCTCGGCCAGGAACAACGCGATCACGCAATGTCACCCGCATCGGATTGATGCGAATTCACCTCAATCTTCTCCAGTCACGCGGTAGCTATCCAATGCATACGCGTGTGTTTACCTGGCTTATGGTTTGGGCATCTGCTGGCTCGTGACGCGCGATAGCATGTTCGTGCGTGCCATCTTGGGGCAGAAGTAGAGCCGGTTGTCCGGGTTTTCCGGGAGGGCGCGGAAAAGCGCGAATACGTCACGGCAGGGAGATCCGTATTCGTCGCCGGTTGCGAGCACGACGGGCTGAGTGACCCTCGGGGCGAAGTTGAACGTATCGAAATAGGGTATGTTGGGCCGTGCCTTCGCACGGAACCGCTCCACTTCCTGCCGCGTGCCGTTCATCAGACTGGGCCAGGGGCCGTTGGTGTCAAGCTGGTTGAGGTGACTGGGCTCTACGAATATGCCGCGGGCGATCCTCGGCTCGAACGCCATGAGCCAGAGGCCTAGGCCGCCGCCCTGGCCGATTCCCGCGATTTGGCTGCGAGTTGCATCGGCGTACGGCTGGTCAAGCAGCCAGGCGATGCCGCGCGCGGCACCAAGAACGACAGGGTGGTAGAAGTAGTCCTCGCGGGACTTGTTGATGCCGTTGACGCCATTTTTGCCGTGGTTCACGCAGTCGTATGGTGTCGGCCAGGCGCGAGGCAGGGCATTGATTGCGAGTGTCACGGCATTGGAATCGGCGACGAGGTTTTCGATTGAGAATTCCCTGTTTTCGGAAGAGACGAGTATGTGCACCGGATATTTTTGGTCGCCTGCCTTTGGCTTCGTCATGAAACCGTAGACGTTGCGGCCAAAGGAAGGGAACTCCACCGCGAATGCATTGAGGCCGTCTGGCCTGTCCGTATCGATAGGCGAGAGGCGCGCTGCAAAGGGCACTTCTCTGTCGAGCCGGGCGCGCTCGCCGTTCCAGTAGGCGTCGAAATCGGCCGGCCTCTCGGGCATGTTGCATTTTTTGTAGTAGTTGTCCAGTGCGCAGTTTTCGGGAGTGTCGTTCTCAATAGGCATCAACTCGCTGTGCAGGCAGTCGGAAATGACGACGACATTGAACGGCAACTGCAGAAGCGGGGCGTCGGGTTGCTTCGGGTTGAAGCTGCTCGGGGGGACGAGGTGTACGATCCAGTGGTGTGGCGTGCTTTCATTTTCAGCCTTTCTGCCGAAGAAGCGGCCTTCGCGAGTCCATGCCGAGACGTTGAAATCTATGTATTCGCACGTTGACGGCGCAAGCGGAAACCAATACTGGCCCTGTGCGTCGGTACGCCGCGCGAGCATAATCGAGTTTTCCCGACGGCCGTCATAAAAAACTTTTTTGCCGTGATCGCTGTCTGGCACGGCTCGCAGTCCGAAGGAAATGTTCGTGGCCGGTCTGCCCCAGTAGTCTTTGAGTTCAAGCAGAACCCCTGTCGTGACTTCGTCGCAAAGGGACTTGCGAATGTAGAGATCGCGCGGGAGCATCAGCGTGTCGATGACGGGGCAGATTGTGAACTTCTCGGCATACATGATCGGAATGCCGAGTAAGAGCGTCGGTAGTGGGAATGCCATCCAGGGCCCGCCAAACCAGCCCCCTTGGACCATGGCCTTGCCGAGTCCGCAGAAGTCACGTCCGTTCACGTCGCCCCATTTGGTGTAGCCGTGTGTGAGGGAATAGTACTCGCCAGAGCGGTCCCATGCAGGCATGGGATTTAAGCCGCGGCATCCGCAAAGAAAGGCTAGACTTGTGAAAAGGATGAGCTTTTTTTCATGGGCGGATATTATATCATAGGCGCGGCTCCGGGAATCGGGCGATGTGATATAATATGCCGCCAATGAAAAAAATTTCAAACATCGTCTACGTTGGATTTGCAGCTCTTCTTTTGTGCGGCGGCTGCATGTTTACCAACGACAGGGCGTACTGGAAGCGCAAGGGAGACACGATATTGCCGGGGCGCGCCTTTCGGCAAGAGGTAACGACGCGCGAATTCCTTGCGCGTGTTGAACGCGCGGACGCTTTCCTTACAGAAGAGGACCTGATGGAGGCGCTTCTCCTCTTGATGCATAAGAGCTCATATTGGTTGACGAACGACCGTTCGCATCGACGGCTCGCAAAGCGGCTCATGACGTCACTCATGGCGCACCCCAGCTGGACCCATCGATACGACGGCTTTCTGACATATTATGCGTCGACGCTTCCGGGAGAGGGCGAAAGTTCTGGGTGTGCGGCGGCTCGCGAGGTATTTGGTTTCCCTGCAAAGCGGACAAAGGCCAAGGATGTCGACTATCCGCTCGACGGAACCTGGCTAGATTGGCTGAAGCCGGCGGCAGAAAAATGGGACGATCGCTTGGCATGGCGCAAGCTGTCGTTTATGGAAATCAAGGGTGTGGGATGGTTCAAGGAGCCACCGTCGTATCCGTTGCCCGTGAATGGGCGCATTCACTGCCTGTTGCGAAGCGAGGTCCAAGACTGGAGCTCGGGATTTCTGAAGTTCCACCCGCGCTATGGCATAATCTTCAAGTTCGACACTCCGGAAGATCTCAAGGCGGCCGTCTTGACTTTCAATGGTGGACTCGACGAACGTCTCTACAGTGCGGTTCCGAACATATTCTATCTGCCGGGCGCGCAGATTCCGCATTGCTCCATCATGACATATTCGGATGACGAGAGCGCTTGCTATCTCCTGTCTGTTTCGAGCTTTTGGACTTGGGGCAACACGAGATGGAAGTCCTTGCCAGACGAAGTCGTGCCGCCCAGTAAACAGAAAGGAAAGCGCTGATGAAGCGGATCTTATTGGCTTTCGCATTGGCGGCCATCCTCTGTGGCTGCACGTCGACGCAGCATCCCGCGGAGAAGGAGAAAGCGCCTGATGCATGGATTCTTGACGTCTCGGAGAGAGAGGCGTTGCATGTCTGGAAGAAGGCGCTGGCGGACAACAACAACCACTTCGACGAACGGACGTTGGTCGCGTTGGCGGGACGTCTTTTCCAGGACATGCACGATGACTACGACTACTGCAAGGGCCATGTGATCGACAGCTTGTTATGCCGTCCGGAATTCACCGAGAAGGGCCTGCGTGCCGTGGAGCCGCTCTTGATGACTGAGGACAATTGCTTCCCCGATTATTGGTACGTGATCGCCATGTACATAAGTCGCCCCGAGGTGCCAGCGGACATCCTGTCGGCCTATGCCGACCTGCTGGTGAATTATGCCGATTCGTCCGATTGGAACGATCCAGCGAGTTGTGAGTGTGGCGTCCGCCACCTTGTGGCACGGCGCCTCCTTGACCGGGAGCGGAAGGGTGCCTCGCTTGCGTCTGCTCCGATCGGTCCCTTCGCGCGGTTCATTCAGCGTCTCATGGAAACGCCGATGGCGATCCCGGAAGATTTGGAACTCGAATCTCCGGTAGAAGGCTGGATAATCGAGCCAAAGGGCTGTGTCTTTGTCCACACGCCGGCGAAAGATTCTTCCTTGCTCGCAGATGCGCCGTGTGCTCTTGTGGGGGCGCAGCTCTTGTTCAAGGAACCGTTCCAGTCGGCAGCGGACTGGCGGTCCAAGGTGCTGGCCGCCGGTCTCACGTTGACTTTCCCTTCGTCGGAGACGCGCAATGCGTTTCTTCGCGAAATCGTGCCGGCTTATGCGATGACTGGCGAACTGCCGAAGCGGGGTTATCCCATGCGTCCGGACATACGCAAGGTGGTCGGCTACATCGTTACGACGGAAGAGATTGGCGGTCTGCCAGCTCTGCGCTTTACTCGGCGCTGGCCCAGGAAATAAATCGCAAAAGTTAAGACTGCGTCGCCTATTCCTCGGCGGTCATTGACGAGACGAGGACGGAGAGACGCTGGACCATGCGGCGCTTGATCTGATCGACGTTGGCGCGCGCGAGGCCGAACGCCGCGGCGACTTCGGCGGGCGGCTCGTGCATCAGCGCCACGTGGCGGAACACCTCGCGGGCGCGCGCGTTCACCGATTCGTCGGAGAGCAGCTGCTCGAGCGCGGCGTTCATCGCGGCAAGCTTCCAGTCGTCGGGATCCTCGCGCGGAGCATCTGCCGCGCCGCGCTCCTTCAGCTTGTCGCGCTTGCCGCTTTCCCGTGCCTCGCGCCTCAGGGCGTCTTCGGCCTTGTGCTTTAGTATGCCTGTAAGGTAGTTGTGGAAGTGTCCGTTGCGGTCGGGAGTATAGTGGTAGTCTGGCATGCGCCGCGTTAGCGCGACCATCGTCTCCTGAATCGCGTCGTCTGCGTCGACCGACGGGAAGCGCGACTGTAGAAACGAGCGCATCGGCTGCTCGTAGATGCGGAAGAACTCGGCCCAGCGGGCGTTGTCTGTGCCGCTGGCGAGACCCTTGAGCAGAGTTATCGATGTGACCGGTGCGTTCGCCATGCCGCGTATTCTACCAAATGGCCGCGCACGATTGTTGAAAAATACTGAAATCAAGTTGCTTCACCCACGCGACGGAAAATTTGGTATAATGTGCGCATTCCACGTTTAGACGCGGGCGTAATTCAATGGCAGAATAGGAGCTTCCCAAGCTTCTTACGTGGGTTCGATTCCCATCGCCCGCTCCACCTTTCCATGGCGGAACAGTTTTTTGGGGACATTGTCTTTTTCGTAGATGCTGAACAAGCTTGCAGTTTCTAACCTTGCTGTCGTCGAGAAGGTCGAAGTAGCATTCGGGTCTGGGCTCAATGTCGTCACCGGCGAGACGGGCGCGGGAAAATCCGTCCTGATCGGGGCGCTCGAACTCGTGCTCGGAGGCCGCGCCGACAGCTCGGTAGTGCGCGACGGCGCGAAGGAAGCCGAGGTCGAAGCCGACTTCGGCGGTACTGTCGTCCGCCGCACCGTCACCGCCGAAGGCCGCTCGCGCGCATGGGTCAACGACGAAAGTGTCGCCGTCTCGGAGCTAAAGGAACTTGGCCGCCGTCTCGTCGACATACATGGCCCCCGCGCGAATCAGAACATCCTCGAAGAGAACTTCCAGCGCTCTACGCTCGACCGCTTCGGCGGCGTCGGGCTTTCAAAATACTCCGCCGCCTACGGCGAGTGGCGCAAGACTGCCGACGAGATCGCATCTCTCGAAGGCGGCGCGTCTGTCGAGGACGAGATTGATCTCCTAAAGTTCCAGGTAGGCGAGCTTGAGGAGGCGAACGTCACTTCCGACGACGACGATATCGCGGAGCGCCACGCCGCAGCCGCGCACGCCGCTGAAATCGTCGAGGGCGCAAACGCGATCACCGAGGCGCTTGGCGGCGACGAAGGCGCGGAGACGGCGATCGCGAAGCTCGGCCCCGTGTTCGCTTCGGTTGCGAAGCATTTCCCCGCCGCGTCCGAATGGGCGGCGGAGGCAGAGGAGATATCCGTCCGCATAAACGAGCTTTCCCGCAGCGTCGCCGACGCGGTAAGCCGCATCGACGCCGATCCCGAGGCGTTCGACGAACTCGATCGCCGGCTCTCCGTCGTGAACCGCATGCGCCGCAAGTACGGCGACCCCGCGGCCGCGCTCGCAGAAAAGCGTGCGAAGCTTGATGCGCTCGAGCACCGCGACGAGCGTCTTGGCGAACTGAGGGCCCGTCTCGCGGAAGCCGAGAAGACCGTCAAGGCGGAAGGCGCAGAAGTCACGCGCCGCCGCCGCACTGCCGCCGCGAAGCTCGCGAAGGCCGTGACGAAGGAGCTACGCGACCTCGGCTTTCTCCAGGCGAAGTTCGATGTCGACATCCGCGAGGCCGCACCTGCGGCTCACGGTTGCGACTCCGTTGTCTACATGTTTGAGCCGAACCCCGGAGAGCCCGCGAGGCCGCTTGCGGCGATAGCGAGCTCGGGCGAGACGGCGCGAATCATGCTCGCGCTCAAGACCGTGCTTGCCGCGCACGACGAGACCGCGACTCTCGTCTTTGACGAGATCGACGCGAACATCGGCGGCGAAGTCGGCCGCGCGGTAGGCGAGAAGATGCGCTGCGTCGCCGCGTCGCACCAGGTAATCGCGATCACCCACCTGCCGCAGAGCGCAGTGTGCGGCGACAGGCATTTCGTGGTGGCAAAGGGCGTCTCGGGCGGGAGGACGCGCACTTGGATTTCGGAAGTTGAGGGCGAGGACCGTGTTTCGGAAATCGCGCGTATGCTCGGCGGCGAGAAGCTCACGAGCGTTACAAGGAAACATGCTGAAGAACTGCTCGAAAATGGCAAGAAAAAAGACAGAAGGTAAGTACCCGATCGAGATCGTCGACGATGTGTTTGCAGAAGAAAACGCGACGCTCGCCAACACGCTTAAGGCCGTTGCCGGCACTGACGCGGCAAAGGTCGCGCTTGTCGCCGACGTCAACGTCGTGCAGCGCACCGAGGGGCTCGGGCTCAAGATCGGCAAGTATTTCAAGGAACACGGCATAACGCTTGCGGCGAGCCCCGTGGTGATTTCCGGCGGCGAGAAGATCAAGGCGGACGGGTTTCAGAGCGCGACGCTCGTGGCGACTTCTCTCATCGATGCCAGGATCGGTGCGAACGACGTCGTGATCGCGCTCGGCGGCGGCACTGTGCTCGACGTCGCGGGCTACGCGGCCGCGCAGGTGAGGGGCGGGCTCAAGCTTCTCAGGATGCCGACGACTCCCGCCGCGATGCTCGACGCCGCCTTTGCCGATACCGCCGCTGTCGACGGCGTTGCGGTGAAGGACGCGCTTTCCGTCCGCTGCGAGCCGGCGGCGGTAGTCATCGATCCGTCTTTCACGAAGACTGTCCTAGACGGCGTGTGGTGCGCCGGGTTTGGCGAGGCCGTGCGCTATGCCGCTGTGTGCGACGCCGCTCTCATGAAGCGCCTCGCAAAGCGTGCCGAGGCCATCAAGACGCGTGACTTCGACGCCATGCGCGACACCATATCCGACTGCGTCAAGTCGAGGGGCGGCGCCTCGATTGCGCCGTTCGCGCAATGGTGCGCGGCGCGTCTCGAGTCGATGAGCGGCTACAAGCTTCCCCACGGTTACGCGGTCGCGATCGCTATCTGCATCGACTGCGCGTATGCCGTCAAAAAGGGTCTAATGGACGAGGACGACCAGGAGCTTGTGTGCAGGGCGCTCGCCGACTGCGGCGCTTTGGACAGCCTTTCCCACAGCCATTATCTTCTCGCCAATCACGAAAGCCTGATGAAGGGCATTGATGCGTGGGCTCTTGTGCGCGGTTCCGAGGCGATCCCCCTCCCAGGGGCCCTCGGCAAGTCTGTTGAGGAGAAGAAACCCGACCGCGCGGCCTACGCAGAAGTTCTCGAAGGTCTCCTTGCCGTCTCCCGTGGGGAGTGAATTTTTGGTACAATATTAACCTATGAAAACACATATTGCGCTTTTCGCGCTTGTCGCGGCCGCGACCGCATGGTCCGCGCAGGTTGTCGACGTCAAGTTCAAGGCGCTCGACGGGTTTGGTGGCGACACTGGTTCCATCGCAAGCCGCTGCCAGACGAAGAAGGGGCAGGAATACGACCCTGCGACGCTGACGAGGGACGTTGGCGCGCTCAAGGATTCCTCCGAGTTCGAGGACATCTCGGCCGATGCGCAGCGTGTCGGCGATGGCGTTGAAATCACCTTCTACGTGAAGCGGAAGATGCGCTACAGCGCGCCCGCGACCGTAAAGGGCGCCAATGCCTTCAGCGTGTCCAAGGTTCTCAAGGAGGCGGAGCTCAAGGTCGGCTACCTCTATGGCGAGGCCGATCTCGCCGAGGCTGCCGATAGGGTCAGGACCGCCTACTACAAGAAGCACTACTACGACGCCAAGGTTTCGCCCGTCGTCGAAATGCTCCCTGAGGGCGACGGTGGGACGGTCACGTTCATAATCGACGAGGGGGTGCGCCAGAAGATCGGCTCGTACGTGTTTGCCGGTGCCGTTGGCGTTTCGGCGGACGAGCTTCTCGAGGCGATCAACGTGCTTCCGTGGTGGAATCCGCTTGGGTGGTTCTCCGACTCTCCCGTTACGCCCGAGCAGCAGGCGCAATGCGTGCCGAAGATCGAGGAGGTCTTCCGCAATCGCGGCTATCTCGACGTCAAGGTCGCCGGCCCCGAGCGCGTGCCGCGCGAGGATGGCCGTGTCGACGTGCGCTTCGATATCGTCGAGGGCGTTCGCTATGTCGTTGGCGATACGAAGATCACTGGCCTTACGCGCTATCCAGAGGAGTCGGTGCGCGCGAAGAGCGACCTTCCCGCGGCGGGGGCCGTTGCGGGCGCGAAGGTTCTCGCGGACGCCGCTCGCCGCATCGAGATCGCCGTCGGCTCGGGCGATTCCGGCCTTGCTGACACGCATGTGACCGTGAAGCACTTCCCCTCCGAGTCCGATCCGTCGGTCGCCAACATCGTGTTTGACATCGCCGAGGGCGTGCCTGTCGTGATCAACAAGATCGAGATCCGCGGCAACGACTACACGAAGGACAAGGTCATCCGCCGCGAAATCACCCTCGGGCCCGGCGACCGCATGCTCGAGGACCGCGCCGAACAGAGCAAGCGCAGACTCGAGAACCTCGATTACTTCTCCCGCGTCCGCTACGAGCTTCAGCCGACCGACAGGGGCAAGGACGCGAACGGCGCCGAGTGGCGCGATCTTGTCTACGAGGTCGAGGAGAAGAACACCGGCAACTTCATGGTCGGCATCGGCGCCGGCTCGGTCGACTCCGTCTACGCTTACGCCGAGGTGCAGCAGTCCAACTTCGACCTCTTCGCACCGAGCAAGTTCTTCCGCGGCGGCGGGCAGAAGGGCCGTGTCTTCGTGCAGGCCGGTCCGCGCATCCAGAGCTACGAGGCGAGCGTGACAGAGCCCCACTTCCTCGACCGCTACCTCGAGCTCACCGGCGAGGTCTATCGCCGCAACAGGTGGTATGACGACTACGACGTCATCCGCTCTGGCGGCGGCGCGACTCTCGCCTATCCTGCCAAGGTGTGGAACCCCAGGCGCTTCTGGGATCCCGAGGCCGACAAGTACGTCTCGTTCGGCAAGTTCGGCGTGCGTCTCGGCGGCGAGTTCATTCAGATGGACGACGTGGAGAACGCCTACTATATATACAAGGGCGTCGAGAAGCGGTGGCTCAAGGAGGAAGACCGCAAGTACGGCGACGCGGCCGAGGCCGTCGTCCGCTTCTTCTGGAGCCGCGACGACCGCGACAACTTCCGCGTGGCTACGCGCGGCTCTCGCTCGCAGGTGTTCCTCGACGTAGGCGCCGGTGACAACGAGTACTACAAGATTGGCATCAGCCACCGCCACTACTTCTCGCCGTGGAAGGGCGTCGTCTCGGGCGACAGCTGGCTCAAGCAGCATGTGTTCATGGTCGGCCTCCGCGCCGAGACCATCGACGGCTTCGGCTCGAACGACTACGTGCCGATCTACAACAGGATGTTCCTCGGCGGCCCGAAGTCTATACGCGGCATCGAGTACCGCTACGTCTCGCCCTACATCAAGAAGGCGAACAGCAGGAGCGACTACATCCCGTGGGGTGGCCAGACGCTCTTCTGCATGAACTTCGAGTACACGGTGCCGATCGTGAAGATGATTCGCCTCGCGGTGTTCTCCGACCTCGGCAGCGTCGGCGAGGACGATTTCGACCTGGACTTCAGCGACACCTTCGCTTGGTCGGTCGGCCTTGGCGTGCGGCTCGACATCCCGATGTTCCCGATTCGCCTCGACTTCGCGACGCCCATCGAGAAGCCCGACCACTGTGAGGAGGAGGTCTTCTCGTTCTCGGTCGGCTACGATTTCTAAGACACATCAACGGAGACAAGAAATGAAGAAGATGATGCTTGGCATGATGGTGCTCTGCGCGGCTACCGCGTTCGGAGACATCAAGATCGGCACGGTAGACATGATGGTGCTCGTCCGCAACCACAAGAGCTACGACACCAACAAGAAGATGCTACAGGACTCCGAGAAGGACTACCAGAGGGAGCTCGACAGCATGAAGTCGGAGCTCGATGCGCTTCAGGACGAGGGCAAGAAGATCGCGGACCAAGGGCGGAACCCGATGCTTTCGCAGGCCCAGAAGGACAAGATAGAAAAGGAGCTCCTCGACATACAGAACAAGTATGTCGCAGGGCAGCAGAAGCTTCGCAGCAAGGCGATGGAGTCGCAGCAGAAGCTTCAGGAGTTCGAGGCAAGGCTTCTTAAGGCCACTACCGAGGATATCCGCGCCGTCGTGAACAAGTTCGCCGACGACAACGGCTACGACCTAATCATCGAGTCGACGGTTACGGCGTTCGCCAAGAAGTCGCTCGACGTTACCGACGGCATCCTCAAGGAGATGGGCGTCGACCCCAAGTACGCCAAGGGCAGGGAGAAGGATGAAGGCAAGTGAGCTCGCCAAGGTCCTCGGCGGAACGCTCGAGGGGGACGACGTCGAGCTCTCGGCCTGCGGCGGGCTTGAAGAGGCCCGTCCGGGCGACTTGAGTTTCTGCAAGGACCCGAAGCACGTCAAGCTCGTCGAGTCCACCAAGGCGTCGGCCGTTCTGCTGCCGCCCGAATGGGACAAGGGCGCGCCGTGTTCCGTGATTCGCGTTGCAGACCCGAACCACGCCTGCATGACGGCCGCAAAGATGTTCGCCCCGCCTGAGCCCGTGCGTGCTCCCGGCGTCCATCCAAGTGCCGTGATCGACCCGTCTGTAAAGCTCGGCAAGGATGTGCACATCGGGCCTTTCACCGTGATCGAGAAGGGCGCGGAAATCGGCGACGGCGCGGTTATCGAGGCGCAGGTCTTCATCGGCGAGGGCTGCAAGGTCGGCGCGAAGACGCATATCTATCCGCAGGTCACGCTTCGCGAGGGAACGATCGTCGGCGCGGAGTGCATCATCCACTGCGGCGTTCGGCTCGGCGGCGACGGCTACGGCTTCAACAACGGTCTGCGCGAAGACGGCTCGGTGTTTATCGAGAAGATTCCCCAGCTCGGCATCGTTGAGATTGGCGACGGCGTTGAGATCGGCTCCAACACGACGATTGACCGTGCGCGCATCGGCCGCACCTACATCGGCCCGATGACGAAGATCGACAACCTCGTGCAGATCGGCCACAACGTCAAGGTCAAGGGATATTCTGGTCTCATCGCCCAGTCCGGCGTCGCCGGCTCGACGGAGATCGGCTACGGCTGTCTCATCTGGGCGCAGGCGGGCATCTCCGGCCACATCAAGATCGCGGACGGCGTGCAGGTCGGTCCTCAGGCGGGCGTCCCTCAGTCGCTCGATGGCTCGCTCAAGTACGTCATCGGCGCTCCCGCCATGAGCATGAAGGATCTCGCCGCGATAACGCTCGCCCCGAAGATGATTCAAAAGCTCAAGGGCGAGGTCAAGGAACTGAAGGCGCAGCTCGCCGCGAAGTAAATGCCGCTCTACGTCTACGAAGCCGTCGAACCGGAGAAGGGCTGCGCGAAATGCCGCGGCGGGTTCGAGGTCTCGCAGTCGATCAAGGACGACAAGCTGACGGCGTGCCCAGACTGCGGGGCGAAGATCCAGCGCATCATACAGGCCCCAGGCCTTGCTCACTCAAAGACCGATCTCCACTACCGTGCCAAGCGCGCGGGTTTCCATTCGCTCAAGCGCGTGGGCAAGGGCGAATACGAAAAGATGTACTGAAAGGACGGCACGATGAAAAAGCCTTTCTTCGCAGTTGCGCTCGCTTTGATGCTGTTTCCTGCCGCGTTTGCCGACGAGGAAGCGAGCAACGAAACCGGATGGTATTCGGGCGCTGCGGCGCAGCTCGTGCTGCCGCAGGGTGGTTCGCGCATGCATCGGCTCGGCGGCGCTGCGGCGCGTGTCGGCTACTACTTTACCGGCTCCCTCGCGTTCGAGGCCGAGGCCGCGTGGCTTGAGAACGCCGTGGGGCTTTCCGCCCGCGCTCTCTGGCATCTCCACGGCTGGGATGAGTTCAACATGCTCTTCGGCTACGAGCGCTTCGACCCGTTCCTGTCGCTTGGCGCGCGCGGCTGGATACACGATGGGCAGGTTGGCCCATCCGCCGGAGTAGGCGCGTTCTACTACCTCACCGACTTCTGGGCGCTGCGCTTTGACGCGGACGTGACGCTTGGACTCGACACCGACGTCGAGACGGCGTTCACGCTTTCCGCCGGTTTGCAGTATTCCTTCTAAATTGCTCTGCGACCCTGCGCCTCTGCGTTAAAATATGAAAAACTGCCGAGAGGAATGGTACGACAAGGATGCGAAAGTCGCGGTGACTTTGGTTGACGTGACTGACGCGGCGCAGGCGCTCGCCCGCGGACATCTCTGCGGTCCGACGAGCGCCTACTTTCTCTCCAAGGCGCTTGCCGCCGCGGCGCTCCTCGGGGGCGAGATGTCAGAGGACGACGAGACTTTGATTCTCCAGATGAAGTGCAAGGGGCCGCTTGGCGGCTTCAATGTCGAATGCACTGCGGCGGGAACATTGCGCGGCTACACTGAAAAGAAGATACTCGACGACTTCGACGGAATGGGAGTTCCCGACCCCAGGAAGGCGGTCGGCGAAAAGCAGCTGCAGGTCACGCGCTCTGTCCCTGGTCGCATACTCTCGCAGGGAATCTCCAACTCCCTCGACGGCTATCTCGCCGGGTCGCTTCAGCGCAAGGCCGTAATCTTCCTCGAAGCCGCGGTGAGCGACGATGTGGAGATTCTCGAGGCGCGCGGCGTTATGGTCGAGGAAATGCCCGACGCAAAGGACACCGGCGTTCTGTCGGTCGATCTTCTCGGCAAGTCGCGCACGGGCTCTCTCGCCGTTGCCTCGCGCAACATCCTCGGGAAACTCGGGCTTAAAAACGCCGAGCTCCGCAAGACGACTCCGCTTTCGTTTGCGTGCCGATGCTCGCCCGACCGCGCGATCGCCATGCTCGCGGCCCTATCGCCAGAGGAGCGCGCTACGCTTCCGCCGATGATCGACATCACCTGTCACATGTGCGGCAGAACCTTCACGGTGCCGCGCTGACAATGGCGAATGTACCAGAGACTTCTACGACACTTTTGAGAAACGTCAGGGACGCGGAGCATCCGCGCTGGCCCGAGTTCGTCGCGAAGTACCGTCCGATGATGGAGGCATACCTCAATGCGCATTTTCCGACATTGGAGGCGGACGACGTAATCCAGGAGACTTTCGCCGCGCTCTGCGCCATTCTGCCGGGCTACATCTACGATCCGGATGAGAAGGGGCACTTCCGCAACTACCTGACGGGCATCCTTCGCAACAAGGCGCGGCGTGCGCTCTGCAAGAGTGGTCGCCAGGCAGAGATAAGCGACATGACCGGAGCTGGCTCTATGGCCGCGCCGCAATGCGCAATCCAAGATGACGACCAATCCTGGCGCGAGGCCATCTTCGAAATCGCTATGCGTCGCTTTCTTTCCGATAAGGCCATCGCCGACCGCACAAAACGTATCTTCGAGCGTACGGCGCTAAACGGCGAGTCTCCCGAATCCGTCGCCGCCTCGTTCATGATGACGCGCCACGCCGTCGACCAGGCAAAGAGCCGTGCGATGGCCCGTCTGCGCGAGCTTGTCAAGGAACTGGAGTCCGTCTATGGATGAGGATTCCATCTCGGCGATGTGTGCCGCGCACGGACCTGTCGCCTCCGCTTGTCGCTTTGCCGCTGGCACCATATTCGGCGACTGGCGGCTTACGGCGTTCATCGGTCGCGGCGGGAACGGCGAGGTATATTGCGCTGAGCACATTTCGCTCGGCACATCCGCCGCGCTCAAGGTGTTGGTGCGCGACGAGCCACGCGCAAAGGAGCGCTTCTTGTGTGAGGCGAAGCTGCTTTCGGAATTGAAGTCGGCGTCGTTTCCGCAATTCTATTCGTACGGCGAGGCGAACGGATGCCTATATCTCACGATGGAGCTGTTGGAGCCAGGCGAACTTCCATCTGGCGACCGAAATGTCGCGCGCTTTCTTCTCTCGGTATGCGATGCCGTCGCCGAGCTTCATTCGCGAGGCTACATTCACCGCGACATCAAGCCATCCAACATTCTGTGGCGTACCGGGACAACGGGCGGCTCGCCCGTTGCAGTCCCCGTTCTCTCCGATCTTGGGCTTGCAAAGAAGATCGAGACTTCTAACCACCCAACCACCAAACTACCAAACCACCTAACCACCATCGGCGTCGGCACTCCCGGCTATGGAGCTCCCGAGCAGATGGAGCGCGGCGAGGCGACAGTTGCGTCCGACATACACGCGCTCGGCGTCCTTGCAGATGCGTGCTTCGGCGGCAATCCGCCGCTCACGTGGGCGCGGATCATCCGCCGCGCCACGTCATCCATTCCCGCGCATCGCTATCCGTCCGTAGTCGCATTCGCAAGAGCAATTCGCCGCAGGAATTTGTTGCTTGGGGTTTCGGCATTCGTTGCGGTGATAGCGTTGTCTGGGCTATGCTTGTCGTGTTTTTATAGCTGGTGGACTCAAAGTGGCAGGGAAGTGTGGCGATGGAGGGCGCTTTGCGATTATGGGGAGATTGTGAGTGTATCCGGGATATGCGAGCCATTAGACGAAAGCCATCCAAAATATCCTGGAAGCATTGTTCGGTATGTTACAAACCGGGTTGACGGTACGATTCTTAATCTTCCCAAGGACACGCTTTCGTTTGCAAGACCGATTCTGCTTAAGCCGGGCGAATACCGCATAGTCGGTCCCGGGCGGCTTGACGCCGATCTGTCGGGGCCATCTAATGCAGTTGTCCGGTTGAAAGACTGCGTGTTGAACAATACGACATCCGTTCCATATCCGCAGAACGGCATTCATTATGTATTTGAGGGCGGGGCCTATCTCAATTTCGTGAACCTTGACAGGAACATTGAACACCGGCGATACATTCATTCGGATGGTAAGTCGCGCAATGCGCTTCGTTTCCGTGGACCGATGACGTTCAAGGAATTAGACGAAGAGCAGGCGCGCGAATACGAGCGTATGCTTCAACGCGATCTTCGGTGAAAAGTTCCCGCGTGAGATTTCGCCGCGCGGTGGCAGTATGGGGTAGAGGAGAGGTCTGCCCTTTCCACGGAAGAAGGCGCGGAGTCGCAAATTGGCTGTTCGGATTTTCGCAGAATAATGCCCACAAAAGGCGGAAGTTTTGCTATAATTTGCAATAGACAATTTAAGACTTTGCGTTCTACGCATCGTTTTGGCTCAGGTGAAATGTAGGAAGTTTCAACTGTAAGAGCCGGAACGGAGTGGAGAATGCGCCCCTTGGGCGCATCTTCTTCCGTGGTTCTTACCGGGCATCCTACAGCCTCACCTGGACCGCGGCAGGGGATAGCGCCCTCTTTCTTTTGCCGCAAACAGAACAAGGGCAAAAGAAAGGTATGAGGCATGAGCAAGTTAATGATTGCTGCATTCGCCGTTGCGGGGATTGTGGCTTTGTCGGGGTGCATGAGCCTGGAAGAACGCTTGGCATCGAGCGATCCTCGTGTCAAGAACGAGGCAGAGCACGAACTGATAGAATCAAGTCGCGAAAACAGTGACGAAACTGCGCGCATCGCGGCGGTCAAGCGAATAAGCAACAAAGATTATCTCTATGAGATTGCAGTTAAGGCAAACCAAGCGGAGAAGAATTCGAAGGGAGGTACGGTAAATACAGTCAAAGAAGGACTGGCTGCCGTTGATATGTTGTCTGGCGAGGATAAAATGCTTCAGCTTGCATTGGACGCGAAGTCAGATGAAATCAGGGCTGCGGCGTTTAATAAAATCACTTCTGACGATAGCTTCCTGCGCCTTGCAGAAAAGGCTGCCGATGCTGCGATAAGGCGTCGGGCTTTTGACAAAGTAGCAAATGAAGATGGTTTTGCTCACATCGTCAAATGTTCGGACGATGCAACAACGCGTATTATGGCCTATGACAAAATACAGGATCAAAAGCTTCTTCTGGAGTTGTTAAACACGAGCAATGATCGTCAACTAATTTTGAATGGAATCAAACGCATAGAGGACAAGGAAGGGATTATTCAACGTGTCTTTGCAGCTGTTTCACGCCCCGAGAAGGCGGAGAATAATTCAACGCCTGGAGTCGTTTACAGGAAAGGCAAGCATGGAAGGATGATTCCCGTGCCAGTTCCAGCGAACAAGGCAATAAAGAAAGACAGCCCTGCGCCAACTCCTGCGCAATCTTTTGACAAAGAATTGGTAGATGCTTTTATTGCGAACTGCTCGGATGATACGATACTTGCAAGGGTGGTTAAAAATTATGGAGAAGGCTTTACGCCTGAGCAATGTGCGGCGATGAAGGCGAAGTCCAACAATGCCGAACTCCAGAATGCAATCGCAACGCTTTCAGACAAAAAAATTCTTCCAGACATATTGGCAGCTGAGAAGAAATTTAAAACGTATAGAAACGATCCCGACAAACAGGAAGAATCAAAGAAAGCGATTGAGACTATAATTAGCCTATTCTCGCAGATACATAGTCCTGATACGAGAACGAAATACTTCATTAACGCGATGTCTTCTCAAAACGAGCTCTCTGCTGCGCTTGTGAGAATCGCGAAGCCAGAGGAGATTGTGTCAATCTTCAGGAATGCTCCTGAGAAAGCTCAAAAAGAGATCATAGAAAGGACGTCCGATGAGAATGTGCTTGGTCTTCTTGCCGCCGTGCTGAAAGACGGAGTGGCGTGGGAGACGATTGAACATCCATTCTACTGGCGCACCAATAAATTCAAGGACGTCAATCCGAAAGAGCTCAATGCGGTTCTTGTGCTTTTGCCCTCGACTCTTAAACAGGTTCACTTGAAAGGTTTCGTTGCAATGGCGGCAGATAATTCCCTTGATGATGCAGCCATTTCTCGATTCAAGTTTGCGGGTGTCAATAATCTGACGGTTCGTGAGGTATTGCAGACAGTTGCGCGGAAGTTAAACGCTGACGCCAAGAAAAAACTTTGCGATGCAGCAAGGAAAAAGGCTGAAGCGCAGAAGGGCAAGTCTGTTGTGTTCGGGCCATTCTACCTCGGCATGCCTTATCTTGACGCGCTTCTTCTTCAGGAAGAAATATGGGGTGTCGATAAGGGGATTGAAATCTGGAGTAATTATCAGGAAAAAGGCGAGCATAACATTAGTGATATGGCGAGTGTATGGAAAATCTCCTTTAACAACAAGGCAAAATTCCAGTTCATCGACTGCAAGGATTCGCTTGTGTTGCCGCAGTTTATCCACCAGTTTGTCGAAGGTAAGCCAGGCAAGGTTAGCAGTGATTTTGGCTACTCCTCTGACATCAAAAGTGAATATGACGAAAAAGACGAAAGGATATATTCGGCATATTCTAACACGAAGCGTGGCATCAAAGTTCAATATTCCGCGAAGTATGGTATACTGAACATGGTGGAGCTTTAACATTGTGGGTGTTCGCGACGCATTCGTTTGTGTGGCACGAACACTCAATGTCTACATTCAAAGAAAGGTGTTTTGGAATGGATTGGAGATTTGTCAAGTTTTGCCCAAGTCTGGCGGCTAAGAAGTCTGGTGATGGGAAATTGAGCTACGATTCCGTGGCTGCAATATTGGCGAGTAATCTATTCGCTGGGTGCACGAAGGCGAAAGAATTGCTATGCGCACGATATCGGCAGATGGTGGAGAACTATCTTAATGTGCCGCATGATGATACAAAATGGGATTTGAAGATGGGTTCAAAGAGATTCAAGCGAGAAGGTAAAGATGAAGCAGCGCTTCTTCCTGTTCCGCAAAATGTGATGCCAGGGTGCCACCAGCTTGTGTCGCAGCTATGGAGTCATCCAGATTTTGGACACGACATGCCAACATGGATGGTAAAGCGCGGCGTGAAGAACCCACCCCGGGTGATGATCGTCTCGCAAGATCCGCTTCGCACGGATCAAAAGGATGGTAACCTTGTGCTGTCAACCCCGTTTGGGTTTCATAGTGCAGATTATCGGAATGTCTGCTGTCAGAATCCAATCCTATGCCGGATGGTGGAGCGATTGATAGAGGAATGTGATGCTTGCGTCTATCTGACGGACTGTATGAAGTTCTATACGAGTGATAAGTTTGTCGAGCGCCACCTTAGCCGATTCCGCCAGATGTTTGATGAAGTGCTTCGGATGGAGAAGGATACATTTGCTCCTGATGCGATTCTGACGCTTGGAAATATAGCGGCTGACTTCTGCCATGTTAAACCGCCAAGGGATGGTTATCGGGCGCAAGATGTCGATGCGTGTAAATTCATTGCTTCATATCACACGGGAGTACGCCCCGCGCCAATTCGGAAGTTTGTGCCGTCTGGTTCGACAAACAGATACTTCAAGTTGGTGTTCGAAGAGGTTTGTAGCGCGTTGCAATTGTTGGCTTCTGTGAAGTAGATTTTCTCAGCCAGCTAACGAGTGCGACCTTTCGACGCTTACGGCGTCTGACTGGTGCAACGTTCTTGCGGTGCGTCCCGACCTTGCCAGCGAGTTTGAGGCGTCAACACACGACTGGGCGGCGGACAAGAAGTTGGTTTCCGGTGAAGATGCGGAGATGATACCCGCAGAGGAGTTTTTCAAAGACACGGAGTGATGTCAGTTCCAGGCCGTGTCGTCCGTCGGCGCGAGCATCCGAGCGTGGCGGAGATGCTGCATTGTCGTGTTCGCGATACTGAAAAATTGGCGGCAATTCAAACGCAAGAAACGGCAAGTTTGCGCCGCGACTGGCGTATCGCCCGTTGCGTACACGCGGCGAATCAAAATAGATCGGAGTGTGTTCCGGTGTCGGAGAGGGTGAGAATCAGTTCGCCTGTAGTCGTGTAGAAATAGAAAAGCACCCAGTCGTTCTCGATGTGGCAGTCGCGAAGTCCCTCAAGGTCGCCGGAAAGCGCGTGATCCTTATACTTGGGTTCCAGCGTCTCACCGTTGGCCAGTTTGAGGATGACATCGTTGATCTTGTTGATGTCCTTGCCGCGTTGAATCATCTTCTTAAGACTCTTGCGAAACCGCTTCGACCTGAAAACTCTGTATTTCATGCGAGCAGGAACTCCTTAAGCTTGGCAGGATCGTCACAAAACTGTGCGTCGGGTGAACTTACTTCTTCCTTTGCCTCGTTATATGCGTCCAATATGCGCTGGTGCTTGCTTTTCCTGGCAAGTGCGAAAGGAATCCCGCCTACATCGCGTATCTTGGCCAAAAAGCAGTTGAAGGCGGTCGACATGTTCATGCCGATGTCCTCAAGGATGTCCTCGACATCTGCCTTGAGCTCTGCATCAGTGCGAAATGTAATGCTTGTAGTCATTATTTGTACTCCTAATGTACGAAAGATTGCGAGCATTGTATCATATATTTCAGATGCGTGCAATACGGTCAGATGCGAGGAGTTTCTCATGGAGGCGATTGAAAACAACATCTTGCGGAATTCCCTTGCCCTCGGCGAATTCGCGGCGGGAGATTTCGATGTCGCGGGAAAGTTCGGTTCTGTTGAGGAACTTGTCCAACGATTCGGTGACCGATGTCCAATAGGTGGGTGGATTTTGGTATAATCTACGCCGATGAGACGTAACATTGCACTTGCGGCGGCTGTGCTCGCCGTGTTCACGGCGACTGCCGCCCCGTCGAAGAAGGGCGAGAAGGCGTCGCCAGCCAAGAGCCGCGACGCCGATCGCTCTTCCGAGTTCCGCAACGGAACGATTACGAAGACGACTGCGGCGACGTTCAAGCCGGAGAGAACGACTCCAGTCCAGACAGGCGAGTTCCAGGTTGATCTCGTCGTGATAGCGTTCCCCGACTGCTTCCCTCCCGAATCTGTCGAGGCAGTCAAGTCGTCTCTCAGTTCGCTTGACGGCTCATCCACGATAGCCGACTACTACAAGGACTATTCGCAGGGAATCACGTGGCCAGTCCTCGACGTCTACCCGACCGTCTACATGGCGCCGCAGCCTTTTGGCTACTACTGCCGCTGGAATACGTTCGGAAACCTTATCGGCTACAAGGGCGACGGCGGCGAGCGCGCTCGCAAGCTGCGAGAGGATGCGCTCAAGTTCGTGCAGTCAAAGGGGCGTTTGAAGAGGAAGGGCGCGTATACGTGCTACGTCTACTGCAACACGGTGAACAAGGATCCTGACCTCCTTGAAAAGCTCCTGCGTCCGCACTATCCCCCAAAGCCGTCGCCAGAGGCACTGGAGAGAGGGGTGTTGGACAAGCTCACGAAATACGATCCAAAGGTCATGTGGGCAGATCCGCTCTGGCCAAACTCCATTCCTCAGGTCACTTATCCAGGTAACGGCCGTACGCTCGTCCACGAGATCGGGCACTGCCTCGGCTCGCCAGACTACTACCATGCCTCAGAGGAGCACGACGGGCTCGAGGGTGCGCCGTGCCTGCCATGGGACTATGGCCCTACGGGGCCGGCCTACTGCCGCTACATCCACCACGCGTTCGTTCCGGCGGCCGCCTATCCGAAGATCGAGAAGCCGGGCGAATACACACTCGGCCCCCGTTCCGCGAAGTTCCCGATGGGCAAGGGGTCCGAGGGGCTTCCACCGCTCGGCATCTTTGTGCCGTCGACGCATCCCAACTATCTTTTCTACCTTGAGTACTGCCACAACGAAAATCCGCCCGTCGGGGACTCGTCTGCCGAGGGGCTTCTCGTCCATGTCATAAACGTCACGATGACCTCCCCGATGCTCGGGCCGCCCGACCTCTGCTATACGTACAGGAGTGGCGATCCCGACCACAAGGCCGTCGGCGAAGGCGTTGCGTACCTAAGGCCTGGCGACAGTTTCGACGAGAAGAGCGACCCTGCGGCGATACTCCCCAACTTTCTTCCCGCCGGGATTGCCATATCGAACATAAAGACCGACACCTCGGCCGGAACGTGCTCCTTCAAGCTCGACATGCCGGCGGCAAAATTCACGAAGCAGGATCTCGACTTCGCGCTTCTCCCGCAGACGGAACTCATCTCGCTCGACGCGCCCCTGCCGACGTCGTTCCGCGCGAAGCTCAACGTCAAGTACAGGGGAGAGCCGCTGCTGACGGAGTACGGCTTCTGTTATGGTCTTAAGAAGGACCCGACCGAGAAGACAGGGAAGCTCTTCCCGCTCTACCATCGCGACCGCTACGAAGGGCGCATAATCGACTTGAAGCCGGGCGTCACGAATTTCGTACGTGCCTACGCCCGCAACGCGAACGGCATAAGGTACAGCCGCAACCAGAAGGGCATCGTCCTTCCCGCAGAAGCGACCGGCAAGGGCGATGTGACGCTCTTTTCCGAGACCGACCACCTTCTCTCCACCTGGTACATACAGCAATGGTATTTCGGGTTGAAGAACGACGTATTCAATTCGTCGAATCCTCTTTTGGCGCTGATGGCGATTGCGAACTACTACCGTGCGCTCCCTGGCACCGAGTCTGGCAAGGGAGATTTCGACATGACGCGCGTCCACTCGAATCCGTCCGACTCGCGCCCGAAGTTCCGCCTTGCCGAGGTTGATCGGCTGCGTAGCGAGATGGAGGCGCTGGTCAGGGAATCTGGACTTGGCTTCCTCGATTTCGAGCAGGCGAAGGAGAGTGACGACGGCAAGGGCAAGAAGAAGCCATCTAGGCCAGTGCCCCGCACTACTGGGAAGAAGAAGGGCGGGCCTGAATACGGCAAGAACGCCGAGTGGGTCGCAAAATGCGCTGCGGCGCTCAAGATCAAGTCGCCCGAGACAGTGTTTTTCAACTGCCCTACGGAAGATGCGCTCCTTGCGAAGAAGGACGAGATTCGTCGCTGGATTCTTCTCTCGCAGCCCGTCATGCTCGTTCGCCAGAGCCGTCCGCTCAGTGACGAGATCTCTCAGCGCTGGCCGCTCGATATAGCGATAATCGATGGGCTTGGCTTCGATTCTGAGACGTTCCACGTCGTCTTCCCCAGTGGTAGCGACCGCGGCCGCAAGGAGCAGACGGGCGGCTACATAAAGCTCGGCGAACTTCTCTACCGCACGTCCGACGCGATGCTCATGTTCTACCGCCCTGGCGCCACCGATTCGGCGAAGAAGAAGCGGTAGTCGCCACCACCCCTTATGTCATGGCAACGCCGCGCTTGTGCCATGATGCGTTGGCTTCCCCATTCCTCGCTGGAATGTGGTATAATTTCCCTGCAATGAAGAATGGTTGCAGGAATGCAGGGAAGCGCGAAACGCTGAAACGCCGCGTGCGTGTCGAGATTGATCTCGGCGCATTGGTTAGGAACTACAGGAAAATCGTCGCGCACGTAAAGCCGATGCGCGTCCTCTCCGTCCTCAAGGCGAACGCCTACGGGCTTGGCGTCGGAGCGTACGCGAAAGCTCTCGCTGAGGCGGGCTGCCGCGAGTTTGGCGTCGCTGAGCCGTTTGAGGCGCTTGAACTTCTTGAAGTTTTGAAGCGCGGCGGATTTGCCGCGGACGTGCAGATTCTCTCGTCGATACTCCCTGACGAAATCGCGCCGATGGTGAAGGCGGGTGTCATACTCCCCGTGACCGATGTTGCGACGGCAAAGCTCATAAGCGATGCCGCGAAGCGTGCGAAAAAGACTGCGCGAGTCCACTTCAAGCTCGACACCGGCATGGGCCGCCTCGGCATACTCGCGAAGGATGCGCTTGAGACGATACGCGCCGTGAGAACGCTCCCGAACCTCGACTGCGAGGGAATTTTCTCGCACTGCCCGATGGCGTACGACCCGAAAGACCCGTTTACGAAGAGTCAGATAAAGCTCTTCAAGTCGATAGTCGCGTCATGCGCTAAGGCGGGCATCTCGTTCCGCAAGGTTCACATGGCCGCGTCGGATGCGATCAACAACTTCCCGGAGACGGCGAAACCGCCATTCACGATGGTGAGAACAGGCATCAACCTTCATGGCAGTTTCGACCCAAACGGCCGCAAGGCGCTGAATGTCGAGCCGGTTCTCTCCCTTCGGACGCGTGTCGCGCAGGTGCGCGAACTGCCCGCGGGCACGACGCTCGGCTATGGGCGCACCTGGTGCCTCGCGCAGCCGACGAAGGTCGCGACGATCTCGGCTGGCTACGCCGACGGGCTTCCGCTCGCGCTCACGAACCGCGGCCACGTCTTCATCGGCGGACGCCGCTGCAAGATAATAGGCCGTATTTCCATGGACTATACGACTGTCGACGTGTCGGAAGTTCCGGGGGTTAAGGCGGGCGACGAGGTGGTCTGCTTCGGCTCTTGCGGGCGTGACTCGATAACGCCTGACGACTGGGCGATGCTGAAGGGAACGCACGCTTATGATATAATTTGTTCTCTCGGCTCGCGCGTCCAGCGCGTCGTGAAGTGATTTAACGTCAAAACCAAGGAGAAGAAAATGAACTACGCAGAGGCCAAGAATATGCTCGACAAGTGCGGACAGGGACATGTCCTCGCCTGGTGGAACAAGCTTTCGAAGAAGGGGCAGAGCGCCCTCCTTGAACAGATCGGGAAGATAGACCCGAAGAGCTTGGCCTACTGCCAGAAGGCGCTTAAGGCCGGCACGACCGCAATCGACAACTCGAAGGGCAAGGCCCCGAAGGTCGCCGTCCTCAAGGGCAAGAAGCTCGCCGATGCCGTCGCGCTCGGAGAGAAGGAACTTAAGGCCGGCCGCGTCGCCGCGCTTCTCGTCGCCGGCGGCCAGGGTTCGCGCCTTGGCTACGACGGCCCCAAGGGCTGCTACTCGATCGGCCCGATCACCGGCGCGCCGCTCTTCTACTTCCACGCCCGCAAGATTCTCGCGCGCACCATCCGCTACGGGCGCACGATTCCGTTCTACGTGATGACGAGCGAGGCCAACAACGAGGCGACGATCCGCTGCTTCGAGGAGAACGAGTACTTCGGGCTCAACCCGAAGGACGTGTTCTTCTTCACCCAGGGCATGTGGCCCGGCATGACGCAGGACGGCAAGATCATCATGGACGCGCCCGGCCACGTCTTCATGAGCCCCGACGGACACGGCGGCCTTCTCGCCGCGCTCAAGCGCTCGGGAGCCCTTGCCGACATGAAGAAGCGCGGCATCAAGTCGGTGTTCTTCTTCCAGGTCGACAATCCCCTCGTCGAGATCGCGGACCCTGCGTTCATCGGCTACCATGTCGCGAACAAGTCGGAGTACTCGCTCAAGCTCTGCGCGAAGCGCGACCCCTTTGAGAAGGTCGGCATGCCGATGCAGTTCGGCAAGTCCTTCCGCATGGTCGAATACACCGAGATGACGAAGGAGCAGTGCGTGCGCAAGGGCAAGGATGGCAAGCTCTACTTCCTCTACGGTTCGCCAGCGATCCACGTCTTCGACCGCGCGTTCCTCGAGCGCGAGGCCAGCAAGCCAATGCCGCTCCACCTCGCGTTCAAGAAGATCCCGTTCGTCGACGCGAAGGGCAAGGTCGTGAAGCCATCCGAGCCGAACGGCTACAAGTTCGAGAAGTTCATCTTCGACGTCCTCCCGAACGCGCGCCGCGCGGCGTTCCTCGCCTTCGACCAGAAGGACGAGTTCTCTCCCGTCAAGAACGCAGAGGGCTGTGACTCGCCCGCGACGTGCAAGGCCGACATGCAGGCGAAATGGCGCCGCTGGCTCGCCGAGGCGGGCGTCGCGGTGAAGGACGGCGTTCCCGTCGAGATCGACCCCGCCTACGCGCTTGACGCGGCGGACATCAAGTCGTCCGGCATCGCCCTCGGCGCGGAGTGAGCGGGATGAATTTCGAGGACAACCTCAAGAAGCTCGAGCAGCTTGTCGCCAAGATGGAGTCTGGCGACATGAAGCTTGACGACATGATAAAGGCGTTCGAGGAGGGCCGCAAGCTCGTCGACACTTGCCAGAAGGACCTCGAGTCCATCAGGCAGCGCATCGAGAAGGTCACAAAGGGAGGCGGCGTCGAGCCGATAAAACCATCGCAGACATCGTCGTGAAAGCGAGAGTCGCGAGATGGCTTTTCAACCTTTCAACTTTTCAACCTTTCAACTTTTCAACTATAGATGAAACAGATATACGTCCAGGCGCAGCCAGACCACATCGAGTCGCTTTCGAAGTCGGCTCCGATTTCGGCAGTCGAGGAACTCGTGTGGAACGCGCTTGACGCAGACGCTCGCGAGGTCAAGGTAGATCTTATCACCAACCCGCTCGGCGCGGTAGAGGCGGTGCGCGTGTCGGACGACGGCACGGGAATCGACGCGGAAAAGGCCGACGCGACCTTCGGCTCGCTCGGCGGCAGCTGGAAGCGCACCGCTACCCAGACCGGGCTCGCCGGGCGGCGGCTCCACGGGCGGCACGGACGCGGGCGCTTCAAGGCGTTTGCGCTTGGAACGCACGTCGAATGGCGCACTACGATTCGCAAGGAAGGCGGCGGTTTCATGTCGTATGTCCTCTCCGGCGACCTCTCGAAGCCAGGCGTCTTCGATCTCGACGAGAGCGCGAAGTCCGGTCCCGCGACAGGCACCGAAGTGAACATCACCAACATCAAGGCGACGTGCGACTCCCTGCTCAGCGCGGAGGAGACGGTGCAGACGCTCGCTGCGAAGTTTGCGCTTTACCTTAAGAGCTATCCCGACGTCAGGATCTACTTCAACGGGCTTCCCGTGACGCCCGTCATCGTCCAGCGTCGCACAACCGACTACAAGCTGACGCTCGAGAATGGCGCGGAGGCGAAGCTCGAGGTCATCGAGTGGAAGCGCAAGTTCGTCGGCGCCGGACGTCTCGTTTTCGCAGGCCCCGACGGCTTCCAGCTCCACGAGCAGTCCGCGCTTGTGCGCTCTGGAGGAATTCCCTACACGGCCTACCTCGTCTCGCCGCGCTTTCCCGCGCTCAATGCCGAGAACGCGCTTGTCATGGACGAGCTCAATCCAGAAGTGAGGATGTACATTGACGAGGCGAAGAAGGTGCTTAAGGCGCACTTCGTCGCGCTTGGCGACGAGAAGAGCGAATTCGAGCGCGAGTGGGAAGAGCGCATCGCCGCTCTCTCGAAGGAAGAGCGCAAGACGCTCTATATGATGCTCAAGAAATCTCTTAAGGCAAAATAGCCGCCATGCTCTACTACCTATCTCAGTACCTCGTCCCTTATTGGGGTCCGTTCCGCCTTCTCCAGTCTCATGCGCTCTTGCTCGCGGGCGGCACATTTGCCGCGGCGCTTCTTGTATGGCTTCTTTTGCCGCGTGTCTGGAACCGTCTGCCGCAGGACCACGGCAAGGCGATTCTAAAGGACATGGGCGGCATGCAGTCGCGCGGCAAGCCGACGGGCACAGGCCTCGCGGTGACGCTCATCTCTCTCCCAGTGATTATCCTCTTCGCGCCGCTCGCTTTCTGGGATTTGATGGCCGTGCTCGCGATGTATGGCGCGATGCTATTCGGCTATCTTGACGACCGCGCGGCTGTTCCGTGGGGGGAGCTTAAGAAGGGGCTTCTTGATGCGGTCGTATCCGGAGCGATAGCGGTGTTTATCTTCCTCGGACACTCCGACGTCATCGACGGCTCGCATGTCATGGTGGCGTGGCTGCCGTTCGTGAAGGGCGCGACGATGATCGGCGACGTGGGCGTGTGGCTCATCCCCGGCTGGGCGTATGTTCCCGTCGCGGCGGCGATACTCTGGTTTACGATGAACGCGACGAACTGCTCGGACGGCGTGGACGGACTTGCGGGAACGCTTACCGTCATAACGCTTGCTATGCTCGCGGTGATTCTCTACATCGTCGTCGGCTATCGTCCCGTCGCGCACTACTTCTTGATTCCGGTCTACTCCGAAGCCGCGCGCTGGGCGATCGTCGTCATGATCGTCGCGGGCGCGTTTGGCGGGTATCTCTGGTACAACGCCGAGCCGTCGAAGGTGCTGATGGGCGATGCGGGGAGCAGATTCCTCGGAATTCTCGTCGCCACCGCATCGCTGATGACTGGCAATCCGCTTCTCGTCCTCTTCCTTTCGCCTGTCGTTCTTGTCAACGGCGGCGGTGGGCTCGGGAAGCTCGTCCTTCTCCGTGTCGCGAAGCGGCTCGGGTTCCAGATCGGCGATGACAGCGTGATTCGCAAGGTGCGCTTCCCGCTGCACGACCACTGCAAGAAGAATCTCGGCTGGTCAAACGCCCAGGTCCTCATGCGCTTCGTCCTGCTGCAGCTTGCGCTCGTGCCGATCCTCCTAATGATCCTTATCAAGGTGAGGTGACTTTCGGCTGGACGCCGTGTGCGCGGCGCATCTGCCGCGCTTGAGGGCTTGAGCGGCATTTGGTATAATTGGGGCATGAAAACTGCCAATCTGAGGTTTGCCACGTTTGTGGCCGCTGCGTCTGCCGCAATTTCCTGTTTTGCAATGCTCGACGACGAGGCCGCTCTCAAGGCCGCCCGCGAGACGCTTGCCAAGATGACGCTCGAGGAGAAAGCGCTTCTCACAGGCGGGTCTGGCACGATGACTCTCTCTGCGATTCCGCGCGTGGGCATCACGAAGGAGTGGACGATGAGCGACAACTCTTCGACCGTCCGCCCGCAGATGAACCGCTGGGACTGGGACTACACGAAGCCGCGGAGCGAGAACACCAAGCTCCCGTCGCTCTCCGCGCTCGCCTCCACCTGGGACGTCGAGCTCGCACGGCTCCACGGCGAGGTGCTTGGCGCCGAGATGCGCGACCGTGGTGTTGACGAGCTGCTAGGACCCGGCGTCAACATCGCCCGCACGCCCCTCAACGGCCGCAACTGGGAATACCTCGGCGAAGATCCCTGCCTCGCGGCGAAGATGTGCGTGCCGATGATCAAGGGCGTCCAGAGCTACGACGTCGCCGCGACCGTCAAGCACTTCTGCCTCAACGACCAGGAGTGGAACCGCAACAACGTCGACACCCACTGCGACCTTAGGACGCTCCACGAAATCTACCTCCCTGCGTTCCGCGCGGCGGTACAGGAGGCGGGCGTCCTTTGCGTGATGACGTCCTACAACAAGATCGACGGAATCTGGGCTTCCGAGAACAAGTACCTGCAGACGGGAGTCCTGCGCGACCGCTGGGGCTTCAAGGGGCTCATCGAGACCGACTGGGGCGGGCAGCACTCCAACTCGTTCTCCGCCAACAACGGCGGCGGCATCGAGATGGACCGCGGCGACCAGATCAAGCACCACTACAACCCCAAGGCCGGGAAGTATCCGATTGTCGATGCGGTCAAGGCCGGGAAGATTTCCGAGGCGACCGTCGACGAGATGGCGCTCCACGTTCTCTTCGTGATGGCGAAGACGGGCTTTCTCACTGGCGCGCCGCGCAAGGCAGGCGAGCGCAACACGAAGAAGCATCAGGAGATTGCGCGTTTGATCGGCGAGGAGTCGATCGTCCTTGCGAAGAACGACAAGGGCGTCCTTCCGCTCGACGCGAAGTCTCTCAAGAAGGTCCTCGTCATCGGCAAGAACGCCGCGGAGAAGCAGTGCCACAAGGGCTGCTCGGCCGAAGGCAACGTTCCCTACGAAATCACCTTCCTCGATGCGCTCAAGGCGCGTCTCGGCAAGGGCGTCGAAATCGTCCTCAAGCCGCTCCCCAAGGACAAGGTCACGAAGACCGACGACTCGCAGCTTGCCGTCGACCTGAGCGGCGTGGAGCGCGCGGGCGGGCATGTCGAGAAGGACGATGGGAAGGCAAAGGCCGAAGGCCCCGGGCTTGACGAGCTCAAGGCCCTCGCCCTCGCTTCCGACGCGACAATCGTCTTCACGGGCACCGAGCTCGGCTATGACGGCAACATGGAGTCCGAAGGTCGCGACCGCAAGGACATGCTGGCCGATCCCGGCGAGGATGCCTCGATTTCGGCGATTCTCTCCTGGGGCGCCAAGAATACCGTCGTCATCTCGCGCGCTGGCACGCCCGTCGGCTACACGTGGACTGACTCTGCGCCGACGATGCTCATGAGCTCCTACCTCGGCATGGAGGAGGGCAATTCCATCGCGCGCGTCGTCTTCGGCGACGTGAATCCCTCTGGCAAGCTCTGCCAGACCTGGCCGAAGCGCTACGAGGACACGGGCGTTGCGCAGATGGGAACCTACAACGAAAAGGAAGTCGTCTACAACGAGCGCTTCTACGTCGGCTACCGCTGGTTCGACTACAAGAAGATCGAGCCGATGTTCCCGTTCGGCCACGGCCTCAGCTACACGACGTTCGACGTCTCCGGCGTCGATGTGAAGTCGGCTGGGCCCAACTGCTGGTCCGTGAGAGCAAAGGTCACGAACACGGGCAAGGTCGCCGGACGCGAGGTCGTGCAGATCTACGTGGCGTATCCCGAAGCCAAGGTCGAACGCTGCGTGAAGGACCTTCGTGGCTTTGCCAAGACGAAGCTTCTCAAGCCCGGCGAGAGCGAGGTAGTCACGGTGGAGCTCTCATCCTCGGACTTCGCCTACTTTGACGAGCTCACGCACCAGTTCACGACTGACCCGGGCAAATACGACATTCTCGTCGGTGTATCCTCGCGCGACATACGCGGCAAGGGCACGGCGGAGGTCGATGCGTCGATTGAGAACTTTCTGCGGTTAATTAAGAGGCTGTAAACCTCATCGCGGGGATCGAGCTTTGCGCGGCGGCGGTCTGCGGCCCATGTTGAAGCCGGCAACGAAATATGCGATAATATCGCCCAATGAAAACAGCAGTTGTAAACGGACAGGAAATATCGGCGGAGGCGGTGAACTTTGAGCTCGACCGGCTCGTCCGATTTTACATGGGCCACGGCATGACGATGGCCGAAATAAGGCAGAACCTCCCGAAGCTCGAGGCCAAGGCGCTCGACCAGGCGATTGGCGCAAAGCTTCTTCTCGACCAGGCCGCGCGGCTCGACATCCCCGTGACCGAGAAGGACATCGACGCCGAAGTCGCGCGAGTCGTCCAGCAGGTCGGCGGCGAGGAGAACTACAAGAAGGCACTCGCCGCGCAGGGAATCTCCGAGGCGGACTTCCGCAAGGAACTCGAGAAGGGAGCGCGCGTCAACATGCTCGTCAACCAGGCGTGTGCGCATGTCGCGGACCCGACCGAGGACGAGGTTACGGCGTTCTACGAGGCGCACAAGGCCGAATACGTCGAGCCGCCGCAAGTCCTTTGCCAGCACATTCTCGTCAAGGGCTCCAACGATGCCGCGCTCGACAAGATCAAGGAAATACGCGAGCGCATCGTCAACGACAAGGCGGACTTCGCAGAAGAGGCGAAGAAGCACTCCGACTGTCCGTCTGGCGCGCAGGGCGGTTCGCTCGGCTGGTTCGGGCGCGGCATGATGGTGCCGGAGTTCGACAAGGCCGCGTTCGAGATGAAGAAGGGCGAAGTCTCTGGAGTCGTCACGACCGAGTTCGGCTACCACATCATCTACAAGGCCGACGAACGCGGCGGCGGACAGCAGACCATCGTCGACGTCCACGACCAGATCAAGGATCTCCTTCGCCACGAGGCGCGCGGCAAGGCGATGGACGCTTATGTCGCTGAGCTTCGCGAGAAGGCGACGATCGAGTACAAGGACGTCAAGCACGAGTGCAGTTGCGGGCACGACCATAGTCATAGCCACGACTGCGGCTGCGGGCACCACCATTAAGAGTTTAAAGTGCAAAGTTTAAAGTTTAAAGTGTAAAGTGAAAAGTGTAAAGTGTAAAACGAAAAGTGAAAGCCAAGGAGTAATGTGACAATGAAGAAGACATGCATAGCGATTGTTGCGGCAGTTGCCGCGCTTCCGATATTCGCCGAAATCAAGATGGGCGCACCGTTCACTGACGGCGCGGTTTTGCAGCGCGGGATGAAAGTTCCCGTCTGGGGCAAGGTCACGCCGCCGGCTGACGGGGAAGTTCGCAATATCCGTGTTGAGTTTGCAGGGCAGGTGAAGACATGTAAAGTTCTGCAGGGCGATCATTGGGAGGTCGATCTCGATCCGATGGAGGCATCGAAGGAAAGCCGCACGATGACCGTGAGCAGGGTTTCGCCGGGCTTCTTCTTCGATTCTGTCGCAGAGTCGGTAGAGATCAAGGACATCCTCGTTGGCGAGGTGTGGTTTGCGTCAGGACAGAGCAATATGGAGTGCCCGATCTGGGGCGGCGGCACGCGCTACCGCGACATGAAGGGCGGGCTTATGACGACGATGACCTACCTTCCCAACATTCGCTACGTGAAGAGCCCGCACAGGTGGTCCGTTGAGCCAGTGGAACTCTCGGCTAAATGGTGCAAGTTCACGCCGGAGAGTCTTCAGCTTTTCCATCGCGAGAACGGCGGTGCAGGCGTAGAGCTCTCGGCCGTCGCGTTCTACTACGCGCGCGAACTATACCTTGCGCTCGACGTTCCGATCGGCATACTCGACGCGAGCTGGGGTGGAACGAACATCGACGCGTGGACGCCGCGGAGCGGATACGACGGATGCGACGAGTCCATAAAGGCCACGGCGGAGTATCCGGTCAAGGCCGACTGGAAGGCCGAGACCGACAAGAAGGGGCCGATTGGCGGCAGCATCCAGCAGCCGACCGTCCTTTACAATGGAATGGCCGCCGCATATGCGCCGATGGCGATGCGCGGTTTCATCTGGTACCAGGGCTGCCACAACAGCGGCGAGCCCCAGCTTTACTGCGCGAAGCTTCATGCGCTCTACAACGGCTGGAGCCGCGATTTCGAGAATCCTGATCTCAAGCTCTACGTCGTCCAGCTCGCGCCGTGGAAGCAGAACTGGCTTGGCATCTGCATGGCGCAGACGCAGTTCTGCGCGGAGGAGAAGAACGCCGCGCTCGCAGTCACGGCCGACGTGGGCAACTTCGACGACATCCATCCGAACGACAAGGAGATTGTCTCAAAGCGTCTCGCAGTCCACGCCCTCAAGCGCGACTACGGCTTTGCGATTCCCGAGGACGACTCGCCTGTGCTTAAGTCGGTGTCGTTCGCCGACGGCAAGGCGACGCTCACGTTCGACAACGTGAAGGACTGGTATGTATATGCGCAGGACTATTCTCGCAAGCCGGCGTTCGAACTTGCCGGAGCTGACGGAAATTGGCAGGACGCCAAGGTGCTCAACTACAGGAAGCACAAGGGCAATGACGGCAAGGAGTCTGAAACCGACTACATCGACGGCGAGAAGATCATCCTTTCGAGCGACGGAGTGCCCGAGCCGGTGAAGGTTCGCTACATGGCCAAGCCCCGCACGTCCGGCACGCTCTACAACGAGGCGTCGCTCCCGCTCGGACCCTTCGAAACGAAGTAATCCAATGGAAATCACCTCGCCATCAAATCCCAAGCTCAAGTACGTCGTGAAGCTGCGCAGCTGCTCGACGCGCGAGGAGTCTGGCGAGATGATTGTCGAGGGCTACCGCGAGTGCCGTCGCGCGCTCGACAGCGGCTATCGTCCGCGCGCGATTTTCCACTGCCCCGAGTTCTACCTGAAGAACGAGAACGAACCGGGGCTGGTGGACGAGTGTTCGCGGCTTGGCGCAGAGGTCTACACCTGCTCCAAGACATGCTTCTCGAAGATCGCCTACAAGGAGCGCCCCGACGGGCTTCTCATGGTGGGCCCGCATGTCTCGATAAAGCTTGCCGACTTGAAGCTTCCCGAGAATGCCCTCGTCATCGTCACCGAGGCGATCGAGAAGCCGGGCAATCTCGGTACGATCCTCCGCTCGGCTGACGCGGCAAAGGTAGCGGCGGTGATAGTCTGTGACCGCACGACCGACATCCACAACCCGAATGTCGTCCGCGCCTCTACGGGGACGATGTTCACCGTGCCGATCGTCGAGGCAACTTCGGACGAGGCGCTTGCATGGCTGAAGGAGCGCGGCTTCAAGATCCTTGCCGCGACGCCACATGCGGAGAAACTCCATTTCGAAGTCGACTTGACGGGCAATGTCGCGATTGCGCTTGGCGCGGAGCAGTACGGGCTTACGGCGAAGTGGATGGACGGTGCGGAGCTCAGAGTCAGGATTCCGATGCTCGGAACGGCCGATTCGCTCAATGTCTCCGCCGCTGCGACGATTCTTGTCTATGAGGCAGTTCGCCAGCGCATCGCCGCCGGCGTCGACAAGGTTCCAGAGTTCATTCCCTGGCATGGAGAGGGGAAGCACGATCATTAGGGGTTTGAAGTTTGAAGTTTAAAGTTTGAAGTTTAAAGTTGGGTGTTGAGAGTTTAGAGTTATGAGATTTGCGAATCCAGCGTTTTTAATCTTCGCTCTGCTCGTTCCGATCGCCGGGCTGTGGTGGTCGTTCCTGAAGGCGCGGCGGGAGAAGGCGCTCGCGCGGCTTACGTTGAATGTGCCGAAATCCTCGGTCTCCGGGCTGCAGACGGCATGCATCGTCATAGGGCTTTTCCTCGCGCTTTTCGCTGCGGCGCGGCCGCAGTGGGGAAAGTCGATGGAGAAGACGATGACGCGCGCGCGCAACGTCGTGATAGCAATCGACGTCTCGCGCTCGATGCTTGCCGAGGACGTTCGTCCAAACCGTCTCGAGCGCGCCAAGGCCGACGTAGCTGACTTAATCGATTCGCTTGCCGGCGACCGCTGTGCGCTCGTCGCGTTTCGTCGCACGGGTGTTGTGGTGTGTCCGCTTACGACCGATCATGGGTATCTTCGGAGCGCTCTTGAGCGCATGAGCCCCGAGTCCGCGCCGCGCGGCGAGACGGATCTCGGCAGCGCGATTCGTGCCGCGCTCAGTGCGCTCGATCCCGCTGCAGACGATCACAACGCGATCATCCTGATTTCCGATGGTGGCGACCTTCGCGGCGAGGCGCTCAAGAATGCCGAGGCGGCGAGAAAGCGCGGGATTCCGATTTTCACCGTCGGCATTGGCGACCCGAAGCACGGCGCGACGATTCCGGCTGAGGATGGTCGTGGAGTGCAGAAGTTCGACGGCAAGCCGGTGATGGTCAAGCTTGAGGAGTCGGCGCTCAAGGCGATTGCCGAGGCGTCGAAGGGGGCGTATGTTCCGCTCGCCACCGCTGGCACTGCGGAGACGACGCTTGGCGCGATCTACCGTCGGCGTCTACGCCAGATTGCGCTGATGGAGCAGAACGAGGAGGAGTCACGGCTTGGCGAACGCTACCAGATTTTCCTCGTTCCAGGGCTTGTCCTCCTCCTCCTCGGCGCCGCGCTTTCCAAAGGCCGCTTCGCCAAACGCAAGGTTGCGTAGCTGCTTTCTTGTTGCGCTTGCTGCTTTGCCTGACATCGTGCGGACGCGCGTCCGCGGCGGGGCGAGTTTCGGCTTAGGGCTCGCTAGCTTTGCCGCGAATACGCGGCAAAGCTCCGGCGAAAAAGCCGGTGGCGACATCGATTTTGCGGCCTTTTACATTTTGCCAGTGCCGTCGAGCCTCTCGGCAAAATGGCGGCGCGTCAAAATCGGGTCGCTTCCGTCTTTTTCGTCGTCGCTTCGCATGCCGCCGAAACACCCCCACCGCGTCCGCGCCCTAACGCTATCTGACCCTAATTGACACTAGCTGTCCCTAATTCATTCTCGCTCCTCGCACGCGTCGCCTTGCCCCGACCTTCCATAAGGCGCGTTTTTCTTCGTAGCTTTTGCGCTCGCCGACGTCCCGTCGACTCGCTTACCCTTGCGGCAGAAAACGCATGCAGCCGCTAACTGGGAACGCACCACGCTAGCGCCCGCGTGCGCGGCTCGGCCTACGGCCTCGGTGGATATGCCATCTTGGCGGCGCATCCAGGACAGCCAAGGACATACCCCGAAACCCTCGCAATTTTGCTTGCCTAAAGCTTCATTTTCCTGCCGAAAAAGTTTTTACGATTTAAGATTAGATTTAAGATTCGTTTGGTATAATGGTTGTGAACTCGGCGAGATGAACTAAAAGTTTTAGCCGTGTAGCCACCTTCGCCAAGGCTACGGCGGCCGAGGAACATGTAGAACGGGTAGATTTATGGAAGAAAGTCGAAAGGTTTATGGCTGGCTTGTCCGCGGCAAGGATGCCGCGACGTTTCCATGCGCACTTTAATGCAAAAGCCATTTACCAGAGGATTTGATATAATATTCACATAATGGCAACAGACATGAAACAGAGTGCGCGGAAGTTCAGGGAGTTCTGGACTCTTGCGAAGGATTCCGAAGTTGGCGGCTACCAGAAATTCTGGCTCTCCCTGTTGGGGGATGTTTTGGGAATGGATGACGTCATGGCGCGTATCTCGTTCCAGTCGGCGGTGCAACTTAAGGACACGACAAAGTTCCTCGACGCATGGATTCCCGAGACGCGCGTCCTGATAGAGCACAAGGCGCGCGGCATAAAACTCGACGCGCCTCAGGCCGGTCACGGCGGCAAGACACCGTTTGAGCAGGCACTTGAATACAACATTGCACGTCCGTTCTCCGAAAAAGCTCGCTGGATCGTGACCTGCAACTTCTTGGAGATTTGGGTCTACGACATGAACCATCCTCTCGAAGACCCGCAGAAGATACTGCTTGCCAATCTGCCAAAGGAGATATCACGCCTCGGTTTTCTGGTCGACACGTCCGTGAAGACTGTCCGCGAGAAGGAAATGGACATCTCCATCAAGGCCGGGCGCATTGTCGGCGATGTCTACCGCGCTCTTCGCAAACGCTACGCCGACCCAGATTCAGCGGAAACGCTCAGATCCCTTAATCGCCTTTGCGTCCGTCTTGTGTTCTGCTTCTACGCCGAGGACGCCGACATTTTCCCGAAGGACGCCTTATGGACGCTTCTCAAAAATACGGAAGCAAGGAACCTCCGGCGTGCGTTGTTGACGCTCTTCCGCACGCTCGACACTCCTGATGGATCCAATGGCACGAAGAATGAACGCGATCCTTACCTTGAACCAGAAATTGCCGTGTTCCCCTACACGAACGGCGGGCTGTTCCGCGGCGTTTCTGACGCGGAGGTTCCGCCTCTCGACGATGATATCAAGGAACTGTTAATCAAGTCTTCCGACTTCGACTGGCGCGACATTTCACCAACCATCTTCGGTGCGCTCTTCGAGTCGACGCTCAACCCAGAGACGCGCCGCGCTGGCGGCATGGTGTATACATCCGTTGAGAACATCCACAAGGTCATCGACCCGCTTTTCATGAACGACCTGACGGCGGAGCTGGAGTCGATCAAGGCGGAAAGGGCGATTGCGATGCGCCGCGCAAAGGCGACGGCTTTTCAGGATAAGCTGGGTTCGCTCACTTTCCTCGACCCCGCCTGCGGAAGCGGAAACTTTCTCACCGAGACTTTCCTTTCCCTGCGCAAGCTCGAGAACGAGGCGATTGTCGTCGGCGAGCGGTTGAAGCCGGGCGAAGTGCTGCTCAACCTGGACGGCATAGTCAAGGTGTCGATAAAGCAATTCCACGGAATCGAGATCAACGACTTCGCCGTGTCCGTCGCCAAGACGGCGCTGTGGATATCGGAGGCCAAGATGCTCAATGAAACGGCGAATATCCTTCATGCGCCGCCGAAGTATCTCCCGCTCCACGACTACGATGGTATCGTCGAGGGCAACGCGCTCAGGATGGATTGGGGAGGTTTACTCACGCAGAGACGCGGAGAGGCAGAGGGCGCAGAGGGTGGTTTAGCCGCAAAGAATGCAGAGAACGCAAAGAGCGGTTTTGACTACATCATGGGTAACCCGCCATTTGTTGGTGCGCGAATGATGGCGCAGGGCTCTGAACAGAAGAAAGAAATCGAAGAGCTTTTCGGAGACATCAAGGATGTCCAGGACCTTGATTATGTGTGTGGATGGTACAAGAAAGCGGTTGTTATGGATGCGCGTTGCGCGTTTGTCTCGACAAATTCAATATGCCAAGGTGCACAAGTGCCTATTCTTTGGGGTGACCTCATTGGTAAGCATGGCGTGACAATAGATTTTGCTCACCAGACTTTTCGTTGGGACAACGAATCCACGGAAAAGGCGGCTGTTCATTGCGTTATAGTGGGTTTTCATTCAAAGGAGTGTTCGTCAGATGCAAAGCGCGTTAAGACGCTATTCACACCTGCGCCACTCACCGTCGATAACATATCTCCATATCTCACAGGTGGACCAAATATATTTGTTTCTGCTGCGAAGGATGCTCCTGAATCGCTTCCGAAGATGAATTTCGGCAATCAGCCGCGCGATGGCGGACACTTCATTCTTTCGCCGGAGGAACGAAACGCTATCCTTGATGACGAGCCAGAAATCGCCCGCTGGATTCGTCCCTATATCGGAGCGGAAGAGTTCATCAATGGCAAACTCCGTTATTGCCTTTGGCTCAAAGGTGCTTCACCTGCCGATATCGCGCACAGCAAGACTCTATACGCACGCGTTACCGCCGTGCGTGATTTCCGTCTCGCATCCAAGGCAAAGACAACAAACGGGTACGCGAAAGTTCCTCATCTATTCGCGCAGATCACACAGCCGGACGGGGTTGATTATCTTATTATCCCAAGCGTCTCTTCGGAACGTCGCCGTTACATCCCAATCGGTTACATGGGTGCGGAGGCCATTGCTTCAAATGCCGTGCAGATACTTCCGAATGCGACGCTATATCATTTTGGTGTTCTTACATCGTCCGTCCATATGGCGTGGATGCGCACAGTTGCGGGACGATTGGAAATGCGCTACCGCTATTCAAAGGAATTGGTATACAATACCTTCCCGTGGCCTGACCTCTGTGCCTCTGCGCCTATGCGCGAGAAAATTTCCCAGGCCGCCCAAGCCATACTAGATGTCCGCGCAAAGTACCCTAGTTGCTCGTTTGCCGACCTCTATGACGAGAATCTTATGCCGCTCGATCTCCGCAAGGCACACGAAGCCAACGACCGCGCCGTTCTCGCCGCCTACGGACTCAAGCCCGACACGCCCGAACCCGAAATCGTCGCCCACCTCTTCAAACTGTACGCAGAAAAGACGAAGGGGAGCCCAGCGCAATGACTTTTCTCTGTGAATTGGGCTTATGGGGTGGAATTTTAGCGGGCAAACCTGAATTTCACCGGATTACTTGTCAAGCTGATGGAGTGATATGTAATCCAGTTGTGGAGGTGCGATGATTTCTGTCAATTGGCACAAGTTTCAGGCAAAGGTTGGTGATTCTGCTCCGGCTGAGTTTGAGCGGTTATGCTACTTGATTTTTTGTCGCAAGTACAACAGACCATACGGTATATTTCGCTATAGAGATCATCCTGCATTGGAAACTTCTCCCATAGAAGTTGATGGAGAATTGGTTGGATTTCAATCGAAATTTTTTCTTGATAAGTTTTCAAACCACAAATCAGATATCATAGAGGCAGTCGAAAAGGTTGAAAAGCACTATAAAGAGCTAAAGCGTCTAATCTTTTTTATGCCGATGGATCATGACTGCAACCAAAACGCGGCAGATGATGGACATGAGACCAACGCGCAGCGAGAGGTGGAGAATCTTGCAATTAGTTTTGGGTTTAAGATAGAGTGGTTTTGCCATTCACATTTCGAGGCTACGTTCTCAAATAAACTATATTTTGATATCGGTCGTCATTATTTTTCTGATGATCATGGAATGTTTGCGTTGTTTGATGAGATTGATTGCTGTAAAAAGCGCTTTCTAAAAACGATACATGATTCTATAGAGGTTGGCGGCAAGAAGTTCAAGATTGATCGTAAAGAACTCTTAAAGAAAATAGAGCTTTCTGAAGGCGGGACAATATTTATTTTGTATGGCGAAGGTGGAATTGGGAAATCTGGGGTAATCAAAGAATTAATACAAGATGGCAATGGGACGACTTGGGTTTTCCGACCAGAAGAGGTTGTTCGGTTTTTCAGTGATAGTGAATTGTCTCGAAGCTGGCATACAGCTATAGGCAATGTCATTAATGAAACCAATGACATAGTAAATCGGACGATTATTGTTGATTCGGCAGAAAAGATAGAAAACCTTGAGTCTGACGGAGGCATATTTTTCGCTGTTATTCGCATTTTTGTAGATGCCGGTTGGAAAGTTGTGTTCACTATCCGTACTATGTTTTGTGATATGTTGGTTCGGTATTTGTCATCCAACATGTCATCATTGCATGTTCAGCGCGAAATGATTTCGCCTCTTACTTCAACAGAGATTGGGAGGGTCGAGTCGGAGTTTGGTATTAGGTTGCCAAGCGAAGTATGCACATTCCATTTCCTGAAAATTCCATTCTATCTCAATATATATATTAAGAATGTCAAAGAATTTCAGAAGACGGGTTTGTGTGATTTTAAGAAGCAGATTTGGTTTTTGGTGGTGGAAGGTGGGCATGTTGGAGATTTTGCAGCGGCTTACTTCCAGAGGATGGTGGTAAAGCACATAAAAGAACATGATTATTGGTTGGATGTGTCTTCAGCATTGCCGGAGACTATTCAGACGCTTATTAAGCGCGAAATATTATTGCAAGATTTTGCAACTTCTCAATATTACATTGCACACGATGTTTATGAGGAGATTGCTCTTGAGTATGAAATCGAGAAAATACTCAGAGAATGGAGCACGGGCGAGTTTTTCCAACAGATTCCAGAGTCTAGGAAGATGATTCGTGCCTTTAGAATATGGCTGAAAGACAAATTGGAATTTGATATTGACAGCGTAAAGGGTGTTGTGCGTAGCGCAGTAAATCAAGTGGGCGGGCATTGGAAAAACGAAGCTCTTATCGCGATATTGAATTCCTCGTATGCAGAAACATTTTTGGCGGAGAATAAGGATAGGCTTTTTGCGGATAAGGCAGCATTCCTTTGTTCGGTCATAAAACTTG
>Ga0310695_10001423_pt1 | contig 56808 bp, 43 predicted proteins | sample RumenRJG_04DNA_FD_203882 | JGI IMG/M metagenome (GOLD analysis project Ga0310695, IMG submission 203882) | Bovine rumen microbial communities from Lethbridge, Alberta, Canada - RJG_04 (v2) (version 2) | ecosystem: Host-associated > Mammals > Digestive system > Stomach > Rumen | place: Canada...
ATATCTTTAACACTTTAGCACTCTTCATATCGCAAAGATAAGAAGAATAATTTAAATAAGTAAATATTTCTACATAGTTTTAATGGTTTTTATTATTATAACCAATGTGTTGCCCTTATTAGGAAGACATCTTCCGCAGAGGCAGAGTTGGCACATCGTTTTTGGCTTACTCATGCTGGCTTGCAATAGTGGGCCCGCCGGTTGCCATATGCAAGCCCGTGGGCTTCCATTTGCAATCCCGCGGGGCGCCAAGTGGGGGCCGCGTCTTGAGACCGTCTCAAGGCCTGAGCAAAGGCTTTACCACCGTTCCGATTCTTTCCACCAAGAGGTTGAGCACTTTATGACGGATGAACTCCTGCGTCACCATCATAACGATTTCCCGTCGTGGTTCAGGTATGGCGAACGGTCTCACCAGGCGTCGCTGTTCTTCCCTTAGTTGTGAATAGGCGAGCTCGGGGATAAAGGTGACGCCTTTGCCGTTCTCCACGATCCGCATGAAGGTCTCTATGCTTCCTAAGGTGTAGGCTTTCTTGCTGACCGATGCCGACTTGAGTTGGCAGATCTTAACCAATTGGTCGCGGAAGCAGTGCCCCTCGTCGAGCATCCACAGAAATTCTGAATTCAGGTCGGTTGGCTTCACCCTTTCTTTGGCGAAGAGAGGATCGCCCTCGGCAACGTAGGCGAGGAACCGTTCTTTGTAGAGCGGCACGCACTTGAAGGCGTCCAGTCCGTCGATCTTTGCTAAGATGCCTGCGTCGATGTCGCCTTCGGCGAGCGCGCGTTTCATGTTGGCCGTCTTCAGTTCTACGATTCTCAAATCCATCTCCGGATGTTCCTTCATGAGCTGCGGAAAGAAGTGGGGGATGAGATATGGGGCGATGGTGGGCAGCACACCGATGGTGAATGCTCCGCAGAGTGAGTCTTTCTCTTCTTCGGCGATTTCTTTCAGCCGTCTTGTCTGAAACAATACCTCTCTGGCCTGGCTTATCACGGCCCGTCCGGCGCGGGTGGCCACAACGGGCTGCCGGCGACGGTCGAAGATCTTGAGTCCCAGTTCGGCCTCCAATTTTTGGATCATCAAACTGAGAGTGGGTTGTGTCACGTCGCAATAGAAGGCAGCTTTGGCGAAATTGCCGTATTTGTCGAGTGCAAGAATGTATTCCAATTGTTGCAGAGTCATGATTGTTGTCTTTTTCTCAACAAAGATAGAAAAAAATGATGTAAAGAGAGAATATAGCATGGCTTTTTTTTTGCATGGGCGTATTCGAAGGTGTGGCCCTGCGAGTTATTGTGGATGCGGCCGGTCACCATGAATCATGCAGTCAATTCTATTTCTCTTCAGTGCGTGCAAAGCGGAATAAAAGAACGGGATGGCTGCCCGGTGGGCGCCATCCCGCAAGAAATAATAATGCTATTGCAATATAATTTGTTTATGTTAATGTTTAATCACTTTGACTGTGCTTCCATCAGCCTTCTTGATGATGTACAGGCCAGATGCCGGAATGCTGTTGATGCGTTGTCCGTTCAAGTTGTACATTTCGGTCTGTCCGTTTCCGGTCGTGATACTGCTGTTGATGCTTGTTGCAACACTACCTTCGGGCACGGGGAAGCCGTTGTTCTTTCCTTCAACGAAAATCCATACAGCGGTATCTTGTCCCTGGTTGAGAAGTTGAGTGAAGTTGTCGGTCTTCATATCCGATTCAGATATGGCGTGTGTGCCGTCCAACTCCAAATAGTCTCCGAGATTGCTGTCGAAGTAGCAGTTGGACATCGTCAGAAGGTCGTGGTTGTAGTTGGACTCGTCGTCATAGTCTACCAACAAGTTGTTGGCCGGGATGATGGGGTGCAGGTAGAACGACTGTCCTGTCAGCGTTCCTGCATTCCAGCAGTTGGTGATCACCATCAGGTTGTCCTCCATCTTCATGCCTGCTCCGGCAACGATACCACCGCCGAAGTAGTCGGTGCCATGCATGGTGATGGCTCCTGTGTTGTAGCAGTTGTTGAACGTCGTAGAGGCATAGGACACGAAACCCATGATGCCGCCGGCCGAATAGGTGGGGGCAGTGATGGCACCCGAGTTGCCGCAGCGCTCTATCACCGTGCCGTTTTGGCCGTTGGTCGACATGATACCGGCCGAGAAGTCGCCCGTCACTGTTGCGGCGCTGGTGCAGTCGGAGATGGTGAGATGCCCGCTGTCGCTTAGCGTCGAGGAGCAGAGTCCGGCCACATAATAGGTGCCCGATACCGTCACGTCGGCTGCTACATGGCAGTTCTTGATGGTCGACATGCCTATAGAGAGTCCTACCAGTCCGCCCACGGCTGCACTGCCCGTGATGTTGCTCTTGGCAATGCTGAGATTGCTGATGTTGGCATTCTCAATAATACCGAACAGAGCTACGCTGTTGGCACTGGTGTATTTCATGTTGAGGCCGTAGATGGTATGGCCGTCACCATCGAAGTTGCCCGAGAACACTTTCATGTTCTCTGTGCCCGTACCTCCGAGCTGGTTGCCGATAGGTCTGAAGTTCTCCACGGGGCTCATGTCGATGTCGTCGGTCATGAGGAAGTATTTGCCCTCAAAGGTCTGAACCCGTTGATCGTTGCCGTTCACCGAGTCGGTGAGTTCCTGCAGATCTTCCATACAAGCGATGATGTAGGGATCGTCTTCTGTGCCCTCTCCGCCAGAGAAGCTCACGTCGGGATGCTGCTTGATGGCGGTCACTTTCAAGGTTACGGCAGTGGTCAGGTTGCCATAAGTGGCGGTGAAAGTAGCTGTGGCGGTGCCTCTGCGCAGCGGGCGGCAGCTGATGGAGATGCTGTCGACGCCAGCCTTGGCGGTGGGCTTCAACTCGTAGGAGTAGGCATCTTTGTCCAGTCCGGATATTTCATAGTTGGGCCGCTCCACCCCTTCCATGCCTGCATAGGCAACGGCGAAACTCTTGGAGCCTATCTGACCAATCGACATGTCGCCGAAGTCGAGCGCGCTCTCTGTCGTCGACAGTGTGGGAGCCTCACCGCCGCCGTTAATGTCGGTGATCTTGAGGTCGTCGAAATTGGTGATTTTTCCGTTGCTGGTCACGCTTGTATAGTCGAATGTGGCGTAATCTGCCCTGACAATGCGGATATAGGCATTGGCGTGGTTGACCTCGCGCTCAATCAATTGCGTCTCGTCCGAAGCCGTGAAGCTGTCGCCCACCGTGGTCCATGCCGTTCCGTCGGCCGACCATTGCAGAATCCATGCCACCTGAAGGCCGTAGCTTGCCGGCCAGCGCCCGTGTTCATGGATGTAGAACGACACCTTGCCGATGTCGCGTGGCGTGGTGAGGGTGAAGTTGGTCATCTCCGGTCCCAATTGGCGGTCTTTCTTGCTCTCTCCGTAGAGTCGCAAAGATTTGTTGCCGTTGCCCCAGTCGTCGCTGCCGTCGCCCGTTCCCGCCGAGGGCATCACGCCGTGCACGTGCCATGTGAGGCCGTTGAGGGTCAGATCAAGAGTGGAGTTGGCGTAGTGGTCGCCAAAGATGTCTCCAAAGTTTTCAAAGTCATAGTTCCAGTCATCGGCTATTGCGGGGGTGGCAATGACTGATAACAGGATGGCCAAAATCAAAGTGTAGGTCTTCTTCATGTCGCTGTTGTATTTTGTGTTGATACCTTATTACATGATTTTCACTCCCGCGTGTTTACCCACTCTCACTATGACGGGACCTTTCACTGTGACCGTGAAGGTGTTTGTGCCATTGTGGAGCTTGCCGTCGGCTATGAGCTTGCCGTTGGCAGTGAAGATTCTCACCAGTTGGTTGGCATCCTCACCGGCCTCGATGGTCACTGTGGAGCCATTGCGGCTGATGCGGGCATTGGGTTGGGTGAGTGTCGTGCGGTCGACAGCCAATGGCGATTTGGGTGAATATTGGAAGTTGATGTAGGGGAAGTATTGTCCCTGGAGCGTGATGTTGCCTGCACTTGCCTGTGTATGGTCCGACTCCCTGTAGGCGACAAACAACCCCGTCTCGTCGTAACCTAAGAGTTCAAAACCGTCGTCCTCGAGATAGCCCGAGACTTCCGACTCAGAATTAAACCCCAAGCGGGCCCGGTCTGCTAAGATAATGTTGGAGGAGTAGAGCTGTCCATCTTCGTTCCAGCCTAAGGCCAAAAGCGGATAGTCGAAGTCGGGATTCAGGAACCAGTCAAAAAGTTGCCGTTCTTCTTGGGTCAACGACGGATTCATCGCATAGTAGGTATCCGAATACAGCTCATAATGGTTCTGCATGTCGGCGATGGCATCAGCCTTGCTCATGCCCCATACCTTATTAATATAAGGCAGCGCGGCTGGTGTGCGCTTCGGAAGCACGTTCACCGTGAACTCCAGCGAGTCGAGCTTTTGTGTCCAGTCGGGGTAATCCTTGACATAAGGAGATTCTTGATAGACTACCATCTTTACCTTCCCGAAGCCTTCAGCACTCGGCTGAAACCATGCGCCTCCCACAGTGATGGTATTGGGAGTGGTGGTTTCAAAGTCCACGGCTATTCGTTTGGCATTGGCCAGATAGTCTTTGATCGGTTGAGAGAAGGACTTGAGGAAAATGTGGAACTGGTCGCCGCGGTTGACCTTCACCGTATCGTTGAATATCTCCAGTCCGTCCTGTGCTGAGGCTTGGGTGAATGTCAGTGTCGACAATAGAATTGCTGATGCTAATGTTGTATAGATCTTCATAAGCAGTGATAGAGTTGTTTGGTGTTGAGAATAACTTTTTACACGCCCGTCGGGCTCGCCGAGTGAGGAGATAGACCGGCTGGACGATTCTTATTTGCAATATTACTTGTTTTTTATCAGAACAACAACTTTTTGGGGACAAGTAATTACAATTTTGCGTAATTTAGTAACCTTTCCTCGAATAAAATTGCTTGAAAGGCATAAAACTATCTTATCTTTGCAAATGAAAGAATACTCCTTGAAATTACTCTCAATGACACAAAGTTGCCGGTTGGGTTTCTTTGTTGTCCGATGGGGTTCGGTAATCCCCACGGTAAAGTGCCGGCAATAAAATGTAAATGCTTGTAGTGAATTGTTAGCCTCCTAAGTTCCGTGAGGAACGAAAGGGGTGTATTAGTGAACAGAAATGAAAAATCGCTTTCGGTGGTCTCAGCGTGAGGCCCACGAAAGCGATTTCTTTTTTCTAACTTTATGGATTTGTCCAGTTGGTCTTTTATCGTCAGCGCCCTCCTTTATAACCCAATTTCATTCCACTTTTCTCAAGGATACGCCTACGTCGGTGATGCCCTCCACTTGCTCGTTGCGCATGTTCTGCTTCAGTACGATGTATATGCTGTCGCCGGCCTTGTAGTGGTCGAGTGCCACGTCGTAGGAGTTTTGGTAGTTGATGAATCCCGAACCGATGCGCATGCCCTTGTCGTCGGTCAGCTTGCATTCCACCGTATCGCTGTGTACCACCTTCGACGGGAATGTCTGCCGCTGCACAATGATGGAGATATTGCGATAAGGGTAGTCGTCGGTGGAGCGCACGCCGATCTTTACTTCGTAGACGCCCCCTTCACGCAGTGGCGGCACGCTGAGTTCTACGGCATCCTGCTTGCTCCATCCGCGTTCAGATACGTGGCCGTAGCGGTCAAACACCATTCCGCTCTCGCAGGCGGAGAGAAACAGCAGGGCCGTTGCCGTCAATATCGCCTTCTTCTTAGTCATTATTGTGGTTGGTCGTTCTGTCTGCGGTTGTTGTCCGGATTGTTCTGCTGGCGCGGTGCTCTGTCGTTTTTCGGCTGTTGGCGCCTGGGCTTTCGGTTGTTGCCTCGTCTTTGGTTGCCTCTTGCTCCGCGGTCATCCGTGCCTTGTGCATTGTCTGAAGTCTGGTTGGCCTTTGGGTCGTTGGCGGGAGCTGGCCCGGCTTTTTGTGCATTGGGCTTCTGTGGATTGTTGTTAGGAGCCGATTTTTGCTGTCCGGCAGGTTGTTCAGCCTTTGGTGCCTGTCGATTGGCGGGTGTTTCCTGTCCTTTCTGCTTGGACTTCTTTTTCTTGTTGCGCTTGGCCTTGTCGAATCGGCTGACGTCGGCGTCGGCAAGAAGGTCGGTGCTTTTCTTCTCCTCTATCTCTTCTCCGTCTTCCTTGAGCGACAAGGGCTTTTCCCCCTTCTTGTTGAGTTCTATCACTTCCCGTGCCCGTTCGGCAGTAATGTCTACAAGGTTGGCAGCGATGTTCTTGTCGGTGGAGTAGGTGACAACTCCCGACAGGATGTCGGCCTTGAAATAATAGTAGTCGGCATCTTGTGTCTGCAGAATCATTTCTTTGGAAGGCAACCTGCGGCTGGCTTCCATGTAGTCGTCAACTTCATAGTTGAGGCAGCATTTCAGCTTGGCGCACATACCCGCTAACTTTTGCGGGTTGAGCGAGATGTCCTGAATACGTGCGGCATTGGTGCTGACGCTGACAAAGTTCTTCATCCATGTGGCACAACAGAGTTCCCGTCCGCAGGGGCCTGTACCGCCAATTCGGCCGGCTTCCTGTCGCGCGCCGATCTGTTTCATCTCGATGCGCACGTGGAAAGTTTCTGCCAGTACTTTGATAAGTTGCCTGAAATCCACGCGTTCGTCGGCGATATAGTAGAAGATGGCCTTGTTGCCGTCACCTTGGTATTCCACGTCACCGATCTTCATCTTCAGTCCCAAGTCCTTTGCTATCTGCCGGCTTTGAATCATTGTGCCGTGTTCTCGGCTTTTGGCCTCTCGGAACTTGTCCATATCGGTCTCCTTTGCGATTCTGTAGATACGGCGAATCTCATCGGGAGATTTCAGGTTTGCTTTTTTGATTTGCAGTTTCACCAGCCGTCCAGTGAGCGTCACCACACCGATGTCGTGGCCTGGATTAGCTTCAACGGCTACGACATCGCCTTTCTTCAGGTCGAGGCCGTTCACATTGTGATAATATCCCTTGCGTGTGTTCTTGAACTGCACTTCCACAAGGTCGGTGGATTCCGCGTTGCCGGGAACGTCTGAGAGCCAGTCGTAGGTGTTGAGCTGACTGTTCTGCCGTCCGCAGGCGTGGCAACCGAAACCACGGTCGCACGTGCGCAGAATCTTGAAGTTCATATTCTTAAAGTCCATATATTAATTCATGAATCAAAATATAATTGTCCTGTTAATTCTTTCTTTCTTGTCGTGTAGTTGATTATTTGCGCATGATGAGGACGATGATTTGCAGCGACAAACAGAAGAAAACCATCTTGGCGTTGCCATTCCTTACGATATCGTCGGTGGCCTTCTGGATGGCTTCAGACATCTCGATCACGTTTGCCTCGTTGATGAAGCGGGCAAAGTTCTTCGAAAAGTTCTCCTCCTCCTGCGTCATATAGTTCAATTCGGGATTGTGGAAGTTGTAGATGAAATTCTCTCTGACCATCCGTAGAAAATAGTTGAGCATCCTTACTTGTTTCTCCCGGTCGAAGTTAGACACTGTCAGGCTCCATTTTTTCAGCTCCTTGGCGTTGCGCATATAAGCCTGACGCATCAGCACGATAAACAGGTCGAGAAAAGTCTTCTCCTCGTTGGATGCGTCGAGACTCTCCAAAGCGCGAGTCCATGATCCATTGGCCAGTCTGGCCACGCGGTGGGCCATATCGGGTTCGAGCGACCGCTGTTGTTGCAGTGCATTCTCTATATCTTCTGTTTCGAGCCTTGGGACGTCGATGCGCTGCACACGGCTGCGGATGGTTTCGAGCAGCTGTCCCGGATCCTCACTGACAAGCAGGAATACCGTTTTCGACGGAGGCTCTTCAAGGAGTTTCAGCAGTTTGTTGGCGCATGTCGCGTTCATGCATTCTGGCTGCCAGATCAGCGAAATCTTGTAACCTCCCTGGTTCGACTTCAACATTAGCTCGTGCTGCAGACGGTCGCTCTCTGCTTCGTAAATGACGGCTATCTTATTTTCGTTCAGCACTTCCGACCACCGGTCGTGTTCGATGTAAGGTCCGTCGGCAAGGAATTCTATCCATTTCTGCATGTAGTCGGCGCTTGTCGTGGGATATTCAGTGCTCTGTCCGGGCAGTTTCACTACGGGGAAGGAGAAGTGGAGGTCGGGATGCTCCCATTTGGCGAGCATGGCGTGAGCGTTGATGCGCTTGCGTTGGTCGAACCCGCTCACAAATTTTTTGAGTGCGGGGTCGGCATCTTCCTCTGGCCCGATGTCGCCTAAGAGAAAGGACGCGAAGGCGAGCGCGAGCGCCATCTTTCCACAGCCTTCCGGTCCGCAGAGCATCAGCGCGTGGGGCACTCTGTTCTCTGCCACCATCTGCAGCAGACGGCGGCGTGACTTTTCCTGACCTATGACATCACTGAAATACATGCTTAATGATACGATCGGTTTAGAGCAGTTGTCTGCATATTTCTCTGACGGAGTCCACGGCTCCCATTGTGTAGAAATGGATGTCGTTGAAGCCCTTGCTGAAGAGTTCCCGACATTGTGCCACGGTCCATTCCACGCCTAACTGACGGGCTTCTTCGTCGGTCTTCAGTTTCAGTGCCTCGCGGGCGAGATCGTCCGGGAAGTCGCAATGGAACGTCTTGGGAACCAGCGGGATCTGCGACAGCTTTGCAAAGGGTTTAATGCCAGGCACGATGGGCAGCGTGATGCCCATGTTACGGGCATCGTTGATGAAGGTGAAGAAGCGGCTGTTGTCGTAGAACAATTGCGTCACGGCATAGTCGGCGCCCAACTGCTGTTTCTCTAACAGGTGTACCATGTCTTGATGGATGTTGGGAGCCTCTTCATGTTTTTCGGGATAGGCGGCCACTCCAAAGTGGAACGGTTTTCCGGGATGGCGAATCGGTGTTCCGTCGATGAAGTAGCCCTTGTTGAAGCGGTTCACCTGCTTGATGAGGTCGGTGGTATGAAGATGACCACCCGGCACAGGTGTGAACGAGCGCTCGTCGCGTGCCTTGTCGCCACGCAGCAGGAGCAAGTTCTCAATGCCGAGAAACTGAAGGTCGAGCAATTCGTATTCCGTGGCCTCGGCCGTAGTTCCGGAGCAGATGACGTGGGGAATCACGGGGCAGCTGTAGCGCTGTTGTATGGCAGCGGCAATGGCAACGGTGCCCGGTCGGCGACGGATGCGGCGCCGCTCGTATTTGCCGTCGGCAAGCGGTATATAGACATACTCGCTGTGGTGTGTGGTGATGTTGATATAGAGCGGATCAAACTCCATGAGCTTGTTGAGGGAAGCGAACAATGTGGCAGTGCCGTTTCCTTTCAGTGGAGGCAGCACCTCGAATGATACTTTCCTTTGGTTCTCATAGCGCTTGAGCAATTCAATTACCTTCATGAATGCAAAGGTAGGCAAAAAAAACAAGAAACCCTCATTTTTGTGACAAAACATAACTGCCGGGTGTTGTCGGGCCGAAAACTTAACAAAAAAGTTTTAATGATTTTGCAGGCAATCAAAAAAGCTTTTGTAAATTTGCAATCGAAAGGGAGATATGCCTTTTCTCTTGAAACAACTGTTGAAAAATGAGTAGAGTCAGACTTGGGTTAATCAAAACTACAACAAAAAAGATTGGCTGTTTCACAACAACCAATCCCATTCATTAACCTTAATAATCTAATACCATGAAAAACACATTGCAAAAGTAATTTATTATATGAATTAAACAAAGAATTTAGTGTTAAAAAAACAAAAGAATAAGATGAGAAAGATGACTTTTCAAATTAAGAAGGGAATAAAGGGCATTTTGAAGTCTGTTTTCCTTTTGCTGTTCGTGTCCATTTCGGTTTCTTCTGAAGCTCAGATCCAGCGTCCCAAACTTGTAGTTGGCCTAATGGTGGACCAGATGAGATGGGACTATCTCTACTATTATTATAATGATTTTGGCGAGGGTGGTCTTCGCCGTCTCGTCGATGAAGGATATAGCTATGAGAACACGATGATCAACTATGTACCGGCGGTGACGGCCATCGGTCACAGTAGTGTCTGGAGCGGATCCATTCCCGCCCTCACAGGCATAGCCGCCAATACATGGTTTGAAGACGGTGCCGGTGTCTATTGTTGCCAGGACAGTGCGGTGAAAAGTGTTGGCAGCGACTCCAAGGCGGGCCAGATGTCGCCCCATCGTTTTCAGGCCTCTACGATTGGCGACCAACTGAAGCTGGCCACCGATTTCCGGAGCAAGGTCATCGGCATCGCGCTCAAAGACCGTGCGGCCATTCTGCCGGCGGGCCACAGTGCTGACGCTGCCTACTGGTGGGACGAATCGGCCGGGCATTTTGTCACTTCTACCTATTACATGAAGCAGCTCCCCCAGTGGGTAATCGATTTCAACAAGCTTAACCAGCAAAAGCCCGGCACCAATGTGAAGACTTCCGACAAGGGTGTCGGCCTCACCTTCGGGCTCGCTGAGGCTGCGATAGAAAGCGAACAGTTGGGACAGCACAGTGATCCCGACCTGCTTTGTATCTCAGTGTCTTCAACAGATGCCATCGGTCACGTCTTCTCTACACGCGGCCCGGAGAACAAGAGCGTGTATATGGAGCTCGATAGGCAGATGGCGGCATTCCTCAACCTGCTTGACGAGAAGATAGGACGTGGCAATTATCTGCTCTTCTTCACGGCCGATCATGGCGCTGTGCACAATCCCAACTTTCTGAAACAGCATAAGATTCCGGCTGGTGGATTGGAGACATGGAATATGGAGAAAGAAGCCAACGGCTACATGCAGAAGGCTCTTGGCTTGGAGGGAAAGGTGGTCTCGCAGATTAGCGCCGGCCGCGTGACGCTCAACGACGCTCTGCTTAAACGCCAGGGTGTTGACATCTCGAAGGCTCGCCAGACCATGATAGACTGGCTGCTGAAGGACAACCGCATTCGTTTTGCCGTAGACTACGACCATGTGGCTGAGGCTACCATTCCAGAGATTATCAAGGAGCGGATCATCAACGGCTATTTCCGCGGGCGCAGTGGCGACGTGTTCTTCGTGCAGCGTCCCGAGTTTGGCGATAACAGTGACGCTTCCGATTTCCGTGGCACCAGTCATAGCCAGTGGAATCCTTACGACACTCATATTCCCTTTGTATTGATGGGCTGGCATGTCAATCACGGCCAGACCTCCACGCCCGCCCGCATCGTAGACATTGCCCCGACCATCTGCGAGATGCTGCACATTCAGATGCCGAGCGCATGTGTAGGAAATGCATTGCTGAGAGAATAGTCTTCTCCTTGTGTGAGACGATTGCAAAGAAAGGGCAAGCCGCACTCCACACGGGCACAACAAGCTAAAAATCGGTTGTACCCGTGAGGAGTGCGGCTGTTGTATCTTCCTCCCGATGTCAGGACTGTCAGACCCGTGCCGGCATTCATCTGCATCCTTCTGCGGCAGTTTCCTGTGCAATGAGAGCATATTGAAAGGTAAGTTGCGAATGTTGTAAATGATGGCGTTCCAACAAAAAAAATGCTTGTTTTTTCTTTGTTTACAATTATTTTCATTACATTTGCCACAAAATCTATTATAAATGCCTATCACAAGAAGATAAAGAGTCGTTAAGTTTCATCAACTATTGAAAAGTAGACATCATGAGACAGCTGAAAATTCAAAAAAGCATCACCAATCGCACAGAGGAAGATTTGAATCAGTATTTGACTGAGATTGCCAGAATACCTATGATTTCACCAGAGGAAGAATCTGAGCTTGCTCACGAGGTAAAGCTCGGAGGAGCGAAGGGCAAGCGGGCCAAGGACAAACTGATCAAGGCCAATCTGCGTTTTGTCGTCTCTGTGGCCAAGCAGTATCAGCACCGTGGCATGACCTTGTCCGACCTCATCAACGAGGGCAACATCGGACTGGTGAAGGCTACGGAGAAATATGATGAGACGCGAGGTTTCAAGTTTATCTCATATGCCGTGTGGTGGATTCGCCAGAGCATCCTCCAGGCCATGGCCGAGCAGGGCCGGCTGGTTAGGGTACCACTAAACCACGTGAGCAATATTCAGGTCATCAAACAGGCCATTGCAAAGTTTGAGCAGGAGCATCACCGCAAACCGTCGTCGGAGGAATTGGCCGAGTTTACGAAGATTGATTTGGACAAGATCGACCAGGCCATGCAGGCCGAAAGCCATGAGGTCAGCATTGATGTGCCAATGGGCGAGGACAGCGACACTTCATATGGCGACACGATCGTCGCAAGCAGTAATGAGAGCAACCCAGAACATTATTCCGAGCGCGAGTCGATGGTGACCGAGGTGATAGCCATCATGGACCGGGTGCTGAAGCCACGCGAGCGGCAGATCATCTGCGACACCTACGGCATTGGCGTGCCCCAACGCAACCCGGAGGAAATCAGCAATGTCTATGGGTTGACTCGTGAGCGGGTGAGACAGATAAGGGAAAAGGGAATTCAGAAAATCCGCAATAGTGTCTATGCTAAATATCTGACAAAATATTTGGGCTGAAGTATATGGGCCCGCGCAGGGCGATGCGGCAAGTGGGGCTTTGCCCCGGATAGAGTGCCGTCTTGAAAGTATCTTTTCTTGTGCCGAGGCTCTGTCAAAGGCTCGTTTTTTTCGGCTTAATACGTATTATAGCATCTGTTCACTGAAAAAAAACAAGAGTTTACTGAAAAAAGTTTGGATTTTACCCTTTTTTTCTTATTTTTGCAACAGAGAAATTAAATGAATAATATATTTGAAAGAGTGATTAATGTCTTAAATTTATATAGGTAGATTTCAGTAAGTGGAGTCCAAGGGTCCGTGAGGATGTTTGGACTTTTTTTATGTTCTTTCCTCAATAACATCTCTGTATCATAAGTTTATCCTCTGATCTTACGTAGCAGAGACCAACTCCGCGGCACAGTCATGCGCGCTGCTGGCACGATGTACCTTAGTTTCATACAAATCGTGGCGGTCGCCACGTAATCGTGTGGCGGTTGCCATGTAATCGTGCGGCGGTTGCCATGTAATCATGCGGCGGTCGCCACGATTTGGGTTGACTATTTTGCACAACCGTCGTGATGGCAACTACTGTCGCCATACTCGATGGTGCCGTCGAGATATTGGCCGACAACTTTATCGATGTCGATGGCGGGAGCACCAGCGTGAAGTTCAATGCCTAACTGCCGCAGCATGTTGACTGCGCCCTGGCCGAGTCCTCCACAGAGGACCTCGGTGGCTCCGTGTTCTTGGATAAACTTAGGCATGGCTCCGTGGGCATGCTCAGGAGCTTCTAAGATTTCCTTGTTGGATACCTTACCATCGTCGCCAATGGTCACGAATGTCACTTGTGGGGCTTTGCCGAAGTGTGGCCAAAGTTTCCCTTCACTTGTTGGAATTGCAATTTTTCTCATTTCTTTAAATGTTGTTTTGTTTGTTAGGTGTTTTTTGAGTTGTTAGGCATCATCTAATTGCCGAAACCGCGCAAATAAGCGACATCCCTGGAGCTATGGGTATCATGATGTCTGCTGTGGTAAATATAAGTTTTATTATTGAAACGACCAAAATTTTCACTGAAAATAACGTCTAAAAAAGCAAAAAATAGCAGAGGATGCTTTTATTTTGAGTTTCAAGTGGTTGTGACAGCCGTTGGCTTTAAGTGGCATAGACGAGGATATGCATGTCATATGATAAAACGTTTTACATGGATAGAGCAGAAAGAGACCTGCATCTCTTTCTACTCTTATTCCTATGAACCTTTATTGGCATTTTACCAAGTGATAACCTTATCTACAATTTCTTGTTGCTCCAAGCTACTTCTTCGCAGATAGATACGTGTTGTTTCGATGCTTTCATGTCCCATAAGATCGGCAAGCAAGGCTATATCGTTGAACTTCTCCAAGAAATTCTTGGCATAACGATGGCGGAACGAGTGAGGGTACACCACTTTCTCGTTCAAGCCATACTTTACGGCATAGTTCTTCAACTGCTGTGATATGCCTCTTGTCGTGATGCGCTCGCCAAAGCGATTGAGAAAGAGATAGCCACTTGTACGGTTGAGTGTCTGCAACCACTTTTCTGTTTCCGTGCGCAATGTCTTGGGGATATAGATACGCCGTATCTTGCCACCCTTGGTGTAGATGTCGTAGTAGCCTACTTGCACGTGCTCAACCTTGATTTGCACAAGTTCGCTCACTCTGGCACCTGTCGCAGCCAAGAAACGCACCACAAAGTACCACTCCAAGTTGTCTTCCTTCTTCAACTTGTTCTTCAAGAAGGTGTAGTCGGCATTGCTGATGACATTCTCCAAATAAGAACGTTGCTGTACCTTGACCGACTTCAAGCGGAGCTTAGTCTTGCCTACAAATACAAGGTACTTGTTCAACGCCTGAATACGGAGGTTTACCGTCTTTGGTTTGTAAGTCTCAATCAAGTAGGTCTTGTAAACCAACAAGTTTCTCTTGTTCAACTCTTTGTGTCGAGAGCCAAACTCCTTCACGGCATACATATATGCCGAAATCGTGTTCTTAGCCATATTGCCTTGGCTTAGGAACTCTTCAAATTTGTCTAATTCCATTCTATTCGTTTATTAGTAAAACATAAAGTTGTCCATATAAATAGGCATGGATTTGTTCTATGAGTTCCTATTATGAGAAGATACTTGCTACGGGAGAGGTGAAATGCATTGACGAGGAGATTCCGTTTGAAGTGCCTACTTCTTGGAGTTGGGCAAGATTAACACATATAACATATCTTATAGAGGACTGTCCACATTCGACAGCTAAGGACGAAGGAAAAGGATACCCATTAGTGAGAACACCAAATGTCGGCTTTGGACATTTACTATTGAATGACGTACATAGGGTATCAGAAAAAGTTTATAATCAACGTAATACTCGTGCTGTTCCTCAAAAGAATGATTTGATTTTTGCCCGTGAAGCACCCGCCGGAAATATAGCGGTCATTAATGAGGAGAAAGTTTGTCTTGGGCAAAGGACTGTGTTGCTCAGACCTATTACACATTGCATCCTTCCACAATATTTGGCATATTATATTCTTGCACCTTCTTCACAACAAAATCTTATAGAAAAGTCATCAGGAACAACTGTTGCCCATGTCAATCTTTCTGATTTCCGTCCGTATATGATAGCCGTACCTCCCATAGAAGAACAAAATCGTATCGTCAATAAGATAATGGACTTATTGCCATTGATTGAGAAGTATAGTAGCTTTGACGTTGAGTTGGCAAGAATAAATGATGAAATAAAAAATTACCTAAAAAAGTCTGTGCTACAGGAGGCTATCCAGGGGCGGCTTATACCTCAAATAGAAGAGGAAGGTACTGCGCAAGAACTGCTTGAACAAATAAAGGCAGAGAAACAAAGACTTGTTAAGGAGGGCAAATTGAAGAAGCCTGCCCTCAAAGATTCTGTCATCTTTCGTGGTGACGATAACAAGTACTATGAGCAGATAGGCAAAAAGTGTTTGGACATAACTGATGAAATACCTTTCGATTTGCCATACAATTGGTGCTGGTGCAGATTTTCCAATATTGTATCTATGACTATTGGAAAAACGCCAGCAAGAGGAGAACAGACATATTGGATAAATGGTAAATACAATTGGGTTTCAATATCTGATATGGTTGATGGAGGCTTAATATCTACAACAAAAGAAAAGGTTTCGGATTTGGCAGTCAAGGAAGTTTTCTCCGCTCCTATCAGTGAAAAAGGAAGTCTTCTTATGAGTTTCAAACTAAGCATCGGCAAAACTTCAATATTGGATATTGATGCTTATCACAATGAAGCTATTATAACTATACGTCCTGTCATTGATAAAGAACATGCTATGAGGAATTACCTTTTCAAAGTTTTGCCTCTAATTGCCAATCTCGGAGAATCTAAAGATGCAATTAAAGGTAAAACCCTGAATAGTAAGAGTTTGTCGAATTTATTGATACCTTTGCCACCTTTGCAAGAGCAACAACGTATAATAGAACAAATGAATAGGTTATCGAAGCAACTGCGATGATTGTTCAATCTTCTGAACTATTCTTCTCTGCTCTTGAAGTGGTGGAATACCAATAATAAGCCCATAAAACAATTCTTTGTTGAGGTGTGGAATTGCTGCACCTTTCTTAGAGTTGCGCAATGTCTCTTTATAGAACTGTATAAAAGCTAAAACATAAGGTTCGTACATTGAGGAACTTATCCATAACTGCTTGAATGTACTACCCATATAGCCATCTTGTGGTACGATGAAAACTTCACCAGAGTTTTCACCGTCCACAAGCATTATATTGTCACCTTTATATACAAGTTTACCTTGTTCTACTATTGTTTCAGAACTTTTACCACGTAAGTATTTTGCATCTAACAAGCATTGCTTGCCAATGGTTTTCAAGCCGTCTGTAAGTTGACAAACAGCATTTAACCGAGCAATAGACCAAGTACCTGGAAAGTTAAAAGGAAGTTCTATCTCGGTTACTTCGCTTCCTATTTGCTCATAATACTTGTTATCGTCACCTTTGAAGATAACACTATCGTTGAGGGCTGACTTCTTTAGCTTGCCTTTTTTAACAAGTTTCTGCTTCTCTGTTTTTATCTGTTCAAGCAGTTCTTGCGCTGTTCCTTCTTCTGCAATTTGTGGAACGAGTTTTCCTTGGATAGCTTCTTGCAGAATGGACTTCTTTATGTTTTCATGCAAACTGCTATTTAGAAAGTCTAATTTGTTCTTCATCATATCATAAGTATTAACAAGAGAGAATAATTCATCTACTAAAGAAACTATTCTCACTTGTTCTGCACGTGGTGGAATTGGAATCAACAATCGACTCAATAACTTTTGATTAAGATTATTCATCGTTGTCCCAATACTATCAGTAATAAGATAATCTTGAACGTATGGAGAACTATAGAACAAAATAAAAAAACTATTGACAATACCTAAAAGATGAAATATAAAAGAACCAGTTCCTGCTATACAAGAATCTTCAAAGTCTGTAATAATAGCTGATTTTCTTAAATCGCCTCTTCTTGCTAAGATTATGTCTCCTTTACAAACTGCATAGCCTTGCAACTCTTTAGCTTTAGCAAGAGATATTTGCTTTATGTTATTAAGACTAATTTTATGATTGATTATATTAGTCGGATTTATAACGGCAACACCATTATCTGTATAGTCCTCTTTGTGTAACATTGTACCGAAAGGTCCAGTTGAAAAGCGTGTTGTAAGTGCAGACAATCTGCACCATTCCCACCCCTTTGGTATCTCAAACGGCACCTCCTCGTCAATGCACTTCACCTCTCCCGTAGCAAGTATCTTCTCATAATAGGAATTGTCCTCACCACGGTAGATAATGGATGCGTTCTTGTCACGCTTGATTTTCTTCTCCTTGATCAAGCGTTCTTTCTCTTGGCGAATCTTGTCAAGCAAAACGCTTGCAGGCTCGTCATTAGGGTCTTGCGGTACAAGTTTTCCCTGTATCGCCCATTGTAATATGCTGTTCTTTAATTGTTTTCCGTTCATAACATAAGTTTTATCGTAAAGTATCAATTCACCAACAGGTTGTTGGCAAATTATATACTATTTCTAATCTTCATCTTCTATCTCTTTTCCCTTTTGTAATTCAAAAAACTCTTTCTGCTCATGGATTTCTCGGCTCAACTCTTCTTCTGTAGGAAGATACTTAATACCACAACCTTGCATCCGCATCTTTTACACGCAGTAAGCGTTCATAGTGAAGCCATGATAGGTTAGGATAAAATGGTATCGTAGATTCGTCAAGCGGTGCTTGACGAATTGGTTCGTCTGTGAGTTTGAATTGGTCAAGCATTGCTTGACCAATTTGTAATTTTCTGAACATCAGGTAAAAAGAGCGCATGTTCTTTATGCTTGTCAGTCCGAACCCCCTGCCGTATTCTTCTGTAAGGGTTTGGGAGGCCAATTTTAAGACATGTTTGCCATATTTCGCACGTTCCTTTCCATTTTGTTCCTGTGTCACGATACGCCAACCGATAAGCCAGTTGCGAACCACCAATAGATGGTCTGCACTGCGATAGGCTTGCCGACGTGCTTCACCGGCTAAATGCTTCAAGTCAGAGACAAAGTTTTTCTCTGGTTGAGTCAGCTTTTCTGTTATGTTTGTTAATGCAGATTTTTCCATATTATCCAATCCTTTTCTGAATTAGTGAGACAGCGTCTCACTTTTTTATAATTTGTGGGACACCGTCCCACATTTTACAATTCGTCCACATTTACATTTATCCCCAGGATACGCTGTATCTCCGCCAAAGTCTTATCAATTTCATGATCAAGAGCCTTGCGCTTCTTGAAATAGTCGGCAAGCAGTTCGGCAGGAGGCAAGATTTCTTCATCCTCTTTCGGGAACTTGCACAAGTCGAAGTTGCAATCGGTGGCGATAAGGTCTTCAACCGAATAGCAACGAGATTTCTCGTCACCATCAGCAATGATAATCTCCTTACGGTCGTTCCACCACTCACGGATTGGGTCGCAATGTTCCGACTTCATGGGCTTTGTCTTGGAGAAATGCTTGTACCCCTCTGGCATATCCAAACGATAGAACCACGTTTCCTTTGTAGAATAACCTTCTGGAGCACCCTCCGCACAGGTATTATCGAAGAACAAAATGTTCGTGGCTATCGAAGTGTAAGGTGCGAAGATACTGCCAGGCAAACGGATAATGGTATGCAAGTTGAAATCTCTGAGTAGCTTGGTCTTGATGGCTATCTTTGTGTTGTCCGCTCCAAACAGGAAACCATCAGGAACAATGACCGCTGCACGACCATTCCTCTTCAGTCGGTACATGATGAGAACTATGAACAAGTCAGCAGTCTCGCTACTGCGCATATCAGAAGGGAAGTGTGACTTGACATCCGACTTCTCGTTTCCACCGTATGGTGGGTTCATCAACACAACATCAAACTTGTCTTCGTCTGTGTAGTTGAGGACATCCTTTGTAAGTGAATTGTCGTGATATACCAATGGCGTGTCAATACCATGCAGCAACAGGTTCGTAACGCATAGCATATATGGAAATTGTTTCTTTTCTATGCCAAATACAGACTGATTGTACTCTTTGCGGTCTTCAGCAGTCTTTACCTTCTTGTCCAATTCACCCAACCAACTTGTGATGAAACCTCCTGTACCACAAGCGAAGTCTGCCATTTTCTCACCAATCTGCGGATTGACTATCTCTGCCATAAATTCGGTCAAGGCTCTTGGGGTGTAGAACTCACCAGAGGAACCTGCCGACTGCATTTCTTTGAGGATTGACTCGTATATCTCACCGAAAGCATGACTTTCCTCATAGTCACCAAGGTTCAAACCGTCAATCACATTCAGCACTTGACGAAGTTGAACTCCATCTTTCATATATTGGTTGGCATCCTCAAATGTGGTCTTTACAATCGCCTGACGGATAGGGGTTGTTGGTGTTACCTCTATGTTTTTGAGTTTCACAAACAATGTGTTGTTGACAAACGAAAGTAGCTCATCACCAGTCAAGGCATTACCGCTTCCATCGTCATGCGCCCAGTTACGCCAACGGCATTCTTCTGGAATAATAGACTTGTAATCATCATCGTCCAACTCCCAGTCATTCTCTTTCTCGTCATAGACTTTCAAGAACAGCATCCACGCCATTTGTTCTATACGTTGCGCATCACCGTTGATACCGGCATCATTGCGCATTATATTGCGTATCCGTTTTACGAAATTTGATAAACTCATATTTTGTTGCTATTTTATGCTATATTATATATGTATTGTTCCAGTTCCTTTACGGCGTCAAGATAGCCTTGCTTACCACCGAAGAACTTCACGATGTTTGCTTTGGAACCCAACTTGCGGAAAGGGTCATTTTCAAGCACAGTAAGGCTTTCCAATTCTGACACACCTTCCTTGGCGTACTTATCCAACAAGGCTTCAAGCACAAGCCGTGCCTGTTCACCATACTTGCTGAATATATCACGTTTCTTCACCTGCTCGGCACGCTCATGCCGTGTAAGTGTTTTCTTTCCATAGGCTATATGACAGATGAAATCGAAATCATCCACATCGTCCATGTCTTGGTCGTGCTTCAATGCTGCAAGATCGATACCACTGTCTTTAAGCATTTCAGCAATATCTGACTTCTTCTTGGTTTCTTGCCACTTGGAAGTAAATGTGTCTATCGTTGCATATGTGTCTATGATGCTTTTCTTTGTATAGTCCGTAATGCTTTCCGTGCGAAGCAACTTGCCGTTTGTGTCATAGACTGAAACAACCTTGTTGATAACCATAACTTGACAACCATCCTTGGCTACTATTGGCTTTGGACGTGGTTCGGGATCTGGTTCTGTCACACCTTTAGGTTCATTGTCTTCTGGAAGTACATACGGCTTAGGCTCTTTCTGCTTGGGCGGATAGTTCGGGTCTATCTCAATCGGTCCGTCCCAATCTGGGTCTGCAAACAATCGTGTCACGTTGCGGAAGTCCATTACAGTGAAGTATGTCTTTCCTTCTTTCTCACGAAGACGAGTGCCACGACCGATAATCTGCTTGAACTCTGTCATAGAGCCGATTTGTTGGTCAAGCACAATTAGTTTTGTCATTTTGCAATCAACGCCAGTTGAAAGCAACTTACTTGTTGTTGCTATGACAGGATATTTAGAAGAAACAGAAATAAAGTAATCTAATTTACTTTTCCCGTATTCATCACTACCTGTTATACGAACCACATAGTCGGGATTTTTCTTGCACATATCAGCATTGGCATTAGCCAAAGCCATTCGCATACGTTCCGCATGAGTTTCATCAGCACAAAACACTATGGTCTTAGCCATTCGATCTGTACTTTTCAGATAGTTGGTTATCTCCTGCGCAACTTCCCTTATGCGGTCTTCTATAACAATGTTATAATCATAGTCGCTATTATTAAAGATGCGATCTTCTATCTCGTTACCGTAGATGTCCTTTTGCCCCTTTGTCGGTCTCCATTCGTCACCAATGTTTGTTGTAATGTTGATTACCTTGAAAGGAGCGAGGAAACCATCCTCTATTCCATTTTTAAGACTATAAGTATAGACTGGCTCGCCAAAGTAGCCAATACTTGACTGATACTTCGTTTCCTTTGGCGTAGCAGTCATACCGATATGAGTAGCTGAAGAAAAATATTCCAAGATGTTTCGCCAGTTGCTATCATCCTTTGCGCTACCTCTATGACACTCATCAACGATAACAAGGTCGAAGTAGTCGGGATTAGGGAACAGCTCTTGATAATTCTTGGCATCATTCTGTCCAATCAACTGCTGGTATAGCGCAAAAAACACTTGATAAGATTTCAATTCCTCCAAGTGATTCTTATCTTTTGAGTAGTCAATCTTGTGTGTTACCTTGTTTAGCGGCTTGAAGTCCTGTTGTATGGATTGGTCAACCAATATGTTGCGGTCAGCAAGATATAACACTTTCTTTTTCAATTCACTATGAAGCAAACGCCATACAATCTGAAAAGCAGTGTATGTCTTGCCTGTACCAGTTGCCATGACAAGAAGGACACGATTTTGCCCTTTTGCTATAGCATTGACAGTACGATTTACGGCATTGCGCTGATAATATCGTGGAGGAAATATATTCTGACCAGTGCAGAACGGTTGCTCTATGACAGCCAATTCTTGCTCGTTAAGTCCATTGCCACCGTTAGCCTCGCTTTTATATCTTTCGATAAGTTCTTCTTTTGTCGGAAACTCATCCATGGCAAAAGTGCGTTCTTTCCCTGTTAAGAAGTCATGTTCGGCAAAACCTTCACCATTAGAACTATATGCAAACTTAACATCAAGCATTTGGGCATAAGTCATAGCTTGTTGCAATCCATGAGAAACAGAATGATTAGCATCCTTTGCCTCTACAATGGCTAAGGGTGTTGCCTTGTTTGCATAAAGCACATAGTCGGCAAACTTAGGTTTCTCTCTATGCACAAGATTGCCATGAAGACTAATTTTACCGTCAGTAAATTTAACCTTCTGTTCCATAAAAATGCTATCCTTTGACCATCCTTTGCTTGTAATGGCCTCGTTGATATAGCGGAACTTGACATCCTCTTCTGTTAATTCTTTGCTTATGCCCATATTCAACTAATATTTTATTATCAGAAGTTCTACAACATACTTACTAAGACAGGAAACTACGAGTTCATTACACTCTTTCGTTCTCGTCCGTAATCAAATCCTTGAGGTCAACTTCTAAAATCTTTGAGATTTCAAGAAGTGTCTCTAAATCGGGTTGATATTTATTCCGAGCATAGCAATTAACTGTGCTAAAGCTCTTGCCTAACTGTTTTGCCAGCCAGGTTTGTGAAATACCCTTGCTATCTAAGACATCTTTTATCTTGTTTAGTTTCATAAATTCACCGAATTTTGCTACAAATATATATTAAATTTTGCGATAATCCTTATAAATCAAGCTATTTTATGTAAATTATTCCAATATAACGATTGTTATTTCATGTAGTTATTGTACCTTTACAGCAGAGAAAAGTTGTTTGACAGCAAACGTATGCATATTGCAGAAATTGGGACTGTTGCCAAATCATTACCTCTATTGAGGTAAAAGACTCATAAATAGCTCATTTTAAGCTATTCAGCAGATTTTAGCGTAATTTTCAGTGAAAATATTACAGATAAAAAAGCTCCACGAAATTCGTGGATCTCTGTATGGCCAATCGGTCTCGATTTTTGATTTGTTTAAGACCAAAAAAAGATCCACGAATTTCGTGGATCTCTGTAGGGACAATCGGGCTCGATTTTTGATTTGTTTAAGACAAATAAAAAAAGGTCCACTTGGTGGACCTTTTGTAGGGACAATCGGGCTCGAACCGATGACCTCTGCAATGTGACTGCAGCGCTCTAAACCAACTGGGCTATGCCCCTATGAATGATTTCGAGCGCAAAAGTACAAATAATTTTTCAACCGACAAAGAGAAAGTCGGAATTTTTTGCAAAGAGAGTGTTGAAATCATGCATTCTTTCTCTCATTTTGCCCATAGCCTGCCGCAAGTCCACCTTCTCCAGTCTCCTTATAGAGTGAGGGCAGATCGTGTCCTGTTTTCTTCATCACCTCTACCACCCGGTCGAAGCTCACGCGGTGGCGGCCATCGGAGAAAGCTGCATAGAGGTTGCTGTCTAAGGCGCGCGTGGCGGCGAAGGCATTGCGCTCGATGCAAGGGATTTGAACCAGACCGCACACGGGGTCGCAGGTCATGCCAAGATGGTGCTCCAGCCCCATCTCGGCCGCATATTCCACTTGCGACGGACTGCCACCGAACAGTTGGCAGGCTGCTGCTGAGGCCATGGCACATGCCACTCCCACCTCGCCTTGGCATCCCACCTCGGCACCGGAGATGCTGGCATTGTGCTTCACCACATTGCCCACGAGTCCTGCCGTAGCCATGGCGTGGAGAATCTTGCGGTCGGAGAATTTGTGTCCCCGTGAAAGATGATAGAGCACAGCTGGCATCACACCGCATGAGCCGCAGGTGGGGGCTGTCACAATCACGCCGCCCGAGGCGTTCTCCTCGCTAACGGCCAACGCGTAAGCATAGACCAGACCGCGCGTCTGCAAGTTCTGCTTATAGCCGGAAGCCTTGACATAATATACCGGAGCCTTGCGGCTCAGATTGAGCGGCCCGGGCAGACGTCCCTCATGGTTGATGCCCCGCTCTACGCTTTCCTGCATCACTTCCCAGTCTTTCTGCAGCTCGTCCCAGATGCTGGGACCTTCACACTTGTCGACATATTCCCAGTAGTTTGCCCCTCGGTCTTCACACCAGTGCATGATGTCGGTCATCGTGTTGAGGTCGTAGACTTCGGGAGTATCAAACATATCGCCTTTTTCCTTGCCTTCACTCAGTGCGCCACCACCAACGCTGAATACGGTCCAATCTCCGATTGGTGCCCCTGTCTCGTTGAGCGCTTCAAACTTCATGCCGTTGGGATGATAACTGAGAAACACGTCCGGTTTCCAAGTGATGTGACAAGGAGCCGCAGTCTGCAGCTCTTCCGTGATGGCCACGTCGGTCATGTGGCCCTTTCCCGTTGCTGCCAGACTGCCGTAGAGCGTCACCTCATAGCGTGAAGCAGAGGGATAACGCGTCTTGAAGATATGGGCCGCATGCTGTGGCCCCATGGTGTGGCTGCTGCTTGGGCCGCGGCCTATTCTATATAATTCTCTCAAAGATTTCATCGTACAACTGTTTTTGATAACTATCTACCCTGCTTGAAATGTCATTTTCTGAGGTAGGCTTTCATGGAGCTGCCAAGCCTTCCCTGCTGATACATCCGTCTGACCGCACGATTTCGTATCTGGCGAATGCGTTCCCGTTTCAATCCCATCAACTGGCCAATCTCTGCAAAAGTCAGGTTGGCGCGGCCGATGCCATAGAAGTATTCTACCACCTCGCGTTCACGGCTGGGAAGCACGTCGAGGGCCCGTTGTAGGTCGCCCAGCATGATTTCACGGGTTACACGTTCGTCGGCGTAGGGCGAATTGGGATTGGCCAGCACATGGAGCAGGCTCAGTTCCGGGCTTCCACCCAAAGGAGCGTCTATCGACAGTGCTTTCCGTCGTTTGTCCGACGAAGGAGTCTTCTCCTTGCTCGGCACTTTGAAGATACCGTTTTGGCTGTCCAGTGCCTTCTCGATAGCAGCACGGATGATGGGGGCTGCATACGTGACGAAGCGCTTGCCCCGGCTTGCGTCAAAATTCGCGGCTGCCTGCACAAGCCCCACGTTGCCCTCGGCCACCAAGTCGTCCAAGGCCAGCCCGCGTCCTTTATATTGTTTGGCAACCGCCACTACGAACCGTAGGTTGGCCCTTACCAGTTTGTCGGCGGCAGCCCGATTGCCCTGGTGGATTTGCTGGCTCAGTCGAGCTTCCTCTTCAGCGCTCAGCAAGTGTTCTTTGCCGATTTCCGCAAAGTAGCGGTCCAGCAGTTGTTCGTCGTTGTTCATATTGTTTCCTTTTATCTTATTTCTTGTTTTATGACAGCCCCCCAGTGACTTATCATTTTTTCTAAGTCTACGGTTTCTTCTTTTGGAAGGAATTCCCGCACTCCAGGCTCCTTATTCCCGCGTCTTCAGGAGTTCTTGATTTTTTATTTTCTCACTCAGACCTCCTAACTTAAGAACTCAAAGACTTAAAGACTTAAAAACTCAAAAACTCCTAACTCATTCACAGTTTTCCTTGTTCGCCGAGATAGCTGTCTTTGAATCCGAGGAAATAGAGCACGCCATCGATGCCAATGTTGCTGATGGCTTGCGAGGCGTTGGCTTTCACACGGGGTTTTGCGTGGAAGGCAATGCCCAGTCCGGCCTCGCTGATCATAGGCAGGTCGTTGGCACCGTCGCCCACGGCGATGGTTTGAGCAAGGTTCACCTTTTCCACCTGAGCGATGAGCTTAAGCAGCTCGGCCTTGCGGTGTCCGTCGACAATCTCACCCACATAACGGCCAGTGAGCTTGTTGTTGTCGTCGATCTCTAATTCGTTGGCGTATACGTAGTCGATACCATACTTGCGCCGTAGGAATTCGCCAAAATAGGTGAATCCGCCGCTGAGGATGGCAATCTTGTAGCCACAGCGCTTAAGCACCGACATCAGCCGGTCTACCCCCTCAGTGATGGGCATATGCTCGGCAATGTCTTGCATCACGCTGGCATCCAGTCCCTTGAGCAGTGCCACACGCTCCGTGAAGCTCTCCTTGAAGTCTATTTCTCCTCGCATGGCCCGCTCAGTGATGGCTTTCACCTTGTCGCCGACACCGGCACGCTCGGCAAGTTCGTCGATGCATTCTGTCTGAATGAGCGTAGAGTCCATATCGAAGCAGATGAGCCTGCGCATGCGGCGGTACATGTCGTCCTTTTGGAACGAAAAGTCGATGCCCTCCTCAGTGCTCAGCCGCATCAGCGCGCCCTGCATCAGCGCACGGTCCTTGGGTGTGCCGCGTAGAGAGAATTCTATGCAGGCCCTGACGTGCTTGTTCTGGTGGCGAATGCTGCGGCGGCCCGTGAGGCGGAGTATAGAGTCGATATTCAGTCCTTGTTCGGCAATTACCTTTGTGGCCCGTGCTATCTGACGCGCGCTGAGATCCCTTCCGATCACCGTGAGGATATAGCGGTTCTTGCCCTGACGGCTCACCCAGTCTTCATACTCGTCGTCGCTAATGGGCACAAAGTCAATGTTGACATGAAGCTCAGTAGACTTGAACAACAGTTCCTTCATCATCTGGCCGGAAGCCATCTCGTTGATTCTCACCAGTATGCCCAGCGACAGCGTGGAATGGATGTCGGCTTGGCCGATGTCTAAAATCTGAGCTTCGTGACGGGCGAGAATTTCCATCACCTGCGCCGTAAGGCCGGGGTGGTCGATTCCTGATATACTAATGAGTATTTGTTCTTTTTTATCCATTTCATCAATCTTTGTGAGTTGTGAAGGCTTTCTGTGGCCTACACTCTGCGAAATTACAGTTTTCTGTGGAATATACCAAACAAACAGGCAAATTTTATCAATCTTCGTAAGCTGAGGCAGCGGTATCATCCCGAAGGGGAGAAGCGGCAGGTCTGTAGTGGTTTTCGGCCGTCATTCTTTGGTGTTTCCTTTGCTATTTACTACTTTTGCAGTCGAAACAATAAAGAAAACCAATGAAATATCTTCTTCTATCCGATATCCATGGCTCATTGCCGACACTCGAAAAGGCACTGGCTTTTGGACGTAAGCAGCAATGTGACATGATTCTGCTCATGGGCGACATCCTCAACTATGGTCCACGCAACGGAGTGCCGGAGGGCCTCGACGCCCGGGGCATCGCCGACCGGCTCAACGCGCTGGCCGACCGCATTGTGGCGGTGCGTGGCAACTGCGACTCTGAGGTAGACCAGATGCTGCTCCGATTTCCTATCATGCAGACCTATACGCTGCTCGTCGACGAGGGGCGCAAGATTCTGCTTACCCATGGCCATGTCTACAGCGACAGCCAACTGCCACCGGGGCATTTTGATGCTGTCGTCTGCGGCCATACTCATCTTTGGCATTTGGAGCGCAATGGGCAGACGGTCTGCTGCAATACGGGCTCCGTCACGTTTCCAAAGGGGGGCAATTCTCCTACGTTGGGAACCATGGACAAAGGACTGATCTCTATGTTCACACTCGACGGTGAGCTTCTCAAGGAGATGAAAATCTGACAGAAACTGGAGAAAGATACTCTCACTCTGTCGGTGGGGAGGCAGGTGACGCTTAAAGCTCGGCCAAGTCTTCGTAGGCCAGGTTCATCTCATTGATGAGCGTCTCATAGTTTTCGTTGCTGATACTCGCACGCCTGTAAACGCCGTCGAGGCCCACAGTGTCCATATCGGCCCAAACATCGAAGGGCGCGCTGTGGAGAAGCGTGGCTGCCCCTTCAGCCATCATGCGCAGCACCGAAGGCTGATGAAATGCCGCCTTGTCTTTGCCCGATGCCTTGAGGCCCACGGCATAGGCGTGCATGGTGGACCGCACCATGGCCCTGATGGCCCTGCCCACGTCGACAGTCTGGGCGTCATTCTCCTTGGTAATGTTCAACCGGCGTTGGGCGATATGGTCTGCCATGCTCTGTTTGTGGCCGTCGAGAAGGCTATACATTTGTCTCTTGTATTCATCGACAATGTGGTCGAAGAGAGGCTTTGATCCCGATGCATAGCGCAACAGCATCTTTTGCGGTGTGGCGTCGGAGAACTTGCGCCTGTGCATGTCGGCGACGGCCTGCTCATAATCGTCGAAATTGATGGCGATAAGCAGAGGGAACATCACGTGAAAGAAATATTCGTTGATGTGCTCAAAGTGTTCGGCAATGAGCTGCTTCGTCAGTTGCGGGGTAGGTTTTCCCTGGTTGCTTTCCCGGTCGCTGTCGATGAGTCCGGTGATAAATCCTTCGAAGAATCCTCTCACCATGGACGAAGCCACTTGATGTTTTGCTATAAGTTGGGTCATATCTCTTAATTTAATTGTTCAGTTTGCGAAGGAAGCCTTTGGCTATGGGATAGGCGAGCAGCGCCGAGCAGGCGTCGCTGACGGCCTGGCATATCTCTACACCTAAAAGCCCGAACAGGTGGGGCAGAATGAGGATGAGCGGAATGAAAAAGAGTCCACTGCGCGCCGCTGCCACGAGGTTGGCGCGCAAGGGCTGACGGCAGGTCTGCAAAAGCATGTTGCTGATGACAATCACGGAGCCCAAAGGCCAGGTGATGAGCTGCAGGCGCAGGGCCACTATTCCGATGTGGATCACGTTGGGGTCATTGCGAAAGATTCGGATGGCGTCGTGGCTGAAGATTAGGCACACCACCGAGGCGATGAGGAGAAACCAGAAGCTTATCTTCGTCGTAAACCAATAGCCGCTTTTCAGTCGTTCGTAGCGTTTAGCCCCATAGCAAAAGCCACAGAAGGGTTGGAAGCCCTGTCCCAATCCAATAACAACCGCTAACACGAACATGGAAATACGGTTGACGATGGTCATGGCGGCGATGGCGGCATCGCCCCATCCACCGGCGGCCAGGTTGAGCAGCAGCGTGGAGAGAGCGGCAAGGCCCTGACGATTGAGCGAGGGACTTCCGCCGTAGAAAATCTCCTTGAACATGGCCTTAGTGGGAGTGAACAGCCGCGGGCGGATGGCGATGTTGCCCGGCTGGCGACTCAGATATAGGAGTATGAGAAAGCTGCAAACCTGTCCAACCACTGTGGCCAGCGCCGCCCCGGCTACACCCATATTGAAAACAAAGATAAACAGCGGGTCGAGACCTACGTTGAGGATGGCACCCGTGACGATACCGAACATTGACCGGGAGGCATTGCCCTGAAAGCGCATTTGGTTGTTTAGCGTCAGACTACTCGTAAAAAAAGGGATGCCGATCAGCGAAATGCCTAAATATTGCTTCGTATAGGGGAGGATAGTGGGCGTGGAACCCAACAGCATCGACAGCGGCTCGACGAAGATGAGGCCTAAAATCATGAACAGCAGTCCGCAGAGAAAGGAACACGCAAATCCTGTTGCTGCCATGCGCTCGGCGTTGTCGTGGCGGCGCGCTCCCAATTCGGCTGAGATGTAGTTGCCCGAACCGTGACCGAAAAAGAAGCCTGTGGCCTGAAAGAAAAACATCAGCGTGAACACGATGCCCACGGCTGCAGTGGAGGCGGTGTTGAGCTTGCCCACGAAAAACGTGTCGGCGATGTTGTAGAGATTGGTCACCAGCATCGAGACAATCGTGGGCAAAGCCATGGTGATAATGACCCGATGGACGGGACCGCTCGTAAGATAAGTATAATTGTCGCGTTGTTTTTTCTGTGACATAATATAAAGATAAGGAAATCTGACTACTGTACACCTAAAGCGGTGCAGAGTGACCCCCTTTTGTCAACTGCAAAGGTATACCTTTTTTTGTAACATATCAAATAATTCGGGAGGAAATGCTGACGGTCTTACTGTTTCCGATTGTATATTTCTATTGTTCCTTACTTGTCATTAAAGTCTCTAAAAATGTAACTTATTGTAGATAAATTGAAGGTAAATTCTGAAAAAGTGTAAGGAGTTCTTGGTTGGTATTGAAAAAAATAATATATTTGCGTCGTGAGTTATTGAACTACGACTTTCCCACAAAATGTTAGGATGTGTCGCTATTGTTTTACCAAATCTGTCGATTATGAAGAAAATTACGCTTACTGCATGGGCAGTTTTTGTCTCAACCTTCACCTTCGCCCAAGAGGCCCCCTTCTCGCAGAGGCTTACTTCGTCAAAAGGCAATACGGTGATGACTGCCGACCAATTGAAAGCTAAGAAGAACTTCAAGGTTTCGAGTCTGCGGGATAAGGTGAGAGTTCATGGAGTTGCACCCCGCAAGGATTTTACGCCTACCGTTGATTCGCTGATCACCACGGCCCCCGCGGGAGAGGTGCACAACAACGTGATTCGCAGCGGCACGGGTTATTACTCATTGTATGGTTATGTCCTCAGTTCGACGGCTTATGCAATGACGGGCAACTATGTGAAGACCGACGACGCCATCTATCTCAAGGATCCTTTCACCAACCTTTCCACCGACTCTTATTTGAAGCTGGATGCTGAGGGCGACGGCAAGTATGTGGCGCATTTGCCTCAACCCGTCTATAATGAGGAATACCAGGGAACAACCTATCACTACTATGCCTCGAAACTGAAGGTCAACGATGAACATACCAGCTATGCCGCCGACACTCTCTCAGACGGAAGCATCGACCAGGATGTTCATTTTGAACTGGTGGGCGACACGCTCAAATCCACCGATCTCTCATTCGAAAACATCATTGGTCTGACCGACGACACGTACGCTTGGTATGGATATGGCGATTATGACATCGCCATGTATGATAATCCTTACACGACAACCAGCTTGCCTTCCGGAGTCGCCTTTGAAAGGTGGGCGCTCAATCGGTCGCAACTGGTGAATGTTGCCGTCGACGGTAACGAAATCTATATCAACGACCCGACCGCCAACAACAACCTCTATTGGTTCAAGGGCACGATCGAAGGCGACAAGGTGACATTCAAAGGCCCGCAATATTTAGGTGTCAATGATGACTATGCTACCCATGTGTTTTTCTTCCCGGGCACTTCTTTTTGGGATGACCAGGGTAAAGGGTATGCTTTGTCGGATGAGCTGGTGATGAACTACGATCCCGCAGCCAAGAAACTCACTGCTCAGGATACCGCTGACGCGATGATCATCAACGGGGCCTTAGACCGGGTCTATTATTTGTCGGTCTATGACAATCCGGAACTGGCTTTTTTTGTTGAGAAGGCAGGAACTCCGGCTGACCCGTATTTTACACAGGTCGGTGAGTACAACACCGATTACGGCTATGGTTATATCGTGTTCTTTATTCCTACCGTGGATGTGGATGGCAATTTCATAGAACCGTCGAAAATCTATTACAATATCTATTTCGACTCTGAGACTCCAGAGACTCTCTCTACAGACGATTACATTTCGCTCGGACAGGATATGACCGATATACCTTTCTATTTCTCCGACGGATGGGATATCTTTTTGCAAGGATCTACCCATCAGCTATATTACTATGTGGCCGAATATGATCAGGTTGGCGTAAGCACCACTTATACAGGTGGCGGTGAATCGCATAGATCCAATATTGTTTGGGCTGAGAATCCTGCAAACTCGGTCAAGGGGGTCACGACAGAAAATGGCGCTGTGGAGAGCGTGGAGTATTTCGACCTCTCCGGGCGTCGGATGGCGGCTCCTGTTAAAGGTCTGTACTTAAAGAAAGTAACATTCGCTGACGGTACCACTAAGACCGTTAAGCGGATGGCCAAGTGATCTGAAGCAATCCCTACCGCACGATAATCATCAGGCCCGGCGAATTTCGCCGGGCTTTTTTCGGTTTGACTGTCATGGGCTTGTCCTGACGGCTGATGGTCTTTAAGATGCTGTAGGCCTTTCTGAAGCATTTCTCCGACTTGTCGTAAGTCGTGATGAAAGAAAAAATGCTACCCTGCAGTTCTACTAATTGTGCATAAATTGACTTATTGTTGGACTTTAAAGCGAAATTCTTTGCTCTCTCACATTCTTCTATTGCCAAATCATTCATCTGCTGAAACATGTAGAGTGAAACCTGCTGTGCATGAATTAAGGCAAGCTGTTGCCAGTCGCAATCTGTTCTCGTGGTGTCGGCGATGTCACAAGTCTGCTGATATTCCAGCAGGGCCTTACGTAGCTTTCCTTGGTCGGCATAAATGCGCCCAAGTAGGTAATGCGCTCGCACCTGCTGAGGATTTTGTCTATGGGCATTGAAGTAGGCTGCTACCTTCTTCATGATGGCATCGGATGTCATCGGTTGTTTTGCTTTGTTCTGAGCAGCGGCCTTTATGAGTTCATAACGCATACGCATGCCTTCGTCGGCATAACTGTAAACAGAATCATGAAGCCTTTGCAGCAGTTCGTAAGCCTTAGAAGGATCAGTCCAGACCATGGAATCGTACTCATCCAGACGTGACTGCAAGGCGCTGTTATGCCTACAACCAGAGAGGAAGAATGCGGCAAATAGTATGAATTAAGTATAGGCAGATGCTTTTTTCAAAGTTGTTAATCGTCCACAAAATTATTTATTGGCTACAGAAGTACAAAAAAATGAACAGTACGATTAATTTTCCATAGATAATTCTGTAAGATTTCAAAATTTAATTCCCTTTTATAGAAAGGAAGGCTGGATTCCTTGGCAGGACCCCAGCCTTCGTAAAATATTTCAAGTGGCCGTCTTCGGTAATGATACATCCGTCGCTCCTCTTAGATGCAATGATTTCATAATCTATTTGACCGGCCGTAGCTTCCGGAAATAATCCTTATTTTTAAGTTCATCCAACTGCCAAGAATACGGTCTTGGAGAACCGTAGCCCCCAAATGATCAATACGGAATAAAAAATAATCTTGAACTTATTCATTGCCTTATTCTACATAATTGCTATATCCATAGCCTTCCTTTTGATTGCTTACAAATCCATGGAAGTTCTTCCATTCTTCTGTCTTAAAGACCCAGCCAGGAAGTGTGCCGTGGAGTTTGTTATATTGCAAATCCGGCATAGCACACTTTATGCTATCCGACCAAATCTCAAATGGCAGGTTCTCTATATCATTTTCAGAGCACATATATGCTACTGGGCTGTTTTGTGCGATTTCTATTGGAAAAGTTCCGGAAAAATGGTTCCTGACCAGAACGCAGTAGTATAACTTCTTTAGATTCTTCATCGACTTAGGCAATTCGCCCGAAAGATTATTTTCCATCACATTGATGTATTCCAGATTTGTCAGATTGCCGATACTGTTAGGTAAGGGGCCATGAACGCCAGGGTTGCCTTTGATGCTGAGTGCTTTCAAGTTGGTTAATTCGCCAATACTTTCGGGAATCGTTGTGTTCATATTCGTACCCCATATATACAACTTCTCAAGGTTCTTCAGCTTGCTGATGCTGTCGGGAATCTGGCCCGTCATACTGCCTCCAATCCGTAGTACACGGAGCTCTGTGAGATCAGTAAACTCACCGGGAAAATCGCCTTTGAAGTCTCCCTCTGGAACATCAAATTCTACAACCCGATACTGATTGGAATCCAAATCAAGGGCATAGGATATTCCTAACCATGTGGAACTGTCGTTGAAGTCCCATTCGTTCAGCCACGGACCGCATTTCTTGTAAATAGCGAAAATAGCTTTCAAGTCGTTTTTGTTCCACGTTGGAGCTTTTGGCTTGGGGACTACAGGGACATCTTCGTCGGAGGAACAACCGGAAAAAGCAGTCAATGAGACCATCGCCATGACAATGGGGATAATTGCCTTGAGCAGTTTGAATAATTTGTTGGTTCTCATAATATTTTGTTTGTTAGTTAATAATTTGTTGATTCATAAATGATGTCCGTTTGCCACCATGTTACAACGGTAATGGCAATGTTGATAAGGTCACTAACCAATAGATTTCAAACTCCTTTGTATGTTTCATTATTCTTATTGTTTTTATCATGACAAAAGTAAATAAAAAAAACAATACTGCCAAAAATATTTTGTTCACAAAGTTCACAAGTGGGCATGATTCCTTCAATGGTGTCTTGTTCTCCTTGTCTGTTAGCCCTGTCATGGGCTTGTCCTGACGGGGGACGAGTATTCAAGCCGCCCTATAGTGGCAAGGCTACAACTAAAGGTAAGTGTGTCAATAACAAAGCGTAGGTCTGTCGAATTTGGTTGATAGATATCGTCCGACAGTTGGTGTCTGAACGGGCGGCAATAGTGGGCCGTTCGGCTGACAATTGAGAGCCGAGTGGGTGACAATTGGCAGACTTGGTTTGAGGCAATGATACTACAAACCTGCGCTCTGTCCATGTTTACTTTACGCAGGCAATGTCTTCTTGCGGAAAGCCTGAGGCGTCATTCCCATCGACTTGGTGAAGTAGCGGTGGAAGCTACTGAGGGAATTAAATCCCGACTGTGCGGCGACATCCTCCAATGGCAAAGACGTGGAGGACAGCAAATCCTTTGCACGTTTCACTCGCCATTTGTTGACGTATTCATAAAACGTGGTGTGAAGCTGCTGGTTGATATAGTTGGAGATATAGGTGCGGTTCGTGCCGACTGCCATCGACAGTTCCACGATGTTAAGTTTTGGATTGAGGTAGATCTTTTCTTCTTCAAACACTTTCCGGAAGCGGCCTTCAAACTCATAAGCCCTTGTATAGCCTCTTTTCTTCTCTTCCCTGTCCAGATTGTCCAATGCCTTCAGCATATCCTCCTGCCGATAGACAAAATAGCAGAACAGACCCAACAATACAATCATGACAAGGTTGTAAAAAGTAGCCATTACCTCCGAACTGTATAAGGTGGCTGCCACCCACAGTGACAACATTCCGGCATAGAGACACACGATATATTTCAACCAATACAACGACAACTCTTCATCGGAGAAATCGGCCTCCATCTGACGGTTGAATCTTTCAACAGCGTAATAGCCATATATTAGAATGCCTAACGAATAGATGATGGTAAGTAAAAGTGTGGCTCGATAAACCACCACGTTCTCCGTAATGATATATAGAACAAATGCCATGAAATATGCCAAGGCGTTGATAGCAATAAGCCGGCTCATCTTCTGTCGAGGAGTGGTAAGCCTGATGAGAATGAATAGCGCGCATGGCACTACGGTCATCTCTAAAAAGTCTGTTTCGGGTGCCGACAATGTGGGCAAAGGCTTACCGGACATGTAGAAATAGAAAAAGTCGACAACGCTTATCAGCACAAGATATACCATGAACCGGAACATCATCTTTTGTAGGTCGTTGCGCTGCCCCTTATAGTACATTGCGGCGGCACATACCAACTGGGCCATAAACAGCATACCAAAAGAGAAGTCACACATTGATTTTGCAAAGCTCTGATCCATTATCGTAGCAATAGGTTTATGAGGCAAAGATACAAAAAAAAGACAAATCCGCCGACCTTCCAGCTCTTTTTTGATGTCAATCGGTAAAAAGATGATCAAAAAGTAAATAACGGGCAGTCAGAAAGTACAATTGACCTGTTGCTCTTGTCAAAATGCCCTTGCTGACTTATCTTTGCAAAAAGTCAATCCGTTGCAAATGAGTTTAAAAGCATCAGTTCACCACCTGCTCCTGTTGCATAGAAACCTGCGACTGCCCATGGGTAGAATATGGCTTGCCAGCCTGGCTGTCGTGCTTGTTTCCTGCGAGGGAAGAGTAGGAGAGCGCAGCATCCTGCCCGATGATTTCACACTGCGTGCAGGCGATGTGGTGTTCCGCCGGGGGGAGGGCGTTACGAGCCGCGTGGTCCTTGCAACGGATGCGAATGGAAATTATTCCCACGTTGGCATCGTTGTTGATTCAGCAGGGAGCAAGATGATTGTTCATGCCGTTCCCGGTGAACCGGACTTTGATGGCGATGCTGACCGGGTGAAGATGGACACACCGGAAAGGTTCTTCTCACGAAAGCGTGCGACAAAAGGAGAGGTGTGTCGGCCAAAAAATGACTCCATAGCCCAAAGAGCCGCAGAGGCTGCATTGCGGGTTTACCGTAAAGGCGTGCTGTTTGACGACACGTTCAACGATAATGACACAACGAAGATGTATTGCACGGAACTCATTGTTTATGCCTATCGTCTTGCGGGAATCGATCTGGCAGAAGGCAGGCGTCACAAGATACATTTGCCCGTCCTGGAGGCTACGTGCATTTTCCCTTCCGACATACACGAATCACGCCATCTCAAGTCTATGATCAAGTTTCACCAATAACAAATAAAACATATGAAAAAGCTATTATCATTTCTCATGTTTGTCACAATGCTTGCAACACTCGCAAGTTGCGGTAAGTCGGAACCACGCTCGGTTGCCGAAAAGGCCATAAAATGTGTCATCGCCGAAGATTATCGTGGATATTTCGACTGTGTTTATTTCCCCGCTGACAAGCAGGAACAGAAAGAAGCCTTCATTTCTATGATAGAGGAGAAAGTAAAGAAGGCCAAGAAGAAGGGCGAAAAGAATGACAAGCAGCCCATAGGCTATGAGTTCGTTTCGGAGCAGGTCAATGAGAGGGCGGGTACGGCTACGGAGGTCTTCAATCTGAAGTATGCGTCGGGCAAGACGGAGCAGACCCGTGTGGATATGAAGAAAGAGGAAGATGGTCACTGGTATATTGTAAACAAAAAGTAGAACCCATTTTAAAAGAGCTTCGACTATGAGAATAAAAATGTTTGTGATGGCGTGTGTCGCCATGCTTGCCCTGGGGCCTGCACCCGCTCATGCCCAAGGACTTGGTGGTTTGCTGAAGAAGGGTAAGAAGGCTCTGGAGAAGGTCAGCGGCTCGCTCGGCGGTAGCAAGGGGGACCGTCAAGGCGCGGCAGTGCAGCGGTCAAACGGTACCGACGTAGAGCAGCCTTGTGGCGGAACGCTCCGCAATCCCATAGCCCAAATCATTGACGTGCAACTGATAGGTGCTTATGGCAAGAGTACGTCAGAGAACTACGGCACTGTCAGCCTCTTGTTTAAAGTGAAGATGATAGCCAACAAGACAAACATCCGTTTTGGCGTAAACAGCGAGTGCCCAGGGTTGATGATTGACCAAGATGGCAATACTTACAAAACGCAAGAGTCTGCAGGATGGTATGATTACTCTGTCACGGAGGGCGTCTACATGAAGTTGCCGGTCACCAAGACTTGGTTTGCCGATGTGAAGAAGACGGCCACCACCATCCAACAACTGCAAATTGGCATCAGCGCGAGCTATGATGATACAGGACTTATCATTCTGAAGAATGTTCCCATACAGTGGGATGTGGAGCAATGACGCATGCCCCCGTCCTTTCGGCCGACACGCTCGACCTGAAACAGAGGTTCAGATAATGTATTAAATTAAACAACATTATTGTGTAATCTGTCTTTTTACTCCACAGTCTCATCCGCGTTCCACTGTGTAAGATGCCCGGTAGCAGATGAACTGTTGGCTGTACGCAGCCTGGTCCTCATATTCTTACAACCTTCTTTCCTTCCATACGATATACCCGACAGAACATAGAAATGCGGCAAGGATGAGGAGGATCTGAAGGGCATGTTGCTCCGGATGTACCCAAAACTCATTGAAAAGATTGAGGCGTCCCATCACCTCCACTGGAGTCCACAACACAATCACCGAGGCAATGGACATGCGGATGTTGGCTCCCCAGGGCTTGATGCGAAGTTGACGGCGAAACATGAAGAGAAAGCCTATCAGGCAGCCCAGGGCCACGAGAAACGTCATGGGATGATGGTCGCCAAGAAAACGCTTGTCGTAGCAGAACATCAGTAGCAGGTAGCAGGTCCAAAGGATCATGTTCAGTTCCATGAATGTCACAATGCTGACATGCCGCGACATGGGGTGGGGCACAATCTCGTTGCGATGACTGCGGAAGAGTTTCTTCTGCATCCAAGTCAGAAAGAGGCAGCCGTTGCGTGAGCTGAAGAGATAGAGCACTATCACCATGGCCCACAGTCCCAAGGTGGCAGGAAGAATAAGATATTCGGGTTTTGTCACCACAACGCCATTCTCGATCTCGGGCTGTACACCATAGCGCTGGGCGTAATACTGGAATAGGAATTCCACCCATCCTGTCCAAAAAAGCAGGCCGCCGAAAAAGCCAAAGAGCGTCTGCCGTGTGTCGCCCTTGACAAAGACGCCCATGATGACAATCATCAGTCCGGCAAGTCCCATCAGGAAGGCGGCCACGTGTACGGCTCCGGCAGTCATGGTGTTGTCCATGAGAATCATGATGGCATGGCCCAACGGCATGGTGAAAAGCACCATAAAGAAACTCAACAAGGTGCGGGCCCAATGTTTTTGCTGTTTTATGTTCCCTGTTTTCTCCATTTTTAGTTTTTTAGATATTAGTTTCTCTCTGTCCGGTAAAATCACGTTCCCTGTGAGTTAGCCAATATTCTTGGCCTTTCATCCCCCAAGGCGTACATCACAAGTGAAACTAAAAAGGATTGCGGCACTTGTTTGCCGCAATCCTCTCATAGATCTTATCAGCCAAGGTGTAGCTGGTGTCCCATGCGGTCGCGCTTGGTTTCAAGATAGCGCTTGTCGTAGGGATTGGGCGACACTTCGATGGGTACGTTTTCAACGATTTCCAGACCATAGGCCTCCAGCCCCACGCGCTTGGTGGGGTTGTTGGTCATCAGGCGCATTTTCCTCACGCCGAGGTGGCGGAGCATCTGCGCGCCGCAGCCATAATCGCGCTCGTCTGGCTTGAAGCCGAGATGTACGTTGGCATCTACCGTGTCGAGGCCCTGTTCCTGGAGCTTGTAGGCCGCAATCTTGTTCATCAGTCCTATGCCGCGGCCTTCCTGCTGCATGTAGATAATGACACCGCGGCCCTCCTTTTCAATCATCTGCATGGCCTTGTGGAGCTGCTCGCCACAGTCGCAACGGCGGGAACCGAAGATGTCGCCGGTGGCACAGCTGGAATGCACGCGTACGAGCACCGGCTCGTCTGGGGTCCAGCTGCCCTTGATGAGGGCCATGTGCTCCAATCCGTTGCTCTTCTGGCGGAAGGGGATGAGCATGAAGTCGCCGTAGAGGGTGGGCAGGTGTACCTCATCGCCGACCTCAATCTCGGTGTCCTGCTTGAGCCGGTAGGCGATGAGGTCGTTGATGCTGATGATGTGCATTCCCCATTCCTTGGCTTTCTCTTCCAACTGGGGCAGGCGAGCCATCGTGCCGTCGTCGTTCATGATTTCCATCAGAGCGGCGGCAGGGTAGAGGCCTGCCAGCCGGCAGAGGTCGATCGAAGCCTCGGTGTGGCCGGAACGGCGCAACACGCCGTTGTTTTGGGCGTAGAGTGGATTGATGTGACCCGGACGTCCAAAGGTCTGTGGGGTTGACTGGGGATCGGCAAGGGCAAGAATCGTGGCTGCTCGGTCGTGGGCCGATACGCCCGTGGTGCAACCTTCAAGCTTGTCCACCGTGACGGTGAAGGGCGTGCCGAGCATTGATGTGTTGTCCTGCACCTGATGGGGCAAGTCCAGCTCGTCGGCACGCTTGATCGTGATGGGGGCGCAGAGCACGCCACGAGCATTCTTCAGCATGAAGTTGACCTTCTCGGGCGTAATCTTCTCGGCCGCAATAATGAGGTCGCCTTCATTTTCGCGGTCCTCGTCGTCGACAACAATGACAAACTTGCCGTCTTTAATATCTTTTACAGCATCTTCAATGCTACTCAGTGTTGTTTTATCCATGTGTTTTCTCTCCTTTTATTATTTTGTTGTTATGTTTGTGTGGATTTGGTCTATGCGGGTGATGATTTTCTCGCTTGTCTGCTGAATCGTGCGCAGGTCTTTGTAGAGACGCAGTCGGAACATCCACATGCGGAAATAGAGTATGGCCCCTATCGGGAAGATGATAGCCGAAACGATGTTGAGCCATCGACGTTCGAAAGGTCGCGTATGGGCCTTCACTGCGATGATGGGGTAGAGGTTCAGCGTTGACAAAATGATGGGGTCGCGTGTGTTGGAGAGGTCGTTGATGGTCTTCTCCAGTTGTGAGTTGATTTGCTCTATGGCATGGTCGGGATGATATTTGAAGAATACCTTGATGATGTTGGGAGCCGTATAGAGACGGTGTCTGTGTGAATAGTGGCTCACCTCATCATTAATGACATTCAAAGTCTTGCGGTCTGATGGATAGTCTGGAGGAGTAATGATTACTTCCTTGCCGTAGACATGACGTTTCAGGCGTAGACCGAGCAGCTTCATAAAGAAATTGCGGTAGAGGTCAATGTTGAATACCACAGAATCGTTGTTGGCTTTGTAAGTAACGAAAGCCGCTAAGGGAATGAGTACGGCTGAAGCCAGACTCTTGCCAAACCATATGGCCCACATGCCACCACGCGCCATCCGATAGCCGGAATTGTCGAGAATGTAATAAATGATATATACGAGCACCGAAATGATTACCGGTACGCCAAGTCCGCCCTTGCGGATAATGGCTCCTAAGGGTGCGCCGATGAAGAAAAATATAAGACATGACAGCGCAAGCGTGAACTTGTTGATGGCTTCGATCTTGTGCTGGCGTACGATTTTGTTGGCATCTTTTGTGACCATCGCTTTGAATTCGAGGTCGTTGGTCTCAGACTGCACGGTGGATAGGGCCGACTGTACGGCGGCACGCTGCTTGTCGGCAGAAAGATGGGCGAAAATCGTGTCGATATTGAAGTCCTTCCGCAGGGCCATGTGTGTCTGGGTGATCGAATCTGTGCGGTTGAGAACTGGAGTGCGGTAGTAGAACATCTTCGACTGCGTGTAGAAGGCACGGCCTATGGAGTCGTTCAGCTCATTGAGCGAGTCGATGTCGTTGAAGATTTCGTGAAGTCCCTTGCCACGGGCGTTGTTGCTGAGACTGGTGGCATCGGTCATGTTGAAGTCGCCGTCATAGTCGAGTACAATTTTCTTCTCTACAAATGTCTCCCTCTGATAAGGCACTGCTGCACTGGAAGAGAGTTCGGTGCGCTGCATGTTCTCGAACCATTTTCCGCTCCACAGGGTGAGCATCAGGTGCTTTTTCTCCGCCGAAGCCTGTAGCATGCCCGAGTCGGCAAGGATGATAGCCTGGTCCTCGTAGGATCCCGTCATCCGATATACCATAATACCGTAAAGCTTGCCCGTTCGGGTGTCCTTCTTCTGAACGTAAATATTGCTGTTGGGAATACCGTCGTAGAAGATTCCTTCCGGAATTTCCAACTCAGGGCTCTTCTGTTTCATGGAAATCAGCAGCTGGGCAATTTTCATGTTGGCGTGGGGGCCGATGTTGTTCTCGAAATAGAATGAACCCAACATAATGCAGATGGTGATGACAATGAGTGACCGGAAAGACTGCATGAGCGAGATGCCCGAAGCCTTGATGGCCGTGAGCTCACTGCTCTCACCAAGGTTGCCAAACGTGATGAGTGATGAGAGCAGAATAGCCAGGGGAAGTGCCTGCGGAACGAGCATGAGCGCCATGTACCAGAAAAACTGTGCCATGACATCCATGGTGAGGCCTTTGCCGATGAGCTCGTCGATATATCTCCACAGGAACTGCATCATCAGCACAAACTGGCAGATGAAGAATGTTCCCACGAAGAGCAGTAGAAACTGCTTGGAGATGAAAATGTCTAATTTCTTTGGTCGAAGCATTTTATCTGATGCGGAATCAGATTGCAAAGATAGCATAAAAAAGTCAGATGCTGAAACTTTGTCTCTACTTTCTCTTGCCATATCCCTTTGTTAAGGGTACTTTGCCCGTTGCTGACTCCGCTTCGTTCTCTCTTGCCGATCGCCGCAGCGGGTGCTAAACGCCCGTACGCCGGAGCAGTTTCTCGCGGTCGTGATTCCATATGTGGGTCATGCTGTCTACGTCGTCGGGTTCTACGAAGTCCGTGACCACGAGCAGATAGGTGTCGGTGAGTGCATCGTGTTCGACCCGGAGCTCGACATAGCAGTCCTCGTTATCGTCGTCCTCGCTCCAGCGGAAACGGAACACTCGGTTCTTCTCCCGTTCGAGCACATGGGCGTAGCGCACTTCCTTCTCACCCATCGGTGAGCCCCACGTGACGGTCAGCGTGCCATTGTTGTCTTTTACGTCGTCTGCCATCCATCGTGACAGACCTTCGCCAGTACTGATGAGTTGCCAAATGATGGATTTAGAACGGCTGTGAAGTTCGTATTCGATTGTCAGTTTCTTCTTTTCCATACTCTATGGTGACGCGTGTGGCGCATTAGTTGTTGGTTTCTACATTCGGTTAAGACATTGCCTTCTTTGTGGGCTTCTGTCTATTATTAAAAATGTAACGTCTACAAAAATACATATTTTTGGTCTAATAGCCATAAAAAATCATGTTATTTTTTGGTTAAATAAAAAATAAGCATTACCTTTGCACCCGCAAACGAACAAATGTAGTTTTATGATGGCGGGATAGCTCAGCTGGTTAGAGCGTCGGATTCATAATCCGGAGGTCGTGGGATCGTGGCCCACCCCCGCTACACTGAAAATCAAGGAGTTACGAAGATTTCGTAACTCCTTTTTCTTTTATCGGGAAAACAATGGGAAAACATAACTCGTTTGAAAACAGCATGATACGCCACTTTCTATCACCCTTATTTTCTTCCGCTCCACAAAATCACTAAGTATCGTGCCACTTCACGACAGACGCAAATCCCTCAGAAATCTGAAACGGGAAAACAATGGGAAAACACTTATTGAGATACACGATGCCTTTTATAATTACATTCTTATTAGTTGGATACAATTATTTTATCTGAGATAACAACAAGGATAGAAGTTCTAATGAAAGCCACAAATGACTGCACAGAATAGTCTGCAGCCTATTATTAGCTGGAGAGATAAATCATCCTTCTATTAATGTTTGTATTCTGTACCACAATTCTTACACACATATTTTCCGCTATCATTTGTCATGGGTTTACCACATTTGTAGCAAAAGTATTCTTGTTTTTCCCAATGTCCTTTTTTGTTTCGAACAAAATCTATCAGCCATGGAGAAATAGAACCTCCTGTCATCTCTAAATGACTTATTCTTAGCTTAAAATTCTCTGTTGAACAACAAGCCCCACACTCTGGGCAGATATACTGGCCATTCGGACATTGCATCGAATCCCGGCTATCAATAGTTGCATTACATTTCTGCTTATTGAAGCAGTGGTTTAGATAAACTATTCTTCCTTTTCCCACGCAATCTTCATTGGTGCAAGAGAATTCATTTATAGCTTTTGTCGTAAAGTTGGTGATGCCTTGTGGCTTCATCAGTTTTCCACATTCACGGCATTTCAGATGCTCATAAAATTTAATAAAGCTCTTCAAATAAGAGGAAAGGATGATGTAATGTCCAAACATGGTCTTTCTACCATTCCTATTGACATAAGCAGTAGGAATCTTTAAAATACGCATGAAATCAAGAAGCGTATACTCTTCCCATTCTCTATCAAGCATATATCTGACAGGCGGACGGAAACACGGCTTGTTCCCGCACCAATAGAAAGCCACTCCGAACCAATTGTCAACATCATTGGCAAGTCTAGATTCACAGAATACATCATCATCGGCTTCGTTCACGATAAATCCAAGGAAGTTGTTAAGTCCATTAAATTTCATATTGAAAGAACGGGCCAAAGCGAATAGGTCGGTCTCATGCGAATCTTCGAAGTAATATGAAACGCCTTGCGTCTCATTTATCATCTTATAGTCTGAATCAGCATAAGTTAATTTGATTAACTCGCCTACATCATTATAGTACTTATTATTATACTCTTTCAACTCGCCAAAACCATCTATCATCTTAAATGGAACGAAGACCCTTATACGTCTTTCTTCTGTCTTATTTATCAGACCATTATAGTACTTGTACCGTTTTTTGTTAGTATAGTCATCGGGCAACTCCTCAACTTTCCACCTTCCATTACATTCCGTCATAAGTTGTCGTATACCAATCCATTCTGCATGGTCTTCCCGGCCATTAAGCAGTTTTAGCATAACATTGTTGTCAAGAATAGAGTTTGGATCTTTTTCCCTGCGCCGCAAGTAAGCAAAAGCAATCTCCAAAGGGAAACAGATAGGTTTTTCTCCCTGGGATATAAACTGATACAAGCTGTCTGCCGTATGAGTTATCTTTCCTTGACTCATTAGTTGGAACAATTTTTTAACGCTTCTTATCTGAACATATGGAGGCAGGTATCCAAAAACGTCGGCTAAAGCCGCCATTGAAGCTGAAGATCGAAAATGAACAGCCCATAGAATAACAGCAAGCCTTTGATTGTTTGATGTCCTTTTTAGCTTTGCAAGATTTGCCTTGAAGCTCCTTTCCCAGTAGTATGAGGTGGAGGTGTCATAGGGGTCAGGCTTGTTGTATACCATGAGCTCTGCCAGAAGTACCGCCAAAGGAATATTATCAAAAGACAGATCTAAGTTTTCTAATCGATTTGCAATTATTGGAAAAAGATCGACAGTCGTCGTTTTCAACGCCTTTACATAAATTTGATTACTCAATGAGGGACGATAATACCAACGTTCGCTTCTTGACATCACACTGTCTAAAGTAACCGAATTAATGATCTCTTCAATGACACGTCCTGGTAATGACATGATTACCCCATTATCAAACAGTATAAGCAAATCCTCATTACTCCTCGTTTGTATATAAGAGTTCCATCGGGCATTCTCCTTTCCATTTGGTATCAGTGCTTTCAGCTTTCTCAAGAAATCACAATTCTCTCGTTCTGGATTTCGTGAATAGAGACCTTTAGACTCAGAATCAACCGGTGTTCCATCAAAGAAATTGGTTAGAGCGATATTCCCTACCAATTGTATGGCACGATTTATTATCATGTCCACAAACCGTATATCATCATCGAACAAATTCGGTTCAATTTCCAAAAAATCTTTTACTATATTGTAATCCCAAACTGAGACAATCTTTTCTACTTTCTCTAACGCCAAGTCCATATCAGCCCACTCGTAAGGATAAGACGAAATCTTGGACAACGCAAAAATTGAATTGCTATTAAGAAGAATGCGGACTAAGGTTTGTCTGATAGTGGTCTTTTCTGAATCTTTATAAATTCTGGTAAGCCCATCATAATCAGAGAGCAAGTCTTCTATGTTACCCGCAGAATTCAAAACCGATTGAGCTTCCCCCTTCAAATAGGTAATAATTAAAGGCAACAATCTCTTACTGTATGTAGAGCAGATATCGCTAAGAAACGGAAAACTACAAATAAGCTCAATTGCCTTAGAATATAATTTGTCCGAGAGACAGCTTTCAAGAATTGGTTTTATTACATCTTCCAATTCCCGCTTGTGCATATTCTTATCTTCGACACTCAACCTATCAAGGAAACACGTAAACGATGACAACACATAAGATTCTAATGGCCGATTTGAAAATTTATTAAGCTCTTGCTTAAACCTATTGTTTTTTATTTCAGCAAGGCAAAGTTTCTTTTCATCGTCATAGTTTTTAGAAGTTAAGCGAAGGTAACAACGCAAAGCTCTGTCTAAGTCTGCTTCACCCACATTAGAGCGTTCTGACAGTTCCTTAAGCTCTCTTTTGATTTCAGAATCAACGATTTTCTCAAAACTTTCTTTTACATTACCTTGGTATTGTGTAGGCAAAAGTTTTATTACATTGTAGATATACTGCAACTGCGGCAATGATTTATTATCCAAGCTGACAGTATCTAACCACTTAAGTAATATTCGCTCATCATTTACATACTTGATAGCCGTAGGATAAGTCTCCAAGATTTCCCATTTCTCATCATATGTAAATATGGCGAACAATGACATCCACAAGTTCTTTTCTTCACGATAGAAATCGCGATCAAATATATAACGGTCTTGGGAGTGGATGTCTTGTTTAAAATGCTCTACAAAGAATGTAAAATGACGAGCTGTATTCTCGGGAGAACGTTCTTCATCTTCTACGATAAGTGATTTTACCTTCTCGACAACTCTGTTTCTTGATATAGGAAGCCTATTGAAGAGATTTGTCTTTATTCCTTCTTTATAAGCAATATATTCATGTTCCCCATAATAAGATAATGCAAGATTAATGTCATCTTCAGATTTTGTAATTCTCCTAACATTGACCGCACGAGTCCTACCCGACTTTTGTTTCTCTACTTGGAAAACTACTATACGCCCATCTTCCTTTGCCTCTTCCTCGACAAAAGAAGCAGAGTTCACATAAAAATCTTGGTTATATTGGGCTGTAGGCATATTACAATTATTCGATGCAATAAATCCAAAGTCTTTTATTAAATCAAAGAACTTAACTGCACCGATAAAAAATTTATCTTCTCCGTATAGCAAATTCATATATCTTCTTTATTACTTCATCCCTCTGACCCTTCGGTCGTACATCTCGTTGAACCAGATGTTCTTGAAAAGCGTGTTGGCACGGTCCTCTGTAAGCTTATTGTAAAGTTCAAATTTGCTGTTTATGAAGTCAAGCAGCCCGGCATCTACAGTCTCGTCGAACTTGGCTTTCACATCGTCGCGCGAGTTCTGTGGAATGAAGTATGCACCCAACTGCTTGTCATTATCTATCTTCTCATGCAAGCGGGTCAGTTCCACGCGGTCTTCATCTGTAAGGTCAATACCGAAGTTTTCATTCAGGGCTTTGATGATGTTTGAAAGCCAATCTAAATCGGGTGGCGGTGGAGTCTGTTCGTTCCCCGGCTTCATGCCCTTCATCTGCGTGTCGCCTGATTCCAGTTTTAGCTTCCGTGTACCTATGTATTGCAGTTTGTAGCTTTGCAGCATGCTCTCGCTCAACACATCATACGGCAGGCTTTCCTTCTTGTACGGCATCTTCTTCGATACCGCAAGACAGAACGGTGCCAGCTTCCCCAAGTCGGGGTCGTGAAACGGCATAATCTGACTTAGGAAGGCAAAAAGATTGTAGAATTGGCGACAGGTTTTACGAAACTTGTCTTGCATGTCGGGTTGCAGGTTGACGATGGCACGGTCGCACACCTCGTCAACCACTTCATTGACTTTTGTTCTCTCGTCATCCTTCTTGCTCAGGAAATAGCGCATGAAACGGTTGACATCCGTCTTGGCAAACACGCCGAAGCCTAGCAGCTTGCTCTGCACGTCATAGAGCGAATTGGGGTCGGTTTCTGCATCTTCCTCCATTTTGTTCTTGCCGTAATAGTATTGGAAAGCTTCACGTATTTTTTCCGAGTCATTGACAAAGTCGAGTACAAAGGTTTTCTCCTTGCCCCGCTTATTCCGGTTAAGCCTTGACAATGTCTGCACAGCATTGGCACCGCCCAGCTTCTTGTCAACAAACATAGTTTGCAGCAGTGGCTCATCGAAGCCCGTTTGGAACTTGTTGGCAACAATCAATATGCGGAACTGCGGCATCTTCAGAGCCTCAGGTATCGACACCTGTCCTTGCAGGTTGTTCATCGACACCTCGGTATATTCCAACCCCGTTTCGCTGTCCTTTACAGTTCCAGAGAATGCCACCAGCGCACCATAGGGAAGTCGCATCTCTTGCATGATGCTGTCGAACTTCAATTTGTAGCGCACAGCATGCAGACGCGAGCGGGTGACGAGCATGGCGCGCGCCTGACCGTTTATCTCATTTGCCGTCTGACTGACAAAATGCTCTATCATGATACGCGACTTTCTCTCTATGGCGGCATCCTGCAAGTCAACATAGTCTGCCAGCAGTCGCACTGCATTCTTCTTGTCATAGATTTTGTCTTCCTTTTTCTCGTCACGCACCAGTTTGTAATAGCGTTTGAACGATGTGTAGCACTGCATCACATCGAGGATGAAGCCTTCTTTGATGGCCTGTTCCATGGTATATGAGTCGAACGGCTCTTTGGTGCCATATTCACGCTCACAGAATATCTCGACTGTCTTGGGCTTTGGCGTAGCGGTAAAGGCAAAGAAAGAGACGTTGCTTTTCCGTCCCTTGCGCTCCATGTCGTCCTTGACAAGATGGTCTATGATTACAGCTATTTTCTCATCGTTATCATTTGCTTCAGCTACAGCCTCGTCAAATTTCTCCGCCTCGGTCAGCGAGAGAGCCTTGCGCATTTGCCGTGCGTCCTCACCCGACTGTGACGAATGTGCCTCATCGATGATGACGGCATACTTACGGTCAGGAAACATGCGTATGTTGTCCGCAATGTGCGGAAACATCTGTATGGTGGTGATGATGATACGTTTGCGGTTCTCTATTGCCATCTGCAGGTCTTTACTGGTGTGTCCGTCTGCTTCCTTCTGCGGGCCGATGGTGTACAGTTCGCCCGGCACGGAGGAGAACTGCTTGAAGTTAGCCTGCAATTGGCTGTTCAACACACGCCGATCGGTGACCACCAGAATACTGTCGAAAAGTGCGCGGTCGTCACTCGGATTACGAAAGAGGTTGCTGAGTCGAAACCCAAGCCACGTGATGGTGTTCGACTTGCCGGAGCCTGCGGAGTGTTGTATGAGATAGTTGTGACCCGCGCCACGCTGCCTGACATCGTCGATGAGTTTGTGGACGGCTCGCCGTTGGTGAAAACGGGGAAAGATAAGAGCCTCACTGACCTTATCTTCGAGCTGCCGCCTCTTGGGGTTATAAACCTTTTCTGTATCCACTTGCAGGGTGAGGAAATTCTGCAGCAAATCGAGCAGGTTGTCACGTCGCAGCACGTCGTGCCACATATACGATGTGCGGTAGCCGGAATAGTCCTCGGGCGTTACGCCCTGATTGGCATACACCTTGTTGAATGGGAAGAAGCGGGTGTTTTCACCATCAAGTCTTGTAGTCATGAATACCTGCTCCGTGCCCATCGCGAAATGCACCAGTACACGCTTGGGCTCGAAGAACTTCTCCCCTTTCACCGGCCGCTGCATCATGTATTGCTTGATGGCGTTGTGGTGAGTCTGCCCGGTGAGCGCGTTCTTCAGCTCAATGGAGACGACAGGAAAGCCGTTGACGAAGATGACAAGGTCTATCTCGTTGGTGTTCTGCTTCGAATAGCGCAGTTCACGGACTATGGCGAGGCGGTTCTTGCGATAGTTCTCGTCGTGCTCCGGCGTCTTGTTGTTGGCGGGCTTTGTATAGAGCAGTTTGAATCTGCCCGTCAGCCCTGCATTAAACTCGTCCATGCGAAGCAGCGACAACGTGCCTTGTGGCAAATCCATGTGGCTTTGCAGTTGGGCGGCGGTGGCAGGGCGTAGCTTGCTGTTCATCTCAGAGTTCACCCTGCTAATGATGCTACGGATGACCATCGGCTCGTCACCTTCGGCGACATCCATCATCTTTTGGTACTCGTCGGGCTGCGTGTCCTTGAGAAACGCAATAAGCTCGGAAACAAGGAGACAGTTGTCCTTGTTTTCGGGCTTGTTATATTCCGCTGCAGGTATCTCGTGATATTCCATCTCACTGGTCGGCTTCCCATCAGCGTCCAGTATGGGCTGCGTGGTAAGATAGCGGACTATGAAGTCCTGAAAAATCTCTTCGTTGGCAAATCCTTCCATATTTTTCTCCTTTCTATATCGCTTCTTTCTGTTTCTTCCAATCCCGCAAGTCCACCTTGCCGGTTACGGCCTCAGTGATGATGGAGGATTTGTAGGAATTTAGGTCGGCTAACTCTTCATTAAGTCGATTCAAAATATCATAGATTGTTGACAGTTTTTTGCCTATAAAATCTACTATATCATGTTGCTCTTTAACAGAAGGGACAACAATGGGCATCAAAGAATATTTATCAGCTCCTATGTTCTGAATGGTTGCTTGAACGAATGTACTACTCTTCCAATTTTCATACTGTTTACTATTAGTATAATAATATAAAAACATGGGCAGTAATTGCTCACCACATCGAGCTTTTATTAAATATCCTGCGAAACATGCATCATAATCTTCATTGAAGATGAATGTTTTTCCAACCGTAGCGCCACTTCTTGCGAAAAGTAAATCACCCTTTTGGAGAAGATAACCTCTGGCCTTATCAGGCTGTAACGACCTAAACGTTTCTTCTTTAAGATTACCATACTCGTCTATGTCTGTTATACGAATGTATCTCGGCCAATTACGGTTATTTGACTCCGCTGCTTCGTTCGCCCCATACTGCAATGGCTCTGAAAGCAAGAATTTTAAACGAGCACACTTCCAATGTTTTGGTATCTTCCCAATCCACTCTACTCCGCTGTCTTTCATCTCTGCATTCTTGTCGAGACCTTTGGTCACGGCTTCGCTGATGATAACAGAACGGTAGGCTTTGAGGTCATCGAGCAATAGCTCCTTCTCCTTTATTGCGGCATCAATCTGCCCTACCTTGTATCCAAGATAGGATGCAATGGCTCGCTGCTCTGGTAATGATGGTAACGCAAACTTATAATCACCTATTTTCTCTTGCGAAAGCGAAGCCATGATTGACCCATTTTGAGTTAATCCCGTATAATACTCAAAGTTCTCTGCTTGCAGCGCCCAATATACAAAATGGTTGTCTATTAGAGGAGATGTAGGACGCAGAATGAGAAGATGACTATTTAAAGAAACCTTTTCTGGCTTATTCTCTATAAGCGCAAGCTTACCAACCGTACCATCTTTTGTAATCAGCAAGTCTCCCTCTTGAACATGAATTTCAGGAGCTTCATTGTAACGTTCTTCAGATATATGATAACAACGCTCCCAAACTACTCTACCATTCTCAAAATCGGTGCCAGTGACAAGGTATGGGCCCTTGTCCGTGAATTCATCAGCCTTTAATCCTTGCCAGCCGATTCTTCCTTTCATGTAGAAGTAGAATTTCATCGCTATAGGTGTCCAATGGCTTGGTATTTCCCCAATCCATTGAATCCCGCTATTCTTATATTCTCTGTATTGCTTCATGGGCTTAATCGTCGAAAAGAGTTTTCATCATACTTTCAAGTTTCGTCTCACGCTCCTTTATGCGTTCGGCGATAACGGCAGACGGCTCCTGCTCAGTGAACTTAAAGAAGTATTTGGTGAAGTTGATTTCGTAGAGCTTGCGCGTCTTTCCAAGTTCCACCCACGAATCGGGGTCGATATGCGGCAATACTTCCTCGTTGAAATAACGCTTCCAATCGGTGTCGAGAGCAATCTTCTCCGTGTCGCGTTTGCTTGTGTCTGGTTGTTTCTTGCCACGTTTCAAGACTATGTTTCCATCAGCATCGCGCAACGGTTGCTCGATGGTGAGCTCATACTGTCCGAAGTCCTGGTTGCGGAAAATCTTGGAGTACTCGCCTTCCTCAAAGTCAAGATACAGTTTCAATATCTGCTGCACATCATCCTCCATAATGTCGTACCGCTTGTTGCCCAGCGACTTCGTACTCTGCTTGCAGAAGTCAACGGCATTGATAAGCTGCACCTTTCCCGTGCGCTCATCCGACTTCTTGTTGGTGAAGAACCACAGATAGGTGGCTATGCCAGTGTTGTAGAACAGTTCCTTTGGCAGAGCAACGATGCATTCCAGCCAGTCGTTCTCAATAATCCACTTGCGAATGTTGCTCTCACCAGAGCCGGCACCGCCGGAGAATAGCGGTGAGCCGTTGGTGACAACACCCACACGGCTACCCTCCTGTCGCATCTTCGAGAGCATGTGTTCCACAAATAGCAGTTGCCCGTCGCTGGTGCGTGGTGTACCGGCATAGAACCGTCCTTCGGGGTTCAGACTCTCCTCGATGATGAAGTCCTGGTCTTTCTTCCACGTCACGCCGTAAGGTGGGTTGGCCATGATGTAGTTGAAGCGATTAGTGGGGAAGCGGTCTTGCGTGAACGAGTTGCCGAGCTTGATGTTGTCGGCGTTCTCGCCAGACACCAATGCCTCACTCTTGGCGATGGCGTACGACTGCTCGTTCAGTTCCTGGCCGTATGTAGTGATGACGGGCTTGTGCTCCTTGTCGAGGTCGCCACATATATCCTCGTAGATATATCGTTTGCCTACATTCAGCATGCCGCCGGTGCCGCATGCAGGGTCGTAGATGGTGCGTATGATGCCCGGCTGCCGCAGTTCTTCTGCATCAGGAGTAAAGAGTATTGCCGCCATAAGGCGAATAACGTCTCGTGGAGTGAAGTGCTCACCGGCCTGCTCATTGCTTTGGTCGTTGGCGATGCGGATGAGTTCCTCAAATACATAGCCCATATCGTGGTTATCGACGGTATCGAGCGAGAAGTCCAATTGCGTGATCTCCTGTATCATGCGGTAGAGGAGGTTATTACGGTTGAGCCGCGCCACAACCTTATCAAGTTGGAAGCAAGCAAAGATGGTACGTACCTCAGAGTTGAAGCCTGCCATGTAGTTGGTGAAGTTCACGGCGATGTTCTTCGCGTCGTCGAGCAGGGAAACGAGCGTGTGGCGCGACGTGTTGTAAAACTTCAGTTCTCCTGCCGTCTTCCGCAGTAGCGGGTCGAGTTTCTCCAATGAGATTTTGTCCTTGAACTGCTCGTATGTTGCTCGCACCGCCTTATTGTACGGTTCGAGTATGCAGTCCATGCGCCGCAGCACAACAAAGGGCAGGATGACATCGCCAATCTCGCTCTTCTTGAATGTGTCGCGCAGTACCACGTCAGTAATGTTCCAGACAAAACTGACGTCGGGTCGGTGTATGTTGCTATATTGTGCCATTTGCTAGAATTTCAATAATAGCGATTTCTTATCGCCTATAATACTACTCAATCCGTTTTTTCTGTCATTTATCAATGCTTGTAAATCTTTTATACATTGCAATGAGAGATCTCTGACATTTTTATCACCAAAGCTATTTACATGTAGCCAACGTCCATGACTTTGATTCTCTCCCTTATCGTTGAAGTATTTAAACGAGTCACCACTGTCAAACATCTTGTAGTTCGTGATTATTGTACGGTCATGTTCCTTCAGTTTACCATCTGGAATGATGACAAAGGTAAGATTAAGTCTTTTACATAGAAGATTTTTTAATTGTGAATTTATAGTTTTGAATGGAGTATCTTTATCTGTAAAAATAATCACGTTAAGCTCGTGATGATTGAACCTGCCTAAGTGTTCTATAATTTTGTAAGAATTGAAAGGGTATAGTATGTCCGGTTGCGAAAAGATGTATCTATCAACGATGATAATATCCGTACATGGTGTAGCATTATCCTCTAAAACTTTCCAATCTGTCATCGTTCGAATAGAATATGGTCTTGACGGTATAGCCTCTTCTTCGATAAGTAGTTGTGAAAGTGTTTTTATTTCATCACCTTCTTTGGCAAACAACAAACAACCGTGTTGAACCATGTCATTGACACTCGGGTCTGACAGAAAATATATAGAAGTCAGTTGCTCGCTATTCATAGTGTCATAAACATTGGCATTAAGAGGACGGGGTGGAAAAGTTTCATCCCAAACTAATTCGTTACTATTCCCACGGTTGCGTGTAAGAGTCTTCAATAACGTCATAATGCTTTGCTTGGATTGTTTTCTTTCCCTTGACAGTTGTGTCTTGTCAAAGCAAAAATGAATGTTGAAATTCAGGCGCATCATATTAGTACATGACTGGAAGTTTTGATAACCCCCAGCCTTTGCGTACGAACGAAGATTAGGTAAGTCAAAATATACATTCATGCTTTCAAAGTATTTTAAATGCCAACTTTTCTGCTTCATCAAAGAAGCCTTCGCCGAAATCATTTTCAAAACATCCATCTGTACGATATACCATCTCGTATGGTTTGGTATCATCACTTGGGAAATAATAAACCTTAAAAGGATTATTATCATTCAATTCTTGGGCATTGACATATTTCTTTTCAGCAACATCCACTTGCGTTTTACGGATAATGTACTCTGAATGCGTTTCGATGAGGAATCTGCAATGATACTCCTGATTCAAATACAGAAACAGATCGGCAAGCTTACTCTGCACCTTTGGATGCAGGTTCTGCTCCGGCTCCTCAATGATGATAGCAGGATACCGTAATGCGTCATTATCCTCTAATGTCACTATGTTTCGCGGCTGGTAATTGCGCAGTATTGTTGCCAACCTCAGGAGAAGTATCATAAGTTGTATAGAACCCATGCCTTTGTCAGCAAGGTTGACAGAAGTATTGTCCTCATCTTTAATCTTCACCCTGTATGCCTCGCCATCAATGGAGATGATTTCAAAGTCAGATCCCACCTCAAACTTCTGCATCCAGTCAGTTACAAAAGTATATTCTTTCTGACCTTTTGAAATTTTGGCACGCATGAACTCATGAACAGTCTGCGCAATATAGTCATTGCGGTCGGCTGTGTTGTATATAGTGTTCTGATTGGCTGCGTGAGCCGTAATATACTCTACACAGATGTTGCTGATAAGGCGTCTTAAATCGTCTTGTGATTTTCTTATCTTGTCAACTTCCTCATGTAGTACAGATCTTACTTCTTGAACATGCATCCATTCTTGTACTGCTGCAGCTTCCTCTTCGGGGTCAGCTATACCAGTTGGGAGCGCTTTTCCCGGATTATTAGCAAATCCAATGAAATTGCCTATGATATGGACAAACAAATTCTCATTGATGATGTCACCATAGTCTTCAAATGGTAAATCCCAAGTAGTATAGGTGTATCTTTGTCTTACGAAGTCGAGAAATCTTTTCTTTAAAGCACTGGCATAGTCGAAATCATCAGGCAATTCATCGCCATCAGGGTTCACAATCTCTGCTATCCTTTTCTCAAGAGATGTCACTTTCTCGCTTTGAGAAGAAATGACAGAAAGGTCTTCGCCTGCATCGGAAAGCTTTTCGAGCGATGCTTTTGCTGAAACATACTCATTGTAGAGTCGCTTAGCCAATGTTTCTCTCTCTGTTGTAGAGCCAAGGACAGAGTATTGCATGACACGCCCTCTATAGTCAACATCAAACTTGACCATATTCTCCCTATCTTCAATAGATAAAGAAGTAACATCCCCTGTTACCTCGTCTTTGTCTCGGTCACCAGCAACCTGTATGACGAATTTAAAAGTGCCCAGCGTGAAGACAAATCGCATCTCAGTGGGTAAAGAAAGTTCATCGTCTAACAGGTCAAGCGATCTTGTCGGCTTGTTATGGATGGCACGCGAGAAAGTCTTGATTTTCACGTCATGCCATTCATTGGCATCAAACCGGAATTTCGGTGACATAGAGACAAAAGCATTCTCCTTAGTACCTGCAGTCATCAGGCGCATGTTGTCAATACATAGCAAAAGCGCCTTGACCAAGGTTGACTTACCGGAGTTATTACCGCCGACAAGTATGGTTATATTGCCAAGGTCAATTTCTGGGAAATGGGCGAAACGGCGAAAGTGCGAAAAACCTATTGTATTGCTCATATTATGTCGTGCTTGTTTATTTTCAGTTGCAAAGTTACTCCTCTTTTGTGCATTATACCTTCATAGAAGAATATTTTTCTAAATTTTCTTTTATTTTTTCCGTTATTGATGCACGATACCAATCGGGTGAGAGTACTTCAATATCGGGAATAAAGGAAAAAATGATTTGATCCAGCTCTCGTGTCGGCCGGACTTCTATCTGTATGGTATTCGACTCTCCCTCTACAATGGTCTGAGTGTGGTGAAGGGGCTTAGACAACACGTATGGGAAGCGGTTGTCGGTGAAACGCAACTTGATGTTTTCCACCTTTACATCACTCTTCGGCTTGCTTACACCAATGACATCATCAAAATAAGTGCTGAAGTCTGTAGTCACATTCGGTTTAAAAGATTTATTTGATATGGAATACTCTACGATTCTGTCAAGAGCCAAATTCTCAATATCTCCAACTTCTTCACCCATGCCAAACAAGAACCATCGATTGTTGTACTCCTTAATATAATAAGGATATATGGTGTGGATGAATTCCACCCCTTTATATGTCTTATAATGCACAGAAAGCGTTGTGTGGTTCATCACTGCGTCAATAAGACCTGAAAGATTCTCCAAACCTTTGAGTTGATCATTTTGCTCAAAAGAGATAAGGTTTTCGGAGTTGGGCTTGATGCCGAAACGATATTCCAAGTTTGAGATTATTTCTTCCAGCCAAGCATTAGTAGGCAGCCCACGATAGCGACTAAGCATATCAATGGTAGAACGCAAATTGTTGACATCTTCCACTGAAAGCTCATTCTTGAAAATGGAAAAGTCCGAGTCGGAGTATCTATAATAACACTTCTTTCCTTCCAACCTATAGGCGACGATAGGTGCATTGTAAGTGACGCGGTCGCGCATATATTTAATGTCCTCACGTATTTGGCGGACACCCACCTCTGTACCATACAAATCGTGGAGCTTATCGTTGACCTTATCGATAAGCTCATCTATTGTATATTTGTGTTTAAAATCACCAAAGCAGCGGTCAAGCACTTGGTATCGGAGTTGTGCGTTCTTGTTTGTCGCCATAATACTAGCCAGTTTTTAGCTTCTACGTGCCAAAGGTACTGCTTTTTTGCAAGAAAAACATACTTTATACCAGAAATATTAATGTTTTGTGCAGATTTTCTTCATAGAATACGATTATTGCTTTCTATAGTTTGACGAAAAAGATAAATATACGAAGATTTATTGAAAAACTTAAGAAATCAGAAGGTTTTTTTTGAAGTTGATGAAAAAAGAAGTTATACTTTGGTTGAAGCCTTCTGCCGCGCATATTAACCTCTCTCAAACCATGATTATTCCCTCAGACCACTTACAGACCACATAGATGTCTTAACAGACCACATAGAAATTCTAAAATATTCTAATAGACAAGAAGTTATCTGTGTAAAATAGTGTCAAATCAAAAGTAAATGCTTATTTTTGTAGACAATATCGTTGAAGCCGACCCTGCAAAGAGCCGACTTTTTTAGTATGAAACAATTGATTGGACATGGATAAAAAGGAAAGAGAAGTCATCAGACAAAGGAGAGATGAAGCCATTGCGTTTGTGTCTGCCGAGATGACAGGGAAAAAGAAAAGGTATACCGCTTTCGTAAAGGAGATTGAGGGCACTTCTTTGGAAGGGGGAGCACCGGGAATGGAGAAGCTGTGTGCTTTGATGTCGAGATGCCTTCCACAAGATTGCAAAACGATGCTTGAAACCGCCTTCCGCGTCTTCTTCGGTGATGGCATCGGAAATGAACTTGAAGACGCATTCGATGCCAAGAAGTATGATGACCTTGCTCGGGAATGTGTCGTCAACCGTAGGACCATTGCGATCAGTTATGACGGGAACATATCAGTTACCGACAAGAAAGAGGAACCGTTCGATGGGCTGTATCTGGATATGGAGGAATATGAGAAACTGAAAAACAGCATTCCG